>Ga0233425_10009814_pt1 | contig 11950 bp, 7 predicted proteins | sample Watercolumn_Towu_2_FD_181712 | JGI IMG/M metagenome (GOLD analysis project Ga0233425, IMG submission 181712) | Freshwater microbial communities from Lake Towuti, South Sulawesi, Indonesia - Watercolumn_Towuti2014_140_MG | ecosystem: Environmental > Aquatic > Freshwater > Lake | place: Indonesia...
CTTACGGTCAGTTGCTGCAGGGGTTTTTGGTGCAGGGTGCGCATGGAGTGGAGGTCGACTATAACGACTGGCCGGGCAGTCCGGAGACGCCGATCGAGGATGTGCTCAATCTGGCGTGCGACGCGGTATGGCAAAAGGATCCAGCCGCCTACGTGTTGTGGTGCGCACCGAATCTCGGGCCTGTCACTTACGCTGGGCCTGCATCGCCGGAGATGGCGCGAATCCTGTCGAAGGTCTCTCCCCGGATTTGGCCGTTGTGGGTTGGGCCGTCCGGGTGGATCGGCTGGCGCCAGCCGCGCTTCCCGTTGGAAGCAAAGTACCCGGAGGAATGGACGAGGGTCACCGGCCGCAAACCGTTCCTGTGGATCAACCGGGTGGCGAAGGATGTGCCCTTGGAAGTGGGTCGTCCCATCGAGGAAATCCCGGGGGCGCGGGCGTTCAGGGGGGAGGATCTGCCGAGGGACCTCAACCGGCTCTTTGCGGGGGTTCATTTCAACGCCGGGCTGAGCAAGGGGTACATGAAGTTGCCCAACGAGTTCCCGCCGGAAGCGCTCGCGTTCCTCGCGACGGCCGCGGACTTCGTCTGGAACCCGCGCGACTGGGAGGCGCGGGAATCGCACCGCCGCGCCCGTCGCTTCGTGTCCGTCATGTCGCCCTTGCTGGAGCGGCAACTCGCCGCGATTGCGACCGAGAGTGAACGATCGTCGAGCACGCCCTAGCCCGAACATTTCCCACCGCGGCCGAAGGCCGCAACCAAATGATCAGCCAAGACGTTCAGCCGCGGATAACGCAGATGTCGCGGATGGTCGGAAGTTCCCCCTGCCTTAATCCGCGTTATCGGCGTCATCTGCGGTCAAACCCTCTGCAGGTTCAAAATCGTCGCAAAAAAACGATCCGGAGAAATAGTGGCACAAAAGGTTCAAAAGAAGGAAGACGTTGGGGCTTGGGTTTTGGAATTTCGGCCTTTTGAAATTCGGACTTGCTTCGGTTTTCGGAATTCGGATTTCGAATTTCCCTGGCGCAGCGCTTGGTTCCGGCTCCGCCAGGTTGGGAAACGAAACCGGGAAAGCGATACCAACTTCGCCAACGCCAGCTCATCTCTCGGATACCGAAGGGCGTCCGTGGGTTAAGGGCTGATATGCACCGCAATCCCGTTTCGCGCGCGCTCCGCGCAGCCGCGGCCCTGCCTGTCGCCGGAATCGCTCTCCTTGCCGCAACCTCCTCGCGAGCCCAGTTCATTCCCCCCCCGAAACGATTGCGTCCACGACGGGGGTGGGCGGCGTTTCCTACTTTGCCCTGCTGGCACGGCAGGCGCGGGATCGCAACACGCCCGGCGGCATCTGGGTGCTTGGCCTCGGCACTGACCCGGCCAACCGCTTCGTACGCCGCGTGGACGATGGCGCGCCGGCCGCCGGCTCGGGGGTGCGCCTCGAGCCTGAGCCGTGGCTGGGCCGCCGCGAGGTGTACGTCTACTGCAACTACTACGACCCCGCCACGGGACGGCACGGCCTGCGCCGCGCGGCCACGGGCATCCCGGTGCAGGCACGGCTGGCGAATCTCTCGGTCCGCAGCCGCTTGGCGGCCGGGCAGGCGCTGACGGTTGGCGCGGTCGCAACCGGCGGGGCGCAGGAGGTGCTGGTGCGTGCCGCCGGGCCCGCGCTCAATCAGTTCGGCCTCGCGGGGCTGGCCGATCCGCGCGTGGAGCTCTTCACGGGAGGCACGTCGCCGGTGGCGGTGAACGAGGATTGGCCCGCGGCGCTCGGGCCGGTGGCCGCTGGGGCGGGAGGCTAATCCTCCCCGACCGCGCGCAAGGCGACGGCGTAGAGCGTCTGGCTGATCCGAAATCTCCCCTGCCGACGCAGCGCGTCGAGTTGCTCCCGCAGGCTGCCGATCAGCCCGCTTCGGCGAGCCCAGATCAGCACTCCGATCGTCCGAGCGTGGCCTCGTCGGTCGCCAGTTCCGCCTCATCGTAGCGGCGCGCGATGCCCTCATCGGCAAGCAGTTCGTGAAATTCCCACTTGGAGAGTTCCGCCAACGCCCGGGCCTTTCCGAATCCCAGCAAGCCCTTTTGATAAAGCCGCAACGCCAGTTCGCGCTTCACCCGCGCCGGAGCCTCTGCGCTAGGCACTCGCAGCGAATCGAGCACTTCACCCGGAAGTTCGACCGTGAGGTTTTGCATGATGGTTCCGACCATGTGCGTCATCACGCCATGCGTCAACCGCCTGATTGGGACTTGCCGCGACCCGACCCTCTCCGGACCAAAGGTTGATTTTCGGAAGCCGCAGGCCTGGAGATCTACGAAGTGCCGTAGGCAGCTCCGCCGTCACCGCAGGATTGTGGGACCCGGAACGGCACCACCCTGAGGTTCGCCCGGCCGCTTTTCTTCGCGCACGACGTTACGGACACGCTCCCGCGGGTTAAGAGGAGGTATGCACCCTCTGTCTCGGTACGAAGCCGCACGGGGTCAGGCCGCAAAATGCAAACCGTGCCGAGGGTGATCAGCCCAGCCAGAACGTGCCGAGGAAGTGGGGCCGGCCCTGTGGCGTTCGCCACCATGCCCCGGCACGTGGCCAGCCACGGCAATCTCTCACCACCTCTCCGGCGCCGGCGCTGGTGCGTTTTGCGGCCGACCCGTGGACCGGCCCCTGGCCGAAGCGCGCCGGCCGGTGGCGGATATTGACAAGATCGGTCATCCCACAAGTCTGGCGTCATGCCCAGCACCCTCAACATCTCCTTGACCGATGAGCAGAAAGGCTGGCTCAACTCCCGTCGCGAGACGGGCGGTTATGCCAGTGCCAGCGACGTCGTGCGGGACTTGATCCGGGGAGAGCAGGAAGCCGAGCGCAGGCAACTGGCGCAGCAGTTCCGTGGGCTGCAGGGGGACGGCAGCGACGAACGAGAGCCGGCGGCGGCGGTCCTGGCCAGGGTGCGACGGATCAAGAAGGCGCGGCGTGCATCCTAAACCGCGCGTGGTTCTCGATAGCTCGGTGGTGGTGTCCGGCGTCGGGTGGCGCGGAGGCGAGGCGCGCAAGGTCCTGGTTCTGCTGGCTGCCGGCGGCTTCGAGTCCTACCGCACGCCGTGGCTTACTTCCGAATGGGCGGAGACGCTGGCTGATGTTGCCGAGAACGAGCGCCGCTGGAGGAATCCGAATTGGATCAACTGGCTGGAGTGGTTGAAACGGGCCTCGAAGACGGTCGAGGACATCCCCGTGAAAGAGACCGTGAAGCGCGATCCGAACGACGATCCTGTGGTGATGGCCGCCGTCGCCGCCCAGGCCGCTTTCATCGTCACCACCGACAACGACTTGCTTGCCCTCGTGAAGCCCTACGGTATCGCCTGTATCCGGCCGAGGGATTTTCTCAACCGGATCCTTGGACAGTAACCGCAAGGACACAAGACAGTGTCCAAGCCGAAGGCAGCCTGGCTTGACTCTGCCGGGTGCGCGGGGGGAGCCAGCCGGGGTCAGTCCGTCGATTCGATTGCCAGTTTCCTCGCGGTGGAGGGATCGTCGACTCGTGACATCAAGCTGACGACAAATGATCTCTCGCGCGTCCGGCAGGTCGTGAAGTTGGGGGACGGAGCCCAACCGACGGCGGTCAGATCGATGAACAATTCCGAATAGGATCATGCGACCTCCTGGACACCACGCGGAGAGGTGACCAGCGTCAGAACGAAAATGTCGTCGTTATCCGCACCTCGCGCGGATCGAGGAGATCGAAGCGGCTGTAGCCGATGCCGCGTCCTCCGGGCACGATCCAGCCCGGGGTGGAGGCGAATCGCTGTGGGAGCAGTCCGTTTTGGTCGAGAAGATTGGTGACATTGAGCTGGTAGGAGAGCCGGCCCCGGAACCAGCCGCGGCTGACCGAATGTCGGTAGCGCAGCATCAGATCGAAGGCGGTGAGCACCCGACCGCCAATCTCTTTCCCCGCGTCGTCGCGACCGATGATGTTGGCGCTGCGCCACCGGTATCCGGCGCCGGCGCTGAATCCTTTCAGACGGCCCTCGGCAAAGTCGTACGCGCTGAAGAAACTGATCTTGTGCGGGCGCAGCCCCCAGCGCTGTTCGTTGGTGAGTTTGTCGTTATTGAGAGCCCGGATCATGGTGAGAATTTCCTCGGCGACGGTGGTGGCCCCGGTGGTGGTGAGCGTGGAGAGGCTGGCCTCGGGGCGCAGGTTGCCGAGTTCGATCCATTTGGCGACGGTGCGGCCCGGTTCGAAGGCGGCGGGGTCGACGACAAACCGGCCGGCGGCGTTCTGGGTGACTCCCTCGCGCACGAGTTTGCCTTCGAGAGTGAAGCCGTACCACGGGATCACATCCCGTCCTCCGGTGTTGGAGCGCACGCGATCGGTGTAGGAATAGGTCGCGGTCAGACGCCACTGCCGCGTAGGACTCGCCACGAGGGTCGCTTCGTAGCCGGTCGATTCCTCATCGAAGGTCTCGGCGTTCATCGTGGTGGTGATGCTCTGGCGAATCGGCGCCCAGGTGGTGGCCGTGTAGGGGCGTCCCGTGCCGACGAGCACACCCTGCAGCGCATCGGCGATGCGGACGTTGGGGAGATTGAAGCGCGCGTTGATGCCGCCGCTGCTGGTCTGCCCGTACTGGCTGGTCGTGAAACAAACGGCCTTGATGGCAACGCGGCTGGAAAGCAGGTCGAGGGCGAAACCGTAGTCCTCGCCCTTGCCCTCCGACGGATCCGGTGGATTGCCGTCCGGCAGCACCCGGTTGGTGAAGGTCGGGATGCCGATGTTGGTCGATCGATTGGCGATCAGCGAAAACCAGTTCGTGGCGTGCAACACCAGCCCCTGCGTGCGGGTGGTGCCCTTGATGTGATTGGTGGTGGCCTTCGCCGGATCGGGATCGACGATGTCGATTTGTGACAGCGGATCGCGCGTGTGCCCGAACGTCGTCACATCGCCCTCGTCGAGACGATAGCCCACCGTCGCAACGAGCCGGCGGTTCAGGAAGTGGCTTTGCATGACGAGGAGGCGGGCGTCGACCTTTTGTTTGGCGAGGGAGTTGCCCGTGCCGGCGGGGTTGTCGAGCCAGACCACGTCGTAGTTCCGTCCGCCGAGGTTGAGCGTGCGCGGCACCTTGCGCCAGTCGTAGGCGAGGAGCGTGGCGGGGTTGGTGCCGTCGAGGTAGATGCGCGTCGTCAGCGAGTTGTTGGCGTTGCTCGGGTCGGGGTTGAATGGCACGTTGGCGAAACCGAGCCGCTGCGAAACCGAGTAATCGCGATCCTCGCTGCGCGCCACCATGCCAGCGAGGCGGTGGGTGCCGCTCCACTTCCACGGGGTCGCGAGGTCGTAGGAAAACGAAAGCCGGGTCTCGCGATATTTGGCGGTATGCACGGCGCTTTGCCACTGCGCGTCGATATAGAGCTGGCCGGCGAACGGGTTGGCCGGGCCGTTGATCCCGAAGGTGCGGTTGGCTTCACCGGCGATGGCGGGGTTCGCGCCCTGCAGGTGCGGGTTGATCAGATCCGTCTCCTGGTAATTGTGCGCGAGGTTGAGATTGAAGTCGTGGGTGACGCGCCAGTCCACCGTGAACGTGCAGTTGGCGAGATTCTGATCACGAAACATCCCCGGCCCGCCGGAATTGATGTCGTACGGCAGGAACTTCGGATCGTTGATCCGCATGGTGTCGCCGCTTACACCGGGGGTGCCGTCGGGGGCGCGGACGGCGGGGTTGTTGTAGGAGCCGGTGACGTAGGAGCCGGCGGCGTCAAACGTCAGCCCGGTGTTGCCGACGTAGACGCAGCGGCGGGTGGTGGCGTTGGCGGCGCCGTTACGGCCTGTCACCCCCAGGGCGATCTGGGCGGCGTTCGGGGCGGCCGTGGTGGGGGTGAAGGTGACCGCGCTGACGCCCCGGGCGTCGCGGTTGTCGAGCCAGGCGAGCACGGCGTCGGTGGCCGTGAACGGCGCGACAATGGCACGATACTCGTTCCCGCGCTCGGCCATGGCGCGGAAGGTGATCCGGTCGTGAGGCGTGATCGTGAACGTTGCAAAGAGCCGCCGCTTGTCCTGGAAGCCGGGCCGGCGCCAGCCCTCGTTCTCCTGCTCGACCGCCGCCACGGCGAGGGCGGCCTTCTTCGGCACGATGACCTGGTTGAACTGGAGTTCCGCCCGGCTGATGCCATTCGAGCCGAACTGATAGCTGATCTCGCCGGCGCGGCGGTGGGTCGTGGCGAAAATCGAGCTCTGGTTGATCAGCCCGCCAGCGTTGCCGATGCCAAACAGGATGCCGTTGGGGCCGCGGCTCTCATCGTATCGACCGACCCGATATCGATCGTTGGGCGTGATGCTCTTGAAGTAGTCGATGCCCTGCGCGGCGAGAATGCCGCGCACGTCGATGCGTTTGACGAGGCTGCCGCCGCCGAGGAGGGCGTTGGCGTTGGGCCCGGCGAGGAAGTCCTGCATGTTGACGACCGAGCCGACCGAGTAGTCGATGATCTTCTCGATTTCATTCAGCCCGATGTCGTCCAGGAACTCCTTGGTGAAGACCGTCACAGAAGCCGGCGTGTCGCGGAGGCTGGAGTTGAGGCGGCTGCCGGCGAGGGTGTTTTCGGCCCGGTAGCCACGGTCAGCGGCGGCGTTGACGGTAAAGGGGCTCAATTCGACGATCCCGCCGCCCGCGACAGGCGCGGAGGACGGCGGGGCCGGCGGCGAAATCTGGGCGGGCAGGTCGGACAGCGCGAGCGCGGGCAGGAGGCAAAACAGCCGATGGAGAGGGAGGAATCGGTTCATGGTGGGGCGGGGTTCACTGAGTGGGAGAAAACGGGATCTTCAGAAGGATGGGCCGGGGGGAGTTTCGGGTCGGCGGACCTGGGTGCGTCGGCCGCTTGGAGCAGAAAGGCCGGGTGGGAGGCCGGCGCGAGAGGAGCGGGAGTTGGCATTGGTAGAGGATTCGAGCCCTCGCCCCTGGGTCACGTCTTCCGCCCTTGTGGCCGGCAGCCACTACCTGAACACGATTCGGATCTTTCCCGCATCCGGGTGCCCGGGCGTGGCTGGTTTGTAGCGCATCGCGAAACCTTTCTTTTTCATTTCGCCGATAATTTTTTCGTCCAACTGTTCCCGTTCGAGATCCCCCGGCTTACTCCCGATTGCCGTCATCCCCGGGTCATCCACATCCGCAAGCCTGAGGATTTCGGGCGCGACGATCTCCGCGCCTACCACCTTCGCCACGTCGAAGCTTTCGCACCGGATCAGCGCAAAGAAATCCTGATTCGCCGGGATCGCCGTGGTCCATGGCTGCACCGCGATCTTGAGTTCCAGCGTCTTGGTGTCCGCGTCCCACCGGCCTCCTTCGCACCGCCCCGTCGCACACATCAGGTGCGGGGTCGCCTCGCCTTCGTTCGAAACTTCGACCCGGTATGTGCCCGGGTTCGTTGGCAGAAAAACAAACCGCTCATCATAATAGGGCCAATCCATTCCGTCGATCCGCACGCGCGTAAACCGCGCCGCAAATTCGATCCTGGGGGCGAAAACATACGCGGTCGCATTCTGCACCTGCACCGTGCAGCGTGCGAGGTGGCCGTCCTGCGCAACGTCCTTGAGCCGCGTCAAGTACTGGCAGCCCCACCCCGACCGCACGATTCCATCGATAAATCCATCCCGTTGCACCCGGGCCTTCGCCCCCGGCCCGCAGTACAGTTTCAGAAAATCCGTCGCCGCCAACTCGTTCGAAGGCTGTCCGCCGCGCCGGTGCCACCAGCCGTCTTCCTCGACCAGGTAAGGTTCCGGTCCCGGTTTATGGATCTCGAACGTGCGCGCCATCGCGATCGGCGCCTCCAGGTCCAGCGCCACGCTTTCGCCCTTGGGCGGTACGGCTATCCTCCCCGGCGGCACCATGAGCATTCGGGCCACTTCGGTCAGTTTGACCTCGTTGCCCCAAACCGGCGCCACGTAGAAAAGCGTGAGCGCCTTTTCGTTGGCGGCCGCCGACAGTTGCAACGACGCACCTGCCCGCCACGTCAGCCGCCCGATTTGCCCCGCGACCGGCGTCAGCATGATCAGGTCCGGTCGCCCCCCCTCCGATGCCGTCAATCGCATCACGGTGCCCGGCGCAAGGTTTCCGCTTTGCGGCGCCCGATTACCATCCACGCTCAGTCGGTCGTACCCTGGGGCGTCGATCCGGTAGGTCCAGTCGTTTGCGCGTCCGCTTCGTTCGATCTCGACCTTCAGCCACGGCGCGTCGTTTTCGGCGGTGTAACGCCGCGTTTCCTCGATCGTGCCCGCCTCCGTGTGCCGCGTCAGCTTCTCGCTCATCACGGCCCGGTGACCGCCGCGCTCGATTCTCCGCAACACCGTCGCCGCCGGCCGCAGTTCCAGCCCCTGCAGTTGAATCTGCCCCTCCGTCATCGCCAGTTCCAGCGTGTGCGCACCGTCGTACTGCAGGTCCGCGAGGATGGTGACGGTTTGGTTTTCGCCCGCCGGCACCTCGATCCATCCCAGATGCCCCTGCTTGCAGCGGTACCCGGTGCGGTTGTTCCGCGCCGTACGAGTCAGCGTATAGCCGTCGCGATAGATCCGGATCCGCGCGTTTCTTTTCGCACTCGCCTTCAGCCGCACCAGATAGTTGCCGGCCTCCCGATCGAATTCCACCATCAGGTTTTTCGGTCCTTCGAGCCCCTCCGCATCCAGCAGCCCCGGCAGCGCCTCTCCCGGACGCGCGACAAACGCAGGTTCGTTCTCTGTCGGGCGCGCTTTGCCGGCCCGGGGCTTCATCGACCAGAACGCCTGGCCGTGAACCAGATCGCTGGTCGCCAGCTCAATCCGGCTGATCGGCGCCGCCGCCCCGACCGAGTGCTTCAACGCGATGGAGTGCCGCCCTGGCGCCCCAAAATCGATCGGAAACCGCTGGCGACCTTCGACGGCCGTGATCGCCCCCCTCTTCCGGCCATTGACGATCACGTCGATTTCCGAAGCCGTCTCGACTTTGCCGAATTCCAGCAACAACGATCCGCATTCCCGCTCGCACTCGACCGTGACCTCGAGCGGCGTCTGGCGGTTGATGGCCAGGGTGCGCGTTTTGCCCGCCGATTCCGTTCCCATGCCACGCCCCAGTTCCGCTGCCAGCGAGTTGCTGTCGAAATGCGCCAGGTGCTGCGGATCGTATTGCAGCACCCCGAAATCGCCCTCCGCGTATCGCAACATCCGGAAGGTGTTGTTCTGAATGAATGCCGTCGTCGCCGGATGCGCCTCGTTCGCGTACGGCCACCACGGGCAGTCTGGCGGTTCCATGCAGAACTCCTCGAACACCTTGAATCGGCTGGATAGGTTCCCGTCGAACCCCGTTGATGACAGTTGCGCCGTAAAGGCATGGCGGATCGGGTCCATGCTGGCGGCATACACGCTCTCGCGCAGGCTCGGCGGCAACACCTTCGGCGTTTCCCCCAGCCACCATAGCGCCGACTCGTGCACGTCGTCGGGATTCAGTGCTCGCGGACGGAACAGGTCGTCGGCCTGGCGCAATATCAGGTCCGAGGCCGTCGCGCCGCCGAAGATCGAGCCCGGCTTGCCCTCCCTCGCGTAGGTCCACAATCGGCTGTCCGATTGGTAGCCGATAAAGAAGCTTGTGTTGGCGTCCTGCAATCCCGCGTTCCCCGGGAAAACCCGGATCGGGTTGATATCCGTGTAGGCTAGCACCGGGATCGGTTCCGTCTGCGTCATTTCGGTCCAGTTCGCGCACATCACGGTCTTGATCACGTTCGGCCCGCGATAGACGTTGAGCATATCGAAGCGAAGGCTGTTGCCTTGGCCGGTGTTCGGTCGCAGGTCACATTGGTTGTAAGGGCTGCCAGGATTCGCCGCCCACAGAAGATCGAGGAGTTTCACCATGTCTGCCTGGGTGCTTCTCGCATAGCCCTGGCTCTGGCCTTCGCCCTCCAGGGCATCTACGAGCCGGTCCCATCCCCGCGCCAGCAGGTTGCCGTCCTCCCGCGCGTAACGGTTGATCATGGCCCAGTTCTCTTTCACGCCGAGCTGGTTCAACGCGCCATGCTCGTCCACCAGCATTCCGTGCGCGTGACATTCCTGGAGGAAGCGGTCGATTTTCTCCCGGCTCCAGGCCCGGTGCCACCCTTCACGAAAAATATGGGGGTAGCACTGGACAAAATTCGCCCCCCATTTGTAGGGCTCGGCGATCGTCTTCGCGATCATGTTTTCCACTGTTTCGGGAGATTCGCGCTGATACTCGATGCAGGCCATCCAACCCCAAAGGTCCAGATACGGCTTGGCCGGACCCATGGGCGGCGGCGCCGGCTCGATCGCCCCGATCCACACTGCTTCGATCGTCATCTCATTCCCGAATTTCGGGTATTGCACCGCCGTCAACGGCGCGGCCCCCACTTCGATCAAGTGGCGCATCGACCGCTCCACCCGGAACGTATACGGGTAGGTGAGAACCGCACCGGCTCCCGCGAAGCGATACGTTTCGTAATGCGGCTGCAATCGGCCGTCCACCGTGATCCGCAGCGCCATCGGCCGCTCGGGATTCCGATAGCTCACGCGCATTTCGTACCATCCTGCTGGCAGGTACGCCTCGATCCGGATGCTCAATGGCCCGTTGGCTGGCCTCTGATAAACCTTCGCCGGCAGTCCCGCGATGGCTCGGCCGCCGCTCGTCAGCGTAATCGTTGCGGGCGCGGCACCTCCCCCAGCCCCGAGCTGGATCGCTTCGAATTCGGCCGCCGGTGCCACCCCCGCCAGGCAGAAAATCACTGCTCCACGCAGAATCAGCCCATGCCCCTTGAGGGCCAACCGACTCGACGCCGCCGAACGCCTGGAACGAATCTGAAACTTTGGACGGTCGGTGCCGGCAGGGGATCGGTTCATGCGGGGTGGAGGTGAAAGGGGAAACGGCGGGCGGGGACGGGAGCCGCGGTGGAAGAGCGTTCAGGCGGCCGCGTCGAGCACCTCGAAGCGCCGATTGATCGCGGGACCGCCTTCCGTCGTCGTGTCATCGGACTTGGCCGGGCCCAGCAGCCCCCAGCGGCTGCCCTGGAATTCCGCGATGCCCGCCTTCCGCTGCAAGTCGGTCCGGTTGGCGGTGAACGAAGCCGCCGCCATGCCGGTGGTGCCTCCGGGTGGGGCCGGTTTATCCAGAACCAAGACGGAACAGCCGATTGCGACGGCGCTGACGGCGGCGGTCAGTCTGCTGCCGCCGCCGCCGGCGATGATGCTATCCCACGTGTTGCTCATGTGTGTCGGGAGCGTCGGCGATCGGCGGCAGAAACGTTGGATCCCGGGGAACCGACCAAGGATGCGGATACCGGAAGATAGCGCAAGAGGGAGTACGCCGGCCGGCGCGCCAAACAAGCGCAATTCCACGTTATGATAACGCAACGTACCGCGCACGGAAGTCCTCCAACGCGAAAAAGCGGCGTTCGGCTCGTGAATCAGCCCAGTTCGCTGGGCCCCAGGTGTGGCGCGCCGAAAACGGGCTGCGGCGTGACGCCCAGTGGGCGCGGAGGGCGGGTGAGGCGCGAATCCCACGACCCCGCAGGCAAAGCTCCGCCCGGCTCGCGGTCAAGCCGTGAGTCGGTAGTCGGGCAATCCGGCGCGTCCGGTTAGATGAAGTCGTCTCTCGGGGCGCCCTGACCACCGCTTGACCAGAACACGGGCTCGCCGTCGCTGGCATCGGACTGGGCATAGTCATCGCTGAACAGTTCGCCCTGCCTGAAGTCTGCGATCGTGACCTGCGCCAATCTGGCGCGTTCCAATACCCACCGATATTTGCACAGCCCGGCACTCAACGGTTTGTGTGATGTCGCCACCGCCCACTCTCGTGTTCGCGACCGCCGAAGTGGCTGGTCGTTCTAGAACGGTATGGGGTGCGGAACGGTTTTCTCGGGGCGAATCGCTCGTCACCAAAACAGAGAGAGGGCCGTGCTGCATTCGCCCATGTCGGCAAAACGCTATGCCACTACACCCATCTCTTGGAGGAACGATT
>Ga0233425_10009815_pt1 | contig 11949 bp, 3 predicted proteins | sample Watercolumn_Towu_2_FD_181712 | JGI IMG/M metagenome (GOLD analysis project Ga0233425, IMG submission 181712) | Freshwater microbial communities from Lake Towuti, South Sulawesi, Indonesia - Watercolumn_Towuti2014_140_MG | ecosystem: Environmental > Aquatic > Freshwater > Lake | place: Indonesia...
CCAGTTTAACAATAACAATGTCAATATATCGATGGCTATAGCCGGTCTCTTCAACAAATCGGTTGCAAACCTGCCTTGCTTCCTCTAAACAACTTTCATTTTCGACCAGCCGAAGACGGCTGAACACCCTCATAATAACCCTGTCCGGTTTTATCGTTTTTGCTCCGATATCCGTTAAAAAATGATGGACAGTCGCTTCTCCCAAATAAGAAAATGTGTTTTTTAAGTTATCCGCTGCTTTTTCGAGATCCTCCGGACTTCTATTAAAATTTAAGGACTTTAGATATTTTTTAAAGGAACCATACTGTTTTGCTATAGCTTCAACAGTCTTTGCGTTAGCAATGGCTGCTTTTATTTTTGCAGGATGTCTGATCATGTGAGTATCAGACAGGATCTTCTTGATAAAAAAATCATCATATCGGGCCACAGTTTTATAATCAGGAAAATATCCTTTGATTGTATCGATTTTGTTCGTAACGGTCCTGGCTTTCATGCCAGCGTAAAAAGGAATATAAGCAAGGACCTGATAAAGGTATTGATCATCAAAGGTTTCAAATTCGAAATGTTTGAATCGGTCGAATCTACTGAGAACCATTTCTCTGGAATAATTTGAGTTCTTTATAATAGTTTCGATTATTAACCCAAATAATTCATTATAATTTTGGGCGGACATATTTTCCTCTTAAAATTTTCTTCCGGCATAATAAATGATTTTGTCAGATATGGTCAAAATTGGAATATTTTTTCAGTCTTCATAATAATAAATTTTTGTTTCTGTATCGACTTTTAATAAATTATCAATTCCCCCGCTAAGATCATAAATATGCCGGGAGGATTTCCCATTTGTATCTATTGTTCTAAAGATTATATAGCGGTCATGCATTTCTTTGGCTTCTTTAAAGGGTAAAACTTTAACCTCCAAAGCTCCCAAAGGAATTTCCTTTAAATTTGACAAGTTTTTTTCTTTTAATTCCCTCTGAGACTCGTAGCGTAAATTTCTATAATTAAGCTCTTTGCATAAAATCGTAGTTGCTTTGATTATTTTGGTCATGCGTGAAATTGTTTCCAGAAATTTTCGCGTAGACTCTCTATTTTCTCTCCCACATCCACAATACGGATCCCTAACGATTAATTCTTCTACATAACTATCCAAAATTGGGGCAAAATATTGTTCTAAATCACGCTTCATCCCTGGATGAAGTTCCCATCGTTTTAATCCTTCACTTTCTTTTAAAATATTGGCAGATATGGGTTCCGCCGCGTTAACTAAAGTGCTCAGAATTATCGCCCACTCTTTATTGGCTACAAACTGGTGGGCAGGTTGGGGGAGGATGATTTCAAGTAGTGGAGGGACTTGATAATCGCTGAACCAGACAATAGTATCTTCTATTGGGCGAGTAAACATCCGCAAAAATTTGGTCTCCTCAGCACCATAGTCTCCCTTTGGTAGTTTAGTTAAAATCAACTGGCCATTTGTTAAATAAGGGGTCAGAAAACTTAATGATTTTCGATTTTCCATGGTCAATTTTTTGGGATCAAAAGATTGGGATTCTCTTATATGGAAAAAAACGGTACACCCTGAATTTAACAAATCTATTACCCATTGCCTGGTAATCTTTTCATCTTCTTCTTGACCTCCAAACAATGACTGTCCAACCAAATGTACTTCTTTGGCTTTTTTAATCTGTCTTGCAAGGAGTTCATTACTAATTTCTGGTATCCGTTTTCCACCTAAGTTCAAAATTGGGTGATTGTTTTCTAAGGTTTCAATAGTTCCTAACCAACTTAATACAGGAATACGATTAAATATATCCCAAAGACGCTGATTGGAATAATCACAGAGACAGGAGCGGCAGCCCCCAGTGCAATTATTAGGACACATTAGTCTTTGAATAGTAACCTGAATCAGTTGTTTGATGGTAATTTGCTCAAAGAGGCGTTTAGCATAACCAGCCCCCCCAGCTACGGCATCATAAAGGATGACGTCTAGGGAAGAAGACGTAAGTTTATAAGTAGCACGAACTTCATGAGTATGGATATCTAAAATCTTAGCGGTGGCAAAACGTGAGGCTTCACTCAAAGTCCGAGCAAAGGATTCATAATGGCGTTTTATCTCGGAAGGATTAGCGCCCTCAGGAGGAGGTGAAACTGTTTTACAAAATCTTATCAAACAGACATCAGTCCTGAAAATATGAGCCAAGTCAATGGGGAAAGAAAGTTGCTTATTCTTACATTTGCCACCACTTAAAACTTCTTCGTGTTCATGCGAGAGAATCTGAATTTTTTTTGCTGGCATCATGTAATTACAAAGGGGGCACCTGTGATACCCAACTCCAAAAGGGCCTCGGTTAACAACGAAAATCTCCCCGGGGGCTCCCTGGGATTCATTAGGATGAGCCGAGAGGATTGCTTTACTAACATAAGGATTATCAGTTGGCTGGAATTGACTATTAGAGGCTAAAGAGATAAGCCTGGCTTCATCTGCGAATTGCCTTCTTACCCGGGAACGGGAGGGATCCCCCCCTTCGCGTTTACTGTAAGCGGTAACAAACCCCCTGGGCTCGATAAAGCGCCGTTTAAGACCTTTTTTCGGTGCTCCACAAAAAGGACATATCATTAGGAAGTCGTTTTCATCCAAACTTACTTCTACGTGTTGGCATTCGGGACAGGGCCAATAATAATTGGTAGGCATAAAGTCCTTAGGGTAATAGGCCAGACCTTCACTACTCCAAATCCGGCTGTTGGCCACAACTTGATTGCCTGGCGCATACTCACTTAATCCTAAAGCAGCATCTCGGCTAAGAGATATTTCATTATCTTGAAATCCTATGTTGCCCTTTTTTTCTCTAGTTACTTCCAAATTCAAAGAGTGAACAGGGAAACTGTAGGTGGGGATGAGCCCCCTTGAGGATAATTGAGTTACGAGAAATTGCCCCATAAAATCATCCCGTAGTCGTTCCCAGTGTAGGGCTTTTTGTAACGCATTTACTGCTATAAAATCATCCCGTTTTTTTGAGTAAATAGTCCAGCGCTCGGCGACCTCACGGGCGAAACTTTCTAGGCTTTCACTGAAAAAAGCGCTTAAACTTCTCCCTGCAAGAGAAATTACTGCCGATATCTCCGCCGGTAGAAATTCTCCGAGTCTCTCTGCTTCGACCAGAGCTTGATTTCCGTTTTTAGATTCAAGCCAGGAAAAAACTTTGCTGATAAACTGTTGACGTTCAGTTTCACTAAATTCATTGCCAAATAGATCTTTAAGGCTGGGGGCATTAACCGTTAGGTTTTTAATGACATGTCTTAGAAAAGCCGCGAGAATAATGGAGTTCTGGTGCCTTTGGAATAACTGGGCGTTGGCTAAATAAAGCTTGGGAACAGAAGCCGCTTGCCCAAGGTAGCCCTTAAAGTCTCTAAATATGGCTTGATCATACTGGGTATTACGAGCGATGGTTACGCAGAAAGGGGCCGCTTGTGCCCGGCGACCAGCTCGGCCAGTACGCTGTTGATAATTATTGATCCCCGGGGGAATGTTGAGGCAGGCTATTGCCTCCAGTTCACCTAGGTCTACTCCCATTTCCATGGTTGTTGTACAACTAAGGAGATTTATTTTGTGTTCAGCGAAATCTTGTTCGATTCGTTGTCTCAGCTCAGTAGATAGGGCCGCCGTGTGTTCTCGAGCTCGGGTGGTAAATGCCTTGGCTTCATTAAATGAAAAAATATAATGATTTTGATTAAATAAGCTTTCTTGTTCATTTTCCGAGAGTGTTTTGACCTTACCTTTACATCTAAAGGCGGGACACATTCTATCAACGCTATGGAAATGGAGCAAACCGCAATTATCACATGCCAAGATTTGATTTCTCTCGCCAAGTCCAAATTTTATAAGTTTTAGGTCTAACCCAAATCCTGGGTTTAAAGGAACGAGTACTTTTGATTGGATCATTGCGTCCCAAAAGTTTACCAAGAACTCCCGAGTCTCCTCCCAACTAAATCTTAACTGTTCTATCAGGTACCATGAACGGCGATTATGGTACTTACCTTTCTCTGGGGGAGCCCAAGCGTGACTGACTTTGGAGTTGGCCTTGTAAATTTCAAAGGCCCGATGTTTACTATAGGTATCACCCCATATAAAGGGATCCGTCATATCCAAATTAAATGGATTTGATATAGCTTTTTCCCGACGGATAGTATCAATTAAGAGAGGTATTAAATCTTTTAGTTGGCCCTGAAGCGGTTGGGGAATTTTTATTGTCAAACTCTGTAAGGTCTCAATAGGTTTGCCTACATATTGGATCTTTACAAGGCCTAAAGCTTCTAGGGAATTGCGGCGTCCTCCGGGAGTACAAAACTCCGCAGCAATTTGTCCCATGATAAGATCCCTCTGGCGGCCTGAACTCTCGACAATTTCTCCCCGGGAGTCCAGCACCACCGCCCGGCCAAACTTTTTTAGGTATTTTTGCACTCCATAGGTAAGATCATCCAAGTTAAGTGTTTCCCGGCCCTTTAAAAGAACTTGATAAATCGCGGTTCGTATAGCAATATCACCGCTAGTACGCTCAAAATATGGGGCAAAAAATGCGGCGTCCTGCCGACTATCGGCAAAGGTCAATAAGGTTCGCCCCCCCATGGGTCGGGATTCGTTCTGGTCATGTAACGGAGGAAGACATTCCAATATCTTTTGTACTACAACCGCACCTAAAGCTTCGTTACCTGGGTGCATTTTAGTTACGATTTCAGCCATTGCTCCCCCGGACCTGGCACCACAAGCCGGGCATGTTTGGACATACACAGTCTTTTCAATATCATCCTTCCTGGTTTCTACCTCATATAGACCTAATGCACCCTCTTGGGAGTTTGCAACAATTTCTCCAGATTGAGGATTAACAAATAATACTTTTTTAGCTAAAACTTCAGAAACCTCTTCATCATCCTCATCACTGGATAAGGATGGGGGCATCTGGCCTAACCAAAAAACTTTACGCTGCGGAGAGGTCTCTTCTTGCCATAGATCTCGGGGAGAATTATATAGTACTGATCCCTGTAAAAATCCTTCGATAAAAGGTTGTCCACAGCGCCGACATACCAATAATGGATAATAAGGTCGTCCTTCTTCATCTTTGAACTGACGATAAGGGCGTATATTTGACCATCCTTCAGAGGATTGGGAGCTTAAACTAAGGCACATACCCTCCATACTATTTACAGCAATGTGATATCGAGAAGGCAGGAGAGGGAATGATTCTGGCCGAATTCGAGCCCACATGCCGAGGTGCATTAAACCGCTTAATGCTTCATATAAATCTGATTTCTGCAAATTGGACTCAGGGAAGATTCGATTGGCCAGATCCCCAAATTCTAAGATGATCCCCTTATCTAATATTTCAGCGACACGGCGTATTTCATCATTAACATAGAAAGCTTCTTCCAGGGCCGCCGGGAAGGTCTTCTTTTCATCAAGTAACAATAACGGATGATCGAGACTTTTTTCACGAATCATATCGTTCCAGTCTGATACCGAAGAGCTATCTTGACCAGAAAGTTTATCCAGAATTACACCGATATCTTGCCAATTTTTTATATCAAGGTTAAAGGTTGGTTTCTGATTTATTTTGAGTCGGTTGTGGGGTTTTCGATCTCCACGAATAACTTGATGGACTTTTTCCCCAAACAAATCTCCAGCAAACTTAAGCAGCTGTTTGTCGGCTTCCATACCGGGAGCCAAGGTAGCGCTCGTTCCAAAGACTTGTAGGGGTTGTTTGAGGTCTAGCCGGTTTTTTAATTTTCGTAAAAGAAAAGCCACTTCTGTAGCCTGGGCACCGGAGTATGTATGGATTTCATCTAAAACGATACAGCTTAAAGTGGAATGGGCAAAAAGTGGCGCATTTCGGGGAAGGAGTAGCAAGTGCTCCAACATGGCATAGTTAGTAATCAAGACTTTGGGAGGAGATTCCAGCATTTCTTCCCGGGTCAGGAGCCAATTTGTCGGCACCTTTCCTCCCAATGACTCCATAAGCTTAGGATTATCTTTTATCTTATATTCTTCTTCTGACCTAGCGGTGTTAGCCCGGATGTGGGAGGTATAGCGTCCGAAAGTAATCTTGAATTCTTTCAAGTAGAGGCCCAAAAGAGGAGCAATTCGATAATATAGTTGATCGTTGGCCAGAGCATTCATCGGATAAATAATCAATGCCCTAACGCCTGGAGCCTCTTGATCCTTTTCTTTCAGTACGGCGTTAGCAATGGGATAAAGGAATGTTTCTGTTTTCCCGCTACCAGTGCCCGTAGCGACGATCAAACTTTGTTCCTCTTGGCAGGCAGCTTTTAAAGCTTGTTCTTGATGGAGGTGTAGTAGACGATTAAGTATCTGATCTGGGATATTCAGGAACCCCTTATGTAAAAAGCCCCCTTCATCTTCAATGAGTGCTTTAAGAGGTTTGCCTTTTTCAAAATCCGGGAGAGCCTCGACATATGGCCCGATGACTAAAGTCTGTTTTTGGACTAATTCTAAAAAATCTTGTCTGAGGTCAGGGTATCGGCGGCTGATGGGCAGCGTAGTGGGAATATATCTCCCCAGAGTCTCCTTGAGCTTCTTTTTCAGTTCGATAGGGTTATATTCAGGCATAGTATTCCCCTCAATTATCTAATTCACAAGTAAAAACAAATTCCCAAAGTAGAAGATAGAAGGTTAAAACTTCCTCGCCCACATAAAATAAATATGAAATCAAACTTTTGAATCGATCGGGGGTTCCCAAATCCTTTTTAATTGTTCCCATGAATTTTTCTAATAATCCATGGACGCGGACATTCTTCCTACAAACATATGCCCAAAGAGAGATAAAACTTAAAAATCCCTGAAATTCTTCCCACAGATTAATTTCAGATTCGACATCCGATCCGCATTTGGTTTCAAGGAGTCCTATGTCGATGATAAACTTTCCTTTTTCAATTTGTAAGTTATCAACATATTCATTCAAGAGTCCTTTCATTCTATTTCTAATAAATGCCGATAGCAATCCACGACGGGTTTCATTGCCCACAAGAGTTTGCCGGTAGGTATCTTCAAGGCTGCAGATGGCTCGCCGATAATGAATTGACCCCAAGTAGTCTCCGTTTCGAGGCCGCCATTCTTGATCTCTTTCGAGGTGCCGATTTTCTGATTGTTCTGTCCTGAGCAGGGCTTCCTGGTATCGGCTTAGGCTAAAACCTCTCGGCGAAACACCATGGCTTGCTATTTGTTTTGCGTTTTCGAAACCAAAAGCCATCGCAGAATGAATTACTCCATTTGTAAAGGCATTTATTGGATTATTAAATAAAGGGAAGATGCTAAGACAATTCAATAAAATGTTACTGGAATGATCTTTATCAAATTCATAATGATCTCTTGGGCAACTAAATAATTCTGGAAAATCCACTCCCAAATGATGATATGGAATCCAATTAGAATCCATCCCTAGGAGGGGACGTTCCGTCAGCCAAGGAATGATCGACTCAAACGAGGAAGAATTTACAAATTTAGGAAAAAAAACAGCCCAGGCCTTTTCTAGATGCCTTCTGAAGGATTCGTATTTTTGGGCATGGCGTGGGAGCAATAATTCATGGATTAACTTTAGAAATGCCTCAAGTTCTATCGTCTCTAAATTGGAAAGGTGCGCCTCTATATCAGCAAAGGCCGCCGGCAGCCCTATTTCGTTGGTTATCAACTCCCCAAAATAAACACCACCTTGTGTATCAATTAAAGCCCCCCATTTTCCGTTAATCATGCCTTGTAATTTTAAGACCCACCAACCTAAAAACCATTCAGTGGTGTTAAGTTGTATAGTAATGATATTCATTTCTTCATTGTAAGAAAAAGAAGTCCAACCCGACTCATGTTGCCCGTCATTCTCCACGGTAGAGGATAGAAATTCGTAATATAACTTTTTACCGGATATTAAGTTTTCCGCGGTTAATCTAATACCTTCGACCTTACCTTGAAACGAAATCTTAACAATTAAGAGTTGTACCTGCTGTTGAATTTGAAAATCAGCCACTTCATGAGGAGAAACCAAGTGAATTAATGAAATAACAGAGCCACCATCATTATAAATAAATTTCAGATCGTTTACTCCTGGCCCGACATATTCCAACAAACTAGCTAAGGGCAAAAGTTTACGCCCCATTTTATTAAAATTAATATGTTCTCGAAAATTACCCAGCTCCAGGATTCCTGAAAAGGTAGTGGAAATTTTTAGAACATTTCTATTTCCGGGAGTGACCGTTAGACTGCTTCCTAATTTAAGGGGACGTTCCCCGCTATTATCACCATACTCTTCAAGACTCAAAAATATTCCTGGGACCGCCCAAGCGAAATAGTGATGGCGATGACCGTCCCGAAAGGTCATTTTAAAATATCTCTGATGGTCTTCCTTATAGGTAATCTGTTTTTTATCCTCATCTATTTTGACATTTTCCGTTGACTCTAAATTCTCCGGCAGTCGACTACAATGAAATACACATTTTTGAATATTCTGGAGCCCATTCCACAAAAGTATTGAACTTCGCGCCAATATTCTACGGCCATCCCTCCTCCTAAATTCAACCAAGACGCGGGCAACTCCTGGTTTCCATTTTTGACCAAGGCCCTCTATATTGATTAGCATTTTTCCGTCGATGAGCTCCCCAAGAGTAATTTCTTGGTCATCTCCTAAACTGCCTGGTTTGAGGTTTAATACGTAATCAGCTTCTTGGACTTCTAGGAGCTCTTGCGGGATAACAACTTCTAAAGATAGCCCTTGTGATTTATAGACTTCTCTATTTTTAATATCTTGGATTAAATCTCCATTCCATTCCAGGCTTGGGATATCTTCAGCATGTAAAATTAGTTCGGCGGGGCCTCGATGTAGTTTGAATATCTCTCCGGGGTTTAGTTTAAGAGGCACAAGAAAAACAGATGGAGACTCTTTAAGTTGTTCAATTTCAAGATTAATATTTTCTGGGAAAAAGCGTAAAAGAGCAGTGTAGCGACCAGGTTTAAGTGCAACCTCCTCCTGACCTAAGGATGCGGATTTTACAAATTTTCCTGAAGGATTATTAAATAGCAATAAACGATTGTCGGCCTCGTCCTCCCAAAGTAGGTAAGTCCGGGAATGCCCCTCTTGTATAACTTCAACATTTTTGGGAAGAGGTTCGGGTATCAGAAAAAAATAATTATCTTCTTGGGGTTTTAAAAGGCTACTTTGCTCATCAACCTTGACTTGCCAGCTTTGGTTTTTACTTCCTGGTAAAAGAATTCCTATTTCTCCTTCCCGTAATAAAACCTGGGGAAATAAAATGGCCGCTTTATTGTCCGGTTTTCCGATTTCGATTTGATCAAGAGCGTCTTTTATCCGCCGCTCAACCACTGATCCCTGCTGTGGTTCTTGGGTCAATAGCTTTATAAAAAGACGTATATAATAACCTTGCTCGTCCCTTTCAATGGCTTCCCGACCAACTCGAGGGAAAGAGGTTTTTAATTGTTCTAGAAGCCTCTGCTGCCACATAGAAATAGCTTCTGGGTCGTCATCATCTGGAATTCCAGCGATTTCGGCTAACTTTGCCATCCGTCGAGTTAATTCAGTTAAGTAATTCAGAGGGAAGCCTGACTGTCGTAAATATTCGTTTACCATATAATGTGGTCCGAAAGTTTGGGGTGACAAGGACAATCCCATTCTGAGGCACGAAGTCCGAAAACAGCGCCATAAGATTTCTCGTTTTTTAAGGGGTATCTCCACGCCGATGGCTTTTTCTAAGTAGGAATAAACCTCAAAGTAACCAGCGTCACCAAATCCCTCCATGAGGTAGATCACGAGAAAGGTTGCAAAACTTGCCGGGAAGCGTTCAAGACCAACAAGAAAGGCTTTGAGTGGAGAGGACATATTTGTTAAGACATTAAGTAAATACTTTCTTTTGTTATCTGAAAAATGATCAACGAAAAGTCCTAAGAATGGTGCCTCTCCTTGAAGAACTCTTTTAAAAAGTTCTGCCTCGAAATCTTCAAAACTTTTCGGCATACTGTTCACCAAATACGATTACGGATAATTGTGATTGAAAAAATATTTGTTTCTTTAGGAAATATCTTTTTTGTAACTGTTCTTACCCATTACCTTAGTCAATCAATGACTTAAAAAGCAATAACAATGCCATCATTCCTCGATACCATATTTCTTCAGCCAGTTACTTACCGTCTGATAGTTGGCGAGACCCAGCAATGCGGCGACCTTTGTCTTATTTCCCCGACTCTCGGCAACCGCTTTCTTAAGATAATGGCGCGCAACATCCGAAAGCACGTCAGGCAAGCTGAACCCATTACCCAGACTGCGATTAAGAATCTTCTCCTGATCCTTCTGAGAACTGCTTACAGGGAACAATGCCTCCCGAATATCGTCTGTTTCAATTGTTTCACCCGCGATTAAAATAGCGGCCCGTGAAATCGTATTGTAAAGCTCCCTGATATTGCCCGGCCAGGGATGCTGGTGCATAATATTTCTTGCGCCAGCAGAAAGTTTCTTATGCTTCCAACCAAATCTGCCTTCAAACTTTCTGTTAATGTTCTCCAGGATGTGATCAATGACCGGATTAAGGTCGCCCTGGCGGTTACGCAGTGGTGGAAGGTGCAGCACCCCGACGGCTAGACGGTGAAACAAGTCCTCCCTGAATCTCCCGGAGGCGACGTCCTCGATAAGGATTCTATTGGTTGCAGCAATAATTCTTATGTTTATAGCTTCCGCCTTGCTGGACCCTACCCTACTGATTTTGTTTTCCTGTATGGCCCGAAGCAGCTTTACCTGTGCGGGAATGGCGAGTTCTCCAATCTCATCCAAAAAAAGGGTCCCGCCGTCAGCACTGGAGAAATATCCCTCACTGTCGGCTATGGCTCCCGTAAATGACCCTTTCTTGTGCCCGAAAAACTCCGACTCCACCAGCTCCTGTGGGATTGCGCCACAGTTGACCGCAACAAAAGGCTTATCTTTTCTAGGGCTTGTTGTATGAATAGCACGGGCAAACAACTCTTTCCCGGTCCCGGATTCTCCCTGAATAAGGACAGGGACATCATGGACTGCAAGCCTTCGGGCCTGGGCGATTACCCGTTTCATTTCTTTACTACGGTGAATAATTGTGCTGAACTCCGGAGATTCAGGGGGCAGACCTTGTGTCAGCTTCAGTATTTCATCGTCAGCAGGAGTTAGAATGTCGGGCACAAAATCAGCAGATAACTCAAAAGGCAGGGTGACTGTTTTTACTCCTTTTTCCTGTGAGGATTCGATAACCTCAGCCGGGTGTGATGTCTTGGAAAGAATAATCCAGACGGCAGCCATGGCCGGCGTGCCGGGGCTCAGGTGATAGGTTATCAGGAAATCCTTGGTGCCGAGTTTACTTTTTACCTCCTTAATTGTGTTCGTCGCAGCCTCATAAATTTCCTTAAAATCCGTTGGACTGGTTAATTCTACGTGATATTTAAAAATGATGGCCGAGGTCTTCCCCTTGAGCCAGTCGATGAATTTTTTTTCTTCTTCCCTCCTGTAATTCGAAATTAGAACAACATGCGAAAAAGGAAGTTGGCTAACGGCTTGACCGATTGGCCCTAGCCCGACCCCCAGTTCCCCCTTTGAGGCCCTTAGGTCGGTTTTTCCCAACCAAGCGAATAAGACTTTATTAAGCATAATGGAATTATAGAAAAATTTTTATGAATTACAAGAAATATTAGTACGTAAATAGAGTCCGAGCCTTCGTACTATTTTCATGTTTCGTGGTGCCACGCCCCAAAAGGCGGGGCATGGGAATTAATACAAAGCCATACCGGAAGCCAAAAACATATAGAAAGACATCCCCACCGGATCTATGTTACTATAATGAAACAATTAATATTCCTTCCTTCTAATCCCCTCTTTGTGATATTATCCAAGCTAATCTATCCGAAAGTTAACACCCTCATCT
>Ga0233425_10009817_pt1 | contig 11948 bp, 7 predicted proteins | sample Watercolumn_Towu_2_FD_181712 | JGI IMG/M metagenome (GOLD analysis project Ga0233425, IMG submission 181712) | Freshwater microbial communities from Lake Towuti, South Sulawesi, Indonesia - Watercolumn_Towuti2014_140_MG | ecosystem: Environmental > Aquatic > Freshwater > Lake | place: Indonesia...
CCGCAAGCGGCTTCAGGTCGGGCTTCTGCCCCTTGCGGTTCGGGATGGCAAGGTACTGATCCACGACCTGCACATAGGCCTGGCAGTTCTTGGACAGCGGGATCTCCCGGAGTTGCTTGGGGAGCTTGTAGTCGTCCGGGTAAGCGGTGCCGAGGATGTTCTCGGCCACGTAGATGATGCGTCCCTGCTGCTCGCTGCGGAACAGCCCCTGCCGCGCCAGCAGGATGCCCGCATAAGCCTGCTCGGCACGCTTCCCGGCTCCCTTCTGGAGGATCTCTTCGAGCCGAGCGATGGCCATGATGAACGCGTCGTCGCCCTTGTTGAAGTACAAGCCCCCTTCAATGTAATACTCGGCCAGGGACAGATCCCATTTCACGATGAGGTCGAGAGCCTTGTCCATGGCTTCCGCATTGGACTTGTTGACCGCGGTCCAGGGGCCGTCGTCGCGGAAGAAGAACCGCAGCTGCTTGACCTGCTTCTCCGTCTCCTCGAACGCAAAGTTGAAGCGGTAGATCCGCAGGATGGAGTTCCAGTAGTCCACCGCGTCGGCCGCATTCTGGTTGAGTGAGATGAAGTACTGCAGCAGAGACACCGCATCGTCGTTGAACCCCTTCTGGGCCAGCATCTTGGCCAGGGCGTGGAGCATCTTGTCCGTCTCCGCGTCTCCTACCTCCACCTTCAGGAAGTCCCGCGCAGCGGTCCACCCGATCCCCGCCTCCGACACCGTGATCAGGTAGTCGTTGAGCGTCATCTGGCGCAGCGTGTCCTCCTCGCGGCCCTGCTCCCGCAGCCTCTGGATGACCTCCTGGAACGCTGCCAGCGCGGAGTCGTACTGCTGGTAGTTGATGTACACCCAGCCCAGCTTGTACAGGGCGTAGAGGTACATCGGGGCGTCCTTGTGGCTGTCCGTCAGCTTCTTGTAGTACTTGAGCGCCTCGAACAGGTTGTTCTTCTCGAAGTAGTACTCCGCCACCAGCAGAAACGCCTTGGGGAGGAACTGCGACTGGGGGAACTTCTCCTCCAGCTTGTTGAGCACCTTCACGCTCTTCTCGACCAGCTTCTCGTCCCCGAGGGCGTGGCCCGTCTCGACGCCGTTGCGGCCGAGGAAGAACAAGACCTCTTCCACCCGCGGGTAGTCCGGGTGCTCCACGAGGATCGTCTCGTAGTACGGGAGAGTGGACGAGTAGTCCTTGAGCGGCGCGGCCGGCTCCTCCTTGGTCTCGCCATTCTTGAATCGCTGGTAGTCCTTGCGATACTCCCGGGCCAGGAGGGCCAGCCGGTACTTGATGTTCTCAGTCGTGAACTCCGCGATCCGGTAGTACACGTCCGCGATGTTGGCATAGTTCGGCGTGGAGTCCACCAGGTCCTTCATCTTCTTGATGCTGTCCTCGCGGATCTGCACCACCTTGCCGTAGTTCTCTATTTCGATGTCCGACATGTTCTCCATTTCGAACTCGGTCGCGGTGTAGGGCCGGCGGCCCGGATCCTTCTTCTCTCCCTCCGGAGGAGGAACGGGCTCTCCGCCTCCAGCCGCTGGCGCTGCCGGAGCCGCTGCCTTGGGGTCCACGGCCGGAGCCCCAGCCGGAGCCGCTGCCTTGGGGTCTGCTGCCGGCGCCGCTGCCGGAGCCGCTGCCGGAGCCGCTGCCGGAGCCGCTGCCGGAGCCGCTGCCTTGGGGTCTGCTGCCGGAGCCGCAGGCTCCTGGGCCAGCAGCGTTGAAAACGCCCACAGGGTCACCAGGAATGTCGCCAGAGCCGCGCAGAAACGCATCGAAAACCTCACTTCCGGGGCCGTGTCACGCCCTGTGTTTCCACTCCCCGCCATCGGGAGCAAATACCATACCAGAACAGGACGCGCTTGGAAATATCTAATGACATCTTGAAAACCTCCAGGATTGTTAGCAGAGTTCAACCAGCGAGTGAGGCAAGCGTGACCAAGGTCCCAGACCGCGCTGCATGGATGGACCGGACCCTCGAACGCTGCGACCTGTGCGGCAATCGGTGCGGCGCGGACCGGCTTTCGGGCGAGGTCTCCGTGTGCGGCGCCGATCGTCTGGCCGAGGTCGCCTGGCGCGGCCTGTGCAATCACATCGGGCCCCTGGTGGCCGGAAGCGGGAACGCAGCCGTGTTCCGCTTCGACCGCTGCGGCCTGAGCTGTCTCGGATGCCGCTGCTCCGGGGTTCCGGGGCAGGAGCCGCAGGGGCTGGAGACCATGACGTCCGAGGCCCTCGCAGATGAAATCAGGCGCCTGGTCAAGGCCGGAGCCTCCGCAGTCGTCCTGGATGCCGCCACGTCCTACCTGCCCGCCGTGGCTCCCGCTCTTGCGTCCGTGCGCGAAGCCGGCCTCGCTGTTCCGGTCTTCTACAAGTCCGCAGCCTTCGAGAGCCCGGCGGCCCTGGCTCTGCTGGATGGGCTCGTGGATGTCTACATGCCTGACATGAAGTTTGCCTGCGACGACGCAGCCGCGGTCTACGCGGGAGTCAGGAACTACGTGGAAACCAGCCGCAGCGCAGTGATCGCGATGCACGGCCAGGTCGGCTCCGCTGTCTTCGGTCCCGCCGGGACGCTGCAACGCGGGCTCATGGTGCGGCACACCGTCTTCCCCAAGGGCCGCTCCCAGACCGTGGAGCTGCTGTCCTGGATTACTGCCAACCTCCCTCCCGACACCCTGGTCGTGCTCCGTTGCGACTATGCTCCTCCACGGGAGGTGATGGAGGGTTTCTTCCCGGAGCTGGATTCCACGTTATCCGAAGAACAGTGTGAGTACTTCCGGGACGCTGCCCGGACGCTCGGGCTGACAAACGTGCGGATGCTGGGTCCACCGCCTGCGCAGCATCCCACGGTCTGAGGCCGCAAGGCCCCGAAGCCCTGGCGCAGGTCCGAGCTCCTCCGGTCTCCTCGCAGGGGCCGCTCTACTCGGGCCGGAACGGAGCCTTGCGACGGGCGCCTTCCGGAGTGACTTCGATGGTCCACATCGCGGCCTCGGGATCGTGCTGGAAGAAGTAGACCGCGTCCGGATGCGCCGCGTACAGCCGCTCCTTCTCGCTGGCAGTGCTCACCGGCTCGTTGTCATAGCCCATGATGTATGGGACCGCAACGTGCGCGGACGTCGGTACCATGTCCGCGGTGTGCACATACACCGTGTCCCCCGCGGCAACCGTGACGATCTGCATGGCCCGCGTGTGTCCGTAGGACAGGGTCACGTCGAGGCCCGGGGCCAGCGACCAGGGCCCGTCGTGAACCACCAGCCGGGGGTGCGCGGCGACCGCCGCCACCAGCTCGGGCACGTAGCTTCCTCGGTCCTTGGCCGACGGGTTGAGCCCCCACTCCAACTGCGCCTTCTGCACGTGCAGCGCCGCGGCCGGGAAGCGCGGGAGGACCTTGCCGTCAGCCAGCCCGAAGAAGCCGCCGATGTGGTCGAAGTGCAGGTGCGTGGCGATGACGTCGGTGATGTCCGACAGACCCAGCCCGGCCTGCTCGCCAAGCGCCCGGGCGAAGTCCGCCTGGCGGATCGCGTAGATCCGGGTCGCCAGCTTCGGACTGAACCCTTCCCAGATCCCCGCGTCCACCAGCACGTGCCGGCCAAAACCTGAAACGCACATGGACCGCAGCGCCATGGGGATGGCATTCCGCTCGTCCGGCGGAATGAGCTTGGACCAGAGGGGACGCGGGATGATGCCGAACATCGCTCCACCGTCCAGCGCAAACGTCCCCCACTCCACCGACGAAACCTTCCAGGCGCTTCCAGTCATGCTCCCTCCGTCCCCGGCTCCAACTCTCCGTCCCCGGCTCCAACTATCCCTACCAGACTCCCCGCGTCGTGGCAAAACCAAACCGCCGCGGTCCCACCGCGGGGGACGCGACCAACGGGCCTGCCACGCCGTAGCCCCGGTGAGGTTCGACTGCCCGCGGCCGCCAGGTTGGCGGAGGCGGGAGCATGGGGGCGTAGCCCCCGGTGTGCGTGCAGCCTCAGGCTGCTTGACATGGAGGGCCGCGGGAAGGAAAGTAGGGTCCATGTCCGCCAGGAGGGCCCGGTGTCCACAAACGGGGTTATGCAGGTTGTCTTGTCGCAGGTCGGAATCGCACGGGCCGCAGCATCCGCGGGACCCGAAGCGGGAGCGGCCGCATCCGTCGCTCCGCAGGCCTCGGCCGGAGCGGCCGCAGGTCTGGACGCGCTCTCCTCCCTCTCCTACTGGGAGCGCTCCTGGTCCCACGTCGCAGACGCTGCCGCAACGGGAGTCCTGGCCGGCGTGCTCCTCCTGCTGGCGCTCGGCATCGGCAAGGTGACGAGGGACGCATTCATCCAGAAGCGCCTCCGCTCCATCCGCGTCTCGGTCTTCGCATACGCTGCCGCAGAGGGTATCGCCGCGCTTGTCCGCCCCGGCTCGGAAGGCCTGGGGCGGGGACTGCACGTCCTGGCCCTCGCATTCATCACGCTGGCCTGCGTGCAGACCGCAGGAGTCCTCATCATCGATGTCCTCGTGTCCCGGATGCGGCGCTTCCATTTCCCGGTCATCATTCGCGACCTGATCGTCATCATCGTCTTCCTCGTCGCCGCGATCTCGGTGCTTGGGAGCCAGGGCCTCGACCTCACCGCGGTGGCCGCGTCCGCCGGCTTCCTCGGCATCGTCTTCGGCCTTGCCATGCAGGACTCGCTGGGCAACGTCTTTGCCGGGCTCTCCCTCCAGATGGAGCGCCCGTTCGACGTGGACGACTGGGTCCGCTTCGACGAAAAGGAGGGGAAGGTCCGCGAGATCAACTGGCGCTCGGTCAAGATCGAGACCCTGAACCGTGAAGTCGTCATCATCCCCAACACCGTCATCACCAAGGCCAGTATCGTCAACCTCTCCAAACCGACCCACCTGCTGCGTCGCGAGACCCAGATCGGGTTTCGCTACGAGGATCCGCCCAACCGCATCAAGTCCGTGGTGATGGACGCACTCCTGCGAATCCCCGGTGTGGTCAAGGACCCCCCGCCGGCCGTGCTCACCATCGGCTACAAAGACTACAACATCATCTACCGCATCCTGTACTACATCCAGGACCTCGACCGCCGCGAGCTCATCGAGGACGAGGTCAACGCGAAGATCTGGTATGCCCTCGAGCGCGCCGGCATCTCCGTGCCCTTCCCCATCCAGGACCTCAACGTCACCCGCGTCGAGCACCTCGCCGGAGAAGAGAAGAGACGACAGGAGGAAGCGGAGTCGCGGCACCGCCAGGCGCTGCTCTCAGGTGTCCCGCTCTTCTCGGCATTGCCGCCGGAGGACGTCGCGTTCCTCGCAGGGAGCGCCAGCCTCCAGCGGTATTCCGCGGGCGAAGCCGTGGTGCGGCAGGGGGAAGCCGGAGACTCGTTCTTCGTGGTCCGGTCCGGCCAGGCCGAGGTCCGGGTGACCGATCCCCGCACCGCAGAGACGGCGCCCGTCGCACGGCTTTCCACCGGCGACTACTTCGGCGAGATGTCGCTCATCACGGGCGAGCCCCGCTCCGCCACCGTGGTGGCCCTGGATGACTCCCTGTTCCTCGTGGTGGACAAGACCCAGTTCAAGCGCGTGGTGGAGTCCGACCAGTCCGCATTGGAGCGCATCAGCGCTGTGGTCGTGTCGCGCAAGCTCCAGATGGAGCAGGGACTGGACAAGATGCGCCGCGAGTCCAGCCAGGAGATCCAGGCAGCACGCGACTCACTGGTGCAGCGGATACTGGCGTTCTTGAAATCCTGACCCGAGCGATGCTGCCGCACACCCGGGAGCGTGGCGTCCCCGGGTGCCCCTGCGCGGCCTACTCCTCCGCAGCGGGGAACAGGACGCGGATGCGCGTGCCCTTGCCCGGCTCGCTGTCCACCTCGACATGGCCGCGGTGGCCCTGCACGATGGCCTGGCAGATGGTCAGGCCGAGCCCGACCCTGCCCCCCCCCGTGTCCGTGGTGAAGAACGGGTTGAAGATCTGGGGCAGATACGCTGCCTCGATGCCCCGCCCGCAGTCCTTGACCTCGATGCAGACGAAAGCCTTCTCCCGGTAAGTCGCCACGGTCACCGGCTGGCAGGCACACGCCTTGCTCGCCTCGATGGCATTGAGCAGAAGGCTCGAGATGACCGCTGTCACCTGTGTCCGGTTCCCGAAAAACGCAAGCGGGCCCGACGGCTTGAACTCGAAGGCCAGCCCCGCTGCCCGCGCCTGCGGCTCCAGGTCCGCAAGCACCTCGGAGACCGCACGGTCCGCACGGATCTGGTTCACCCCTTCCGTGTCGGAAGAGCGCAGCGAAGCAAGATGCCCGAGCACCGTCCGGGTCCGGGCCGCAGCCGTGTGCAGCTCCTTGAGCACCGACCCCGAGCCCCCTCGACCAGCTCCCTTCTCCCCCTTCTCCGCCAGAAAGGCCAGACCCTCTTCCAGCATCCGCACAGAGCGGTCCACCTCCGAAAACACGATCCCCGCCAGCCGGCCCACGGTCGCGGCCTGCTCCGCAAGCGCCAGCTCGCTCCGGATCTCCGCAACTTGGCTCTCGACCGCCTTGCGCTTGCGCGCGGACTCGTCCATCTGGAGGTACAGGTGCTTTCGCTCCTCGCTCGCCATCTGCTCCGCAGTGATGTCCCGCACCGTGAGCACGAACCCCAGCTTGCGCCCCGACTTGATGATCGGGCTGACTCGCTCCTCGTGGTACCGGTACTCCGGGAAGAACACCTCGATGAGCCCCTTCCGGCCGTCCGGGTAGTTGCGCAACGGGCACGCCCCCTCGGACGCCCGGTGGTGGGGAAACATGTCGCAGCACGACATCCCCGTCAGTCGCCGGATGTCTTTGCCCAGCAGCGCAGCAAGCGCCCGGTTCACCCGCCGAACGACGCCGTCCTTGTCCGTGATCGCAATGCCCTCGGAGATCGCATCGAACGCTGCTTCCCACTCCGCCTTGGCCGTCTCGAGCACCGAGTTGAGGGTGTCACCCCGCGGCGCCTGCTTCCTCTTTCCTGTCGGCACGATGCCTCTCTTTCCCCGGGGTCTGTCTGCCCGCGCTTCCCTTGATCTACTCCGGTTGCCCGAATATAGTCAAGCGCCGGCGAGGCGTTGAAGGGGAGACGGGATGGAAGGCAGCCCACAGGAGGAGATCGAAAGGCTCGAGCAGGAGCCGCTGGACCCGGAGGACTTCCGCCGCGAGACCCTGTGGGGAATGCGCCTGTCCCGCCGGCCGCTGGCGGCCATGGCCCTTTGCGCCATCCTCATCCTGTTCCACGCTCTGCTCTCCCTCGTGGCCGGCAGCGAGCCGGGAAGAAACGCCTTCCTCCTCCTCATCGGCGGAGCGAAGGTCAACGCGCTCCTCGACGCCGGAGAGTGGTGGCGCCTCGTCTCCTCCGTGTTCCTGCACGCAACGTTCGCTCACCTCGCAGTCAACTGCCTGGGCGTGCTGATCGCAGGCTGGCTGCTGGAGAACTTCCTCGGCAGCTTCCTCTTCTTCGCGGTCTTTGCTCTCTCCGGAGTGGCAGGTGGCGTCTGCTCGTGGGTAGCAGACGCACCCCCCTCCGCCGGCGCGTCCGGAGGGATGTTCGGCCTGCTGGGCGGCACCGTCGTCTTCGGCCTCACCCGTTTCAAGGAAGTGCCAGGAATCCTGCGCGCCTACGTGGTCGGCCTCCCCGCGGCCATGGCCATCTTCTCCTTCGGATACGGATTGCTCTCCGACCGCGTGGACAACTACTCCCACGCCGGCGGCTTCGTGGCAGGCGCGGGCCTGGTGCTGCTGGTGTCCTGCCGTTGGGTTGCCGGATCCCTGGCTTCTTCCCTGGTCGCAAGGGTGGCCAAGGCCGCACTCCTGCTGGCCGTCCTCTATGCCATGGCCGTGAGCATCGGCCATCTCCTGCTGTCCTTCGACCTTACGTCTCCACGGCTGGCCCAGGCTTCCCGAGCCGGGCTGTCCTCGTACTACTACCCGGAAGGGTGGAGCCGCGGCACCCTGGTCGAAGGCAAGTGCGAGACCGGTCTTCCGGCAGGAACACAGGACGACGTCACCTGCTTCGTAGACCCCTACTACACCCTCTTCATCGTCGCTTCTGCCGCCCGAATGCTCTCTACCCCCGTGTTCGCTGAGTACGCAGGTCGGCGCATGAACAGTGACAGGTCGCAGTATCCCAATGACACGATCTTCTGGGCCGTCGACAATGACCGCGGGCTCGCCTTCTCGCTCGTCGCGTTCGACGACATCGCGGACAAGTACGCAACGCTGTTTGCCGCACTCAGGAGCCCGCCGTGTGAGGAAGCCGGTTTCTGACCCGGACGGCCCCCGGGAAACCCTCGGCGCTCTCCGTCACCGTGTGGACTCGGTCTCAAGGCGCAGCGACGCGGAGGGTCGGGGTGGCCGGGTGACCGCAGCAAGCGGCCATCCGCAGCAGGCCCCTACGCTGCCAGACCCCTGACGTGGCGCGCCAGCACCGCACCAAGCGCCGAGTACTCCGGAAGCGCCAGCAGCGCCTGGGCCACGTAGCCCAGCGAGTCCGGGATGAAGCGCAGGAAGCTCGGGTTGCCGCGCTTGCGATCGATGAACACGAATCGGCCGGAGTCCTTCAGCTTCCGCTGCAGCGCCTGGAGGTTGAACAACGCCAGCAGCTCGTCGAACCCGGCAACCGGCAGCACGTCCCGGGCTCGATCGAAGTACAGCCGCTGAAGGCCCAGGACCTCCTCCGGCGGGATCACCACGTACGAGTCGCGAAGCAGTGCCACCAGGTCGTACGTCGCAGGCGCCATGAGCGCGTCCTGGAAATCGATGAGCACCAGCCGCGACCCGTGCCGCATCAGGTTCGTCGACTGGAAGTCCCTGTGACCCAGGATGTACGGAGCGCTGGAAAGCCGCGTCGCGATGTCGTCGAACGCGGACTCGACCACCGCATCCTCCTCCTGCGAGAGCCTCGCCCCCGCGAACTCGAGCAGCAGCCACTCCTTGAAATGGTCCAGCTCCCACCGCAGCAGCCCGTGGTCGAACGTGCGGCCATACCCCACGCACTCCGGGCAGGCGACGCCGCGTGTCGCCTCCTGGAACCGGGCCAGCAGGTCCACCGCTTCCTCGTACCGCTCCCGCAGCCGCCGGGGGTCCGTTCCCCGAACTTCGGACAGCAGCGTGCGGTCCCCAAGGTCCTCCAACAGCAGGAACCCCTGCCGGGCAGCGTCCAGGTACAGCGTCGGCACCGGGATGCCGCGGGCATCGAGGAAGCGCTGCACGTTGCAGAACGGAAGCTCCTGCACCGCATCGCTACCAGCCGCTTCGTCCGAAGCAAAGGGGTTCTCTGGCAGCCGCATCACCACCGCGCTGGAAGGTGCGCTTCCGCCGGACAGCTCGATCCGGTGGTACGATCGCGTCGACGCCTGTGCAGGCAGATCCACCACGCGAGTCACGGCAGCGGCAGGCCCGAAACACACCCTGACCGCTTCCACGATTGACGGCCGCAGCCCCTCGATCCTACCGAAGTCCATGTCCCAGAGCCCCGACCCGATCAGCCGCACACGCCGGATGGTATGTGGGTGCACGCATTGTTCGTGCACTTGTCGATGGTGCACACGTCCCCATCGTCACATTCCTCGTCGTGGATGCAGCAGTTCTCCTTGGACACGTACACGCAATTGCCGTTCTGGCAGTACGTCTCCTTGCACGTCTTGTCCTCGCAGTCGTCGGGCGTCTTGCAGCACTTGGGCTTCAACTCGTACTTGCACGTCCCCTTGCAGTCCCCCGGAGCGATGTCGCACAGGTCGATGGTGCAGATGTCGCCGTCGTTGCACATCCCGTTGGTCGCACAGCAGCTCGTCTGCATCTCGTTCTTGCACTTGTGATCCCAGGTGCAGACGTCGTTGGTGCAGCAGTTGCCGTCCTCGCAGTCCGCATTCGACAGGCAGCACCCCGGAACCTCGTTGTAGTAGCAGAACTTGTCCGAGCACGCATGGATGGTGCACACGTTGTCCACGCAGTTCTCCCCGAGGCACTTGGGAGGAGACACCGTGTGGTCCACCTGGCACGATGCCCCGGTCACCGTGCTGATGCAGTCCATGCAGTCGTCGTTGAGCGTGCAGCAGCCCGTGGTCACGATCTGCCAGTCGCACAGCCCGTTCTTGCATTCGTCGATGGTGCACGGATTGCCGTCGTCGCACACCTGGAAGGCCGTGTCCGGCGTGCAGCACTTCGCCCCCACGGGCGTGTGGTGGCACATCCACTTGGTGCACTCGTCGATGGTGCAGCCGATGCCGTCGTCGCACTCCGAGCTCGCCTTGCAGCACCCCGGCCCGTCCGTGATTACGTGCACGCACTTGTTGTCCTGGCACGACCCTTCGGTACACGGATTCTCGTCGTCACAATCCTTGTCGTAGTTGCAGCAGTATGGGTCCGAGGTGTGCTCGTGCCGGCACTTCCCCCCTTCGCACGTGTCGATGGTGCACGCATTCCCGTCATCGCACATCCCGGAGCTGATGCACGTCTTCTGCTTGTTGTGGATGCACGTGTACATCTTGCACAAATCCTCGGTCGTCGGGTCGTTGTCGTCGCACTGCGACGTGGCCCCGCAGCACACCGGGGCGTTGGCCTTGTCGTACACGCACTTGCCGTCCAGGCAGGCATCCACCGTGCACGGGTTGCTGTCGTCGCAGTCCGTGTTCGAGCCGCACTTGCACTCGCTCTTCAGGCTGTCCTGCGGATGCGCACAAAGCCCCGCAACGCAGATGTCCATGGAACACGGGTTGTCGTCCTTGCACTCCGAGTCATTGGCGCAGCAGTTCGGCTGCGGCGCGGAAAACACGCAGTGGTTGTCCACGCACGAGTCCTTGGTGCAGTCGTTCTCGTCCGTGCACTCGTTGTTGCTCCGGCAGCACAACGGATCCTCCACCACGTGAGTGCACTTGTTCTCGTTGCACTGGTCCACGGTGCAAGGGTCTCCGTCAGGGTCCTCCACCGTCGACAGCGGATTCATCGGATCCAGGCAGTGCTCCAGCGTCGTGCAGCACCCGATGGCTTCCTCGGGCGTGTACACCCGGGTCACACAACAGCCGTTCTCGCAAGAGTCCTTGGTGCACGCATTCTGATCGTCGCACTGCGCGCCGAAGGAGCACGCAATGCACTGCGGAACGTCGCCCCCAACCTCGGTCGTCACCTCGGGCTGGCACTCCGGCGCCGCGGCCGTGCACTCGTCCTCCACTCCGCACGGGCACACCGCCACGCAGCTTCCGCTCACGCACTTGAACCCGGCTTCGCAGTCCTCGCTGGCGCTGCAACTGTCCCCACCGCCCCCCCCGCAAGCCGCCACCATCAGAACCGTCAGGCCAACGAACCAGCCCGTCACGAACCGTAGCATTTTCACCCCCGATACGACCGTCTCAAGCGCCGCGACGACGGCAGATTCTAAGAAGAAAGGCCGATATTTGCAATAAGAACAACAACGCTCCCAGCTGTGCTCCCTCCCACGCAGGACTGTCCGCTCCGGTCCGGCAGTCGCAACCTCCTCGGTGCCCGTACTCCCCGTCCGTCGCTCCCAGCTCGGAGGAGGCCTCCGGATGGCCCAGCCAACCGCCTCCCACCTCACAGGACACACCACCGCAGTCAGCGCTGCCCACCTGCTCCCACACCCCCTCCCCTCCGCACAACGGGGGCCCCCCCGCATCCGTCCCCGGGAAAGACGGGTCACACCAGAGCGCCTCGATCTCCGGCAGAGAGGGCGCATCCGATACCCCATCCACAACCTCGGCAGGCTCGGGCGGCGTCCAATCGTCCAGGACCTCGAACCGGACCAGTGCCTCCGCGTATGCCCCGTCACCGTCCCGAACGCCCACCTTCGCAGTCCAAAACCCCGGAGCCGCGTACGCATGAGCGGCCTCCGACTGCTCTGAAAAGAGCGTGTCCCACGTGCCGTCATACTCGAAGTCGAACCGGAAGAAGAGGCCGCCTCCCGACGCCGGGTCCCCTCCGTCCCCACCGCCCCCTCCGTCCCCGGCGCCCCCTC
>Ga0233425_10009818_pt1 | contig 11947 bp, 6 predicted proteins | sample Watercolumn_Towu_2_FD_181712 | JGI IMG/M metagenome (GOLD analysis project Ga0233425, IMG submission 181712) | Freshwater microbial communities from Lake Towuti, South Sulawesi, Indonesia - Watercolumn_Towuti2014_140_MG | ecosystem: Environmental > Aquatic > Freshwater > Lake | place: Indonesia...
CTTCGGAGTGCGCCAGATCCCGTGTCCGTTCCACAACCCTCGTTTCGAGGCTCTGATTGGCCTCTTTGAGCTGCTGTTGCATGCTGGCGAGGCTGTTTACCATTTCGTTGAATGCGGTGGCGAGGTTACCTACCTCGTCGTGAGATGTCACCTCCGCCCGCTGCGAGAGATCCCCGGCAGTGATCTTTCCGACCGTCCCGACCATATCACTGAGGGGGCTCACCACAAGATATGTGAGGACATAGACGACGAGGAAGCCGAGGACAAAGAAGAGGGCGATGAGAATCAAGATGGTAGATTTTGAGTCTTCGATTTGTTCACGAAGGTGCGCCAGTGACATCCCGATATAGAGTTGACCAATGACCCTGTCGTTGTGCGTAACGGGCACGGACACAGATGCAAGATCGACATCCTTCCGAAGCGCCTCGCTGGTTTGATCCTCCTGGTACCTGTATCGTTCCGCTTCGTCGAGGCGATGGGCGACGAAGACACGTCCGGATCCATCGACAACGACAACATAGACAATGCTTGTGTCGCGTGATGCGATCGATATCGCCTCACGGGCTGAAACGGAATCATTGAACAGAAGCGAGGGTGAGACAATGTACGCGGTCTGAAACGCAAGGCTCTCCACTTCATCACGCAGTGCGTTGTAGTTTTGAGTCTCAAGCCTTCCTGGCAGAAAATAGTACACGAAGACAGCGATAGTTCCCAGGACGACCGAGAAGACAAGCGTCAGCTTTGTGCGTATGGACATCCGCGATATGAAGAGCGGGGTTGCCACGCGGCTACCTCACGATCCTCGCAAGGGCAAGAATTCTTGCGTCGAGCGACGCGCCCTCCGCGGCTGACGCGGTGATGTTGATGATGAAAGCGGGCTGACCGTCTCTGGTTCGTACGCCAATGGAGAGGCCTCGTTCGACGTACGCCGGCACGCCTGTCACGGTCACGATGTTCTCTTTGCGCGTCGCGTGAGCGATCTGTGAAATGTCGGCGCCGGGTATTGGAGCGACATAGAGCGCGTGAATTCCCTGGGCTGCAATTCTTCGCGCATAATCGGCGGTCGCCGAATACTCAATCGGAATCGCCCGGACCGGATGCTCTTCGACGATCCGCCGTCTGTCTCGACGGATCATGCTCACGACTTCGTCTTTCACTTTCCGGGAGAGCTGGTTCGTGCTTTGATAGAGGATACCCAGCACGATTTCGTCCGGATTCCGTGTCATGAACGCGTGGTCAAATGTGAGCGCATTGAGGAGAAGAGGAACGTGAACCTCAACAGGCACCGCCATCTCCTGTCCGTACGAGAAGGGCATCGAGAGAATCAGGCAAACGGCTGTGCAGAGCACGATGCCGGGATGTCTTTCTCTCTTCTGCAACGAAGGCCGTGCTGCGGTATAATGCATGGTGTGCGGTTTGGAGTCGAAGCCTTCAGATTGGAATTATTATGCCAGATTAGGCAAAAACCACCAGACATTCAAGCCGCTCAGGGACGACGACGGATCTATCGAACGAGACTCATTCTCTTTATTCTTGCGGTGCCGTCGAACGACATGCGATAGAAATACGCCCCACCGGAAAGACCGGATGCGTCGAACACGACACGATGTGATCCGGCTTCCCGTTGACCTTCACTGATTATTGCGAGTTCCTGACCGAGCATGTTGAAAACGGAAATCCGGACAACGCCTGCCTTCGATAGAGAGTAGGTGATCGATGTACTGGGATTGAATGGATTTGGAAAGTTCTGATCCAGTGTGAAGGAAAGCGGGGGTACTTCCGGTTGTCGCCTGACGGGGGGCTCCGCAGAAGTGAGGGGAGAAGAGCCTCTCGTACGAATAATGGTGCCCATGTCGCCCGAAATCCACACGAGCGAATCATCTACGACCTCGAGGCCAAACAGATCGTACGAGGTCGGACCGTACGCCAACTGCCACGATGTTCCCCCATTCGTACTGTGCAGGAGGAGCCCGTTGGCACCAACACTCCACAAGGAGTTGCGCGAAGAACCTGTAACGACGTAGATGGCACCGGTAGTTCCCGTCACGCTCTTGCTCCACGAGCTTCCTCCGTTTGTGGTCATGAGAATGGTACCGCCAGCTCCCGCGCAGAATCCTGTGTTGGCGTCGACGAAATCGATGTTGAAGAGTGTCGTAGAAACGCCGCTTGGCTGGATTCCCCAGCTCTTCCCTCCGTCGGTCGTACGGAGAATGATTCCCCGGTCTCCCACAATCCACCCGCGCTGAGCGTCCACGAAGCGTGTTCCAAAGAGCGTGGAAGTCTGTCCGCTGAATTGCTTCTGCCAGGTTCTGCCTCCGTCGGTGGTGTGGATGAGTTCTCCGGCAGCTCCCACGGCCCAGCCGTTGAACTGATCGACAAACGAGATACTCAGAAGCGTGTTCGTTGTGTAGGTCGTTTGTTGCGTCCACGTCGAGCCGCCGTCTGTGGTGGCAAGCATCACTCCGAGATCGCCAACGACCCATCGAAGGGTTGGGCCAATGCAGGCGATCCCATAGAAAGAATCGAGCGTGATACCGTTCCTGACATCAATCCACGTTCGACCGCCGTTTGTCGTGCGCAAGATCAGGCCATCCTGTCCAACGGCCATGCCGTTCGGGGCGTCGGAGAAGGAGATCCAGTTCACCGATTGGCTCTGTCCAGAATTGATGTACGACCAATTGGTTGCGCCGTCCTTGGTCGCGAGGAATCCATATTCCCCGACAGCAATAGTGCGTGCCCCTGTCTGCGCCAACCCATTGAGTGATGCGTACGTCGGGAGCACGTTCTTTGACCACGAGGTTCCGCCGTTGGTGGATTGAAGAAGTGTCGCATTATCGGCGGCGATGAGGAGTTCCTGCGATGACAGGAAAACAATATCATTCAGTCCTTCGGCGATGCCCGTGTTCGTCGAAGTCCAGGTCGACCCGCCATTCGTGGTGCGGTAAAGCGTCCCGTTGACGGCGAGAGCGTATCCGGTTGTCGAGTTAGTAAAGCGCACGCGTTGACACGTCTGGCCTGAGGATTGACGGAGAATCCATGACGCCCCTCCGTTCACAGTCGAGAGAATTAGGCCGTTTGAACCGACAGCCCATCCTTCGCTGGAAGAGGAAAACGTGATTCCGTTCAGGCTCGCGCTGCTTGGGTTCGGGATGCCGGAAGGAACCGGCTGTGACTGCCAAGTCAATCCCCCGTCGGCGGTATGAAGGATTGTGCGCGAGTCTCCAACCGCCCAGCCCAAAAGCTTGTTCATGAAGAAGACAGAATTGAGGCCGTTTGTGGTGGTGCTGGGCTGCTCCATCCACTGCTCTCCTCCATCGGTCGTGCGGAGAATGAGACCGTTATCCCCGACGATCCAGGCCGTGAGAGAATCAACAGCGCAAACGTCGAGCAGGTTGTCGGTCAGACCTTCGTATTGTGTTACCCACGTTTTCCCTCCATTCACAGTCGCGATGATGCTGCCATTATCGCCCACCGCGTAGCCGTATAGGGGGTGCCCAAAGGAGACCTTCCGGATGGTATTTCCCTGAGGTGACGGGTGCTGCCATTCCCAGTCCTGAGCGCCCGCCGTCAACGCGAACGTAACGAGGAGAAGGAAAGGAAGAAGTGTGTTGGTTCGGTTCATACGTCGTGAGAGGGACAGGGTGGAACCGGGAGTTTAGAAGCCAATTCCGACTCCCAACGAAATAGACGAAGTTGAAAAATCATTGTAGCGGTCATTGGATTGATTTCTGGCGAATTCGATTCCAACTGCAAGATCAGCTCCAAGGCCATCTGTGATTTCGAAATACCGTGACAGATAGATTTCGAGCGTGCTTCGAAGATCTGTGCGCGTTGGATCAATTTCAATGCCATCCAGATCAAGCGCCGGTATTCCATATGTCTTTCGAAGGAACTCGACTCCAATGATCGCCTGAATCTTTCCGCCAACAGGTTGAGTGATCCGGACGCGCACCTCGGGACCTTTATGACTGAAGAAGTCTGTGTAAAGGTCTTCCGTCAGGCTCGCTTCTGGCGTGAGCGGGGCCAGGTACCGTTCGGCATACCGTGGGGTAAGGCGGTACAGCGCAATTGCCGAGAGGCTCGCCTGAGAGGACCAGTCTTTGCGGAGGAAGAGCCCGGCGCTCAGTTGTATCGTTCCGTTGATCCGAGGTTGGATGAGGGTCTCCTCTGTTGTTGTGCCAACCTGGTTTCCGCCACCTTTTCCCTTGCCGGGAGTGCCACCTGTCGTGCTCTCAAACCGGGTTGTGTCGAACGATGACGTTGTATAGTACTTCACTCCCGTCGAGGCAGTCATGCCACAAAGAACGCCGCCATCCGTCCATAAGGAGAATTCGGCGGAGAGCACATTGTTCCAGTTTGAAAGATCGATGACGTAGGGGTAGGCGTGGTACATGAAGTCATTCCGGAATCGCACGAAGCTGCGGTCGCCGGTCGTTGCTCGATAAGCCAGATGAAGCTCTGCACCGCGATTGTCAAAATCCCTGTGAGCGCTCCTGTCATACCGCGCCGAGATGCGGGCGCCTACGGAGAGCATTTGGCTTGTGGAGTCGGCATAGCTTGGTGGGCGCTCGGGCGCCTCGTCGGCCTCTTCCTCGTCCTCGCTTGTGTCCTCAACGGCGCCAGCGAGTTGGAGCGATATGAAGCCGGTGAGGCCATGTTCATAGTAGTCTCGGTCTGTCAAACGATTGAAGGTTGTCAATCCTCCAACGTAGCGGAGATCGAACGGGGCCATCTTGTTTTCGGGCTGGAACGCGAGTTCCAGATAGGCCATCTTCAGCTGATCTGAGATGTTCGCGTAGTTGTAGAGCGGGTTCTTGTGATAACCGAAGCTAATGGAGGAATAGCCGGAGAACTGAGCCATCGCCGGGAGGTACCACAGGAGCAGAATGCCCGAGAGAGCTGCACGCTTCACCATCATGGTCTCTCATTCTCCGGAGGTTGCGGGGGTACATTGAATCGCGCGGTCTTGTCCCACGTTCGCTTCTCTTTCTTGATGTATTCGATGTAAAACGCTTTCACAATAACGTAAATCCAGAACTGACAGTACGTGAAATACATCACAACGATCAGCCCCACGGACGTCAGCGAGTCCTCCGAGTCGAACGAAAGTGCGAGGAGGATCTCAAGAATAAAGAGAAAAAACGCAAATGCCCACACGAGGGTGTAGGGGCCGGGAAGCGCGATGCTGACGAGGTTCAGGCCACTGACGACAAACAGGATGTCGGAGATCAGGATTGCGGCGAAGAACACATAGTACAGCGAAAGGGTGTACAGAAGGTCGAATGCGAGGCGCTTGCTTTTGAACGTCGGGATCTCCCTGAAGAACTTGGCGATGACGTAGTTGTTGCCGCGTACCCAGCGCATTCGCTGCCGGATCCAGACCTTCCACTCCTGCGGTTCCTGTTCATACGTGATCGCATACGGGATGAACTTGATCTTGTATCCTTCTTTGTAGATCCGGATGCTGAGCTCTGAATCCTCGGTGAGCGCTTCCTCGTCCCATCCGTTAAGCGATCGGATCAGGTGAGTCCAGATCACATAGTTCGTTCCCGGGAGGGTCGCGATGTTGTGCATCTGCCATCGGCCCGCCTGGAGGATGGACTGAAAGCTGAGAGTTTCGATGTTGATGAAGCGCGTCAACAGATTCACTTTCTTGTTGACGGTGCGGAATTTTCCAAGCACTGCGCCGAGCTCCTTGTGGCTGATCAGCTGGGATACGAGATGACGCAGGGCGTCCGGATCGGGAGTATTGTCGGCGTCATAGACAGCAATGACGTCCGAGGCGACGTTCCGGAGAGCCAGGTTCAGCGCTCTCGATTTTCCTTTTCCTCCATCGCCCGGTGGTATGGTGAAGAGCTCAAGGCGACGATCCTGCATAGCGATTCCTTCTACGATTGATGCAGTCTCATCGGTCGATCCATCGTTAATCACCAGAATCTTCAGCCGGTCGGCAGGATAGACAAGCCCGAGTATAGAGCGTACCGTCGCTCCGATAACTTTTGCCTCGTTGTGGGCCGGGATCATGATGGTGCACGTCGGGAAATCGAGCGTGCACGTATCGAGTGCCTTCTTCTGGCGGAACGATCTCATGAAGTTGAAGTACCCGAAGACCGTCAGAGCAAACTGGTATCCGATCATGAACCAGATGAGAATGACCGCGAGCACGAACAGGAGGCTGAGATCGACTTCGAGGACGGACATTATTGCGACGCCTTTCCCTGAAGTTGGTGTTGTCTGCGCGTCGTTTTGAGTATGGCGTACAGCGCTGCAAGAATGAGCACAGCGAGGAAACCAAAGATCGCGATCGCGGTGGTTGACCAGAGGCTTGTAACATTGACGCCGTACGAAAACGCGTCGCCTGTGAAGACGATCGCTTCGTGCCTTCCCACTGGAAGCTCGACCGTGTAGCAGTCGCTTCCTTTCAGTGGTGTACAGGTGACAGGGCGTCCGTCGACAGTGATCTGAGTGGGTTCGTTGCTGAAGGACACAAGCATTCGTTCCGGTGCATCATACGTGATGGCCGCTTCGCGCATCCCGTACGTGACGGACAGGATCTCTCCTGTCGATGAGAGAATGCGGGGCTGGAGCTGTGAAGTGGAAAACGTGCCGACGGTTCTGGGCTGTGTCTCGACGATGTGCCTGCCCGCCGGGATGAAGAAAAGGTTCTCGCGCGACGCAGGCACAAGAACGTCATCAAGAGCGATGCGTGCGGTTGCTTTCGGCAGCCTCAGGACGAACGAAGATGGTGCGTCAAAGGTGTATGTGGTTCCAGATTGCGTGTACGAAATTCCGGTGGCGCTCGCGCTCGCGAAGTACGGCAGGTCCTGGGCATTCACGCTTGCCTCTGAGTAGAAGGTGCTCCGCGGTGCCCCCGTGTGCGCTGCGTAGAGAAGGAGGTAGCTCTCCGTTCCCGTCTGAATGAGGGTCGGGAAGGGAGTGATTTCGTCCCTCTTGCGGAACGTGAGAATGTTCAGATCGAGGAGAAGCTTCGAGCGATCTCCGAGCAATTGTTCGTACCGTTGGCCGATCTGAACGTAGCGGAGTGGATCGGTTGACCAGACGCGTTGAGGATCCTCGACTTGAAGGAGGAACCCGAACTTTTTCTGAAGTGCAACAATGCGGTTCATGTCGACACCGAGATCCTCGCGCAATTCGGGTGAACCGAAACTGTCCATCGCAGTCACGATGATCTGAAATCCCGCTCTCTTTCGGGCAATCTCCGCAAAGTCCCGCAGCAGCCTGACATAGATCTCATCCAGTTTTCTGATTCGGTATTCCGTGATCTGTTCGCGCACTGTCGGGTTCGTTTTCCAGAAGAATCGGGAATTCTCTTCGAAGATGGCCGTGAGGTCTATTCCGTAGAGGGAACGTACTTCCTGGACAGCGGATGGATGCATCGGAGTGAAGAGCTGCGGCGTCTGGAATCCTCCCCCCGACTCAAAATAGAGCTCTGCCAGGTTGACCCCGTCCCAGTCGTACGATTCCAGGAATGTGCGGAACTGGGCCGCCATGCTGTCGACGCATGTTGGATCGGTGAGCGCGATGGCGTACCGCCATGCGGGCACAGCGTCGCTGCCCCTATGCGTCTTTTCGCGCCACTGTGGATGGTTTAGCCAGAACATCTGGTTCACCTGCGGCGGTTCGAGCCATGCATAGACGAGAATGCCGTTCGCATGCGCCAGTCGGATCAGCCTCGCATAGTCATACGTGTATTTCGGATATTGGTGCCATCCGGCAACATGGATTCTCCGGATGCCGTGATGGACCCAATGCTTTACCAGATCTTCGATACTGAAGGTGTGCCTGAATCCCGGATCGAAGTACGTCTCAAGGTTTTCCCTGCGGAGGATCGGCCCAAGCTTGAAGTAGCGCTTGACGTAGTCCAGCAGATACGGATAATGGCTCGTCCCTCGCTGTGACAACGGATCGAACCTGGTCGCGATGGCGATCACTTTTCCTTTCTGAACAGACTTCCCGATGACGAGCGGCGCGTCTGTCGCGGCATCCTGGCAGAAGACCTCGTCGACCTCGTCCACGTTGAGCTTGTTGAAGAGCTCAAGATATCGCCAGGTGATGGGTTCTTCCGAATACATCCTGTCGCGCACGCCTCGGACATGAAGCTGGGTATTGCTGAACTTGATCCCGAGTTCTTCAGCCAGATAGTTCTTCTGATCCGTGATAAGATTTCCACCCTCACGTACGAACTGGACGATAGTGTTGTAGTCGAGAGGTCTGAGATAGTCGATGAAACCGAAGGGGGCGATGAGAAGGTTGTACGGCGCCAGGCGAAGCGTCTGGCCGACGAAGATCGTATCTACCTTGATGTTGACGCTGCGAAACACGGAGAGAAAGGACGCCTGGTCGTTGTAGGCGGCTCCGCGTGCGAAGTGGTTCCAGAGGATTGCGACCCGCGCCTCCTTCCAGTCCGAATCGCTCCCGAAGACGTTCGTCAGTATGCGATTTGTTCTGGAGATCAGGTTCTCGACAAGACTTGGATCGCGCGGACGGAATTCGACTGGTTCAGCCTTGTAAAGTTCTCCGGCTCCGAGCTCAACGGACTTCGAGACTGCACCATGAAGCCGTTTCTCAGAAACTGTGCGTCGTAGGACCTCCCCCTTGCTGTCGAAGATCGCCTCCGCAAGATACTGGTCCTGAAGCGTGATGTTGTAGGACTGTGATCCGGTCAGGATGACGCGGTCTTTGCCCCTTACCCAATGAGTGTCCTCGATGGGATCGACGTACGTGTAGCCGAGGCCTCTGATGCCCTCCGCAAGTTCGTCGAGAAGTCGGATGTCGAGGAAGGAGTGGAAGAAGTACGACGCGTAGCCGTCTCGCACAGCGAGCATCGTCTTCGCATGGCGGATAAGGTTCTGGACATACGTGTCGCTTGCTTTCCGGTCAGGATTGAGCGGAACATAGCCGAGCGTTTCGGGATAGAGGCGCTGGCCGAAAATATCCTTCTGAATGACGTACGGAAAATACTGGCTGTAGTCGAAGTCTTCGTATGCAAGCCGTTGTTCCATGGCGGTGCTGAAGTACTTGGCAACTGCTTGGTACAGGAGGAACGACCCGGTATAATGCGGCGTCTCCCAAATCAATGGATAGAGACCGTTTTTCATGAACTCCTGGAGCCCGAGCTCAAGCTTCTTCGAAATTTCCTCTGCGGTCTGACCCCGGATGGGCTTGTTCGAGCTTTCGTCCCAGAATTCAAAATCAGCCGTGGAGATACCCTTGTATTGATGGGTGACCCCGTGCATCACGATCGTTGCTCCATTTCGCACCATGTACTTGAGAGCGTCGACGATCTCCGGCTTGTCAGAAAGACTCACCCTCAGTCCCTGTCCCGGATCGACGTAGAATGGGACCACTCCGACAAGGAATGGTATACTCTTTGACGCGAGGAGGTCGGCGATTTCTCGAAGGCGGTCGGGATCATCAAGCGGAGTGACATCTTCTATCCGGATCAGTGCGGAATGAGATTCTGCATGAGGTTCGCCGAGGAAATCATGGAGAAGATCGGCGAAGAGAAGATAACGATCGGATTCGCTCGCTCCCGCGAACGGAGAATCGGCGATATAGGTCAGGTTTCCCGACGAAATGATGTAGGGAAGCTCCACCTGATGAGTTGTCGACGAGACTGTTGCGGTGATCGTTGTCTTTCGACGATTCGTGATCTGAACAATATTGAGGTCCGGTTCACCTTTGGTGAACGACTGACGTCCCAAGCGGACGAGGTTAAAGTTCGAGGTTGAGTCAACCTGCCGGACAATGAAGCCATACCGATCGGACACGGGAAACCGTCTGGAGAAATCTGCGAATCCGGTGTGAAGCCAAATAATCCTGCTGTCGAGCGTCAGAACGTCCATGGCAAAAGCAGCGGGCACGACGTTGTGTGCGTTCAAGCCGATGTAGAACGTGCGGTCAAAATGCTTCATCTCTCCTGGGGCATACTCGTTAACTCCCTTCAAGGTGTACTCTACATCGAAGTGACCGAGCAGGTTTGCGAGTTGCCGGCCGGTGCCCATGACGTAGTTTCTGAGATCTGAGGAACCTTCAACGAGCACGAGAATGGCTTTCCCCGGGCTGTCAGGTTGTGACAGACGCCCGTTGGTGACGGAAGCGAACAAGAGGAGAGTGAAGAGGAGAGTGAAGCGACGCACGGTATCTCTTTCTACTTTCGTGGCCGGAATTCCGAGGGTTTGCGGGAAGAGAACCTGAAATAGCGTTCAAGAGCCTGCGCCGTCCTCACCGAGGCCCTCCCGTCGCCATATGGATTTGTTGCGCTTGCCATGCGGCGATACGCCTCTGGATGGTCCAGGAGTTTCCTGGTCGATGAGAATATGACTGCCGGATCGAGGCCGACGAGTTGCACGGTTCCATATGCCACCGCTTCAGGACGCTCGGTGGTATTCCTGAGCACCAGCACGGGCTTGCCAAGCGAGGGAGCTTCTTCCTGGATTCCTCCAGAGTCCGTAAGAATGAGATACGAACGGTTAATGAGATGTGCGAATTCTCCGTACGGGAGCGGATCCAGAAGTATCACGTTGTCGAGACCTCTGAGGAGCGGGTACACGACATCGCGCACAGCAGGATTCAGGTGCACAGGAAACACGAACCGGTCGTGTGGGTAGAGTCTGGCAAGGTTCCTGACCGCTTTGCAGGCTCCTGCCATGGGGTGTCCCCAATTTTCCCGGCGATGCGTCGTCAGCAGAATGATCCGCCGTTTCTCTTTGGCGATTTCGACAAGCCGTTGGTCGGAGAACCTGTACTCCTTGTTCACGGCATGCTGCAGGGCATCTATGACAGAGTTTCCGGTAACGATAACCCTTGCAGGAGCGATACTCTCGCGAAGAAGAGCCTCCTTTGCAGTTTGAGTCGGAGCGAAGTGAAGATCTGCAATACAACTGGTAAGGCGGCGGTTGATCTCTTCCGGAAATGGATTTGCTTTATCTTGCGTACGAAGGCCTGCCTCAACGTGCCCTACCGGGATACCGCGGTAGAATGCTCCAAGGCTTCCTACGAAGGTTGTTGTCGTGTCGCCCTGAACGAGGACCAGGTCCGGGCGCGTGTGCAGCAAGACACGATCCAAAGCACTGATCGTGTTTCTCGTAAGAAGAGCCAGCGACTGTCGCGGCCTCATGATGTTGAGGTCGTAGTCTGGGTGGATCCCAAAAACATCGAGGACCTGATCAAGCATGTGGCGATGTTGGGCCGTCGCGATCGTGACGATTCTGAAGTACCTCCGTTTCTGGAGCTCGAGGATGATCGGCGCGAGCTTGATCGTGTCCGGACGCGTGCCGAAAATCACTGCAATCGTTTTTCGTCGTATGCGCATGATAGCGTGAGCCCGATTCGAGGGAGAAAAACCTTCGTCAGCGAAGAAGGTACTGAGTGAGACGAACGAAAGAGGCGATCCTTTCGGGATTCGCCTCTTTCACATCCTTGGTGTCGTGACCGGAGTCTATGTCCAGCTTCCAGTACCTGTTTGCGCACCGCTGGAGTTGTACGTCCACCATTGCCCTGCGCCAGCCGCAGTCCATGTGGCTTTGTACGACATGGCGGTCCCGTCATACACTCTCATTTCGCCCGAGTTGTCGGGATTGTTTACGAGAACAATCTGACCAGTCACCACGCCGTTCGTGTAGTCCTTTTGCGTTCCGGTAAGGACGTTGTTCACGGTCACCCAGATAAACTCGCCTTCGACTACCGTTTTGTTCTCTTCGTAGAGCTTCCAGTTTCCGGATTTGCCATCAGCACTCGTTGTTCCCTCCATGGCTGTCCAGTTGTTGTACTGCACGCCATCACCGGGATCCCTGCCGTTCAGCGAGACTTTCCATGCATACGATCCGTCGCCCTGGCGGGTCGACGTGATTTTGACCGTAAGCGTGCTCTGGGTGTAGTTCCAGGTCCACGTGTTGCCGGATTGCGTGCCTTGAGCCATCATGTA
>Ga0233425_10009819_pt1 | contig 11947 bp, 10 predicted proteins | sample Watercolumn_Towu_2_FD_181712 | JGI IMG/M metagenome (GOLD analysis project Ga0233425, IMG submission 181712) | Freshwater microbial communities from Lake Towuti, South Sulawesi, Indonesia - Watercolumn_Towuti2014_140_MG | ecosystem: Environmental > Aquatic > Freshwater > Lake | place...
AAAACATCTTTGGGTCGGTTGGAGAATGACGTCAAGGTAAGCTGCAGGACCTTGCCGCTCCGTCTATCTAGCCAAAGGAAGCGGCACTGGTATTGAGCGAGCTCTTCTAAATATAGCCAATCCCAGACTCACCTGCGCCTATAAGGAGAACGATCGTCGGCTTGCCGTTTCTTACGCGCCGTGCATGGCCATCCGGAACGCCGCAAAAACGGACGGTGAAATAGAAGGGGGCTGTTCAGCAGGTGTCCGGGTCAGCCCCATCAAAGAGACACGACGCTAAGCCGCTAGTAAAAAGGGGCCCGCTCCGACGCAACCGGAGCAGGCCAGGTGATGAACAGATGGCAGGATCAGGCGGGAAGAATGTCCTTCGTATCAAGTTTTGAAGTCATGAATATCCCGATGACGCCTTTCAGCCCGACGCTCATGACGATGTTGTAGAAGAAGACCAGGAACGCAACAAGCAGGAGTGATCCCGACAATGCGGCTAGAATCATGTAGACGCTAAATTCCCCCTCGAGGTAGAGGGTCCTTCGAAGCATTCCATTCAAACCCGCCATTCCCATGAACGCTCCCATGCCGATGCCGCCGAGGAGATGCGTCCAGAAATGGAAGTTCGCCAGCTTGTCGCTGTAGAGCTTCGCGCCATTCGTCACGATCGGGAAGAGGAAATAGATCGCTGAGTAGAGTGTCATGGTGAGCCCGACGAGCACCGCGACATGGACGTGCGGACCGACAATCCACTGGGTATTGTGAAGAATCCGGTTCAAGCCGAGATCCGCCTGCATGATTCCCGCGGGCACGGCAAGGGCGAATCCCAACAAACCACCCAGCAAAAACTTGAGCGGGTGACTCATCGTCAGGGGGCGCGCGCTCCAGAGTGTCACGAGAGTGATGAAGAATGCGAGCCCCTGAGTGATAAGCTCGAACGCCGTGACCATTTCGCCGGAGATAACCTTGAGAATCGCCGGCTGTGCCTGGTCGGACATGAGATGGTGCGACCATACGGTCCATGACACGACAAGCTCAACCAGTAGAGCCGCACGCGCGATATTCTCCATGTAGAGCTTTTTCCCCGTGATCAGGGTCGCCAGCAGATACCACGATCCTGCCACAAAGATGAGCACCAGACCGTCAGCGATCAGATCGAGCCCCCACCAGAACCAGTTCTTGTAGAGCAGAGCGTCGATGGCAGAGTGTCGCAGGCTCGTTCCAAACACTTCCGCGATCATGTACACCAGAATCAGCACGCCGGTGAAGAGGATGACGACCGTGTTCAATGCCATGTCGACTGTTCCCCGCGCAATTGCCGCGACGGGCAGGGACACAAGGTGTTCCTTCTTCTCTTTTGCAAAGAGGTTTCTAATCCCGCTCCATCCGAGCGCTGAACTGATAAGCGCTCCGGACGGCTGCTCTTCCCAACCTTCGGGCGTGTAAGAGATTGTCTTGAAGATGTTGAGGACGAAGAACGCGGTGCCGACCATGACAAGTGCGATCCCGAGTATGAAGAAGATTCCGCCCCAGACACTGAACTGCGTGAAATCCGCCGGAAGCGGCCAGTACAGTGTATAGAGGGGGGCGTATTCCGAGATGAATCCCGAGGACCAGAATACAAACGTTCCAAAGGCAATCAATCCGCAAGTCCAGTTGGCGAGCTTGATACTCCAGAGCGGTTTCTTCATGAGAAACGGAACCAGAAAAAGAAATGCGCCGAGCACGGTTGAGTAGGTCGAACCGAAAATTCCAACGAGCGGATGCGCGGTCATGATCGCAAAGTACTGCTGCGTCTCCACGGTCGGCACGGGCGTCACAGCATGCACACGCATGATCATGCCTTCGATCACCGCAAAGGCATAGTAAATGAGCCCGACAACAACAAAACGGAGGATCATCTTTTGCATCGGTGTTAGCGTGTCCGGGCGAAACAAGCTCTGTTCACCGTTCAGAAGTGTCTGTGTGAAACTCATGGCGTACTCCTTGATGAATGGCCCATTGATCAATCGTGGTTTGTATGATTGCAGACAACCTCAACGACATCCGGTATAATCATGTTGATGCCCGCCGGACCCGAGTACTCGGTCGAGCGTATCGTGAAGATACCGGGACGCTCAAAGTGCCAGAGGATGTCGTTGATGTGACCCGGGATTACCTGCATCTGAAAGACCATCGAGTGATCTTTGCGGAACAACCCGAATCCGTATGTGAGGTCATCAGATGATACCTTGAAGAGCACTTTCTCTCCGCAATTGATCACCAGTTTCTCCCCGGGAAGCTGGAACCGATGCTTCTCGATCCTGATGTCGAACGTCCGATCCGCCTCGATGGTACCCCGGTTATGATCCAGGTAGGCCCACGGGATCGTTTTGTAGGTCGTGATGTGGAGCGAGACGCCGAGAACAATCAACACTCCAACAAATGAATAGAAAGCCGCCGGCTTCACCCCTTTCTGCTCAGTCTGTTTCGTCACCCTGTAACTGAACCATGCCATCAGCGCCATGATGGCAAGGACGTAGAGGGTGTAGCCCGCCATTTGCCCGGCAAGCACAACGTTCGAGTCTACCATAGGTGCCTTCCTTTCTTTTCTGTGGATCTTGTAAAATCCTATCTTTAGGTAGCATTTTATCTCAAAAAAAACAACTCATTGCTTCGTCAGAAGATCCGACAGGCGCGTTTTTGCGAGCGTCGCGATCAGCTCCTCCTGGGTGCTCGCCCAAACATGATGCATCGCGCAAAGGTTATTCAAAGGACATTTCTCAAATCCGAAAAAGCACGAGGGAGTTGCCTTGAAACCGTCAACGGCATCTATCACCTGCGCCAGCGTGATTTTCTTGATGCTGCGGGCGAATATGTATCCACCGTTTCGACCGCGCACGCTCCTGATGAGCCCTCGCTTTGTCAGGTCTGTCAGGAGTCCCTGAAGATACTTGCGCGGAATTTTCAATTGGCGATGCAACACTTTCGCCGAGTACAGTCGAGTCACATCCTGTGCCATATGGCTCAGGACTCTCAGAGCGTATTCTGCTGTTCGAGAGAGTGTCATGGGAATGTGCGGTTCCTGCTTCGGGGACAATATACGAAACCCGGAAGCGGCGTTCCATCCTCAACCACTCCGTGTGTTGGCACGACTGCGGCAGAAAGCGGCTCCCATGTCGACCCTCTTTGTTCAGGCACAATCGCTTTCCTGGCAACCACCCAAGGGCCCAAGTTCGAGACCAATGGGGAGAAAGCAAAGGATGCGAGTACCGACCGCCTTCTTGCATCTCCCTGCAGAATTCCCTATTTTGCGAATACAGACAAGGCCTCTAGTACACCTTCCAAAAACCATAAGATTCTCAAGCCCTTTCTGTTCGACTTACCGACGGCCCGCTGGAATTGTCTGAGTGCTGTTGATCCCGCAGCGCGTGCTGAAGACTGATTGTGAAAAAGCTTGAGGTGGTGATGCGACACTCCCGTGTGCATACGTTTCATATCCCCGTGATGGGCCTCGCCTTTTCCATTGACACGCCGATCAAGGTGGCTCGATTCGGAATATCTTCCGTCGTGTCCATTGTCGATGATATCCTCATTGAGCATATGAGGAAACAGCACACGGAGGCTCGGGGCGAAGAGTACGCGCCCATCACTCCCAAAGATCATGACTACCGCTCACGGAGGATCACAGAGTATCTGAACCTCCTCCAGCGAATCGTCCATGAGCAGCTTGATGCGCTTCAGACCTCCGCATTTGAAAAGGGAAGTGAGATTGTAAAATACTTCGAGATGCTCGCAGATCATTCGCCGATCAAGGCGCTTTATCAGCGTCTGAAGCATGCATCGGACGAGGCAACGCGAAAACACCTCGAGGAGGAATTCCCAATGTACGAACAAGCCTATCGCCGCGATTTGAAGATCTAACGCTGTCCCCGAACTAAAGGAACAGGCGGCGCGGAGAGGAGCTACGAGACCACACTCAGGTAGTTATTCCAGGCGCTGACGTTTAGGTCCTGCTCGAGTCACCGAAGTTTCTTCCTGCTGAGTCTCGAATAGGAGTCACGTATTTCACGTAGGCGGCTGTCTATCTCGCTCTTTGGTATCCACCGCCGTTGAGTCATCACACCAGAGATCTTTCGAATATTTGAAATGTTCTCGAGAGGATTCTCGTCGAGTAGTACCAGGTCTGCCTTCTTTCCCGGTTCGATTGTGCCTGCCTGAGCAAGCTCACCCAGAAATTCAAAGGTATTCGTGGTGGAGACCTTGAGTGCTTCAAACGGTGTGAGCCCTACACTCACCAGGAGCTCGAGTTCCAGATGCAGCGATAGTGCAGGCAAGGTGGACGGCATCAGCGGATCCGTCCCAATCAGTAGCTTGCCTCCCTTCTTATAGAACTCGTAGATAAACGGTTTCTGGAATGAATTGAATCCGTTTTCCAGCCACGCGCGGTCTGCCTCGGGTATTGGTTTGTACCGGTGCGTGTAAATGTACTCCCAGATTCCCCGGCTCATTGGATGCAAGTACTCCATGCCTGGCTTGGAGAATTCGCCCGCAGAATCTTTGAGCAACGCGTTGAGATTACGATGAATAATCAAGGTCGACGTCACCCACGTATTGCTCTTTGCAACGAGTGACGCGTAGTAATCGACCTGCTCAGGATTGAATCCCTTGGCGAATTTCATTGGTTCTTCGGGATGGGCGATCATATTCTGCCCTGATGACACTACATGCTCAACGGAGGTTGACATCGGAACATGTCCGTCGACCCCCATGCCGAGCCGTTTCGCCGTCACAATGATCGTATCATATGAAGCTCTGTCAAGGAACGAGTAGACCTTCACCCTGTCATATCCCTGCCGATGCATCTCGATCACCGCGCTCCCGGCCTCGTCGGCATTGTTCACCCACGTGCTGATGGGGGGAGGCCATGCCTTTCCGGCACCGTCAATCATTCTCGAGAGTATCATTCGCGGTCCGATCATTTCATTCCTCTTGATCTTTTCTCTCAGGAGAATATGTTCAGGAAAAGCGGACATCACTTCTATCGTCGTGATACCGTGAGCCGTGTACAGAAACAGAATATCACTGAAGTTGATTTCCTCCTGCTTGTATTTGGCATCAGGCGGGTACATGAGGTTCCAGGCATCACCCTCCAGGTGCACGTGCATATCAGACAATGCAGGGATCATGAATTTCCCTCTCGCATCGATCACTATTGCCCCCTCGGGAGCTTTCACCGATGACGCCGGGCCCGCTTCTTCGATCCGGCCGTCCTTCACCACCACCGTATAGTCAGGTAGGATGATTTCCTTGACCATCGGAATCACACTCACATGCCTGAACACGAACGTCGCACCGCTCTGTGCCTCCAGAAATGGATGAGCGAGTCCCATGATCGCAGCGAGCGTGAGGACCATTCGAACAATTCTGGTCTTCATGATTGAATCTCCTTTGAATAGATTGATGGTTGATAGCGATGTTATCCTGCGAGTCCGATGTTTGCTCGATGCGGCAGATCATTCTTTGAGGCCGAGATAGATCGCTGCAAGCCAGATGAGTATGCTGAGAATGAAGAGCCCGATCGACAAGATGCGTCCACTGTTGTCTTTCATCGGGGCTTCCCGATCAAAATCTGACGCCAAACCCCAGCTGAAGATAGAGGGGCACCGCTGCGTTCTCATCGTTTCGCTGCGCCATTGTCGCACCTGCCTTCAGAGAAAGATCCAGAGTCTCTCCGAGAGTCTTGGTTCCGTGAATCCCATAGAACCAATGGCCGCCTGTAGGAACATACCAGCCGTCTTTGATTCCCGGGAAACTCTCTTTCATACGATCGGTGTGCATGAGGCGCGACGTTATCGCTTTGTCAAGCCCAAACTCACCGCCCACCGACCATGTCGGGCTGTAGTATCCAGCCACGACTGCGTAATCAGCTCCGAAACTTGAGATCTTCACAAGTTCCGACTCGTATCGTCTGAAGGCAGAGTTGAGTCGAAAGGTTGCCGAAAATCCGTCAATCTCGAGGAGTTCGACTTGAACGCCGAGCCGTACCTTGTAGTCGTCGAGCAGATTGTTTCCCATTGGAACGGAAACATCAATTCCCGTTGCGACGGGCCTGATCAAGGTGAACGTGCGATAGTAACCCGCCTGGGCTGCGACGCCACCGTCATAGCCGAAGTTGAATCGGATGATATTTTGCTGATCCTCACCCAGGGACCTCCAGTTGATGTTCTGAGGAAAGGCTGCTGTTGTCACAGCCACTATGATGATCATCGATGCGAGTAAGGTTTTCATGATGCGCTCCGTAGTTGTGTTGTCGTTCTATTTGATCGTGTTGAGATAGGACTTCGCAATCGGATAGAAATTATCCATGCCGAAATATGGTATCTCGTGACCCGAGCCTTTGATTTCAACAAGCTGCACGTTGGGATAGGCCGAGGACACTAATTCGGCGTGTGCTGTTCCGTATGCGACATCCAGCTCGCCGTACGTGAACAGGACTTTCGTTCGATACTGACTGAGATTCGACGTGAAGTCGAAAGGATGATCTTTCACATATTCAAATGATGCCGCTGCGCAAACTGCACCCGACCTCCAGGAGGGAGTCGGACCCGCATCACCCAATTTGTTTCCCGGTGCAGATCCGGCAGCATTCTGAAGACCGGCTTTGTAATCGAGCAGAATGTGGTCACTTGACGTGATCAGCTGATCGAGGAAGAGATAATCGTTGATCGTCTCGCCCATCAGGTTCATGCTCCTGTGCCTCTTGATGAAAGCTTCCGCATCGGCCCATTTGAATCCACCCGGCTCCATCATGACGACCCCATTGATCTCATTGGGGTAACGGTTCACGTAACCCGTCGCCAGCATTGCTCCCCACGAGTGACCCATGAGGATCACCTTTTGACCGGGTCGGCGGTAGTACTTGATGACTGCACCCAGATCGTCTATGAATATGTTCTCGGAAAAGTACGTTGCCTTGTTGTGCCGCTTTGAGAGACCAGAGCCGCGTTGGTCATAGAAAACGACAAAGAAGCCGTCTTCAGAGAACTTTTTGAGATTGAGAAGGCCCCGATAATCACCCCCCGGTCCACCATGGAGAACCACGATCATCGGATTAGTGGGATTGCCGAATGTTTCAGCGTGCAGCATCGTGCCATTGACGGATATCGATGGGAGTGAACGATCCTCATCCACCGTCAGCGGGACCAGCTGGCCGGGTACGCCGGGATCGAGGATTTCGCACGAAGTGAAGGCGGTCATGACCAGCACCGCCGCTAGGAAGAGCAGGAATTGGTTCTTCATATTTGCTCCAGATTGATGATTGAGGGATTGTTGATTGAATATCTGGTGCAGATATACGCCCGTGTTTCAACGATTTCGGTTCACCTTGAAGGATGACACCGGTATTGTGGTGCGACCTTGTAGGCTGACACTTCAAAATCGACGAAAAAACGAATGTGGCTGGAACTACGGGGGATAGTCCGAAAAGGACATGGAAGGCGAGCTGAAACCCGAAACCTGAAATCTGAAACTTGAAACCTGAAACGTGGAACTTGAAACACTTGGCTCCAGAGGTACTAACGACACACTTAACCCGCGCCTCTTTTCGAGGAAGGCTCCAGGCGGGTAATACTGAGGATTGTGCGGGATCTACACCGTGGGAGTGTTTCTTTCTTTGGTAAGCGCGGCGAAGTACTCGGAGGGGGTTTGTCCGGTTGCTTTTTTGAAGTATCGATTGAATGACGATTTTGAATTAAAACCGCAGTCGAACGCCACAGAGATCAACGTCAGGTGCTGATTGCGGGGCATTGCAATGAGCCGCTTGAACTCTTCAATCCTGTACGTGTTGACAAAATCGTAGAAGTTCTTGTTCTCCCTCTGGTTGATGACTTGTGAGAGATAGTTTGGATGCACACCCAGCTTGGCCGACAGATCGTCGATTGACAGCTCGGCTTTCTTGTAGATGGCGCTCTCGGTCATGAGTTGCATCAGAGCCTGATGGAGTTTCGTGGCTGCCTCCTCTGTCAGGCCGGACTTTGGATACTTCTTCTTTTCTTCATCGCTTTCGGGCTGGGACATACCATGGCCGAATATTTCACCCTGCCGGACGCCGAAAAATCCTATCAGAAAGACAAAAACAACGACTCCGGAAAACGTCAACGGATCACTTCTGAAGATTATCACAAGGAGCCAGATGACTCCCAGTCCGTAGGTGAGCATTCGCAGCCAACGCAGATCGATCTTTTCAACATCCGAAAACTGATTGCGCACGCGGACTTCGTGCCTTCGCAGCAGTACGGCTGACCAGCTGACATAGAATAATCCGAAGAACGCCATCATGTACCATCTGACCATGAGAAACCACTCGTACCCTGCACCGTGATTTCGATAGATTTGAAGTTTCTGATCGACAGGGAGAGCAAAGAAATCGAAGAGGAATGCATACGTCACAACGATGGGCAGGAAGTGGAGAATGAGCAGCTTCCTGTTTCCGGGCACTTGTTTCGTCAGGAGGCTGACGTAGATGAACAGGAGAACGCCATGAAACAGAGGGAGGGGTTGCTCAACGCCAAGCATGAGGGGAACATCAACGATCTTCCCTGTGAAGTAGAGGAAAAAAGTGAAGAGGTGAACGAGAATGACAAACATCCACACAGTCAGGATCTGATCCGCACCGGACTTGTTCTTCTTGCTGAGGAGCAGAAACTCGATGAGTACCGCAATACCGATGCCTGCAACGAATATCATTTCCATTGGCGTTGATCCGCGCGGAGAGGCGAAAAATTCATCGTGCCGGCCCGGATTCGTTTCCAGGCCACGGTTACCGCTTCAAGCGCTTTCTTAAATGTAGGAAAATGAGGGTTGGGAATCAAACTGGGCTGGCTCAAACATTGCCGCCGCCCGGACCGCTTGAGGGGATGGAATTCCAAAGCACTTGAGATGAGTTCTAGTCGTCGCCAGCCTGAAACCGATATCCGATTCCGGACTCGGTGAGAATGAGCTTCGGGTTCGTCGGATCTGCCTCGATTTTCTTGCGAAGCTGCCCGACATAGACCCTCGTATACTGAGTTTCATCAGCGTGGGATGGTCCCCATATTTCTTGAAGAATGAAGCGGTGGGTGAGCACTTTTCCGGCATGGCGAATGAGAAGACCGAGGAGCGAGTACTCAGTCGCGGTGAGCTTAACCGGGATTCCGGACTTTTTCACCGAGCGGGCAGCGAGGTCCACAGTCAGCCCGTGCGATTCGAACAAGTCCCCCTCGGGCTGACCCGGGCGGTGGCGCAACGCTGTTCGAACGCGGGCCAACAGCTCTCCGGTCCGAAACGGCTTTATCAGATAATCATCGGCTCCGGCATCGAGACATCGGACGATGTCTGTCTCCGAATCCCTGACCGACACGACGACCATAGGCATGGATGACCACCGCCGTATCTTCTTCAACACTTCTATCCCGTCCATGTCGGGCAGGCCCAGATCCAGAACCACAAGCTCCGGATGGTCCATCTCCGCCCGCCTCACACCCTCCTGAGCGGTTTCTGCCAGCAGTACTTTGTAGCCATTGGTTTTGAGGGTCAGCTCGAGAAGCCGACGAATCTGAATTTCGTCATCAATGACCAGGACGATAGGTTTGTCACTCATCATGAACTCCCGGACTCGGCGCTCTGCCGGTTTCCATTGGAATTCGTACTGTGAACTTCGCCCCGCGGGACGGCAGGTTTTCGACCGTCAGCGTGCCGCCGTGAGCCAAAACGAAACCTCGTGCAATCGATAAACCGAGGCCAATGCCTCCTGTCCTCGAGCCGGGAACCCTGTAGAATTTTTCGAAGATGTTCTTGAGCGACTCCGTTGGAAAACCCGGGCCGTTGTCTGCAATCGTGACGACGCACTCCATCCCTTCCGTGTGTGCGCTCACGTTGATGGAAGAATCAGATTGGGTATGAAGTGCGGCGTTTCGCAGAAGGTTGACCAACACCTGCTCGAACAGGGCGAAGTCGACTTTGATCAACGGCACCGATGGGGAAACATCGACCGACACCGTGTGACCGGCAAGTTCCTTTGTCAGCTTGGCCTGGCACGAATGGAAAAGATCACGGACATCCGTCCAATCGCGCCGCGGCTGAATCAGTCCCGACTCCAGGCGCGTCATGGCCAGGAGGTTCTGTACAATATTATCGAGACGTTCAGAGGCCGATTGAATCTCCTGGGCAAGTTCCCGCCGAACATCGGGTTTCCCGCCAACCTTGTCATTCAGAAGACTCTCCGACGCTCCCACCAGCGCCGTGATCGGCGTTCGCATCTCGTGGGAAATCGAATTGAACAGCGTCGTGTAGAGCCGCTCCGACTCGACAAATGCAATGGACTGTTTTGTCATCTCGTTGAGGAATTCGCGCTCCAGGCCTGAGGAGATCTGATTGAGAAAATTTTGCAAGAGCGCTTCCTGGTCGATGGAAAGGCGTTCCCCGCTTCCCGTCTTCACGCCAATGACGCCAAGCGGGTAACGTGGACTTGACAGCGGATAATATGTCGCGGCGGCAAACGGGAGAGTCTCCGTGAATTTCCCGGCCCTCTTTTCATTCCAGTGAACCCATGCAGGGACGCTGAGTTCCTTTTCGACGGGCATGTAAGTGCTCGCGGGATGTGGTTTGTTCACAAAATCGCCATCAAGGTCACTCACAAACACGGCCAGATCTGCGTTGAAGAACTTCTTGAAATTCGCCACAGCGGCCCGAACGACGTCCTCCTGGTTCCTGGCGGACGAAAGATCGTTTGTCAGGGTATACAGAGCCACAGCGCGTTCTTCACGGGATCGAACGGCTTTTTCGCGGACACGAACCCGGACCGTAAGGATCCCCGTCACCGCTGCGATTGCGAAATACGTCAGCACCATCAGCACATCCTGCTTCGTGGCGATCGCGAACGTAAAGCGGGGAGGAATGAAGAAATAGTCCCAGGTCAGGACGCTGAGAAGGGCGGCGAGGAGCACGGGTCCGACACCCATCCTGAGGGGGAGGAGCACGACAACGAGAAGGAGGATGAGCGAGACCGTCTGATAGCCCAGAAAATCGGTGAAGGGATAACTTACGGCTGAGATGAAGAGGATTATCGCTGCAGCCGTTGCATACTGTGTCGTGCTCGACTGTATTTCCGGGATGACGAACCGCTTCCTCGCGGCGGGGTTGGCCGGCTCTTCACCCGAAGTAACGTAGACATCGATGTCCGTGCTCAGGTCGAGCAACCGGTCAACAAGGCTCTTCTGCCAGAACCGGACCTTCTCGCTTCTACCGACGATGATCTCAGTCGCGTTCTGCTCTCGTGCAACACGGACGAGTGCCGCCGCAACGTCCTCGTCGGCAGTCGTAATAATCTCTGCCCCGAGTTCGCGCGCCAGCGCCAGGTTCCTGGCCAGCTGTTCCTTCTCAGGCTCGCTGAGCAATCCCGAGCGCTCAACGAACACAGCGATCCAATTCGCCTGCATCGTGAACGCAATACGACGCGTCCATCGGATAAGCTGGACTGCGTGCGGACTAGCGGTGAGTCCCAGAACCAGCCGATGGCCCGATTTCCACGGCCCCCGGATGCTCTCGGTCTGCATGTAGTCGCGCAGCTGCCGATCGACGCGCTCGGCTCCGAGACGGAGAGCCATCTCCCTCAGGGCGGTCAGATTCCCGAGCCGGAAGAAGTTTTGAATGGCACGCTGCGACCGTTCGGACGAATAGACCTTCCCTTCCGCCAGCCGCTTCAAAAGTTCATCGGGAGGAAGGTCGATGACTTCGACTTCATCCGCCCTCTCGAACACGGAATCCGGGACAGTCTCGCGAACGTTGGCGCCCGTGATTTGCGCCACCGTGTCCGCCCGACTTTCAAGATGCTGCACATTGAGCGTCGAATAGACATCGATCCCGTTGTCAAGCAGCTCCAACACGTCCAGATATCGCTTCGTGTGTCTGCTCCCCGGCGCATTGGTGTGGGCCAGCTCAT
>Ga0233425_10009820_pt1 | contig 11944 bp, 12 predicted proteins | sample Watercolumn_Towu_2_FD_181712 | JGI IMG/M metagenome (GOLD analysis project Ga0233425, IMG submission 181712) | Freshwater microbial communities from Lake Towuti, South Sulawesi, Indonesia - Watercolumn_Towuti2014_140_MG | ecosystem: Environmental > Aquatic > Freshwater > Lake | place...
CCAGGTTTTTACGATTCACTCGATGCGGCGGCAAGCGCTATCGCCGACGATTCTGCATCTCCGGGAAAAGGTAATCGCGGTATCGCGTCCTCGGTTTACCACAGTTATCATTCACTTCAAAAAACGAAACGCTTTACTCGCCCAAAACTCTTGCGCGGAGTTATCGCTGGCTTGACAAATCGCCCAAAATAGTTTACAGCGTAAACAAATGTAAACTATGCAAACAACCGGAGATGAAAATGAATAACGAACTCCATGTGGTTTTGGGCGCGCGCGGCGCGGCGGGCAACGCGATTGCGCGCGAACTAATCCAACAGGGCAAACGCGTCCGCGTCGTCGGGCGCGGCGTAAACGGAAATTTCCCGGCGAGCGTCGAGCAGGTGCAAGCCGATGTCGCGAAGTATGACGACGCGCGGCGCGCGGGCGCGGGCGCGGCCGTCGTTTACAACGCGACGAACGTGCCGTATCCCGAATGGCACGCGAAATTTCCGGCGCTGCTCGACGGCGCGATTGAGGGCGCGGCGTCCGCGAACGCGAAATTGATAATGGTGGACAATTTGTATATGTATGGCAAAGTGGATGCGCCGCTCACCGAAGATTTGCCGTATCGCACGGACACGCGCAAAGGCGAATTGCGCGCGCGAATGGCAGAAACATTAATACGCGCGCACGCATCTGGCAAAGTGCGCGTCGCGATTGCGCGCGGTTCCGATTATTACGGACCGAATGTGACCAACGCGCTGGCGAGCATCGAATCGTTTCGCGCGATTCGCGCGGGCAAGCAAGCGATGTGGGCGGGTTCGCTCGACGTGCCGCACACGCTCACGTTCGTCAACGATTTTGCGCGCGGCGTCGCGATCCTGGGATCGCGCGACGATCTGCTGGGGCAGGTGTGGCACATTCCCGCCGCCGCGCCGCTCACCGCGCGGCAATTTCTCCAACTTGCGTTCGAGTGCGCGGGCAAACCGACAAAGATCGGTTGCTATTCGCGCGCGGTGATGTCGCTCGTCGGAATTTTTTCGCCGATGGTGCGCGAGGCGACGGAGATGCTCTATCAATTTGAAAATCCGTTCGTGCTGGATGCGAGCAAATTCGCACGCGCCGTGCCGGAGTTTTCGCCGACGCCGCATCGCGACGCGATTCGCATCACGCTCGATTCGATCACCGCGTAAAAAAATCGGGCGAACATTTTTCATGCTTGCGAAAAATGTTCGCCCCAATCGCTCGATCTTTTCCTCACTCGACCTCTTCCACTTTTCCACTCCGCGCCGCGCGATACAACGCGTCAATCACGCGCATATTGCCGCGATCCAATTCCGGCGGATACACCAACGGCGCGCGCTTTTGCACGACCTCCGCGAAATGTTCGCACATCAATTGATAGTGATTCACCGGCTCGGTTTGAATCGTTTCGCTCGTGTCGTCCGCGCGCGTGAGAGTGAGCGTGCCGACGCCACCGGTCATTCCTGGTTTGATTGGGCGCGCGAGTTCGATGCGCGCGCGCGATCCTACGATCTCCAACATTTCGCGATAGGATTGACGAAAACCAGAATCGAAATGCGCGAGCACATCACCGGGAAAGTGCAAAATCCCGGCGAAGAGTTCGTCCACCTGGCTCTGCGCGCCAAACACCGCGCGCGCTTGGACTGCGCGCGGCTCCGCGTCAAAAATAAATCGCGCCTGATTCACGCAATAACACCCGACATCCATCAACGAACCGCCGCCCAAATTTTTTTGCAGGCGAATGTTGGCAAGGTCATCGAGTCGAAAACAAAACGCAGACCGAATCATTTGCAGATCGCCGAGCGCGCCGCGCGCGATCAATTCGCGCACGCGCGCGTACTGCGGATGAAAGCGGTACATAAACGCTTCCATCAACACGACGTTATGCTGGCGCGCCGCCGCGATCATTTCATCCGTTTCCGCGAGGTTCAGCGCGAACGGTTTTTCGCAAAGAATGTGCTTGCCACACTCCGCCGCGCGAATCGTCCACTCGCGATGCATGCTGTTGGGCAGAGGAATGTACACCGCGTCGATCTCATCCGATTCGAGCAAATCTTGATACGCTCCGAACGCGCGCGGCACGCCCAACGCGCGCACCGCCGCGAGCGCGCGTTCGCCGTCGCGACTCGCGATCGCGACCGCGATGCCGTTGCGCGATTGTTTGATCGCGGGAATGACCTGACGCATTCCTATTTTTGCCGTGCTTAAAATGCCCCAGCGTAATTTGTTCGTCATCTATTTTTCACTCGTCGGATGGTTTGCGTTCGATCACATCCAACGTTTTACTCACCGCCGCGTCAATGTGCCGCGACAATTGAAATCCAAACGACTTGATGCCCGACCAAATGTAACGCAAACGACTGGCGGCGGCGCGTTGTGGCGCGGGCGCGCCGGGTTGCGCCGCCGTCCATTTGATCGCGCACGATGCCCAGGTCAGCCCCGCGCCAAAACCGACCATCACCAAATTATTCCCGGTTTTGATTTTGCCCGCGTCGAGCGCTTCGCACAACGCGATCGGAATGGACGCCGCCGACGTGTTGCCATAGCGTTCGAGATTCACGAACACTTTATCCGGCGGAATCTTGAGCGATTTCGCCGCGCTGTCAATGATTCGCACGTTCGCTTGATGCGGCAGAAACAAATCAATTTGTTCGAGTTGCCAACCCGCCTTGTCCACGGCTTGACGTGATGCTTGCGCCATCACGCGCGTCGCGAAGCGATACACCTCGCGTCCGTTCATTTTCACAAAATGTTGTTTCGATAAAACCGTGTCCGGTCCTGCCGGATGTTTCGAGCCGCCGCCGGGCACCATCAACAATTCGCCGCCCGAGCCATCCGATCCCAGGATCGTTGACAACACGCCGCCGGGCTGATCGCTACCGCGCAACAACACTGCGCCCGCGCCATCGCCGAACAACACGCACGTCGCGCGGTCACTCCAATCGAGAATGCGCGACAAGGTTTCCGCGCCGACGACGAGCACCGTGTTGTACATTTCACTGCGAATCAACGCGGTCGCGGTCGCGAGCGCGTACACAAAACCGGAACACCCGGCTTCGAGATCGAACGCGCCGGCGCGTTCCGCGCCGAGCGCGTTTTGCACGAGACACGCGGTCGCGGGAAACGGATATTCCGGTGTCGCGGTCGCGACGATCACCAGGTCAATGTCTTGCGGATTCACATCCGCGACTTCGACCGCATCGCGCGCGGCATGCAACGCGAGTAGCGCGGTCGTTTCTTTCGACGACGCGATGTGGCGTTGTTGAATCCCGGTGCGTTCGCGAATCCATTCATCGGTCGTGTCCACTTTTTTCGCGAGGTCGGCGTTCGTCAATATGTTCGGCGGGACGGATTTGCCCCAGCCAATAATGTGCGCGTAACGAGGCATCACATTCTCCATTGCAGATTGCAGATTTCAGATTGCAGATTGAAAATCAGAAATCATAAATCATAAATCTGAAATATCACACTCGCGTTGTGTCCGCCCAGTCCAATCGAGTTGGACATGGCGACGCGAATCTTTTTCGCGCGCGCGGTGTTCGGAATATAATCGAGATCACATTCGGGGTCGGGCGTCGCGTAATTGATCGTCGGCGGCAAGATTTGTTCTTGTAATGCTTTTAAGCAAATAATGGATTCGACCGCGCCCGCGCCGCCGAGCAAATGTCCGATCATTGATTTCGTCGAGCCGACCGGAATCGCGTACGCGTCTTCGCCAAACACTTGTTTGATCGCGGTCGTTTCGGTTGGATCGTTGAGCCGCGTGCCGGTGCCGTGCGCGTTGATGTACGCGACCTCGCGCGGTTCGATGTGCGCGCGTTGCAGTGCCCACTTCATCGCGCGTCCGATGCCTTCGCCTTCCGGCGCGGGCGTCGCGACGTGGCTCGCGTCCGCGCTTGTGCCGTAGCCGATTACCGCGCCGTATATTTTCGCGCCGCGCGCGCGCGCGTATTCCGCGTTTTCTAAAACCAGGACGCCCGCGCCTTCGCTCATCACGAATCCATCGCGCGTCGCGTCGAACGGACGACACGCGGTCGTTGGTTCATCGTTGCGCGTTGACAGCACGCCCATCGTGTTGAACCCGGCGAAAATGAGCGGATGCAAACACGCTTCGACGCCGCCGCAAATCGCGACCTCCGCGTCGCCGCGCGCGATCATCGCGGCGGCTTCGCCCAACGCGTTCGCGCCGGTCGCGCACGCGGAGACGACCGCCATATTCGGTCCAGTAATTCCAAATTCAATCGCGATATGGCCCGGCGCGGTGTCGGATAAAATCATCGGAATAAAAAACGGACTGACGCGGCGCGGACCTTTCGTTTCCAAAATTTTCGCTTGATCGGCGACTGCCATCGCGCCGCCGACGCCACTGCCAATGATAATCGCGATGCGTTCGCGATTGTGATCGGTGATGTCGAGATGCGCGTCCGCAATCGCTTCGCGCGCGGCGACGGTCGCGAGGTGCACAAAGCGTTCCAAACGCCGCGCTTCTTTCACTTCGAAATGGTGGCGCGCATCGAAATTTTTTACTTCGCCCGCGATCTGCGTCGCGAGATTCGCCGCATCGAAAAGCGTAATGCGCGCGATGCCGGATTTGCCGGCGATCAAATTTTGCCACGTCGTCGGTACATCGTTGCCCACCGGCGTGATCGCGCCCAAACCGGTAACGACGACGCGCGTGCCGTTCTGCATGTCTCGCCTCCTTGAACGTCGCCTATTATAACACCAAACGCGATTTTTCGACGCGGCGAAATCGCGTTAGAAAAAAACAAAACCCGAAGAATGGGCTTCGGGTTGTTATTCAATCGAGTCGGAAAAATTTAATGTTGTTGTTCCAACTGCGCGTGCGCCCACTCGGCATCGGCTTGGCGCAGAGGTGGATCGGGCGGGCGCGTGTAATCCATCACCAAATCATAACTCGCGCGTTCGTACACGCGCGCGAGTAGCGCGCCGAGTTCCACCAGCGGTTCTTCATCGTCCGGCAAAAGTGGAAGCGGAAAAACCGGGATTGCATCGCGCACATTGAACGGATAGACGCGCGCTTGAAATGGTTTTTCGCGACGGCGCATAAACACGCGATAGTCGCTCGTGTGCGTGTTCGCGTACGGCATCGGCGGATTCGCGCGCAGTAAATCAATCTCGACGAAATGAACGCGCGAATCCAAAATGCTTTGACGTTTTTCGATATAATCATTGCGCGCGTGTCCGAGCGATTTGTTCGTGTGCGAAAGCAATTCGATCACGGTAACGACTTCGCCGGTCGGCACGAGCCGCACTTCGAGGTATCCTTCGATGAGCGGATCGTGGCGCGGCAATTCAACAGTGATGAATGGTGATGTTGGCGCGGGCGGGGTTGCCGCGATGGGCGATCCGCCGCGATGAATAATCATCGCGTCCGGGTAACGCGAGGTCGGCGGCAAACCCGGTGGAACGGTTACATATGTGTGCGTTTCGACCGCGAGAAAATAACGCGGACGAATACGCGGGGATAGATCATCGCGCAACGCGCTGATTAAACTGTGATGCACATCGCGCCAGAGCGCGGGCTGTTCCAACCACGGATCCATTCCGGGAAACGGATAACTCATCGTCGCCTCGCTTTCGCGGCAGAGTATAGCACGCGGAAAAACGCGTGTCAACGTTCGCAAATCGCGCGCGCCAATTTTTGACGCGATTTAGACCGAATCACGACGAACGCGCGCTAGAATAAAACCGTGTTGAATCTCGACGCGCTGGAAAAATTACTCGGTTCGGATGATGCGCCGATTCGATTGAACGGCGCGCTTTGCATCAACCTGCGCCACAAGGAACGCGCGTGCGCGAAATGCGTCGCGTGTCCGACGGATGCGATCACAATCACCGGCACGCGTGTCGAGTTCGATGCCAACAAATGCGTCGCGTGCGGTTTGTGCGCGGCAGTGTGTCCAACGAACGCGTTTACAACGCAACAAACGGACGGCGCGATTTTGGATGCGTTCGGCGATGCCGCGCCGATCGAGTTTGCGTGCAAGCGCGCGAGCGGCACACGCGCGCCGAATGTCGCGGGCGTGATGACGCTCACTTGCCTCGCGCGTATGTCACCTGATTTGCTCACCGCGCTCGGCGCGGAACACGCGCGCGTGTGGCTCAACGATGCGCCGTGTGCGGCGTGTCCGATTGGCGCGCGCACGCATCCGCAAATTGTCGCGATGGTTGACGCGGCGACGCATTTGCTCGCGGCGTGGAATCGCGGCGACGCGCTCAAACGCTACACCGAATCGGAAACCGAGTTGATTGAAACACGCGCGCTCCAACGCGCGGGCGACGCGGAAATTTCGCGCCGCGAAATGTTTTCGTTTTTCAAAAGCAATCTTGGACGCGCGGCGGGGTTGGTCGTCGCGGCATCGTTGGGCGATGCGACCAAGTCGAACGCGTCCGCGCCGGTCAACACGATGGAACGCGCGCGCGCGCGGCTCGGCGCGCCGACGAGCGAGTACGTCGCCAGTGCGCGATTCGCGACGCTTGAAGTTGCGGCATACTGTACCGCGTGCGGCTTGTGCGCGAAAATTTGTCCGTCGAAGGCAATCGAGTTTCGGAGCAAAGAAGGATATTTTGTTCTGGGATTCGAACCGCCGAAATGTATCGGCGTCGAATGTTCGCTGTGCAAAATGATTTGTCCCGCGCACGCGATCACCTTGTCGCCGGGCGCAACACGTGAAGATGTGAACGCGCGCGATCAAAAAGTGTTGCGCGCCGGGTCGCTCACCGTGTGCGTCAAATGTTTTACACCGTTCGCGACCGAGCCGGGCGAATCGTTTTGTCCGGCGTGTCGCGCGATCGAGGCAAACGCGAAAACATTGGCGAACGAACTTTTTAAAAAACGAATCGAACGAATCTCCGAGTAACGCGATCTACCGGACAGCGTCCCAGGATCACGTTGCCGAACCTCGTTGAGAGGGATTGGTTTAGACCTGTCAGGTCGCTTGCGCGAAAACCTGACAGGTCTGAACCAATCGTGGGCGCGCCAGGAAACACGCGCGCCTCCGCATCTTTGGAAAGGAGACCGTAGGGGCGACGCCTTGTGCTCGCCCGCCTGGTGCTCGCCCTGGTGCGCGCCTGGTGCGCGCCTGGTGCGCGCCCCCCATCGGGCAACCACAAGGGTTGCCCCTACGATGGACGATTGCCGGTCTCCTTTTGCGACCGGCATTTTTGTTTTGCTATGTCATTTCGAGCGAAGCGAGAAATCTCAGCCACATCTATCGAGATTTCTCGCTCCGCTCGAAATGACGAATGGATGTTTACAATGACCGATTTGAAAACTTTGCTCGACCAATCCGCGAGTTGTCATTACCATCACTTGTGCCCGCGCCAGGTGTTGGGCGTGCGAATGGGTGTGTACGCCGGTGAGTTGCTCGACCTGGTTTTGCCGCAGAGCGACAAACGTTTGTTTGCGTTCGTCGAAACCGACGGCTGTTTGATTGACGGCATCGTCGTCGCGACCGGGTGTGCGGTGGGGCATCGCACGATGCATGTCATTGATTACGGCAAAAGCGCGGCGACGTTCGTGGACACGGAAACGGAGCGCGCGATTCGGGTGTGGGCGCATCCGCAATCGCGCGCGCGCGCGCGGGAGTACGCGCCGAACGCGCCGGATCGCTGGCACGCGCAACTCGCGGCGTATCAAATGATGCCGGCGAATGAACTCTTGCTCGCGCAACGCGTGTCGCTCACTGTGTCGCTCGCCGCGATTATTAGCAAGCACGGTGTGCGCGTCGTGTGCGACCGATGCGGCGAGGACATTATCAACGAGCGCGAGGTACGCGTGGACGGCGATGTGTTGTGCCGCGCGTGCGCGCACGGGGCGTACTATGCAGTGGGCAGTGAACAGTCAACCGTGAACGATGAAACGAGGAATCGTTATTCGTTAATTGTGGATGGAGCAAAATGAAACCTGTTTTTTTGTTGTTGCTGTTGCTGGTGTTGGTCGCGTGCGAGAGCGCGCCCGCGATTACACCCGCGCCAACTTCGGCGGAGGCGCAAAAATTTGTCGCGCTCAAAGGCGAACGCGAGATTGGCAAAATCAAGTACGGCGAAACGTGCGTGTCCTGTCACGGCTTGTCGGGGCGAGGTAGCCCAGGTGCGGGTAAAGATTTGACGACGAGCACGTTCATCAAAAGTTTATCCGACGCCGACCTGGTTTTGTTTTTGACGCGCGGGCGCGGCGTGAACGATCCGCTCAACACCTTCAAATCCGAAATGCCCGCGCGCGGCGGCGATTCAGCATTGACCGATCAAGATTTGGCGGACATTGTCGCGTATGTGCGGACGTTGCAAAAGTAGGACAAGTTGCCAACTTGTCCAACGAGGATTCGATGCAAGACACATTCGGTCGAACAATCAATTATTTACGGCTCGCGGTAACGGAGGCGTGCAATTTCAATTGCAACTATTGCGCGCCGGAGGGTCGCAATCGTATCGGCGCGTCGCCGATGACGTTGGATGAAATTACGCGCGTCGTCCGCGCCGCCGTCGCGCTCGGCATTGTGAACATTCGCTTGACCGGCGGCGAGCCGTTACTGCGCCGCGATATTGTCGAGATTGTGCGCGCGCTCGTCGCGATTGCCGGCGTGCGCGATGTCGCGTTGACGACGAACGCGTTTCGCTTGGCGGAACTCGCGCAACCGCTCCGCGATGCCGGACTCGCGCGCGTCAATATCTCGCTCGATAGTTTGCGCCGCGCGCGTTTCGCAGAAATCGTTGGCATTGACGCGTTCGACCAGGTCTGGCGCGGCATCGAGGAAGCAGAGCGCGTCGGCTTTGCGCCGCTCAAAATCAACGCGGTCGTTTTGCGCGACGTGAACGACGACGAGGTGAACGATTTTGCGCGGCTCTCGGTGGATCGCGCGTGGAGCGTGCGCTTTATCGAGTTGATGCCGGTCGGCGTAACCGACGCGGCGCGCAAATTTTTCGCGCGGCATTTCGTTTCGGCGCGCGAGATTCAAGCGCGCTTGCCCGCGCTCAAACCGGTCGCCTCTCACTTTGGGAATGGCCCCGCGAAAATTTTTCGCTTGCCAAACGCGCGCGGCACCATCGGTTTCATCACCGCGGCGTCCGAACATTTTTGTGCGATGTGCAATCGCATCCGCATCACCGCGCGCGGCGAGGCGCGTTCGTGCTTATTCGGCAACGACGGTTTCGATGTGCGCGCGGCGATCAACGGCGACGACGCGAAATTACAACACCTGCTCGCGGAGGTCGTCAACTCGAAACCGGAACAGCATCCGCTCGACGATGAATTTCAAATCGTCGCGGGCGCAATGGCGGAAATCGGGGGATGAGGGTATAATCAGACCTGACAGGTTTCCAAAAACCTGTCAGATCTTTTCTATGAATCGAGTCTTGATTATCGCGAACGATCCACTCGCGCGCGCGGGACTCGCGGCTTTGCTCGCCAATCAACGCGACTGTACGATTGTCGGGCAAGTCGCGCGCGAAGAAATTGTGCACGCGGTTGAAACGTTTCGCCCCGATGTGATCGTGTGGGCGGAAAACCAGGTTTCTTCGAGAAACCTGGTTGTTGACGATCTGCACGATCTCGGCGCGCCGGTGCTCGCGCTCGTGCCGGATGAAAACGCCGCGCGCGACGCGTGGTCGTCCGGCGCGCGTGGTGTGCTCGCGCGCAACGCGTCCGCCGAAATCATCGCGGCGACGATTGGCGCGGTCGCGCAAGGACTCGCGGTGTTTGATCCCGCATTCGCGTTGCGCGTTGCGCCGGCGCGCGCGTCGCTTGTCGAGGACCTCACGCCGCGCGAGACCCAGGTTTTGCAATTGATCGCGGAAGGCAAGTCGAACAAGACGATTGCGCGCGAACTCGACATCAGCGAACACACGGTCAAGTTCCACGTCAACGCCATCCTCGGCAAACTGAACGCGGCGAGCCGCACCGAAGCGGTTGTGCTCGCGACGCGATTGGGGCTGGTGATGTTGTGAAAACTGACAACAGACATTCAAGCCGATCAACCCGGCGTGTTCGTTACCTTTGAAGAAGCGCCGAGGAGCGTCGGACTCGATTTTTGTAAATCGTAGGAATGGACAACGCCTGCGGGAGACGCGGGCGTTTTTTGATTGCTTAATTTTCCGAGTAGACGAACCCCGCGAATTGTCCTATAATTGAATTGGATGTTGGATGTTAGACGTTGGAAAAACATCCAACCTCCAATCTCTAATCTCCAATCTCCAACTATGAAACGTTTCGAAGAAATCCCGCACACTGCCGATTGGTCGTTCCGCGCGTTCGGGCGCGATCTGCGCGAGTTGTTCGCGAACGCAGGGCACGCGATCTTTGCAATGCAAGGCGCGCGCGCGGATGAGCGCGCGAATGAAACCGCGCGCGTGATCGAGTTGAACGCGATTGATCGCGAAGCATTATTCGTAACCTGGTTGAGCGAGTTGCTGTGGTTGCAAGAAGCGCATCGCGAAGTGTACACTCGATTCGAAATCGAAATGCTTTCCGAAACCGATCTGCGCGCGACCGTGTTCAGCAAACCGCGCGTCGCGATGGACAAGCTCATCAAAGCCGCGACGTACCACAATTTGAAAATCGAGCAAACCCAAGATGGCTGGCAAGCGGTGGTGGTTGTGGATGTGTAACGCAAATCTCCGATTTGCGACCGAGGCGAACTATGATCCACAAAGCCAATCTCGAACGCATTGAAGAAAATATCTGGCAAGTGCCGCGCGAATTTCGCGGCGATATGCGCGCGCCCGCGCGCGTGTACGCGGACGAAGAATTGCTCGAAGACGCGTTGCAAGACGAATCGGTGAATCAACTCGTCAACACCGCGACGTTACCCGGCGTCGTCAAGTACGCGATCGCGATGCCGGACGTGCATCAAGGATACGGCGCGCCGGTCGGCGGCGTGTTCGCGACGCGGATTGACGATGGCGTGATTTCACCTGGGGCCATAGGTTATGACATTAATTGCGGCGTCCGCCTGCTCGCCTCGCGCGCGAGCGCGGATGAGATCGCGCCGTACATTCAAGACCTGGCGACCGCACTGTACAAAAATTGTCCAAGCGGCGTCGGCAGTGAGGGCAGTGTGCCGCTCAACGCAAAACAACTCGACGACGTTCTCGAAAGCGGATCCGAATGGGCATTAAAAAATGGTTACGCCAAGCAAAACGATTTGCAACGCACCGAGGAACGCGGGCGAATGTCCGGCGCGGACGCGGCGTTCGTCTCCAAGCGCGCGAAAGATCGCGGCAAGGATCAACTCGGCACACTCGGCGCGGGCAATCACTTTATCGAGGTGGATCGCATCACGGAAATTTTTGATCCCGAAACTGCGGACGCGCTCGGCTTGTTCCCGGATCAAATCGTCGCGCAAATTCATTGCGGTTCGCGCGGCTTGGGTCACCAGGTCTGCACCGATTACGTGAACGATTTTCAACGCGCCGCGCGCGACTATAAAATCGCGTTACCGGATCGCGAACTTGTCTGCGCGCCGTTCGATTCCGAACCTGGGCGCGCGTATTTCAAAGCGATGGCGTGCGCGGCGAATTTCGCGTTTGCGAATCGCCAGGTTTTGGCGCACCACATTCGCCGCGCGTTCGAGCAAGCACTCGCGGGCAAAGTTCGCGATTGGAATCTCGACCAGGTCTACGACATCGCGCACAATATGGGCAAGGTCGAGGAACACATCGTGGACGGTGCGCGGATCAAAGTGTGTGTGCATCGCAAAGGCGCGACGCGCGCGTTCGGTCCGGGTTCGCCGGTTCTGCCCGGCGATCTGCGCGACATTGGTCAACCGGTTCTGATTCCAGGTTCGATGGGCACCGCGTCGTACGTGTTGATTGGCACGCGCGGTTCGATGGAGCAAACGTTTGGATCGTCGTGCCACGGCGCGGGACGCGTGATGAGTCGTTCGCGCGCGAAAAAAGAAGTGCGCGGCGATCAACTGCGCGA
>Ga0233425_10009821_pt1 | contig 11943 bp, 8 predicted proteins | sample Watercolumn_Towu_2_FD_181712 | JGI IMG/M metagenome (GOLD analysis project Ga0233425, IMG submission 181712) | Freshwater microbial communities from Lake Towuti, South Sulawesi, Indonesia - Watercolumn_Towuti2014_140_MG | ecosystem: Environmental > Aquatic > Freshwater > Lake | place: Indonesia...
GTTGAAAATGCCTGTGTTTTATCTTTATCCCATCCAGCCAAACTTCCTATCATATAACCCGCTATATATGCAAGTGCAGCCCATTGTAATCCTGATATAAGTGCATCTACCGCACCTCCTGCACCCCACCAAGTTCCGGGAAATTGTTCCGCCCACCACTGGCTAGCCGCAGAACCATATTTTGAAGGAGCATCATAAAACATAATTTTTGATGGGTCTATCGGGGTTGTTCCTGAGGCATATTCAGGGGTTCTTAAAAAAGTCATTCCTTCTCCTGTTTGAGAATTTCCAACAATCACAGGTTGTCCATTTGCCCCTTGGATATAAACTCCTTTTGTTTCTGTATTCCAAAATAATTTGTTTGCTTCAACTCCATTAAAAGAATACTTTCCAGCAAGACTCGCCTCTTTAACAACAGCAGGATTTGAAATAGGATTTGCTGAAATAACTAATCTTGATGCATCAGCTCCGGCAGGGGCAGGTCCAGACACAGACGGGGTAGCAGAATAAGGATTATAATCTAATGCCGGAGGATTTCCAGTTCCAGTATAAGATATTGAACGCGTATCCATTGCCCTGAACGCATCAGTTCCAAGGGCAGGATCTACATTTGCAGGGTTATCAATTATTAATGATTGACCGTCAGCAGATAAGGTCCTACCAGATAATTGACTAAAACTATGTGATGTTCCGGTCGGACTTTTTATATATCCCCCCCCACCCCAATTTGGATCTTTAACCGATACCCAACCTCTTTCTAATAATTCGGGATTTGAAGGATCAATCGCATTTCCTCTCTCCCCTTCCCAAATTATAAAGCAAAAAGCAAACACAGCAACGATTAGTATAGAGATTTGTGAATAGGAAATTACAGCTTTTTTTGTCAGGAACCTGCCTTTGTGTTTCATATTATACTATTATCCCCCTATCCCTTAAATAAGCTCTGCACTTTTCTTTAAAATATTTTCCTTTCCAATTGCTGAAAAGCGACTTGCTTGCATTTAATTGTGACTCTATAAGCTTCTTTTGCTGATTGAACAATTTAGGATTTTCTCTCATTTCTTCTGCATAATATATCACATAGTCCAAATCACTTTGAAATTTCATGTTTTATTGCCTCTTCACACTCTCTAAATTTAGTATTGCTTAAGATATTCTTAAAAAAAGCCCTTAAATGTGCTGCATCTTCCATATCTTTTTTTCCTGCAAGAACTTTTTCTTTGTATAAGATCTCAAATTCAATCAGAGGAATTTTGAATTCAAATTCCTTTATCTTAATCTTTTGAGGATGGGTAAATTCATAATATTTAGCTTTTCTTTCTTTTGTTATTGGAATAATTTCTATATTAGGAAACATTTCATTCTTTCTTGCAAATCGAATATTGCTCATTTTTTTCAAGTAAGAATATGCTTCTTCAGCCAAATCTGACTGATAACACCAAAAACCCCTCTTTGATAACTCTGCAAATAACCCTGTAAATTCACTTTTAGATAAGAGGGGAATTAAGATATCCACATCTTCAGTAGCTCTAGTCCTTCCAGTAGAAATGCTGACAAAACCGCTTACAATAAGATAGTCAGAGTATTTAGTTAAAACACTTAAGAAATCCTTTACAAATTTATCAAGTATTGTCAGTTCTCTGTTTATTATGATCTTCCCATCTATTAGTTTATAGCCTGTTTCTTTCATTTTTCTTCTCCTAATTTCTGCACAATATCAACACCAATTGCTTTTCCAGTTAAGCCAGATATAATAACATTTTTTGTATTAGGAGAAAGCTTCTGCTTCTGACCATCTATTAACCAAACATATCCATTATCTGTAAACTTGTCTTTTCTCAGCCAGTTGACATATCCTCCGCAGTCTCCAATAGACTTGCATATATTATTTGCATTTAGCGCCCATTGTTCTTTTAAACAATCACACCCACTGATACATTCCCACTCACCTTCAAAAGGTCCAGAGCCCTTTTTCTCATAGGTTACAATGCATTTTGCACTAACCTGTCCGCATTGTATAGAAGCTTCTCCCCCGCTATTCCAAAAATCAGAGCCAGGAGGATAATTAGGAACACAAATACTTGTTGGCCTGTTTGTTGCAGTCTGCTGCATATCTTCCTTGTCATCTCCTCCTCCAAAAATTGCATTCCCTGTTATAGGTGCAACAACTTTTCCAGTTGTCGGATTGTTGAAACCAGTATTTGCAGTCGGATTTGAAAAACCAAGATTTGCACTCCCGCTTCCTGTCCCAATTGAACCCAGGTTTAGTCCTCTTACAGAATTAATCCAAATGCATTCTCTAACATCTCTATTCTCGCATTCTTCCTGTTCTGTCTGGCTTAAACAATCCTGCCATCTATTAACACGGCAAGCTGCTGTTGAAAAATTGCTCCCTGTCCCATCACTTATATCATTATTTTGAAAACAAACTCTTGCTCTCAAATCATCACAAGCTTCAACTTTAACTTCTCCATCAATGCATATATATCTAAAATGCCTGCTTCCAACAGCATCTAATCCCTTCCCTACATTTGTATCATATTGGCACCAGCTTTCTCCATTTTTTCTGTCTTTATTTGTTTTTAATATTTTCTCGCCATACTCGCTTAATTTGCAATCTGTTCTTTTGCAGTAAAAATTTCCATATTGAGGTCCGCCAATTATTCCTTTATATTCTGCACATCTTGCTCCCTTGAGGTAATCGCAATTTCCATTATTTTTATTATCCCCATTATTTAATTGAGCATATGCAAAAGTTGTTTTTTCATCTGCAACTTTTCCATCATTCCAGCTTTTTTGCTTATCAGATGAATAAATATTTTCTCTATTCCCGCACGAATCAAACCAATAAACATTTCCCTGATAACAGCCAGTATCAGTTTGTCTGCCGCAAATAGTATTTAATGCTTCTGCAGAGCATAAATAATTTTTATAGAATTTCTTCTCACTTGAATTTGTTGTGCTTCTTGAACCAGTAGCATCAATTATTCCATCGGGAGCATTGCATTCCCCCCTTGTTGTAAATTTGCAAGTTCTTTCAAATTCCTGTTCAAAAACACATGCACCCATATCTTGGGATTGGGCGGCTGCAATACAGCTTACTTCATCTGCTATATCTGTCCTGAAATTTATGCTTACCCCAAAAAAGCTGGACAATCTTTTGCATCTGACTAAAGAAACAAATGAAGCTTGATCAGCAATTATACAGCATCCTTGGTTGCATTGAGGAACTTGTTCAATAGGTTTATCTATCCAAGTTCCATTCTGCCCATTGCAAAGCAATTGAGGAACATTTTCCATGCAAATCCCTTCTCTGCTGTCATAGCATGTTCCCTGTCTGCAGTAACTTGTCTGTGAACATGAAGAGGGCGTGTTTCTAAATGGAATAGGGGCGCAATCTTCTTGTTTTGTATTTATGCAAAAAGCACCTGAATTTGTTTTTTCACAGCATACACTTGGAAATGAATTTGTTGCTGCAAAAACGCTTGCAGATAAAAATATACACACAAAAGCCAATAAAATAAATAATCTTTTATTTTTCATGTTTTTATTATATTTTTCATGTTTAAATTAATTATTGTTCTCTAAGCAAACCAGATTCTGTTCCAAGTCCAGCAGGCCAGGCAATACTCCTTGTTGCAAATTTTATTTGTTCATTTGTATTTTTATCTTTAACAAAATATACTCTGTCTCCATTATCCCTGTTTATCTTATCAATTAAAATATTTGGGTATAATAACATCGGCTCATCTATTACAGTATCTCCATATTTTGTTTCCTGTTGCACTAAATAAGTAGAAACCATAAGCAGTTGATATATTGGAGATTTGAACTCTGTCTTGAATTTTGTAAATCCCCGGGAAGAATCACCATCCTTAATAAAAACAGGAGCATCCAATTCAATAGAAATTTGTTCAGGGTTTAATTCTATATTTAATTCCTTTTCCCCCTCATTAATCTCAAATCCTTTTTGTCTTAAATCCTCTATACTTTTGTCATAGCAGCTAAAAACCCCTGCTTGAGATTTTCTTATAAGTTCTTCTTTGAAATTTTGAGCAAGAAATGGCTTTTGATTTATGCATGGCTGTAAATATAAATTCGTATAGCATAAATAAGGAATTTTCTCTCCATTATACATATAATAAAAGTTTAATCCAGGAAACCCAAAATTCTGCTTTTCTATTGTTTTAACTGCATCTTTTACAGCATTTTCTATGCATCCTTCTATACTTGGTTTTTCTGCTGCTCCAGGAGTAATATACGTCGGCTTTACCCATAATAAAAACAGCAGTATGATAGAAACAATAATCAAAGCAAGTATTACAAATAATGTAATTTGGCCTTTATTCTGCCTTGCAAAAACAATCTTCAAAAATTTATCTTTTTCACCCCTATTTATCATCTTATCTTTAGCTATTCATCATTTATAAATTTTTATACAGGAGAAATAATCTCTGTACAGCCAATAGGAACCTCCCCAAATTTATTTGCACATTTAATATAATACTTTTGCCCGAGGGTTATTGAAATTGTATGCTCTTTGCTTACTCCCATCTGTATTCCTGAAGTATAATCAAAATTGCATCTTTCTTCTTGATTTGAAGAATATCTGCATTCCCTGTCTTTTGCAGTATACACTTTTAATGAATTTCCTTTGGCAAATATTCTATTTATTTCAGCAGGATTTGCATCATAGATTATTTCAAAATCAGCCTCTTTTCTTGCTTTGTCTCCTGCCTGATCAACACACTCAATAAAAATTTTATAATTTCCAGGAACAAGGCCATTATCAAAATATTGTTCATGCGTGTTTCCATCATTCTTGAAAAAAGGAATCATAAAGTCATATCCTGTAAATGAAAAAGAACAGACCTCATTCCCAGCACCCCCGCTGGTTAATGCCTTGAGTGCAGCAGATGTTAACAAAGTCGTTGTCTCTATCCCGCCATTAGGTGCAGCCCCTGTAATCTCCAATGGTGTTTCTGCTTTTAGAAGAGTTATTTCCTCACTTTCTTCATTTTTCATTCTAAAACTTTCATTAATTCCAGCATATTGGGGCTGGTCTTTGCATCTGATATAATAAGTATTCTTTTTTGAAGGAGTCTGCAAATTAACATTGCATACCCAGCCCAATAAAGTTTTTTGTGCAGCCTGATTATTACAGCTCAAATTATTTTCCATAACAGAATAATCTTTTATATCTTTGCTCCATCTGCATTCAGCAGGTTCATTTGTATAAACAATTACCTGCTGTTCTGTTGTATTAATCTTTATATAACTTGAATTTGGAGGAACACTATTTATAATAGGTGGATTTAAGTCTCTTGCAGGATTTATACACATTTGAATTTTAAAAAAATCTCCGAGGGGAGCAGTATTATTTTGAGCATCTCTGCATCTTGCGTACATTGTTACTTTTCCATCCCAATTTTGAAATATACTTGACCCCGGAATCTGAACAGAAGAAACATGATTATATACATAACCATTGCCCAACTCAAACCTTAAATTTTCAAATGCTTCTTTTCTCTCAAAATCATACCTGCACTGGCTTGGTTCATCTGTTTTCAAACCCAAAACATAAACCATATACGGGTCAAGACATCCTCCGCTCTTCCCGCTTATTTCTATATTATTCCCGCTTCTATAATAACGTATTCTTTCATCTATTGAAATTGTTCCTTTTATTTGCGGAGGATTAACATCTCCGGAGTTGACATTTTCGCAAATCTCATGGTCTGTACCTTTATTTAATAATTTGCATGAAGCTCCTCTGCTATTGCACGCATATTCTGAACAAGGTCTTGTTGGGTCATTATTGCATGATTTACAATCTTCTCCCCCAACAGGAGGAGTCCATGGCTTGCATATAAAAGATATCTGTCTATATCTATCTGCTGTCTGTGTTCTGCATTCATCCTTATCTCCTTTATCTCTAAAAAAATAAGATGCAGCAATAATAACTACTCCAACCCAAAATCCCCAATCTGAAAAACTTCCTTCCCATTTTGCATTCCAGCCAACATCTAATCTTCCCGAATAACCAATACTTGAGCCCATCAAAGCCATTCCTGTTCTAGCCATATAATCTCCTGTTGACCCTCCCTCATGCTTCATCCATTTAGAAACATAACCCCCAAGCCACCAACCAGCAACAGCTCCAACAACACCGCCCATAAGTCCGTATCCCTGTTTATCTTCTATTTCTTCCCCACTTTTATCTTTTATTGTTCTACCCCATAATCCTCTTTCACCACTATCTATTTTTCCAGGCTTAACAGTTCCAGGCCCCCCGGCTATTTTATTTCCTGTTTGAAAATTAATAATATCTAATTCTCCAAACCAACCATCTCCCCACCTAACAATATCCTTTGTTTGTCCAAAAAACCCACTGCTTGAAAGAACTAAAACACCCCCTATTCCCACAGGCCAAAGCCAATCAGTTAATTTATTTTTATCATCTCTGCTTTCTCTAGGCAAAGTACCGGGAGCAGCTGCATTTTCAGGAAACTCTGTTCCTCTATTTACAGGAAAACCAGCATAATCAAGAGAAGAAAGATTAGGAGGCTCGAGATATTTTCCAGCAATTGGATTTGCAAATGATTTTAATCTGTTTAATTCTCCTGCTGAAATACTATTTGTTCCATTTAAAACCTCAAAATTTTTTGTATATTTTCCTTTTATATTATACTCTAATCCGCAATCACCTATTGATTTGCATATATCATTCATCTTTTCAGTAAAAGCAGACCCCTGGCATTCACAGTTTTCAACACATTGGCATGATTTTAAATTTCCTCTGCAGTCATAAACACAGCTTTCTTTGACTATGCACGTTTTAGAGCCAAAACGGCAGATACCTGAAGCAGAATTTACTTCTTCTTCGGACTGCACATTAAATCCAGGAGAAACTCGAGACAAACAAAAATTTTGCGTAAAATTCCCCATACTTATTGTTTTTACTATACAATTTGGAATCTGATTGCACGAGGTCATATCTCCCCCAGCATTATTTGCACTAAGGCAGGCCATCCATTTATTTGGAACACAATCAGCCCATGAAAATTTTGTGTTTGGATTGCTTGATTCAAACATCTCTTTTTGAATGCACATCCCGCTTCTATAATCTGCACATTGAATTATATTTACATTCCCATAGTTGCACCAATATCTCCAATGCCTGCTTCCAACAGCATCATTTCCTTCATCTATTTGAGAATCATATTCACACCAACTCTCCCCATTTTTATATTTTTTTCCTTTATACACACAGCTTACATCCTTGCATATATTATTCCCATAAGCAGGGCTGACAATTGATTCATTCTTTCTAGCACATATTCCTCCAAGGAATCTGTCGCAATTTCCACAGCTTGTTGATTTAGCATTGCCTGTATATGAATCTGCACCGCAGCTTTCAGCTTTGCTTATAATTTTTTCCCAGTAAGAATCATCATTTATTCTCAATGAATTATATATATTTGCTTTATTCCCGCACGAATCAATAAAATATACTTCATCTTTGCCGATAAAACATGAAGTATCTTTAGTTTTCTTGCATGTTGTATTTAGTTCTTTTGAAGTGCAGAGATATCCTTCATGAAAATTTGATTCAGACAAACAATCTTGTCTTGTTGTTGTTCTGCATGAAGAACTGCCATCTCCATTCGGGGTAATGCATGCACCCTCATTTCTTGAATTTTGCAAAACAATGCATTGCATTTCATTTAAATCACCGCTCCAATTTAATTCTTTGTCTCTGGGAGTCTTCAACTCGCATTGCCTTTGATTTATAAAAAAAGTCTGGGAATCTCCAATTATACAGCATCCTCTTTTTGCCCCATTTGCAGTAACACAATTAGGATCTCCCCTGATAAAACTATCTTTGCAAACAGATTGGCGGACATTATTATCATACACTCCCGTAGTTTCATTATAACAGCAGCCAGTTGCACATACAGCTGCATTTCCGCATGAAACACCTACAATTAATTTTCCATTCCCACATTCATTTGAATCAGTAACAACTTTGCAAATCTCTCCTGTTGGAGGGTTTTCACAGCATGAAGGAGGTATTATCAATGCATCTGCAGAAGGCAAAAGTGCATTCGGACTTAAAATATAGGAAAGTGCAAAGACTCCTGTTATCAAAATCATTAATTCAGCAATTGCAATAACTATGTTTTTTCTGCTTGTTTTTTCCAGCTTCATACAACACCTCCGGCCGCATTATTATATCTCACAGCACTATCTAAATTTTCTCCAACCTTTCCTCTCCAATAAACACATCCTCTTGTTGCAAACCTAAATTCTTTATCAGAATCTGCTTTTTTTATTCTGTAAATATGATTTTCATCATAATTTATAAACCTCATTCTAAACTGGGGGTTTGCTATAGTATATCCAAGATATTCAAATTTGCAGAATTTAGCTTCCTGGCCGACAACTTCCTGAACAACAGATATAACTTCAAATAAGTCACTTGGAATGCTTGCACCAAAGTTGTCAAATATTTGAACTTCTTCATCTTTTTTTATCTCTAATTTTTTATTTAATAAAACAGAAATTTTATCAGGCAGTATAGTTATAGAAAATGCAAGATTCCCATCAATTACAGAATAGCCTCTATTTTCATACCAATCTTTTAATCTTGAAAAACAATCTTTAATTTTTCCTTCTGTTTCTTTTTTTATCTCCTGCTCAATAACTTTTATAAGCTGGGGATATAAATTGGAGCACGCTTCCCAGAAATTAGGAGCATAGCACAAATAGTTATACTTCACATTTTTATATAAAACAAATAGTTTGGGATCAACTAAACCTCCTCCTTCATAAATTTTATCTATTGGGATTGGAATTTCTTCTTTAATGCACGACTCAATATACTGCTTCGGGTTCAAAAACTCTTTTTTTTCATTTTGGATATTTGTTAAAAATACCGCCAGGATAATTATTGCAGCAACAATAATTATTCCAACTACTACAAATATAGTTATCTGTGCCCTCTTTATTTTTTTATAATCCATAGATTCACCCCCAGCTTTTTTATTTTTTCTACTTTGCCTTCTATAACCATTTCAAGAAGGTGTTTTTCTGCAGTGTTCCAGCTCATTTTGAAATTTTCTGCGATTTCAGAACTAGTAACAACTCTCTCTCTTTTTATAACCTCAATTATCTTACTATGAACATTCATATTATTATTAGTAGGCATTATAATACGAATATAGTAATTAATATACATTTATAAATCTTTATGAATCGGTTTTATTGGAAGAGCAAAGTTTTTTAATAACTTTTCAGTTTTTTATAAGTATATTTTTAATAATTAGTAAGTGGGAGGCACTAGCCGACCATTTAATCGATGCTGATAAGCACAAAAATACTATTATACCCGAGGCGGAGAAGTTAAGTTTATATTAAAATCTCCAGAAAAATTCCTGATTTTCTTGCATCGCAGTTATTTTGATAACCTAAATAAAACCAAGAAAATTCCCTGCAGGAACATAACATACACTATTTCATTATATGCTCCCTATCTTTTCTCATTAAATTTCTTAAATATATAATATGGAACACCAAAAAGCATAATTCCGGGAACAATAGCAATTCCAAGACCGGGAGCAATCGCAGAAACCCCCAAAGCAGATAGAGCTCCTACCCCAACACTTTCAAGCAGATCATGGACATCATCTACTTTTTTTTCAACTTCTTTTTCCAGAGCATCTATTTGTGCTACAATCTTTCCTCTGCTGAAAACTTTTATTTTTCTCTCTTCTTGAGAGACCAATATTGAAACTGTTCTTTTTGCAAAAGAAGAAGAATATGCAGCTGCATGCCTTGTTCCAAATCCCTTAAGAACTTTTTTTGACCCAAGTTTTACTCCATAATCAATAACAACCCCTCTATGATTGATGATAACCGCCCCATCAATTGATGCAATCGATACAAGAAGTTTTCTTGCATCGCAGTCAAATATAGAAAATGAAGAAATTTTTTGCTTAATCATTCTTTTATAATTTATTTTATCAGAAATAACAAACAATGCTCCTTCTCCTTTTCTTGCAATTTCTATACCCGCTCTTATTAATACTTTTTCAATTTCTTTTAATGAATGTTTAGAACAAAGATCTTTTTTCATAATTACTCGCTCATTTCTTTAAGCTTTTTGAATGTTTCATCATCATCGCTTAAGGAAGGAGTTTCTCTTGAAGGGTTATTTCTCTGAGGCATAATCGGTTTTGCAGGTGTAAATGCAGGTCTAATTGGCATTGATCTATTCATTCCATTTGGAGGAAATCCTCCGGGTCTTCCTGCAAACGGCGGACCCCCAGGTTTAAATCCTCCAACTCCAAAACCTCCTTGTTGTACATTATTCCTACTCTTGAATAATGCAAGTTTTAGTTTATCCCTTTTTAAGTAGAATATTGCTAAGATTAGAATAATTATCCCAAGTACCAATAGCCAAACCCAGCCTATCTTTTTATTTCCTCCCTCATCTACTGCTTGATCAGAAACATCTTCACAGCATATTTTTCCAATATCGCATGCTTGAACATTGCTCTTTTGATTGCTTGAACAGCTTGTTTTGCATAAATTTCCATTTACTTCACATTCTGTTCTTTGAGCAATATCTCCGCAGCTTGTAGTACAGCATTCTTGCACATCCCTTGTCTCTTTTGTTATTCCATTGCATACTTTTGTAGATGGGCAAGTTGTCCCCCCAATTTCAGCACACGTTTTTTGGTTTTGCAATCTGCAGCATATAGCACTAATATCACTGCACCAAAAATTATTTCCCATCCTATCTTGGCTTGGGCAGTCACTTATGGACATGCAGTAATATTTTGATTCTAAACATTTTGTTGTTGGAGAGATTACAGCAATAGATGCTTCTCTTCCCTCCAAGGCCCAAAGAATCATAGAAGTATCTCTTATTGTGTTTTGAGACATCCAACACCCGCTGTTAATATCTTGGTATTTTTCCATTCTCTTTCTTGCATTTGCAACTTGTTCAGAATTAGAATTTTTTAATGCAATTAGAGCTAAAGAAGTATCATAGTATTTTCCATTTACACTTCCTTCTGTTTGCCAATAGTTTCCTAAATTTTGGTTTTTAATCATTGAATTTGCATAATCTTCAAATCCAGTTATCATATATAAAAAAGCTTCAGGAAAAAAACCCCTATTAGAATCAGAAAGTGCAATTAAATAAGGAGCATACGGCTGGATGTTATATTGCTTTTTGAATAATGCCAATGTTGCCCATAAACTGCCATCATATTCGCATCCAGACAACCCAAAACATTTTGAGTCAAGATTTAAACTTATTTCTCCATTTGCAGGGCTGGCCTGTGTTCTAGAATCAACATAATAAACATTTCCAGAACCTATTTTCTTATATAGAAAGTTAGCTATAAAAGCTCTATCACAAGTCATTGTAAATTCTTTGTCATAACAACTAGGAGATATCTGAAACCAAAAATTATTCTGGTATACACTTAAACAATTCCCTGCAGGCCCATTTATTTTTTTATCAATTAAAATAGTTGTTTCATAATCTCTTTGATCATATGTAATTGTACACCTTGTTTCAGATTCAGAATCTTCCTGCAATAACCAGGATATCTCGGTTGCAGTTCTATTATGAGCCAAAAGCCAATTTTCTGCTTTTCGAGTATCCTCTCCAAGATGGTCTAAAGCTAGAATAGCTAATGCAGTTTCTTTTATCTTGCATCCCCCCCTGGGCCAGCATTCTAAATCATTTGAAGGACTTTGCTTCCTATTTATTAGTTCATTTTTATACTCTGTTAAAACAGATGATTTTGGAGAAGCCAGCAATACAAAAGAAACCTCCTCAGTAGTTAGAGCTGAAGCTCTTCCAGTTGTTTTATTTTCCAAACATTCAAAAGCCCTATTTATTTTTGTTTCATTTAATTCCAAACT
>Ga0233425_10009822_pt1 | contig 11943 bp, 13 predicted proteins | sample Watercolumn_Towu_2_FD_181712 | JGI IMG/M metagenome (GOLD analysis project Ga0233425, IMG submission 181712) | Freshwater microbial communities from Lake Towuti, South Sulawesi, Indonesia - Watercolumn_Towuti2014_140_MG | ecosystem: Environmental > Aquatic > Freshwater > Lake | place...
TATCCTCCTTCGCAGAAAACCCCGGGCTTTTAAGCCCGGGGATGATGGTTCGACAATAGCTCACCATCATGCTGAGCCTTGTCGAAGCATGAATGCGCCGGCTGCAGCCGCAGTATTATGCGGCCAACGGGTTTTCTGCTTCGGAGGATTCCGCCATCCTTCGACTTCGCTCAGGATGGCGTCCTGAGCTTTTGTCGAAGAACGCCAACAGGCGAATGGAAACTCCGGGCTTTAGCCCGGAGAGCTTCATTAGAATGGTCCGACAAAAACAGCGTTAACATAAAAGATATAGACGCGCAGCAAAAAAATGTTTAAAGTTATAAATAAGCTCCACGGTGCCATGAGCAAGGGGCAGGCCAAAGGCGTCCCGGGCCGCGGGCCGTTGCTTTTACCGGTCTCTGTGATATACTTGAGCTGGAGGGTGTCGGGATGAGATCGCGCGGGAAGAGGAGCGGTTTGTGAAGGAAGCGCTGCAGCATATATTTGCCTCAAGGTTAGGGGTGTACATACTCCTGTCGGTAGTGCTGCTGTGCCTGCTGTATATGACAAGGCATCTGGACATACTCGAGAAACCCATAGGACAAGATAGAGATGAAGAATAGGCACCCCCTTGTGACAAATGTCCTGATCGGTATGGGCACCATACTCGTCATCATCCTTTTCCTGTATTTCTTCTCGCAATATATTGCCAACCTGAAAAGATAGCCGAAGCTTCGTATGATAAGATTTATCCATAGAGACGCGGCTCATTTAAAATTTAAAAATACGTTATTTTCGCTCCTCGTCATTTCGTCGGTATTCACTGTGTCGGCGGAGTATCATGGCTAAAAAAAAAGGCGTCAGTATAATTATTCCGGTGTGGAATCAGCTTGGTTACACGAAGCTTTCTGTCGAATCGATGGTAAAAAATGCCGGTTCGACGCCTTTTGAGCTCATCATAGTGGATAACGGGTCGCGGCCGGAGACGCGCGATTATTTTGACAAGCTTGCGCGCGGCGTTCCAGTCCGCTACATAAGGAACGAAAATAACCTGGGCCCGATCAGGGCCATAAATCAGGGGATAGACGCCGCGTCTTACAGATACGTGATGGCCATCCATAACGACGTCGCCATATTCGAGCCGGACTGGCTCGGCAAGATCGTATCGGCGATGGAGGCGGACCCGCGCATAGGGATAGCCGCTCTTGCGGGCAGGCAGGAGATATACAAGGAAGGTAACGTAAACGAAGCGACCCTGAAGCACAGCCTGCGGAACGAGGAGGACCTGTGCCCCGCCATGAAAGAGGAGTCCGCCGAAGTCGCGGTAGTCGACGGGCTCTGCTTCGTAATGAGCGAGGCTCTCCTTGACGGCGTGAAACATCTGGATGAGACATACGGGTACATGCACTGTTATGATTTTGACATATCTCTCGAAAGCATCTCCCGCAATTTCAGGAACGTGGTGCTGAAGATCGAGGCGATGCATCTGGGAAACGGCGGAAGGACGCGTTTTACCAAGGGCTACGGGGAGTTTGTAAAGAACGACAGCGACCTTTTGAAGCGCAATTACAAAATATTCGCCGGGAAATGGAGCGGCCTGCTGCCGCTGAAGGTCGGCGGCGGCGCGCCACCTGCCGCCGCTGAAAAAAGCGCGTGGAGCTTTTTAACACGCGGGTGGTGGGCCCGGCATATAGGAGCAATAGTTCCCGGGAGCCGGAACGGAAAATAGTCTGCCTGTCTGCCGGATACGCAGGGACTCGCGACGGCGGACGGGCTTTTGTTTTGACAAAATCTTATCACAGGGCACCCGAATGATATCGATAAAAAACGTATCAAAGCAGTACGCTACGCGCGTATTATTCTCCGACGTCAGCTTTGATGTCCTCGCCGGCGAAAAGATAGGCCTCGTAGGGCGCAACGGCCATGGCAAGACTACGCTGTTCAGGCTGATAACTAAAGAAGAGGAGCCGGACGAAGGCAGGATATTCATGCCGAACAACTACTCCATAGGATATCTCGGGCAGCACCCGACCTTCAGTAAGCCCACGGTCCTGGAGGAGGGCTGCGTCGGGCTCGGCCCCGAAGATATCGGCGCCGAATGGAAGGTGGAGAAGATCCTCTCCGGCCTCGGGTTCAGCGAATCGGACTTTGGCCGCAATCCTTCGGAATTTTCCGGGGGTTTCCAGATGCGCATCGCCCTGGCGAAGGTGCTGGTATCCGGGCCAAATATGCTCCTCCTCGACGAGCCCACCAACTTCCTCGATATAGTATCGATAAGGTGGATCGAAAAGTTCCTGCGCTCGTGGAAGGGCGAGCTGATAGTGATAAGCCATGACAGGGATCTGGTCGACAGCGTTACGACGCATATCGTAGGAATACACCGCGGCAAGGTGCGCAAGATAAAAGGGCCGACGGAGAAATATTACGCCCAGCTTCATGCGGATGAAGATCTGCACGAGAAGAGGCGTGTCCTGGACGAGAAGAAACGCAAAGAGATGATGGAGTATATCAACACGTTCCGTTCGAAGGCGAGCCACGCCAAGGGGGTGCAGTCGAGCATCAAGAAGCTCGAAAAGATGGATAAGCTGGACAAGCTGGAGGAGATCCGCACGCTCTCTTTCTCGTTCAACTATGAGCCACTTCGCGCCCAGCAGGTGATGGACGTTAACGACCTTACATTCTCATACGACGGTAAAGAGCCGTACCTTATAAGCGGCCTCAACTTTACGGTGAACAGGCATGATAAGATATGCGTGGTGGGAAAGAACGGCAAAGGCAAGACGACGCTTCTTAAGCTGCTATCCGGCCGGCTCGCGCCCGTAAGCGGCAGCGTCAAGACTCATACAGCCGCCCTGCCCGCTTACTACGAACAGGCGAATACCGCCGATCTTGACGATGAGCTTACGGTCGAGGAGGAGGTATCAAAGGGCGTCGCATTTATTGAAAAATCGCGCGTGCGCGGGATATGCGGAGCGATGATGTTTCCCGGAGACGACGCCGAGAAAAAGGTCAAGGTCCTTTCCGGCGGCGAGCGCAGCCGCCTGCTCCTGGGCAAGCTCCTCGTGGCGCCGTCGAACATCCTCTTCCTGGACGAACCCACGCACCATCTTGACATAGAATCGTGCCAGGCGATGATGGACGCCGTGAGGGACTTCGAAGGCGCCGCGCTGGTGGTGGCGCACGACGAGCATTTCCTGAACGAAGTGGCGACAAAGCTTATAGTTTTCAAGAACGACAGGGTGTTTTTATACCCGGGCACCTACCGCGAGTTCCTGGACGGCATCGGCTGGGACGAGGAAGACGACGCCGCGGCGCCGGCGCGGCCGCAAAGCACCGCTGCCGCGGAATCGCCCGCCCCGCGGACTCCGCCCGGCCAATCCGCCGTTCCGCAGGCCGGCCGAAAGACGGCCCCTCCGGAGCCGGTTGATAACGTAAAGGTCCGCGCGGCAAAAGGGCATGGCGTTAAGATGTCCCGCAGGGCCCGCGCGGAGTTTGTCGCGATGAGATCAAAGATACTCAAGCCGCTCGAAGAGAAGATAAAGAGCCTTGAAAACGAGATAATATCCTCGGAAGACAGGATGTCCGCCGTGAACGGGGAGATGGCGAAGGCTTCGGCGAGAGGCGGGCTCGGCGCAATCCGCAGGAGCGAGCTATCCAGAGAGCTGAAAGAGCTGGCGGAAAGGGTGGATAGATGCTACGCTCAACTGGATTTAACGATGAAATCGTATGATGCCGAGAAGAGAAAGTATAGCGATGAAGTATAGACGCGTCCGCGGCGCCTTTATCGCCTTCCTTCTCCACCGCCCCGAACGGGCTTGCCGCCTTCTTGATTTGTCCGCCATATCCACTGATCATGCGCCGCGTCGAAAAGCGCATGGAATGAATTTTCGTATCCTCTAATGCCTTGACACGACCGGCCTTAAGTTGTAACCTATCCAATGCAGAAGGAAAAAGGATATGAATCCATCGAAGATTAATAAACGCCTTTCCAAGAGTCTCGCGCAGCTCGTTTCCCTCGCCAAGATGTATAATTTAGAACACCCCATAGTAAAAGACAAGATGCAGAACGTCTACAAGGACCTGAAGGACTTCTTCGCCGAGTCGAAGCAGTCCATAGTCCTGGCGAAGTCGGCGGACATGCTGCTCATGAACGGCGAAAAGGTCGAGGCCGCCGACAAGCTTATGATGCGATTCATCGAGGATTTCATCGCCCTCGATATCGGATCTATGGAGATAGAGACGGCCGTATCGCTCGAGGAACTTATCGCGTTTGTGCAGCTAATGTGCCATGTGGGCAATATAATCGGCTCCGAAAAGATAAAGAAATTCCTGGCGGAAAAGAACGTGACGCACCTGGTCGCCCGCGCCGCCACGTTCAAGCTTGTGCAGGAGAACGAGGATATAGTAAAGAAGGGCGAATCGGTAAATATCGAAGAGCTCCCGCCCGAGGTGGTAAAGACCTTCTCCGTCGATCTGGCCGAAGGCAAGGTGGCGGAAAAGATCAAAAATGCCGGCAAGGACTACAGGAAGGCGGCGCACAATTCGACTTTTCTGGCGGGGGTCGCTTTCAACCTGCTGAAAGACAAGGATTCTCCCGAGGCGCTGGAGAAGGTCCTCTGGCTGATGGCCGATTATCTGGTCGATGAGATAGGCACATTCAAGGAAGAGAACATGAACCGCAAGGTCCTGGAAGATATCAGGACGAAGCTCCTCGATATGTGGCGCAAGAAACACGGCAGGGAAGAGACGGTCGAGAACATCGAAAAGACATACGACGTCATAAATACCGCCCTCCAGATAAAGGGGCTGGTAACGCTGTATAAAAAGCATAAGAAGGAGCTGGAGGCGTCCATCAGGAAGATAAAAGGCATAGTGAAGAACCTCCCGGCCGACAGCCAGCTGTACCTGAAGACCATGAAAGATCTTTCCGAGGCGGGAAATCTGTCCGTAGACGAAGGCACTTTTAAGGCATAAGGCGCAGGGGTGGATTTTTGAAGAAGATATCCGTGACCGTGAACGACAAGATGCAGAAAGGCTACAGGTATTTCAGGACCTGTCCTCCCGGCAGGGACTTCGATCCGGAGTTCAGGCCCGAGCTTACGCCCAAGCAGATGCTGGCTCTCGGAGTCTTCGGCGGCAAATACATGACGGACTGCCGCATGGAATTTCCGGCGGACTGGTTCAAGAGGGCCAGGCTGTGCCCCGAGACGAGCGCGATGGGGCTTATGCGCAATCCCCAGGGCCGCCAGCAGTACGACAATATATTTTTCAGGGACCACTGCAAGGAACTGCTCCGGGTCCCAATGTTGATGGTGAAGGAGTTCGTGAAAAATAATTACCGTCTTACGTGTTTTCTCGGGCTTGAGAACAGCCCCACATGCGGAATCCACTGGGGCAAGCATAAGGTGAACAGGTATCAGACGGAATCCCCGAACCCGGTGGACAAACCGGGTCCGTCCGAGCCCGTGCTGGCCGGCATAATGGCCGAGATACTTTCAGAGGAGCTCGCGAAAGAGGGCATTAAAGCGCCATTTCTTGAATTTCCGGCCCTTTCACCGGCCGATTCGGATAAGAGAAATAAGTTCTGGGAGGATCTGCGTAAGGCCGTTGAGCCAGATGCGGCCCCCGGGCCTGAAGACGGCCCGGGAGGTCATCGACGGCCGCGCGATATTGACGGCCACTAAAAAGCAGTGTATATTTAATGTTCGGTGACATGACGGTGAGGTTCGTTAAAAAGGAGATCATATGGCGCTGATACCGCTAATCGTTGTTGCAGCGATCGTTATATTCTTTGCCGGCATCCGGATAATAAGGCCCACACACCGGGGGCTTGTGGAACGGCTTGGCAAGTATCACACCTTCGCCTCTCCGGGTTTCCACTGGATAATACCCGTTATCGACAGGATGTACCAGGTAAATGTGACCGAGCAGATGGTCGACGCCGAGCCGCAGGAGATCATCACCAACGACAACTTGAACGCCAGAGTCGACGCCCAGGTCTACTTCAAAGTCAAGGCCGACGAGGAGAGCGTCAAGCACTGCCAGTACGACGTCAATAATTACCAGTGGCAGATAGTGAATCTCGCGCGGACGACGCTCAGGAACATCATAGGCACGCTGACGCTGAAGTCGGCCAACAGCGAGCGTGGCAAGATAAACGCCGAGCTGCACAAGACGCTCTGCGAAGAGACCGCCAGCTGGGGGCTGGAGATAGTCAGGACGGAGCTCAAGGAGATCGACCCGCCCAAGGATGTCCAGGAGACCATGAACAAGGTAGTCAAGGCGGAGAACGAGAAGATCGCCGCGGTCGATTTCGCGACGGCGACGGAGACGGTCGCGGACGGCGCCCGCCGCGCGGAGATAAAAAAGGCCGACGGCATACGCCAGGCGAAGATCCTGGCGGCGCAGGGCGAGGCCGAGGCGATAAAGCTCGTCAACGAGGCGGCAGAGAGATATTTTATCGGCAACGCGCAGCTTTTAAGGAAACTCCAGGCCATGGAGACGGCTTTACAGAATAACGCGAAGATAGTCGTCCCGGCCGGGTCGGATCTCGTAAACGTCGTCGGCGAGATGGCGGGAGTGCTGCCGCTGCCGAAAAAGACCGAAGGCAAGGCTTAGGGCGGGGGCGGACATTGAATAAGGCGGCGAAAAAGGCAAAAGAGATATTCTTTGAGATCCTGCCGCCATTCATATTCTTCTTTATAATATTCACGCTGATGTTTGTGAGCAAGGAGCTGATACTGAAGCGTTACGGCATAGCGACACAATCCTCCACCATGGCCGTAGTGGCCGCGCTCATAGTCGCAAAGGTCGTACTTATAACCGACAGGATACCTTTTCTGAATTTATATCCCCGCAAGCCGCTTATATATAACGTCGTCCTTAAGACCGTAGTTTTCAGCATAGCCACCATGATATTGATGTCAATCGAAGAGATGTTCCGTCTCTCCAGGACGGACGGCGGATTTCCCGCCGCCTGGGAGCAGATGACCGGCGACTTTGCCTGGTCATATTTTTTCCTTCGGCAGGCGTGGGTGTTCATGTTTATACTGCTCTATTGCGCCGGGGCCGAGCTTACGCGCGTAATAGGCAGAGAAAAAGTCCGTGAGATATTTTTAGGAAAAAAATAACAGGAGGCGATATGGGTATCAGATCGTATCTGGCGACGGCTTTAATAATATTTTTATCGGTGACAGCGCCCGCAGAAGCGCCGGCTCAGGGGGCCGGGCAGGGGAAGGCCCAGATAATGGACCAGCGGGCGCTGGATGCGCTTAAGCTCATGAGCGATACGATCGCTCAGGCCAGGACCGTCCGTTTTTACGCGCGCAGCATGGTGCCCATAAGGACTCCCGGAGGTAAGTGGATCAACCTTTACGGAGATTCGCGCGTCGTCATGCAGGGGCCGGACAAGCTGTTCGCCAGGACGGCGGGCGACTTCGCGCCGTATGATTTCTATTTCGACGGCAAGACCATAACGGCATACTCTCCGGCAAAAAACCTGTACGCCGTGAAGGACGCCCCGCCCACGATCGACGAGATGATAGAGGGCGCGTACCGCAGCGAGGGCAAGAGCTTCCCGTACGCCGACATACTTCTCTCCGAGCCTTACGGAGTCCTGACAAAAGGATTGATCGGGGCCATGTACGTCGGGCAATCTACCATAGGCGGCGTAAAGACCAGGCATCTGGCGCTTTCGAATAGAGGCGTCGAATGGCAGATATGGATAGGCGTGGAAGATAATTTACCCAGGCTCGTTGTGGCGACTTATCTTGACGATGCAAGCGAGCCTAGCTATACGGTGGAGTTCCTTGATTGGAAATTGAACGAACCTGTCGGCGCCGAAGCCTTCGTATTTGATAATGCCTCGAAGGCGGTAAAGGTGGAGTTTCGGAACCCTATGTCGGATCGCCGCGCAGCTGCTGCGCCAGCGGCCAGATAAAGTAAGGAGACTGACCAGATGAGACTGACAAAGCTTATAGTGATAACGGTATCGGTGGCGGCGCTGGCCCTGCCCGGATACGGCAGTGTATACGCCCGCGGCGGCGGTGGAGGACATATGGGCGGCGGCGGACACGCCGGGGGCTGGTCCGGCGGCCGCAGCGGGGGAGATTTTAACCGCGGCGGAGGTGAGTTTCGCGGCTGGGAAGATCGCGGGGGCGGAGAAAGAGACCGCGGGGCGTGGCAGCAGGAGCATCCTGACCGCGTGAGGCCTAACCCTGACCACAGGCCGGACAACAGAAACGACAATAACAGGAACAACAATAACGGCAACACCACAAATAATGTGAACGTATACGGTAACGGCGGCGACTGGGGTTGGGGATGGGGGGCCGGAGATGATGCCCTGGCGGGAATGGCGGTAGGCGCGGCCATAGCTTCGGCGGCATCTCAGCCGTCCACGGTTATAGTGGAGCAGCCGTCTACCACCGTAGTTCAGCAGGCTGCGCCGTCGGCTCCGGCATACGGCACGCAGGTAACGACGCTTCCGGCCGGCTGCACAGCCGAAAATATCCATGGCACCATGGCCTACAGATGCGGCTCGGTCTGGTACAGGCCGTACTTCGGATCTAGCGGCGTATATTATGAAGTGGTGCCGCCTCCTCCGGCAGAAGGCAGCGTATCCATGGGGCAGGGGCATTAGTCGCGGAATTCAAAAAATATCATGTTGACTTGCCAAAAGTCATATCTTCATGTATACTTTTAAGGCTCTAATAGTCGTCATAACCGAAAAGGAGGGGATGACTATGAAGAAGTTGGCATTATTGGTATTGGTAGTGGCGGTGGCGGTAATGTTCGCTGCGCCGGCGTTCGCCGCCGACTGCACGACTTGTGCGAAGCCTTGCGCGAAGCCGTGTGCAACGCCGTGCCCCAAGCCGTGCACTCCTTGTGCAGCGCCGTGCGGAATGTTCCAGTCGGCTGCCGATTGGGTAAACAGTTGGTGCGCGCCCAGCGTTTGCGCTCCGTGCCCCAAGCCGTGCCCGACCCCGTGCGCGAAGCCTTGCAACACCTGCACTAAGTAGCATCCGCGCCACGCGAGTTACCGAAGAGGCGCTATCCTCAATCGAGGGTAGCGCCTCTTCCTTTCCGGAAGACGAAAAATCTTGATATAGCCTATTATTAACCCTATAATACTGTTAGTTAAAAAAGGGGGTTTCGTCATGAAAACATTATCGACAGCTATCGCCATGATAATGCTTTTTTCGGGTGCAGCCTGCGCCGAGAAGAAGAACTTTGAGCCAAAGGACAGATTCTGCGTTATAGAACATACGCCCACGGCCAAGGGCCCGATAGGCGCGGTCGTAGAGGCGGCCGGAGTATTCGCTGGCAAGATAGCCTCCGCCACGGAAATAGCCGTTACCGGTGAGAGGAAGATAACGGTCGAGAATGAGACCGGTGAATGCAGGATATTCCCTTTTTGCGCCACGACAAAGATCGCGGACAATACTTTCGACACGGCGACGTTCGGCCAGCTGAAAAAGGGCGAAAGGGTTAAGGTCGAATACAAAGAAGAGAACGGCGTGGTCAAGGCCGATAAGGTTATCATAGAGGGCGAGGCCGGAAAGTAGGCTTGGAGATACATAAATGACTCCCTTACTGGTAATAACCCTGATATTGGCCGCCGCCGGCGCGGGAATCTCTCTTGTGTTACTGATGAAGAGCGGGAACGCGCCCGTAGCCGGTAAGCTCGACGCCATAGAGAAAGGCATCGAGCGCATAGACAGGGATGTAAAAGAGGAGGTCGCGAGGAACAGGCACGAGCTCTCCTCTTCTTTGAAAGATTTCGGCCAGACATCTTCAGCTCAGATGATAGGGCTGACGAGGCTGAACGAGCAGAAGCTGGACAATATACGAAAAACGGTCGAAGACAATCTCAGGTCCATGCATGATGACAACAACTCGAAGCTGGAGATGATACGCAGCACGGTGGACGAGAAGCTTCACGATACGCTTGAGCGCCGCCTCGGCGACTCGTTCAAGCTGGTCAGCGACAGGCTCGAGATGGTGCACAAGGGCCTCGGCGAGATGCAGGCGCTGGCCTCCGGCGTCGGCGACCTGAAAAAAGTATTGACCAACGTAAAGAACAGGGGAACGCTCGGCGAGATACAGCTGGGGGCTCTCCTGGACCAGATACTTACCCCTGAGCAGTACGCCAAGAACATCGCTACCAAGAAGAACAGCCGTGACATGGTCGAATACGCTATAAAGCTGCCCGGCCGCGGCGACCGGCCGTTGTGGCTGCCGGTGGACGCGAAATTTCCGCTCGAGGACTACCAGAGGCTTGTGGAGGCGCAGGAGCATGGAGACGTCTCAGTAGTCGAAGAGATGGGCAGGGCCCTGGAGATACGAATAAAGTCCGAGGCGAAGGACATCAGGGATAAGTATGTAGACCCTCCCGATACCAGCGATTTCGGCATCCTCTTCCTGCCGTTCGAAGGTCTTTTTGCGGAAGTGTTGAGAAGACCCGGCTTATACGAGTTTCTTCAGCGCGAATACAAGGTCGTAGTGACCGGCCCGACGACTATCGCGGCGCTCCTGAACAGCCTGCAGATGGGATTCCGTACGCTCGCTATAGAGCAGCGTGCCGGCGAGGTGTGGAACCTTCTGGCTTCCGTGAAGTCGGAGTTCGGAAAATTCGGAGAGATGCTCGACAGGACCCACAAGCAGCTTCAGGCGGCCTCAAACACGATCGAGGACGCCGCCAAAAAGACGCGCACGATCGAGAGGAGACTCAAAGACGTCCAGGTACTGCAGTCCCCGGACGCCGGCGTTCTTTTAGAGCCACAGACAGAGAAGGACGCGGCATGAACAGACTATTGCACATTGTGGCTACCCCGCGCGCTTCGGAGTCGAGGACGCTCAAAGTATCGTCCGCCTTTCTCGACGTCATCAGGAAAAAATATCCAACCTGTAAAATCGACGAATTAAATATTTTCGAATCGAGACCTCCCGAGCTTACGGTAAAACGCCTGGATGGAAAATACGCCCTCCTCGGCGGCAAAGAGCTTGCGCCGGAGCTTGAAAAGGCCTGGAAGGAGATAGTCTCCTGCATAGACCGGTTTATGGCCGCGGACGCCTATCTTATCAGCGCTCCGATGTGGAACTTCGGCATACCGTACGTGCTGAAACATTACATAGATGTCATAGTCCAGCCCAGATATATATTTAGATATACGGAAAAGGGAGCCGAGGGCCTTGTCAAAAACAGGAAGATGGCAGTCGTTACGAGCCGGGGCGGGGATTACAGCGCGTCCAGTCCGGCTCATTCGTACGATCTTCAGGAGCCATATCTACGGACCGTCTTCGGATTTGCGGGCATTACGGACATAACATTCATAAACGCCCAGCCTATGGACGCCGCCGGTCCACAGGTACAGGCCGATAAAATAAATGAGGCCCGTGTCCGGGCGCGGCAGGCGGCGGATGGTTTTTAGTTCAATGTAACGTATGGCGAATTTCCGGTGCCTGTAGCTCAACTGGATAGAGTAGCGGGCTTCGAACCCGTTGGTTGCAGGTTCAAGTCCTGCCAGGCACGCCATCCGCCTTCGCTGGTACAGGCAGGCCCGTAGGAGCTTCGGCGGATGAGCCCGCCGAAGCCTCTTGACGATTTACGCGTAATGGCGAAGGCGGGCCATTTGAGAAATTTATTGGCGGGCGTGGCGGAACTGGCAGACGCGTACGGCTTAGGACCGTATGGGCAACCGTGGGGGTTCAACTCCCTCCGCCCGCACCAACTTTTCTTGCAATGAGGCGCCGGTTTTGATATAATTGGCGTTCTGAAGTTGGCGAAAATTTCAGAGAAACTTACGCCCGCATAGCTTTCCCTTCGCAATCGGCGCGAGGACAATATGATGCTTCGGGGGATTTCGCCATGCGTTGCTTAAAAGTGTGGTTTAGGCTCAACAATTATTGTGCTAAAACTGAGCCTGGTGTTATTCATGGAAGTGATTCAGCCCGCATAGCTCA
>Ga0233425_10009823_pt1 | contig 11942 bp, 9 predicted proteins | sample Watercolumn_Towu_2_FD_181712 | JGI IMG/M metagenome (GOLD analysis project Ga0233425, IMG submission 181712) | Freshwater microbial communities from Lake Towuti, South Sulawesi, Indonesia - Watercolumn_Towuti2014_140_MG | ecosystem: Environmental > Aquatic > Freshwater > Lake | place: Indonesia...
CAGACGAAGGTGCGGATGAGCTCGTGGGCGTTCTCGGGAGTCAGGTCCGCGATCGGGCTCTTCTCGTCGATGACGTGCATCACGAGCCACGAGAGCGTGAACAGCGGCTGCTTCGAACGCTCCAGCCGCAGCTCGTGCAGGCGGCGCAGGACGTGACCCTCCGAGGACACCTCGTCACGCAGCACGGTCACGTTGATCGACGCCTCGACCACGTCGTTGCCTCTGGCGTTCGCCACGCGGAACATCAGGGTCGGCTTGCCCTGGCGCCTTTCGATGGTGATGACGTCGCTGTAGAGCACGCCGGCGCGCGGCCGCGCCAGCTTGGCGAACACCAGTCCGGTCACCACCGCGACGCTGACCAGCGAGAGCGCTGCCTCGACGGAGACCAGCACGTCCACGTAGGTGCTGGCGGGGCTCAGCGCGCCGTAGCCGATGGTGGCCATGGTCTGCACGCTGAAGAAGTAGGCGTCCAGGAACGAGCCGGGCTTGGCGTTGGCGATGCCCCCCGGGTCGAGCAGATAGAGCGACGCGAAGACCAAGTTGCCGAACAGGTAGGCGAACGCGCAGGCACCGAACAGTCGCCACCACGAGCCTTCCATGAAGTACACGTAGAGGTCGCGGCGGAGGGCGCTGGGTGCCCCGCGCCTCACGGCCTCGTTCGGATCCCAGCGGCGCGTGGGGGTCTTGTGCCCCGCGGCAGGGCTCGGCGTCGAGTCGCGCTCGTCGGGGTGGTGAGCGTGCGCGTGGCGGTCCGACTCGCGCGGCGACGTCGAGATGTCGAACACCACTTGCGCGACACAGACCACGACCACCAGGGCGACCCAGACCCACGTCGGCAGGAAGCCTCCCGCGACGCCCAGCGCTAGGACGAGCACGGCGGAGACGAGGCGCGCAGCCACGCGGGCGTCGTCGGGGAGGTCGGACTCGCGGCGCTCGGTCAGCCAGGCGATGAGACCGACCGCGGCGAGGGCCAGGGCCAGGCTGCCGCAGAACAGCCAGCGGTACTTCGCGGCGGCGGCATCGGCGAGGGCCATGCTGGCGGCCTTCTTCAGCGCCACGCCGACGGCGGTGACCGCGATGGCCAGGGGCAGGTGGGCGTACACCCAGAGCACGCTTCCCAGGCGCCGTTCCTTGAGTGGCGCGCCGGCCACGTCGTCGAAGTAGATCCACCAGATCATGCACGTGACGAGCAGGCCGAGCGCCGCCAGCGTCCCGGTCTCCGGCGTGATCCCGCGCTCGGACAGCTCGGAGAGGACCTTCACGAAGCCCTCGCCGAGCACGATGAGCACCAGGATGCCGTAGCGCTCGGAGACGTGACCAAAGTCGATGGGGTAACGCTCGATGAGACCGATGGCGCTGCGCCCGAGCGGCGTGGAGAAATCCACCGCCTGGGCCATGGCCCAGCAAAAATAGGTCCACGGCGGCGGAACGAACGCGCTCGCGAGCCAGAGCGCTGCGCCGAGCGCGAAGCCGAGGGAGTAGCGGCGCGTCATCGCCCGCGCCTCGGGTACCTGCACGAAGGCGCGGGCGTAGAGCAGGACCACCACGACTCGGGCGACGCCGTAGGCCACGGCGAACGTCTGCGTCTGCCCGTCGAGCACGCCCGAAACGCTGGCCGCTACGGCTCCGATGGCGAGCATCTGCAGGAACACCAGGAGGCGGTGGACCGCGTCGTCGACCAGGAAGCGGTTGTTGTAGAAGGTGAAGCCCGTCCAGGTGAACCAGAGCGGGACCATCAGGCCCGCGAAAGCCAGCGCTCCCTGCAAGCTCACGTGCGTGGCGAGGGCGGAGCCGAGCTGGATCAGCGCGGCGACGTAGACGAGGTCGTAGAACAGCTCGAGCCAGCCGACCTTGCGCTCGCGCCCCGGCTTGGGCGTCCACAGCGACGCGTGATGGAACCAGCGACTCCGCACCCGCACCGTGTCGTCCCCGTGGGGCCACGAGTCAAGGGGGCGGAGGCTTTTCGGCTGGAGCGAAGCGGTAGTCGCCGAGCCCTGCGGCCAGCGGCGCGACCTCCAGGGCGATGTCGTGGGCACGGCACGCGGCGGCGAGGGCGTCGAGCGCCTCGGCGCCCTCGCGAAGGTTGGAGAGGCCGAGCGCCGCGAGGCCGATCTCGACGCGGAGCTGCCGGACGCGTGCCCCGACGGCCCAGCTCGCCCAATCCGGGAAGCTCTTCAGCGTGTCGGCGACGGGGCGGACGCGCACCTCGCGAGGCACGCCCGTGGGGATTGCAGCGCCAGGCACGCGGACGCGCTGGCTGAGCCCGCGCACTCCGGGCAGGAGCCAGCGCTGTGCCTCTCCCTCGCACACCACGGCGACCGCAACGTGCCGAGCGCGCGCGTCCGCGACGACGTCAGCGAAACGCGGGTCGGCCGGGTTTTCGACCAGGAGAGGTCGCGCCAGCTCCACGGCCTCGATGACGGCGCGCCGGACCGCGTCCGTGGAGGTGCTCCGTCGCAGCACGCACGGCACGGCGCGGAGCTGCGTGCCGCGGGCGGGCTGCTCCGCTGACCGGGTCGGCGCCAAGAGCCGCGCCACGGCGCGCTCGAGCTCCGTGAGGTCGCTCGCGCACGCCTCCCAACCGCCGCCGCCCCCCTCCGCGTAGTCCAACGCTGCGCCGAGCTGCTCGAGCTCGGTCTCGAGCCCGAGCCGGTCCCTGAGACCGGCGGCGACCTCGTGCGCGACCCGCGTGCGTTGGTCGAGGAAGCGCCAGGGCAGCTCGCTGCTGTAGCCCTTGCGCCGCGCTGAGCCCTCGTCTCCGGCGTCCCACCGTTCCTGAACGGCCCCGTCGCGCCTCGCGGCCCAGGTGATGGGGAGCTCCTGGTAGAGGCGCAGTCGATTCCGCCCGAGCTCGTGGAACAGCTCGCCGAGGTCGTGCTCGCGGATGGCATCGATGCTCTCGCGCACGTCCGTCGTCGTGGTCCACGGGTTCCACAAAATGGTGCTGTGGGCGCGGGCCCTGGCGTAGTCGAAGCATCCCGGGTGGGCGGCGCGGAGCTCGCGCATCGCCGCGACGGCGTCGAGCAGCTCCGCCTTGCTGCAGCCCTTTCCGTAGCGAGCGAGCTCGCGATCGCTGAACGCTTCGAAGCCCGACAGGTAGACCTCGACGACGTGACCGACCTCGGCGGCGGCCAACGCCGCCTCCGCGACCCGCGCGCGCTCGCGCACGAAGGCGTCCGGGCGCGCGGGGAAGAGCCAACGCCGTGCGGGGAGCTCCCGGGCGCCCGCGGACCGCAGCAACGCCGCGAGGTAGCGGAGCGCGTGCTGATCGCTCAGGATGAGCGTGTCGACGTCGGGGAGGTGACGCGCGTAGTACTCGGCCTGCTCGATCAGGTGGGCGACGACTTGGCTGTCGGGTCGCTTCTCGTAGTCGCCGCCCATGTGACAGAACGCGCAACCCAACCGGGCGACCGGGAGCGCGCCGGGCAGGGCCACACCCGCGTAGAACGCGCTCGCCAGCGGGTCGTCCGAGAACGGGCAGCCGACGTTGCCGAGCAGCGTCTTGTGGCGGACGGCGGGCGGTGCACCGGGCGCGATGACGTCCGCATCGGTCACGGGGTCGAAGGGCCCTTCCTCTGCGCCGGAGGGCAGCGGCGAAACGCGGAGGAGCTCGCCTCGCTCCAGGGTCGCCACGCCCTCGATTGCGCCCAGGTCGCCACCGAGCCCGGCGAGGATGCGACCGAACGCGGCGCGCAGCGCCGCCAAAGTGGGCGAGCGCCGCGCCAGCCCACCAGGAACGAGCTCGGTCGAGATGCCGAGGACGTGACGGATCCCCGCCGCGGGCTCCAGCGAGTCGCCGCGCGTCACCTGGAGCGCTCGGCGACCGCCTGCGAGCACCGGCTCGGGGTCGAAGAGCCGCTCCACCACCACCAGATCGGGGTCGAGCTCCGTCAGGTACTCGCGGAGCCGCGCGCGAATGGCGGCGTCCTGGTCAGCGTCGCGCCCGTGGTAGTAGACCCGCAGCACGCGGGCCTGGTGCCCGGCCCGGCGCGCATCGGCGGCCAGCAGGCAGAGCAGCGTGTCGGCGAACAGAGCCTCGTTCGGCTCGCCGAAGGGGAGCACGAACGCCAGGCTTGCCACGCACGGAGCTTAGGGCGCGCGGGGCTCGCGCGCCAAGCTCAGCGATCCCGGTGGCACGCGCCCGTGCGATAGGCGCGAACCAAGGGCGGCAGGTTCGACACGCGCCCGCTCAGGGTGCGGCCTTCGCGCTCCAGGCCGAAGCGCACGCCTTCCCAGGCGGGACATTGGTCGGCGAGGGCCTTCTGCGCTGCAGGCAATTGCTTCAGCGCTTCCTGGATCGACGCCAACGCAGCCTTCGCGTCCTTCTCGCTCGCGAACTTCGCGCTGAGCTCCATGTCGCCGCTCCGGCTCGAGCGGATGGCGAGCGACAGCTCCTGGAACCCCTTCGCGCTCTTCTCGACCTCGGCGAGGCGCACCGCGCCTGGGCCCACCCACATCGCCATCAGCGCGTCGCGCTCGCTGGGCGCAGGTGGCGGATCTCCACCGTGCGAGAACAAGTGATAGCGCACGCGCCCGCTGATGCGGCCGGCGGCGATCACCCAGCTCCCGCTCGGCAGGAGGTAGAAGACGACGGGAGTGCTGTCCTCCGAGACGGGGTACGCGAGCACCCCGGAGGGCAGCTGCTCAGGCTTGCGCGCGAACAACGCGCGCGTGTCGGGGTGGCGGCGCAGCGCCTCGAAATCGGGCTTTCCGCGCACCAGGACCAACAGCGACGAACGCTCGGCGTTGCGGTCGTCGACGACGAACCAGAGCTCGATGGACCGGACACCGCGCAGCAGCGCCTCGAGCTCGGCGTCCTTCGGGTCCCGGCGATCGTAGGCGGTCGGCGGTCCGCCATAGACGGGGTCGGCGTTGGCCTCCTCGACTTGGAGGATCAGGCGGGCATCCGGTGCACCACCCAAGACCTGGGCTTCCCAATCGCTGGCTTCCGGTGACGCGATGCGTGGCGACGCCGACCCACACCCGACCAGGAGGACGAGGCACAGCCAGGCGAGGAAGCGGGGCATGTTCGGAGGATGGACGGTCGGGACCCGGGTTTTCGTCATTCCTGCCGCCTGCGCCCGAGGGTGACGAAGACCGCCGCCCAGCCGCCGAGGAACGCGACCCCGCCGAGCGGCGTGATCATGCCCAGCTTGCCGACACCGGTCAGGACGAGGGCGTAGAGGCTCCCGGAGAACAGCACCACCCCGGCGCTGAAGAGCGCCGCCGGTGCCGTGACCTTCTCGCGCGTCGCACGCCCGTAGAGCGCCAGCGCGAAGAGCGCGACGGCGTGGAGCGCGTGGTACAGGACGCCGGTCTGCCACACCGCCAGGTGAGCATCCGAAGTCCTTCCGCGCAGCCCGTGGGCACCGAAGGCGCCCAACGCCACGGCGAGGAACCCGAGCAGGGCGGCGACCCGGACCCAGGTCATTTCTTGCTGGGTGCCGCCTTCTTGGGCGGCGCTGGCATGGTCGACTTCTTGCCGAAGGCGTCCTTCGCGGCGGGCTTGGTGCTCTTCTCGCCGAATTCCGCCGCCGGGGCCGTGTCCTTGCCGGTGCCGAAGCCGCCTTCGCCCCCGGTGTTGCCGCCGATGGTCCCCGCGGGCCCGACACCCGAGCGACACTCGATGGCGCACACGACCTCGGTCGAATCCCCGCCACAGCCACAGCCGGCGAGCCGCCGCACCTCGGGCGGCATGCGGAGCTCGCTCGGGTCGGGCGTGATCGAGAGCCGGAGATCCACTCTGCCCTTGTCCGCGATCCGCAAGAGGACGATGCCCTTGATGGTGTGCTCTCCGGCGGCGATCTTGAGGGCTCCGAAGGTCTTCTCCAGGCAAGCATCGAGCTTCGCGTCCCCACTTCGCGGCGGGGAGCCGAGCTTGGCCTTTCCGTCGGGCTCCACCGTGAGGACGAAGCGCACCATGTGAGTTCGCTTCGTCTCGCGAGGGCACGCCTTGATGGCGGCGACCTTGCCCTTCAACTTGTCCTTGAGACTGTTGCGCCGCTTCTCGAGCTCGGGCGGCGGCGAGGGAGGGCCGCCGAGCGCCTCCGCCAAGGTGTCCTTGTGCGTGAAGGGATCCTTGACCTTGCTGCCCTTCGCATCGCCACCGCTCGCCGCGCCCGCGGCGGTGCCCTTCCCTCCGAACGGGTCCTCCGGAGGTGTCACTTCGTACACCTTCGGCGGCGTGTACGCGAGCCCGCACGCGGGCCCGTAGCCAGTCGAGCAAGCACGCTGCAGCGCCGAGCGAGCGCCCTCGAAATCCTTCGTGCCGCTCAGGCCGTCGTAACGGGCTGCGGCGAGGAGCGCGCAGCCATAGCCGTACTTCCCCGAGCAAGCCTTCTCGAACAGCCCGGCGGCGAAGCTCGGGTTCGGCGCGGTCCCGAGACCGTGCCGGTACAAGAGGCCGGCGCCCGCGCAGCTCTCGCCGTCTCCATCGGTGCAGCTCTTCTCCAGGAGCTTCATCGCCGCTGCGTCGTCGCGCGTCGCGCCCTGCAGGTGGCCCACGGCGACCAGGCGGCAGCCCGCCGTCACGCCACCGTCGCACGCCTTTTTCGCGAGCCTTGCCGCCCTCGCAGCGTCGCGGGTCACGCCGTCGCGTCCGGCCCAGAAGAGCGTGGCCCCATCCGCGCAGCTCTTCAGCTCCTTCGCCTCGCAGGCACGCTCGAAGTCCTGGGCAGCCTTCGCCGGGTCCTTCGGCAGCTTGGTCCCGGCGAGGCGCAGTTGACCCAGGAAGCGGCAAGCGTTCGCCGAGCCCTTGGCGCAGCTCTCTTCCAGTCCCTTCACGCCCTTCGCGCGCTCTTCCTCCGTGCCCGCGAGCAGCTGCGACGACAACAGGCCGCACGCATCTTCCCACTTGCCGTTGCACGCGCGGGTGAAGAGCGCCTTGGCGCGCGCCGGGTCGGGCGCGGTCCCCGTGCCCTTGTCCAGGTTCAGCGCCAGGAAGTGGCAGGCGCGTGCCTCGCCGCCGCTGCACGCGCGGTCGAAGAGCACGTTCGCGGCCGTGGCGTCGCCGTCTTTCTCCGTGAGCACGCCGAGGTTGCTGCAGCCGCGCGGCCAGCCGCCCTCGCAGCTCTTCGAGTAGAGCTCGCGGGCTTTGTTCATGTCCTTCGGCAGCGCATCGCCGCGATCGTAGGCGTGGCCCAGGTTGCCGCAGCCCCGCGCGCTACCGCCGGAGCAGGCCTTCTCCGCGAGGCTCGCCGCCTTCTCCGCGTCGGCGCTCACGCCGTGGTTGCCGAAGTACATGAAGGACGCCGCCGCGCAGCTTCCGGCGTGGCCTTTCTCGCACTGCTCGACGCACTCCGACAGCTGCCCCTCGCGGCACTGGAACGTAGCGCTCGGTGGCGGCGGTGCGCACTTGCCGTTCACGAGCACCAGGTCCTTGGGGCACACGTCTGCGCCACCGCTGTCGTCCTTCGAGGCCACCTCCAGCGCGGTGAGCTCGAGTCTCAGCAGGGCCGCGCAGCTCGGGTCGGGGCTAGCCGAGTTGGGCTTGAAGCCCTTGCAGGCCTTGGCGTCGCCGTCGCGGTTCTCGGTGCGCTTGCTGCTCGAGCTCGAGCCGCTCACGCCGGTGCCCATGATCTCCACCGCCCCACGCGTGCTCCCGGAAGTGCCCTGCTTGAGCGCGAAGGCGCCCACGAAGGCGCCACGCACGAAATGGGTCGCGCGACCGCAGCCGCTGCCCTCTAGGCGCGCCTTGTCTGCCGCGTTCACCGTCGTGCGGCGCATCCCGACGAGGATCAGGCCCAGGTCGAGCGAAGCGTCGCGCTTCACCTCCGCTGCGATCTTCGCGCCGAAGGTCGGCAGGTTGAGCTGGATCTCGTCGGCGCCCTCGAGCCGGACCACCTCCTCCTTCGGGCTCACGCCGACGAAGCCGTAGTCGCCCGCGATCTTGCAGTCCTTGATGATCTCCAGCTGGCTGCAGTCGTAGCGGACGACCGCGACGCCGTCCTTCATGACGGCCTCGTACACCGCGCGCTCGTGCGCCTTCAGATCGACGATCAGCGGTTGGCCGAAGTCCGCCACCGAGTCGCAGAGCGTGTGCTGGACCTTCTGCTCCTCTGGGCGGGCAGCCTCCCCGACTTTCCCCGCGCCGCAGCCTGCGGCGACGAGCGTGGCGACCACCGTGAGCATGCGCTTCGTGAGACTCATGACCCTCCCGGTTTCCCACGTTTCCGTCCGGGTGAGAAGCGGCCGGCGCGTCGGGCTCAGCGCGCGACGACTTCCCCGCTGCCGTGGATGCCGAGGTAGTCTCGGCGCAGGCCGCCGCAACGGGTGCGAGCCGTGCAAGAGTCGCAAGCCGGCACGTACGTCCCGCCCTCGATCGCGCTCTGTTCCAGCATGAACGAATGCCCGCCGGGGTTCACGACCAGAAGGTCCAGGTCGGCGGCGTGAAACAGGCAGCGCGCGTGGCTCTCCGGCACCAGGCAGGGCGGGGTGTGCAGGGAGGCGATCTCGACGCTCGGGCTGGCGTCCATGGCGCGCACGACGGCTCGCGCGAGCTCCGAGAGCTTGGGGACCTGCGTCGAGAGATCGCGGTCGCCTTGGTCCAGCGCCGAGAAGGCCCAGACCGAGAAGCGCGCGAGGCCCAGCGCCGAGTAGGTCTCGACCATCAGCGGCAGCTCGTCCAGGTTGCTCGCGTAGACGAGGATGTCTCCGCTCATCGGCAGCCCGTGGCGCTTCACCTCCGCGATGCCACCGAGGAGCAGGGCGTGGCACCCCGGTGTTCGCGTCAGGCGGTCGTGCGTCGTCTCGGTCGCGCCCTTGATGGCGAAGCTGACCTCCGTGACTCCGGCGGCCACGAAGCGGTCGGCGACCTCGGGGTAGGCGAGGAGCATCCCGTTCGTCTGGAGCAGCACGCGTTCGTAGCCGAGCTCGCGCGCTTTCTTGACGACGGCGAAGGCGTCGCGGCGCAAGGTCGGCTCGCCGCCGCCGAGCCACAAACTGGTCGCGCCGCGCCGCCGGCCAGCGACCAGCGCCGCCGCGACCTCGTGCGAGCTCATGCTCGGCCCGTCGTCTCGCACCGAGTGGCAGCCGACGCAGCGGTTGTTGCAGCGGTAGTCTGCGGAGACCTCCAGCCAGCGCAGGCGCCGCACGCTCACTTTATGCAGCCGATCCGCTTCTTCGCGATCACCATGTCGTCGTACCAGACGCTGCCGGCGCCGCCCTTGGTGATGTAGTTCTGGGGCCAGAAGGCGTTGAGCTTCAGGTCCGTGGTGCTGCGCCACTGCAAGTCCAGCGGCACGAGCGTCGGGTTCGCCGGCTTGTAGTTGGTGCACTCGGTGCCGGTGGCCTTCTCCGGGCAGAACTTGTCCTTCACCCAGTAGCCCAGGGGCGCGCTGTCGGTGAACTGGATCACCGACTGGTCATCGACCCACACGCCGAGCTCGGCTCCAGCGCCCGAAGCAGCGGACGGGTTGAGCTTGATGTGGATCTCGAAGCACTGCCATTGCTCCTTGGCCGTGAGGCCTGGGTCGTGGATCAGCGAGTTGCCGTAGTAGGCCGTGTTGCCCGACGGCTGATCCATCCACGAGTGCATCTTCATCCAGTAGTTGTAGAAGTCCATGCGCGGCGTGGCGCCGGACTCCATGGGCTCTAGCGAGACGTGGAAGCGATCGTCACCGTTCGGCTTGAGCCCCGCCTGCGGGCTCGGCCAGTTGGACGCCGGGTTGTAGCCGCCGACCCAGACACCGGTGTGGTGCCACTGCACGCCGGCTTGGTACTTGGCGTAGTAGCGCACGTAGAGCTCGTCGTAGCCCGGCGAGAGCTTCTTGTAGAAGTCGACGGCGTTGGGTCCGGCGCCGCTCGCGGTGAGCTTCCCGCTGGCGCTGCCGCTGCTCTTCGCGGGCTTGTCCGTGTCCAGGCTGAGCCCGTTCTGCTTCTTGTCCTCGTAGCGCTGCACCAGGGCCGCGACGGAGCCCTCCTCGAAATTCTCCACCCAGATCACGTCGGGGTCCTTGTCGATCCCGACGTCGCCGGGGTACTTCGTCGCGAGCCCGGGTCCGGAGCCCCCAGTGCCGCCAGTGCCTGCGCCCGAGGCGCCGCCGCTGGAGGTGCCTCCGGTCGACGAGCCACCCGTGGAAGCGCCGCCGCTCGAGGCGCCGCCGCTGGAGGCGCCGCCGCTCGAAGCGCCGCCGCTCGGCGAGCCACCGCTCGACGAACCGCCGCTCGATGAGCCTCCGCTGCCGCCGCCCCCGCCGTCGTCGGAGCCACAGCCGATGAGCATGAAGACGAAGCAGACCCCGAGAACCCTCATGCCCGGAGCATAGCGGCTCGGCTGCTGCTCGTCAGGTCGATGGCTCGCCGACCTTCTGGTAATGCAGGAGCCACTGATTGCTGGTCCCCGGCCCGACGTCGCGGCGCTCGAGCAGGCGGAGCGGCAGCCCCGCCACGCGGGCGTGCGCCGCTTCCGACGAGTCGTTGCGGTGGTGCTCGAAGAGCGCGCCGCGGCGCTCGGCGCGCTCGGCTCGCTCCGCGTCGCGGACCAGACCGAAGACCACGTCGTCCAGCATGAGCAGCGTGCCGCCCGTGCGCAGCAGGCCGACCGCTCGGGCGAGCGCGGGCGTCGGGTCGGGCAAGTGGTTCACGCTACGCAGGAGCACCACGTGATCGAACTCCCGGTCTGCCGGCAGTGCCTCGACGTCACCCACCAGGAGCTCCGCCCGCGGAAAGCGCGCGCGGAGCAGGCCCAGGCGTTCAGCGTCGGGGTCCAGCGCGAGGTAGCTCGCGACGTCGGACAGCTCTCCAGCGTAGGGGGCGTCCCCCGCGCCGATGTCGAGCACGTTCCCGCGCAGCCCGCGCAGGATCTCCCGCGTACGCGCGTCATCCCGCTCGAAGACGTTCTCGGCCGCTCTGCGGTACGCGCCGGGGCACGACGGCTCGCGAGGGCAGCCGGCACACTCGGTCATGCGAGACAGCGCGACCAGATCCGCGGCGAAGTCGTCGGGCAACTGCTTGCGACTCCTGTCCACGTAGATCTGCCCGAGCGCCTTGCTGCGGGCCACCTCGGCGTGCTCGAAGTCACGGGTCTCGGTGACGCAGAGGCGCATGCGATCGCGCAAGCGCAGGAGCACCGCGCGCTCGGGCTCCGGCGCGCCTTCCAGCGTGCCGGTGCCGGTGGCGAGGGGACAGGCCGCGCCAGGCGGGCGCGCGACGTCTCGGCGCGGTGTCAGGTTGAAGGAGTTCGACCGCAGCGCCACGCTCACTCGCCGCGCCGCTCGATGGTCTTCCCGAGCGCGGCGTTGGCGAGCTCGTCGGCCACCAGCGCTTCGGACACGCCCCCCAGCCCGTGGACATGCACCAGGTACGCATCCGAGGTCTGCTCCAGCTCCGCCCGCGCGTGCTCGGCGTAGAGCTTCACGGCCGCGTCGATGGCGTTGCCCGAGTACAGCTCTTTCGGGAAGCGCAGCGTGATCACGGCTCGCTCTTGCCCCGCTTCTTGTACTTCTCCTCCCAGCTCACGGCGATGCCGAGAGGGTCGTCGAAGGCCGCGCTCTCGTCGCCGTCCATCTCCAGGAGCTCGTCGAGCCCGGGCGGCCCGGCGGCTCCGGCCAGCGCCTTCGTCGTGACCGTCTCGAGCAAGCGTCGGTTCTCGTCGACCAGCAGGCGGCGCCACGCCTGACCCAGTAGCTCGTTCTCGAGCTCGCCCACCAACGTCTCCGGGGGCGTCTCGGTCCCGGCCTTCGGCTTGAGCCGGATGGAGAGCCGCCCGGGCGCGGGCCGGTCCAGGCGCACGTAGCAGCGATCGATGAACACGTAGGCCGCCCCGTAGACTGCGTCCTTCGGGTAGAGGGCTTCGTCGAGCTCGAGGACCACGCCCTCGCTCGACTCGGTCACCGCGGCTTCACCCATCGCGTGGAGCTTAGCTCTTTTCCGAGGCCACGACGGGCAATTCTCGGGTCGAGTGCTCTCATGGCGAGACGGCGCGCGTCGTGTCTCGACGTCGC
>Ga0233425_10009825_pt1 | contig 11938 bp, 9 predicted proteins | sample Watercolumn_Towu_2_FD_181712 | JGI IMG/M metagenome (GOLD analysis project Ga0233425, IMG submission 181712) | Freshwater microbial communities from Lake Towuti, South Sulawesi, Indonesia - Watercolumn_Towuti2014_140_MG | ecosystem: Environmental > Aquatic > Freshwater > Lake | place: Indonesia...
TCGACAACGACAAGGCGGTCTACGAACTCAACCGGGGCGGCCACCACGACCATCTGCTCTGCCTTCAGTGCGGCAAGGTGGAGGAGTTCTACGACCCGGAGATCGAAAAACGCCAGCAGGCCATCGCCGCCGAGCGTGGCTTCAAGCTGGCCGAGCACGCCCTGCATCTCTATGTGGAGTGCATCAAGCAAGACTGCCCGAACCGGAAAGGCGGGAAGTAGGCAGCAGGCTCTGTTCGCGTTATAAAGCTTTGCGAAAGCAACACCACATTCCTCCCCCTCCCAACCGTCCACGGCCGGCTTCGGCGGCGGTGAGACAGGCTCGCCGAATTCCCGCCTACGCCCCCCGCCAGCGGGGGCGGTGTTGCCCCCTCCCCGCCGGCGGGGAGGGTCTGGGTGGGGAGAAGAAATCCCCCCAGCCCCCAATGGCACGACCTTAACGCGTTAATTGTTGAGATGGATGCTGGCGCGGGTGGCGGGTTGCCTCCCCCTTTGGAAAGGCGCTGTTCGCGATAACGCGTGATACGCGGTGGTCGTTGAACATCAGGGTTCCCCCCTTTGAAAAAGGGGGAGAGGGGGAATTTTCCAAGGTTGGGGGGAATTGAACCCGGGTTGAATCCCCCTCAATCCCCCTTTTCCAAAGGGGGAAGACCACGATGTTGGGCATCTCCGCGATATCCATCCTTAACGCGAACAGAGCCTTTGGAAAAGGGGGAACCAGGCAACCAAGGGGTTATCGTCGATCCACAGTTACTGCGAATAGTGCCAAGCGGTATCTCACTGACAACTGGCCGCTGACCGCCATCTACGCGCTGCTTCCCAGCATCTCCGCGGCATGGGCGCGGGTGGCCGCGGTGATCTTGACGCCACCCAGCATGCGCGCCAGTTCATCGACGCGGGCGGCCTCGTCCAGGGGTGCCACCGCGGATACCGCCTTGCCGCCCCGGGTTTCCTTGCTGACCCGGTAGTGACTGGCGGCCCTGGCCGCCACCTGGGGCAGGTGGGTCACGCACAGCACCTGCCGGCTCTTGCCCAGGTCCGCCAGCAGGCGGCCGACGATCTCCGCCACGCCGCCACCGATGCCCGCGTCCACCTCGTCGAACACCAGGGTGGCGGCGCCGGAGACGCCGGAGAGCACGGTTTGCAGGGCCAAGCCGATGCGCGACAACTCACCGCCGGAAGCCGTCCTGGCCAGGGGCTTCACACCCTGGCCGGCATGGGGGGAAACACCGAATTCCACTTCTTCCAGGCCATGGGCGGCCGGCTCGCCGGGATGGAGAACCACCTCGAAGCGGCCGCCCGGCATGGCGAGCCGCTGCATGGCGGCGGTGACCGCCTTGCCCAGCCTGGCGGTACCCTGCAGCCGCAGCTGGCCCAGTTTCTCCGCCTCGCGCCGATAGGCGGCCTCGGCCTCCGCCTCCGCCCGGGCCAGGGCGCCCGGGTCGGCATCGCCTCCCAGCTCGGCCAGCCGCGCCCGGGTGTCGGCCAGGTGTGCCGGTATCTCCTCGGGCTTCAGGCGGAACTTGCGCGCGGCGTTCTGCACCGTGACCAGGCGCTGCTCCGCCTGGTTGAGCGCCTCCGGGTCCAGGTCCACCCGGTCGACATAGCGAGCCAGATCCCGCTGCGCCTCGTGCAGGGACTCGCTGGCGCTCTCCAGCAGGGCCAGAGGTTCGGCCAGGGCCGCATCGATGCCGGCCAGCTCGGCCAGGCTGGCGCGCAGGGCGCGCAACCGGTCCAGCACGCCGGATTCCTCCCCGTCCAGCACTTCACCCGCCGCCCGGGCACCGGCAATGAGATCGGCGGCATGGCTGAGGCGGCGATGCTCCTCCAACAGGGCGAACCAGCCATCCAGGCTGAAATCGAGCGCGGCCAGTTCCTGTTCCGTCCAGGCCAGATGCTCCCGTTCCGCGGCCAGCTCGCCGGCCTGGCGTTCGGCGGTTTGGCGGCGGGCGGCAGCCTCACGCCAGCCACGGAAACGTTCCGCCGTAGTAGCGGCGAGATCGGCGCCGCCGGCGTATTCGTCCAGCAGCCGACGCTGCTCGGCGGCCTTGAGCAGGGAGTAGTGGGCATGCTGGCCGTGGATATCCACCAGGAACTCGCCGGCCTCCTTCAACTGCTGCGCGGTGGCCGGCCGACCGTTGACGAAGGCGCGGGAACGGCCGTTGGCCTCGACGACCCGGCGCAGCAGCAGGACGCCCGCGTCGCCTGCCAGATCGTTCTCCGCCAGCCAGGCGTCAAGGCCGGGGGTCTTCTCCGTGGCGAATTCGGCCGTCACCTCGGCGCGGGCGGCGCCTTCCCGCACCACGCCGGCCTCGGCCCTTTCCCCCAGCACCAGGGCCAGGGCACCCAGCAGGATGGACTTGCCCGCCCCGGTCTCGCCGGTGAGCACGGAAAAGCCGGGCCGAAAATCCAGCTCGAGCCGCTCGACCAGGACGAAGTCGGCGATCGACAGGCTCAACAGCATGGTTGACAGCAGTCAGTTAGCAGTTGGCAGAAAAGGCCGGATGTCCGGCCGGTCTGACTGCCGACTGACCACTGGCGACTGCCGGCTCGATTCACAGTTTTTCCCCCCAATGCAGCTTCTGCCGCAGGGTGTCGTAGTAGTTGTGGCCTTCCGGGTGCAGCAGGCGCACGGTCTTGCTGGCGCGGCGGATCACCACCCGGTCACCGACGAGAAGATCGGAGTGGAGCTGGCCGTCGAAGTGAACTCGGGCGTCGGAAGCATGGATGAGGTTGATCTCGATCTCGGAGCGGCTGTTGACGGCGATGGGCCGGGCCGACAGGGTGTGCGGGCAGATGGGCACCATCACCACCGCCTCCAGTGTGGGGTGCAGGATGGGGCCGCCGGAAGACAGGGCATAGGCGGTGGAGCCGGTTGGCGAGGCCACCACCAGGCCGTCGGCGCGCTGGCTGTAGACGAACTGGTTGTCGATGTAGACCTCGAACTCGATCAGCCGGCCCATGGTGCTCTTGCTCACCACCACGTCGTTGAAGGCGTAGGAGGCGATGAGCACGTCCTCGTGCCGCTCGACGCTGGCCTCCAGCATGATGCGGTCCTCCGCCGCGTACTGGCCGGACAGCATTTCCTCCAGGGTGGAGAACATGGTGTCGATGGAGACGTCGGCCAGGAAGCCCAGGCGCCCCTGGTTGACGCCGATCAGGGGCACGCCGCTGTCCACCAGGCTGCGGGCGATGTTGAGCAGGGTGCCGTCGCCACCCATGACGATGGCCAGGTCCACCTGGCCGCCGATGTCCTTCAAGCTGGCCACCGGATAGTCGCGGGTATCGCAGGAATCGGCGGTGTGGGCGGTCAGCATCACGCCGTGACCGCGCTTGCGCAGGAAATCGGCCAGGCGCAGCAGGGAGCCGGTGCAGGCGGGGGTGTTGAACTTGCCCACCAGGGCGATGGTCTTGAAATCGGCTTTCATGGCGTGAAATTATAGCCAGCGTCTTAGAATCTCCCGCCATGCGCAAAGATCTCGCCCTCAACGACCGTGCCCGGCTCCTGCTCAAGTTCCTCGTCGAACGCTATATCGAGGACGGGCAGCCGGTGGGGTCGCGCACCCTCTCCAGGCACTCGGACCTGAACCTGTCGCCGGCCTCCATCCGCAACATCATGTCGGACCTGGAGGAAGGCGGCTACATCGCCAGCCCCCACACCTCCGCCGGGCGGGTGCCCACGCCGCGCGGCTACCGGCTGTTCGTCGACACCCTGCTCACGGTGAAGCCCCTGGCCCGCGGCGAGGTGCGCCAGATCGAATCCACCCTGGCCCCCGACGACCCCCAGCGCCTGGTGAACGCCGCCTCGCACCTGCTGGCGGAACTCACCGCCCACGCCGGGGTGGTGCTGATCCCCAAGCGGCGCAACCTGGGCCTGCGCCAGATCGAGTTCCTCAGCCTCTCCGACAAGCGCATCCTGCTCATCATGGTCACCGCCGAGGGCGAGGTGCAGAACCGCGTCATCCTCACCGACCGGCCCTACGATCCCGCCCAGCTGGTGCGCGCCGCCAACTACTTCAACGCCCACTTCGCCGGGCTCTCCTTCGAACAGGTACAGCCTCGCCTGGCGGAGGAACTGGCGGCCCTCAAGTCCGACATCAGCCGCTTGATGGAGATGGTGGTGGCCGCCGGCACCGACGCCTTCAGCGGCACCGGCCAGGAATACGTGCTGTCCGGCGAGCGCAACCTGCTGGACGCGCCGGAGCTGGCCGCCAACATGGCGCGCCTGCGGGAGCTGTTCGGCCTGTTCGAGCAGCGGACCGAATTGATGCAGCTGCTCGACGTGAGCCACACCGCCAACGGCGTGCAGCTGTTCATCGGCGCCGAATCCGGCGTGGCGCCGCTGGACGAGTGCAGCGTCATCGCCGCCCCTTACGAGGTCAACGGCGAGGTGGTAGGCACCCTGGGGGTCATCGGCCCCACCCGCATGGCCTACGAACGGGTCATCCCCATCGTCGACATCACCGCCCGGCTTTTGTCAAACGCGCTGTCGTACCACTGAACAAAGTTTGCAGCGGTCAGTCGGCAGTCGGCAGAATGGGTCTTGCTGCCAACTGACCCCTGCCGACTGATGACTTTCTTCCATCCCGAACCCGCCTTCCGCCACGACCAGCCAAACCGCATCGGTATCCTGCTCGTCAACCTGGGCACCCCGGAGGCGCCCACGGCCCAGGCCCTGCGCCCCTATCTGAAGGAATTCCTCTGGGACCGGCGCGTGGTGGAAATCCCGCGGCCGCTGTGGTGGCTGATCCTCAACGGCATCATCCTCAATGCCCGGCCGAAGAAGTCCGCCGAGAAATACGCCGCCATCTGGCGGCCGGAAGGTTCACCCCTGAAGCATTTCACCGAGCGTCAGAGCGCCCTGCTGGGTGAGGAACTGGCGCGCCGGCTGGGCCAGCCGGGAATCCCCCCGCAGGGGGGCTCGAAGCTCCCCTCGCCCGCAGGCGGGAGAGGGGCTGGGGGTGAGGGAAGAGACCCCGCCCACATGCCAGGCGATCTCGGGGCGTCAGGGGGCTCGCCGCCCCTGGTGGATTACGCCATGCGCTACGGCAAGCCCGCCGTCGCCGAAAAGATCCGGGCCATGAAGGCCCGCGGCGTGGACCGCCTGCTCGTCGTGCCGCTCTATCCGCAATACGCCGCCAGCAGCGGCGGCTCCGCCCTGGACGCGGTCTGGCAGGAACTGCTGCATACCCGCACCCCGCCCGAGGTCCGCGTCATCCGCCACTTCCACGACCACCCCGGCTACATCGCCGCCCTGCGCCAGAGCATCGAGGCCTACTGGGCCGAGCACGGGCGCCCCGATATGCTGGTCATGAGCTTCCATGGCGTGCCGCGCCGTTCCCTGGACCTGGGCGACCCCTACCACTGCGAATGCCACAAGACCGGCCGCCTGCTGGCGGAGAGCCTGGGCCTGGCGCAGGGCCGGTACCGCGTCACCTTCCAGTCCCGTTTCGGCCGTGCCGAATGGCTGCAGCCCTACACCGACAAGACCCTGGAGGAACTGGGACGGGCGAAGACCAGGCGGCTCGACATCGTCTGCCCGGGCTTCGTCGCCGATTGCCTGGAAACCCTGGAGGAGATCGCCCTGGAAGGCAAGGCCACCTTCCTCAACGCCGGCGGCGGCGAGTTCCGCCACATCCCGGCCCTCAACGACCGGCCCTTCTGGATCGGCGCCCTTTCCGACCTGGTGCTTTCCCATCTCGGCGGCTGGCTGTCGGAACCCCCGGACAGCGAATTCGAGCCCAGACTGCGGCGGGCTCAGGCCCTCGGCGCGAAAAGCTGAGCGCCAAGGCCTCCTGCGCGCGCCGAACCACCCGACCCCGCGAAAAAGCCCGCCAATATTAGAGTTTGCTTGTTGACTGGCGAAAAACCGCCATGCACCATGCCGCTCACCCTCACACTTGACCTGGATCAAGACGGCTGGCACCGCCACCCGCATATCCGGTCGCCGTCGGGTTCGGATCGGCAGGCGGGCAACCGCCCTTTTTCTTTCATCTGGAGGAGCTCATGAAAAAAACCCTCGCCTTCACCCTGCTGTTCGCGGGTGCCCTGGGTGCGGTTGCCTCGGCACAGGCCGTCGATATCCGCGCCCGCTTCATGGCCGCGAACTGCGCCTACTGCCATGGTCCAGACGGCAAGAGCCGCGGCGCCATCCCCAGCCTGGCCGGACTCGAAAAGGCCTATTTCGTCGAGCAGATGAAGGCCTTCCGCGACGGCACCCGTCCCGCCACGGTCATGCAGAAACACGCCATGGGTTACACCGACGCCGAATACGAAGCCATGGGCGCCTGGTTCGCCGCCATCAAGTAACCCCATTCAAGGAGAAGAAACATGGCATTTGATCGTCGCGATTTTCTGAAAGTCTCCGCCGGGGTTGCCGGCGCGGCTTCCCTGGGCACCCTGGCCGGCTGCGCCGGCACCGGCGACGCCCCCGCCGTAGCCAACGCCCGGCCCAAGATCGTCATCGTTGGCGCCGGCTTCGGCGGCTCCACCTGCGCCCGCTATCTGAAACTGTGGGAACCCAAGATCGAAGTCACCGTCATCGAGCCCAACAGCGTGTTCACCTCCTGCCCGTTCTCCAACACGGTGCTGGAAGGCATCAACAACATGGAGGACATCACCTTCGCCTACGACAACATCAAGAAGGTGGTGGACAACTGGGTGCAGGACACGGTCACCGGCATCGACACCGCCCGCCGCACGGTGAAGACCGCCGGCGGCAAGACTTTCGCCTATGACCGCCTGGTGCTGGCCGGTGGCATCGAACTGCTGTTCGACAAGGTCCAGGGCTACAACGAGGAAACCCAGAAGACCATCATGCACGCCTGGAAGGCCGGCCCCCAAACCGCCACCCTGCGCAAGCAGCTGGAAGCCATGCCCGACGGTGGCACCTTCGTCATGTCCGTGCCCATGGCCCCCTACCGCTGCCCGCCCGGACCCTACGAGCGCTCCTGCACCGTGGCCAGCTACTTCAAGAAAGCCAAGCCCAAGTCCAAGATCATCATCCTGGACGGCAACCCGGATATCGCCTCCAAGAAGGGCCTGTTCCTGGCCGCCTGGAAGAAGCACTTCGGCTTCGGCACCGCCAACAGCATGATCGACTACCGGCCCAACAACATGCCGCGCTCCGTCGACCCGAAAAAGATGATGGTGGGCACGGAGTTCGACGACGTGAAGGGCGACGTCATCAACGTGGTGCCGCCGATGCGCGCCGCCGCGATCTGCGAGATGGCCGGCGTGCGCACCGACTCCTCCGGAACCTGGTGCCCCATCGACTTCCGCACCTTCGAGTCGCTGACGGTCAAGAACGTGCACATCCTGGGCGACTCCACCCTGACCAATTTCCCGAAGTCCGGTTCGGTGGCCAACAACACCGCCAAGATGGCCGCCTCCGCCATCGTGGAAATGGTCAATGGTCGCGAGCCCGACGCCGCCCCGGTGGTCACCAACACCTGCTACTCGGCCACCGGCCAGGGCACCGCCTTCCACGTGGCCACGGTGTTCCGTTACCAGGCCGCCAAGAAGGCTGACGACGGCAAGGTCACCCCGGCCTCCATGGTCGCGCAGAAGGGTGGCGGCGTGTCCAAGGAAGAAAGCGAACTCGAATTCGCCTACATGGACGCCTGGGCCAAGAACGTCTGGGCCGACACCCTGGGACTGCCGGACACCTACAACTTCACCATCAAGGGCTGAGCCGTACCTTCCCGGAAGAGGGGCTGCGGCCCCTCTTTTTTTTCGGGCCGGTTCAGATCTCCAGCACCTGTCCCTGCCGCAGTGCCCGGAAGGGCCGGGAGGTGGCCGCCGCCAGTTCGTCCAGGATGCCCGCTTCGCCGCCGGGCTTGAGGTGGGTCACCCAGACCGAGGGGCCGGGCCGCAGGCCGGACAGGTCGGCTCCCAGGCTGGCCGGATGGTAGTGGCGGGAAGCGTGGGCGATGTCCTTCTGCGCGTTATGGAAGGAGCATTCCACCACCAGGTGCAACAGGTCCGGGGTCTTCTCCGCGAGTTCCCATAGGGCCGCATGGCTGTCGGTGTCGCCGGAGAACAGCAGGCTGCCGGTCGCGCCGCGCAGCAGGAATCCGGTGGCGGGCACCACGTGGTGCGCAGGGATGGCGGTGATGTCCCGCCCGTCCAGGCTCACCGGCTGGCCGAGCACCAGGGGGGAATAGCGCAGGAACGGCGCCTCCTGCGAGGGGATGCGCGAGAAATCCGGCCAGATGCGCCAGTTGAACAGGTGCTCCTTGAGGATCTCCAGCACCTCGGGAATGGCGTGCAGCGTCACCGGGCGCCGCCGCTCGCCGGCGACGCTGTCCAGCAGCAGCGGCAGGCTGAGGATGTGGTCGAGGTGGCTGTGGGTGAGGAAGACGTGGTCGATGCGCGCCAGGGCGTCGCGCGACAGGCGCGACACGCCGGTGCCGGCATCCAGCAGGATGTCGTCGTCGATGAGGAACGACGTGGTGTGGCGGTCATCGCCGATGCCGCCGGAACACCCCAGCACCTCGATGCGCATGGATGCGCTCCTATTTCGTCGTGAAGGTGAACACCCCGTCCCAGTCGGCGCCGGGCGGGTTGAAGCGGAAATGGGTGAGCCGGTCCAGATAGACCTCGTACAGCTTGCGCGCTTGCAGGCGGCCCAGTTGCATCAGCTTGATCTCGGCCTCGTCCCAGCGTTGGGCCTGGTAGTCGGCGAAGGCGGTCTCGAACAGCTCGACCTCGTTCAGGCGCTCGGGCGGCAGTTCGCTGGCTACGCCCAGGGGCTCGTAGATGGACACCGGCACGTCCTTGCCTTTCACCCGCACCCGGTCGACGAGCTGGAAGGCGATGTCCGGGCAGGCTTCCCGGGTGGCCTCTCCGGCGAGCACCCCCACGCCGTACTGGCGGGTGAGGGCCTCCAGGCGCGAGGCCAGGTTCACCGCGTCGGCCATGACGGTGTAGGCCATGCGGAACTCGGAGCCCATGTTGCCGACGCTCATGCGGCCGGTGTTGACGCCCACGCCGATCTTCACCGGCGGCCAGCCGCGGGCCTCCAGGTGCGGGTTCAGCTCCGTCAGGGCGGACTGCATGGCCAGGCCGGCCAGGACGGCGTCGCGGGCGTGGTGATCATCGCTCATGGGGGCGCCCCAGAAGGCCATGATGGCGTCGCCGATGTACTTGTCGATGGTGCCGCGTCCGTTCTGTACCACCCGCGTCATGGCCGACAGGTAGACGTTGAGCATCTCGGCGAGCTGGGCGGCCTCCAGCTTCTCGGAGAAATGCGTGAAGCCGACGATGTCGGAGAACAGCACCGTCATCACCCGGGATTCGCCGCGCAGACTGTAGCGGCCGGGATCCTTGGCCATCTCGTCCACCAGTTCCGGCGGAATGTACTGGCCGAACAGCTTGGTGATCTGGGCCTTGGAGCGCGCCTCGACGAAGAAGCCCCAACTCATGTTGAGCACGAACAGGCCCCACACCGCCAGCAGCGGCGCCGCCAGGGGAAGATGGGCGTGCAGGCCGGCCCAGGCGTAGAAGTTGCCGGCGGTGAGCAGCACGCTGAGTGCCAGGGTGGCCAGGGCGGCCCACAGCGGCGTGGCGATGGGCAGCAGCGTCGCCAGCAGCAGGCCCACCACGGCGACCGCCGCGGCCTGAAGGCCGGCGATGGCCACCGGTTCCCATTTCACCGTGCCGTCGAGGATGCCGGAGATCAGGTTGGCGTGGATTTCCACGCCCGGGAACACCTTGGACACCGGCGTGACGCGCAGGTCCATGATGCCCGGCGCGGTCGAGCCGATGAGCACGATGCGCCCCTCCAGCTTGGCCGCGGGCAGTCGGGCCTGGATGACGTCGCTGGCGGACAGGTAGGCGAAGGCGTTGGCGGCGCGGTAGGGCACCAGGGCCCGGGCGGCAGCGTCGAGCGGGATGCGCAGGCCGTCCAGGTCCAGCATGGGGGGGTGGTGGCCGGCGGCCGGCACCGTCTTGGCCGCCTGGCTGCCCATGCCGGCCATGGCGGTGACCAGCGCCAAGGAGCCGTAGCACTGGCCGCGGTGCTCGATGGCCACCGGCATGCGCCGGGCGACGCCGTCGAAATCCGCCTCCATGTTGAAGAATGCGGCGCCCACCGCCCTGTCCTGCAAGCGCTTGAGGTTGGCGTTGTAGCCGTCGGCGGCCAGGGGCGTGACCCCCAGCTGCTTCAGCTCGGCGCAGGCCAGCAGGGTCGCGGGCAGCTGGCCGACGGTCTCCGCCTGGGCGCCGAAGTTGAAGTAGTAGCCGAGCACCGACGGCCCCGTCGCCAGGGCCTCGGCGAGCTTGCCGTCGTAGTCCAGCTGCGGCCGGATGCGCGCCAGGCTGGCGCCGAAGCCGCCGTCGCCGGCCAGGGGCCCCTGGGCGAGTTTCTCCAGCACCGGTAGGCCGGAACTCTGGTCGGGTTCGGCGAACACCACGTCGAAGCCCACCGCCGCCACGCCGTACTGCTCGAACAGGTTGCGGGTCAGGCGCGCGGTCATCTCCCGCGGCCAGGGCCAGCGCCCGATCTCCTTCAGGCTTTTCTCGTCGATGTCGACGATGACCACGCGCTCGTCCACGCGGCGGTCCTGGAACACGCGCACCTTGAGGTCGTACAGCGCGGCGTCCAGGCGGTCGACGAAGCCCAGGCTGTAGAGGCCGCCGACGTGCCCCAGCAGGATCAGCAGCAGCACCAGGCTGGCGCCCAGCTGGCCGAGGAAGCGGCGGCTCTTGAGGGTCATGGCTTACCCCGGGGTCAGCGCAGACGGTAGAAGCGCCGCTCGCCGGTCTGCCCTTCCGGCAGCCCCTCCAGCCGGTCGCCCACGGCCTCCGAAAGCTGTCCCAGGCGCTCCTCCGGCAGGGGGTGGGTCTTGAACAGCAGCGATACGCTCCTGTCGTTCTTGGCGACGTGGCCGATCTCCGCCAGCACCGCCGGCAGGGCGTAGGCGTCGTAGCCGGCGCGGGCAGTGAGCACCACGCCGATGCGGTCGGCCTCGTATTCCGCGTCCTTGTCCAGGCCGCGGGCGACGATCTCCGCGCCGTTGCCGATCAGGTTCTGCAGCAGCTGGTTCTCGTTCTTCAGCTTGCCGCCGATGAACCCGCCGAGGGCGGCGACACCCTGGGATTTTTGCAGCAGCTTGAGATGGTGCTTGCGGATGACGTGGCCGATCTCGTGGCCCAGCACCCCGGCCAGCTCCGCCTCGCTCTTCAGCTTGCGGTAGAGCCCGCGGGTGAGGAAGACGTAGCCGCCGGGCGCGGCGAAGGCATTCAGGTCGTCGCTGTCGATGACGCCGAAATGCCAGGCCAGATCGGGCCGTTCGCTTTGCAGGGCGACCCAGCGACCGATGCGGTTGACGTAGCGCTGCAGGCTGTCGTCGCGCACCAGGGGCGCGGCGCCGAGCAGGTTGCCGGCGATCTGCTGGCCGATGCGCGCCTCCTCCTCAGGCGAGGTCTTGCCGCCGAGCAGGGACTTGAGCAGCTGGTCCTTGGGCTTCTCCGGCTGGGCGGCGGGCACCGCCGGCAGGGTGGGGGCCATCGGCTGCGCCGGCGGCACGGGCTGGGCCGGCTGCGGGGAGGGCTGTTCCTTCAGCTTTTTCTTGATGCTCTTGAACGCGTCTTCCAGGTCGCCGGCCTGGACCAGGCCGATGCCGAGCAGAACCGCGCCGAGCAGGGCCAGCAGGCGATGGGCGCTATGGCGGGATGATTTCATTTTCGCTTCTTTCCGGGCAAGGGGCCGACCGTGGCGCGGCAGGCGGGTTGGGTCAATAGCCGGCGAGGTCATTCGGCTGGCCAGGCTGGCCGGGCTTGCCGTCCTGTTGCTGGCGCTTCGGATTGGGCAGATAGGCGATGTTTTGCGGCCGCAGGCCTACCTCGCGGGCATAGTGCTCGGCGTCCGCCCGGTCGCTGGCGTAGCGGTCCAGCAGCACGAGTTCGCCGGGGTTGAAACGCGCCAGCTTCAGTTC
>Ga0233425_10009826_pt1 | contig 11937 bp, 4 predicted proteins | sample Watercolumn_Towu_2_FD_181712 | JGI IMG/M metagenome (GOLD analysis project Ga0233425, IMG submission 181712) | Freshwater microbial communities from Lake Towuti, South Sulawesi, Indonesia - Watercolumn_Towuti2014_140_MG | ecosystem: Environmental > Aquatic > Freshwater > Lake | place: Indonesia...
GCCTGGTGCTCGAATTTATCTACCGCAACGCCGTCGGCAGCGTGGCCGCGGGCCTGATCGGCTTCGCCGCCCTGCTCATCGCCCATCATCTCTCCCTCGGCGGCGACACCATGGAGATGATGCGCGCCGTGCTCGATTCGAACTTCTGGCTCGCCACCCATGTCGTCACGATCACGGCCGGCTATTCGGCGACGTTTCTGGCGGGATTTCTGGGGATCATCTACATCCTGCGAGGCGTGTGCACCCGTTCGCTCGACCGCGCGACGGCCGACGCCCTGACGCGGATGATTTACGGCATCGTTTGTTTTGCGACGCTGTTCAACCTGGTGGGCACAGTGCTCGGCGGCATCTGGGCCGACCAGTCGTGGGGCCGGTTCTGGGGCTGGGATCCGAAGGAGAACGGCGCGCTCCTGATTGTCCTGTGGAATGCGATCATGTTGCACGCCCGCAGCGGCGGGGTGGTTCGCCAGCGCGGGTTCGCGGCGCTCGCGGTGTTCGGCAATGTCGTCACGGCCTGGAGCTGGTTTGGGGTCAACATGCTGGGCATCGGCCTGCACAGCTACGGTTTCATGGGCGCCGCGTTCTGGTGGCTGATTGCCTTCGGCGCCAGCCAGGCGGCGATCATCCTGATCGCCGCGGTGCCGGACGCTCGCTGGCGCAGTTTCCCGCGGTTGGCCGGCCAGCCCGCGGAGCCGGTGATTCCTCCGGGCGCGGTGCCGCGCCGACCCTGACAAGTTTTGCGTTGCGACGGCCAAACCGCGCGCAGAATTTGGTGGGAACGAACGTAACTTCCACCATGAAACCACCTGCGAATGGCGTCCCCCGCAAATGGGCCTGGCACCACCGGGCGCTGGTCCGCCTGCGCGCCGCGTTGCTCGCCGCGCATCAGGAACACGATCGCGCGGCCCGGGTGCCGCACGAGCGCGGCGGCGCCGATGCGATCGATTTCGCCGAGGACGAGGTGGAACTGGTCACGCTGCGGGCCAAGCTCGCCCTCGAGGAAACCGAGCTCGGCGAAATCGAAGCCGCGTTGCGCCGGCTGCAAAGCGGCACCTATGGGGTGTGCGAAGCCACCGGCCTGCCGATCGGCGAGGCGCGGCTGCGCGCCCTGCCGTGGACCCGCTATTCCAAGGTCGCGGCCGTGCGCCGCGAACTCACGGCCCAGGCCACGCCGCGGCCCCGGCGTCGCGGCCGCCGGTGATCGCCGCCGCCGTCTTCCCGTGACTGCCATGTGACCGCGGAGCCGACCCCGCCGCGGCAGCACCGCGGGCATGCCGGGCGGGCGGGGGGCCGACGCTCAGTCCCCACTGCCGCCGCCGGCCAACGCCAGGGCCGGGGAGCGCGCCTCGATCACGATGCGGAAGCCGACGTTGAAGACCTTCTGGTACGGCGGGTAGGACCAGCGGTAGGCCGAGCGGCCATATTTCGGGCGATCCCGCCACGAACCGCCGCGCACCACCTTGGCCCCGGCGGCGCCGAGCTGATCGCGCCCGTCGTCGGTCCTGTAGGGGTATGGGCGATACGCAGTGCGCGTCCACTCGGCCGCGTTGCCGTGCAGGTCGCAGAGACCCCAGGCGTTGGGCCGGTAGGCGCCCACCTCGCTGGTTACGAGGGCGCCGTCGTCGAAACGACCGTCGCGGGGGACGAGATCGGGGGCCTTCGGCCGCCAGCCCTCGTCGGCGAGGCGGCGCAAGTTACGGTCGGCGAGATTGGCGAAGCCGGAGAAATCGGTGTCGAGATCGCCGTACGAGAGCGGTCCGGAGCTGCCCGCCCGGCAGGCGTACTCCCACTGGGCCTCGGTGGGCAGGGAGACGGGCTCGCCGAGCCGTTGGGAAAGCCAGCGGCAGAAGTCGATCGCCTCTTGCCACGAGACACGCACGACCGGCTGCCGCGGCCGGTCAAGCCGCCAGCCGAGGTACTCCTCGCTGAAAATCCACGACGTCCGATGCTCGAAACGGCTCTCGTGTTTGGGATTGAAGCGGTGAAACTGCTCGTTCGTCAGTTCGCAGCGTCCCATCCAGAAGGCGCGTTCCATCCGCACCGCGCTCACCGGCTGCTCGTCGGCCTCGCCCGCGGGGTCGCCCATCAGGAACTGGCCGGCGGGAATGCGCACGAGTTCCAAGGTCACGCCGCCACCCAGATCGATCGTCCGGGTGACCGGATCGGTCGCCGCCTGGAGCCGGCGGGCCTCCGCCACCGGCAGGGGCCAGTGGGCCAAGGTCACCACCGGGTGCGCGACCGGTGCCCGCGGTTCCGGGAGGATCGGTTGCACCGCGGCTGGCGGCGGCAGCGCGATGGCCTCGCAATCCTCGACCACGCCCCCGTAGAGCCGCCGCAGCTCGAGCCGGCGCTCGCGCTGGTTGCCCGGGATGCGCGTGACTTCGCCCCAGGAACCGTGGCAGGGCGCGTTCAGGTCGATCCACGTCACCAAGCGGTCCCAGGCCTCAGCATCGAGCTGCACGTTATGGTGCCCTTTCTTTAGGATTCGAATAAGCTCGGAGGTATCGGCGTGAAACTCCTTCGGCGGCAGGACGTGCAGGTCGCTTTCCAGCCCGCCGACGCGCACGAACTGCCGTAGCGCCACGTAGGCGGGCTCGAAGACCGCGCCATACTTTCCGAGCAGCTTCTCCTTGGGCACTCCGCGAATCGTCTCCCCGTCGATGTTGCCACGCGAGTAGGTGATATAGGCATCCTGCGCGCCGCGCAGATCGATCAGGGGCGGGCCTTCCGTCCGCGGCCGCCCGTCGTGACAGCCGACGCAATACCGGTCGAGCACGGGCTGCACCTCGCGCGCAAAGCTGAAACCGCGCACCGGGCCGCGCCAGGGCTGGATCTCCGACGGGGCGCGGCTTAGCGCCAGCGTGCGCTGCTGGACGGGCGGCGACTGGTTGGCGCGATCGTGGCAGCCCACGCACGAGACATTCTCGCCGGGCAGCGCGGTCAGCCAGCTGCGCATGAGCGCCACCGCCTTGCCCTCGGCATCGAGGGGCTGAAGCGAAAGCGGCGTCTTCGCCGGCACGCGGAAGAAGGCCGAACCGTCCTCCTCGACTGGCACGGTGCCGAGCACGCGCTTGATTTCCCACGGGCCGTCGGCACCGACGCGATGATCGATCCCGGCCAGCCGCTGGTACCCGAAGTGATAGGTGAACAGGCGCAGGTTTTTCACGGTGCCGCGGGGCACGCCCGCCAGACCGGAACCCCGGTAGATGTCCTGCACGTAAACCTGCGCATCGCTGCGCGCCGGCTGCACGAAGTCGGGAATCACCGGCGGCGCCAGCCGCGGCCGGAACGGGATGGGCTCGAGCAGCGCAAAATGCTCCTCCTCCTTCAGCAGGATCAGGTTGTCGAACACATCGACCAGGTAGATGCCCCAGAGCGAATCCGGCTCGAGTTTGCCCGCGACCAGGAAGTAGTTCTCGTTGAGCGGCCAGGGGTGGAGGAACTTCGGCCAGCTGTGCTCGGTCAGCTTGTCCTCGATCGCCGGCTCGATCTTCTTGCCACGGCCGGGAATGCGCTGCACGACTCCATCGGCCTCCTCGAGGCCCCGCGCGGTGTCGAGCACGACCAACTCCCCCACCCGTCCCTCGTGATGGCCGGTGACGATGGTGACGACCTGCGTCGGGCGATCCGGAATGGGACGGGCGTAGAAGAACGCGTTCGGCCAGTAGGAGTTGGCGCCGTAGAACGACATCTGCCGGGTGCCGTCCGGGTTCATCGTCATCAGCAGCCGGTTCCAGATGTGCGGCGTGTCGGTGTAGTCCCAGCGCAGGTAGAGCACGCGGCCGTCGTTCATGATCGCCGGAGTGTAGTCGTGATCCTGCTCGAAGGTCAGCTGGCGGATGTTCCGGCCGTCGCGATCCATCCGATACATCATGCCGACGATCACGCCGGCGTTGCACGGCACGCCCTGGAGCGGCGCCGTCGAGAGGAAGATGATTTCGCCGTTGGGCAGCCAGGTGGGATCGTAATTGTGGACATCGGGATGGTCGCTGGGCGTGAGTTGCCGGAAACCGCTGCCGTCGGCGCGGACTTCACACACCTGCCAGTTCTTCCGGCGATCGGGCATCGAGAAGAGGATGCGGTCGGCGTCCCAGTGCGGCTCGAGATCGGCGACCAACCCGGGCCGGTCGGCGGCGAACAGGGTGGTGAGCCGGCCCTCCGGCCGCGCCGGTGCCAACACGGCAATCTCGTTGGTCCACTTGTCGACGTTGGGCATGGTGCCGTGGTTCCAGGAGCTCTGCCGTGGTACGCCGAGGTATTCGCCCAACCCGAACCCCTCCCACTGCGAGCGGCGCGGATCCCCGAGCGGCTTGCGTTTGACGACCAGCAGGCGCTCGAAGTCGAGCAGCGGATTGGCCAGCAGCGCTTCGCGCTTGCCCACCTCGAGCGCCGCGCCCAGCCGCGCCACCAATTCGAAATCGGCCAGTCGATCGGGTTGCCAGCGGCCGAGCGCGTCGCGCAGGGCGGCCTCCTGATCCGCCAGGCGGAGCCGGTGACTCCCGGGATAGCGACCGGGAAACGTTCGCTCGAGATCCGCCACCGCCAGGCGCAGGCCCTCGAAATCGAAGCTCCGGGCCCGTTCGAGGGCTCGCGCGAGGCGCCGGGAGTGGTAGTAGATTTCGCGCACGCGCGCGAGGGCGGCGTCATCCTGCACGGCCGGCGCGAGGCGCGCAGCCTCCGCCACCAGGGGCGGCACGCGGCGGCAGGCGCGGGCGTAGTTCCCCGCGAGCGCCGCCCGGTCGCCCAGCGGCCCGGCCGTTTCATAGATTCGATCTTCCCGTTCCCAGCTCATTTCCTCGCGCGGCGCGCCCTCCGGAAAATCGCGCGCGACCAGCTCGAACAGCCGCTTGCGCGCCGCGGCGATCGGGCCGGTGACGCTGAAACGCACACTGCCGTGGTGGCCCGCCCAGGTGTCGACACCGATCCACGCCTGCAACCGGCGGGCGGTCCCACCCAGCGGCACGCGCACGACGCTGTTCGCCTGCACATTGAGACCATGGGCAAACTCGCGCCCGCCAATGCGCATCTTCTGGTACAGCCCGGCCCGCAATGTCAGATCGACCTCCATCCGCCCGTACAGCACTTCGAGGTCGTCGCGACCCGAGAGCGACGTGGCCCGCCCATCGGCCCCGACCAGTTCCGCCTCGGCCCAATCGGCCACGGCCCACTTCACGTCGGGGATTCCTGTGACGAACAGGTAGATCTCCTCGGCGCCAGCGAGATCGACGCTCAGGCGCTGGGCCGGCTGGCCGCCGGTCAGCGTTTCGCTTTCAAAGGGCTCGAAGGGGTCGGTCCGGCCCGTTTGCGCGAGTGCGTCGAGCGAGGCCAGCATCGTCTGTTGCCACGTTTCCCGTCGCACGTAATGCCGCGGATCCGGGACCGCCGCGGCGCCGGCGATGGCAGGACAGACCAAGCAAGTCGCGAAGCGGACGCAGTGACGAAGCCACGGCGTGAGGCGGCGGAAGCGATGGCTGCGGACACCGGGATGTCCGGGGGCTCTGGTCCATGGGCTTGTTTGCATCGGGGGCACAAAGACTGACGAATCCCGCCACCGCGCAGCTTGGGACAAGATCCGGCGCCGAGGCAATCGGGAAGCGGACCCAAACTTGCCCTTGCGCCGCCCCGGATTCTCCCGGCAACATGCCAGCCATCGCGACACTCTGTTGTCGCCATCACTCGCGCATGAAAAACGCCAGACTCATCCACCGGTTTGCGATCGCGATGTTGGGAGGATTGGTTGGCAGGTCGGCCGTCCCCCCCTCGCCGGCGGGCCCCGCACCGGAGGGGGCCTGGCTGTCGCCCGCGGCCGTCGTCGCCTCGCCCGATGGACGCGAGTTGTACCTCGCCTGCGCGACCGCTGGCAGGGTGGTGGTCTTCGATGTGGCCGCCCAACGGATCAGCCGAAGCCTGCCCGTGCCCGCATCACCCTCCGGTCTCGCCCTCGCGCGCGACGGCCGGACCCTCTACGTCACCTGCGCCGCGCCCGACAGCACCGTGTGCATCGTCGATGTCGCGCAAAACCGCATCGCCGGCCGGATTGCGGCCAGCCACACGGCGATGGCTCCGGTCCTCAGTCCGGACGGGCGGACCCTCTACGTCTGCCACCGTTTCAACGACGAAGTCGGCTTCATCGATTTGGCGGCGCGCAAGCTGACCCGGCGCGTCAAGGTGGCGCGGGAGCCGGTCGGGGCCGCGATCACGCCCGACGGCAAGTTCCTGCTGGTGGCCAATCACCTGCAGGCGGGGCGAGCCGACCTCGAGGTGGTGGCGGCGGCGGTCAGTGTCGTCGATTTGGTCGCCGGCAAGGTCGCCCGCGAAATCGCCTTGCCGAATGGCAGTGGCCTGCTGCGCGACGTGTGCGTCTCGCCCGACGGCAGCCACGCGATCGTCGCGCACCAGCTCGCGCGGTTTCACCTGCCCACGACCCAAATCGAACGCGGCTGGATCAACACCAATGCCGTGAGCCTCCTCGACTGCCGCGCCCTGCGCCTGGTCAACACCGTGCTGCTCGACAACATCGACGCCGGCGCCGCCAACCCGTGGGCCGCCGCCTGGAGCGCAGACGGCCGCACGCTTTTCGTCACGCACGCCGGCACCCATGAGCTGAGCGTGGTGGATTTCCCCGCGCTGCTCGCCAAACTCGCCGCGCTCGAAGCCCCCTCGCCGGCGGTGGCGCCCGCCGGTTACGCGGTGGCCGCGCGTTCGGCGGCGGATGTACCCAACGACCTGTCGTTCCTCGTCGGCGTGCGCCGGCGCGTGAAGGCCCCCGCCGCAGATCGGGGCCCGCGCGCCCTGGCGCTGGCGGGAGGCAAGGTGTACCTCGCGAATTACTTCTCCGACACACTGACGGTCATCGATCCCACCGCGCCCGGGCGGCCTGCGATCTCCGTCGCGCTGCACACGCCGCCCGCCGTGGGCGCAGCGCGGCGCGGTGAGCTGCTCTTCAACGACGCGACGATTTGCTTCCAAGGCTGGCAGACGTGCGCGAGCTGTCATTCGTCCGACGCCCGCGTCGACGGCTTGAACTGGGACAATCTCAACGATGGCATCGGCAATCCCAAAAACGCCAAGAGCCTGCTGTTCGCACACCAGACCCCGCCGGCGATGTGGCTCTCGGTGCGGGAGGACGCGTCCGTGGCGGTGCGCGCCGGGATTCGCAACAGCATGTTCACCGTGCAACCCGAGGCGGACGCCCTGGCGATCGACGAGTACCTGCAGTCGATCGACCCGGTGCCGAGTCCCCACCTCGTGCGGGGTGCGCTGTCGCCCGCGGCGCGGCGCGGCGAAAAGCTGTTTCTCGCCAAGTCCACCGGTTGCGCCGAATGCCACCCTCCTCGTCTCTTCACCGACCTCAAGTCCTACGATGTCGGCACCCGCGGCAAGTTCGACAAACCCACCGACCAGTTCGACACCCCCACCCTGATCGAGGTCTGGCGCACCGCGCCGTACCTCCACGACGGCTCCGCCGCCACCGTGCGCGAGGTGCTCACCACGCGCAACCGCGGCGACACACACGGCCACACCTCGCAACTCACGCCGGCGCAAATCGACGACCTCGTCGCCTACGTGCTGTCGCTATGATCCCGCGCGTACTGGTGTCCAGCGTGGTGTTCGGCGGCCTGCTCCTCGCGGCTACCCCGGCGGCCACGGCCGCCGCCGCCCCGGCCGCGGCCGCGCCCAATTTCGCGGCGCTCCGGGCCGCGATCACCGACCTGCTCGCCACCCACGGCCCGCGTTATTCCGGCGGGGCGGATTTCCTCGCCAGCTTGGACGACCTCGAACGCACCGCTGATCTGCCGGCCGCCGAACGCGAGACGCGTTTCCGGGCGCTGCAGCGCGCCGCCCTGCTCGCCAACCCGCTGCTCGATTTCGACCGCGTGCTTGTCGTCAAACGCCGGCTGCCCAACCTGAAGAATCCGCTGAGCGCCCCGGCGATGGCGGCCCTCGGGCTGCCGTCGAACCACGAGTGCAACTCGTCGCTCGAGCGCACGGGCTACGATAACGAACTCGCCATCCTCTCGCTCGCGGCCGCCCGCGCCGCAGCGCCGCCCGCCGCCGGGCCACCCCTGCGCACCGTTTACCGGCCGCCGGCCGGCGGTTACGTGGGCGAAGTCGATCTGCATTGGGACGGCGATCGCTTCCTCTTTACGCAATCCAATCCCGCCAACTGGACGGTCTGGGAGCTGCGCCCCGATGGGACGGGGCTGCGCGCGGTTTCGCGCCTGCCCGACGATGTGGACGCCTTCGACGCCTGCTACCTGCCCAACGGTCGGATCGTCTTCGGGTCCACCGCAGCCTGGCACAGCGTGCCCTGCTGGCACGGGAAGCGCCGGGTGACCAACCTCTACCTGATGAACGCCGACGGGTCGGGTGTGCGCCAGCTCTGCGTCGATCAGGATCACGACCTGCACCCGACGGTGCTGCCGAGCGGCCAAGTGCTCTTCAACCGCTGGGATTACACCGGCATCAGCCACATTTACCTGCGCGAGTTGATGGTGATGAACCCCGACGGCACCGGGCAGCGCGCGATCTACGGGAGCAACTCGTGGTATCCGAATTCCCTTTACTTTGCGCGGCCGCTGCCGGGCGACGCCCCGCGGCTGGTCAGTGTGCTCACGGGCTACCACGGGGTGCACCGGATGGGGCAACTCGTGGTGATCGATTACGCCAAGGGCTGGCACGAAGCCGCCGGGCTCGTACAACGCATTTCCGGGCAGGGCGACCCCATCGAGCCCCGGGTGCGCGACGTGCTCGTCAACGACGATTGGCCGAAGTTCCTCCACCCGTTTCCGCTCTCCGACAAACACCTCCTGGTCGCAGCCTGGCCCGCGCCCGGCCGGCCCTGGGGCGTCTACCTGGCCGACACGTTCGACAATCTCGTGCTCATCCGCGAGGAGCCGGGCTACGCCCTCTTCGAGCCGGTGCCGCTCCAGGCCCACCCCACCCCGCCGGCGATTCCCGAGCGGGTCGACCCGGCGCGCCAGGACGCGACCGTGTACCTCCAGGATGTCTACGCCGGCCCGGGACTGGCCGGGGTGCCCCGCGGCACCGTGAAGGACCTGCGGATCGTGGCCTACCACTTCGGTTACCCGGGCCTGGCCGGACCCGATCTGATTGGTCACGGCGGGCCCTGGGAAGTGATGCGCATCCTCGGCACCGTGCCGGTCGAGGCGGATGGGTCGGCCCATTTCACCGCGCCGGCCAATACTCCGCTGGCAGTGCAGCCGCTCGATGCAGAGGGCAAGGCCGTGCAGGTGATGCGGAGCTGGTTCACCGCGATGCCGGGCGAGCGCGTCTCGTGCGTGGGCTGCCACGAAAACCCGGCCCAGGCGCCGCCACCCGCGCAGAGCCTGGCCGCGAAGAAGGCCCCGCGGGCGCTCACCGAGTGGTTTGGCCCCGCGCGGGGCTTCTCCTTTGCCCGCGAGGTGCAGCCCGTGCTCGACGCGCACTGCGTGCGCTGCCACGACGGCTCCCCCGGGACGCCGCTCGACCTGCGCCCCACCGCCGAGGTCGCCGGCTACACCGGCCGCGTCCTCAGCAAGCTCGCCATCGAACGCATGCCCGCGGTGATGAAAGCAGCCACCGGCGGCGTTCTGAAATACACCCCCGCCTACGACGCGCTCCTGCCCTATGTGCGGCGGGTCGGCGTCGAGGACGACGTCAGCCTGCTGGCGCCGGGCCACTATCATGCCGATACCAGCCCGCTGATTCAGTTGCTGCGCAAAGGGCATCAGGGCGTGCAGCTCGCGGCCGAGTCGTGGAGCCGGCTCGTGACCTGGATCGACTTGAACGCACCGTGCCACGGCACCTGGGGAGAGGTGTTTCCGCTCGAGGCCGGCGTGCACGAGCGGCGGATGGCGCTGCGCCGCGAACATGGGGGCGCGCCGGGGGATCCTGAGGCAATTGTCGCCACGGTTACCTCGCTGCGCCGGCCGACCACCGCCAGCCGGCCGCCGACCGAACCGGGACCGACGCCGGTTCGTCGCCTGGAATTGGATACATCCTTCCGGGTTGCGTCCCTGCCCGGCGCCCCGGAGGGCGCTGCCTCCCGTCGGCAGACCGTCGACCTGGGCGCGGGCGTCGGGTTGGAACTTGTGCCCGTGCCCGCCGGGGAGTTCCTCATGGGCGACCACGCGGGCTCGCCCGACGAGCCGCCCTCCCGGGTGGCGATTGCCCAGCCGTTCTGGATGGGCGCCTGCGAAGTCACCAACGAGCAATTCCGGCGCTTCAACGCCGCCTTTGGTTCGCGCTACTACAACAAGCGCCACGCCCGGCCCGACGACCAGGGCCTCCCGCTCGACGCCGCCCGCCAGCCGGTGATCGGTGTGTCGTGGCACGACGCCCTGGCCTTCTGTCAGTGGCTTTCGCACCGCACCGGCCGCCGCTTCACCCTGCCCACCGAGGCGCAGTGGGAATGGGCGTGCCGCGCGGGCACCGCCTCCACCCTCTCGTTTGGCGATCTCGACACCGATTTCTCCCCGTGGGCCAACCTGGCCGATGCCGCGTTCGGCGCCGCCGTGCTGCAGGACGGCGCCCGCCAGCAAACCGGTGGCATCGAACATCTCGCGCCCGATGGGGCGGCGCTCGCCGACCGCCGGTGGAACGACCGTCACGTGGTCACCGCTCCGGTGGGCAGTTTCCGCCCCAACGCCTGGGGCCTGTTCGATCTCCACGGCAACGCCGCCGAGTGGACCCGCTCGGCCGCGCGCCCGTATCCTTATCGCGAGGACGACGGACGCAACGATCTGGCGGCGGAGACCCGGCGCATCGTGCGGGGCGGCTCGTTCTACGACCCTGCCCGCCGCAGCCGGAGCGCCGCGCGGCTCGACTACCCCGCGTGGCAACGGGTCTTCAACGTCGGCTTCCGTGTCGTTGGCGAATTCGATCCCGCCTCGGGTCGGGCCTCCGGGAATTGACCGGGCGAAGGACGGATCGCGTGCCGGCATCGCCGCGCGGCGGCAGGCGGGCGTGCCCCATCCGGCGGCGCGGGCCGCACCCCGCGGGTCAGAACGGTGCGGTGACTTCCTGCAGGTGCCCGGGTTCGAGGGCATGTTCACCCAGCGCGGTGCATTCCTGCTCGTCGTTCTTGTAGAGCTTGTAGCGCACCGGGCCGGTGGCTTCGTTGGTTTCCCAACGCCACTTGCCGATCGAGACGAACTGGAGAGGCACTCCCTTGTCCCAGCTTAAGCCCGGACCTTCGCCGCGAATGAACAGCCGGTTGCCGATCCCGATATAGGCGGTGGCAAGGAGGCGGGTGGCGCCGTCGGAAGTAAGCGTCCGTTCCACCGTCCCAGCCGCCGCGGCTCCAGCGGCGGATTCGTCGAGCGGCAGGTCGAGGGCCGGTGTCGGTTCGGTTGCCGGTTTCTTGGGCGAGCGCTTGCGCCCGGGCCCAACGCTGGTTTCGGCGGCAGCGGGCGCCGCAGGTGCTTCCGCCGCCGCGCCCGCGGATTCGACGTCCAGCCTACTGGTGAAAGGATCCTTGGTCGGCGGCGCGACGGGAGCGATCTCGACGAATTTTTCGGCGGGCACAGGCAGCGGCTCCTGATCCGCCGGAGGAACCGCGGCCGCGGCGGCGGACGCAGCGCCGTCCGAACCGGCCTCGCCGGCACTGGTCTCGGCGGGAGGAGCCGCCTCCGCTGCCGGGGCCGGCACCGGTTCGGCGGGGCGACGGGGCTTCCGCGGACGCTTCGGCGCGGGCGGCGCGGCTTCAGCGGGCGCTGCGACTTCGGCGGCTTCGCCGGCGGAAACCGCCGGCGGTTCGACGGGCGGGGGCGCGACTTCCTTCGCGGGATGCGGCGGCGCCGGCGGCGTTGCGATCTCCTCGCGTCGCGCGACAGTTTCCACCTGGTGGACGAGCGCTTCGAGCCGGGCGATGCGACTGTCGAGTTCGGCGGAAACCGCCGCGACCCTGGCGGAGAGCTCGTGGGCGACTCGTTC
>Ga0233425_10009827_pt1 | contig 11937 bp, 10 predicted proteins | sample Watercolumn_Towu_2_FD_181712 | JGI IMG/M metagenome (GOLD analysis project Ga0233425, IMG submission 181712) | Freshwater microbial communities from Lake Towuti, South Sulawesi, Indonesia - Watercolumn_Towuti2014_140_MG | ecosystem: Environmental > Aquatic > Freshwater > Lake | place...
CGAGAAGATGGCCGACCGGTTCCTGCCGATTTACCTGCTCGCGTTGGGCGGTTCGACCATGTCGGTCGGGCTCCTGAACGCGATGGACAATTTCCTGGGCGCAATCTACTCGTTTCCGGGCGGCTACCTCAGCGACCGGCTGGGCTACAAGCGGGCGCTGATACTGTTTACGACCATCGCTCTCGTTGGCTACCTCGTGGTGATCCTGGTTCCGACCTGGTGGGCGGTCTTTGTCGGCGCGCTGTTGTTTATGTCGTGGGACGCCATCACGCTGCCGGCAGTGATGAGCCTGGTTGCCCGGGTGATGCCCAAAGGGAAGCGCACGATGGGGGTCTCGATTCACTCGCTGGTGCGGCGCGTGCCGATGGCGCTCGGCCCGTTGTTCGGCGGCCTGGCGATTGCGCGCTTTGGCCGGGTGCTGGGCGTGCGCATCGCGTTCGGCGCGGCGCTGATTCTGGGCGCGGCCGCGATTGCGGTTGTCGCGTTCTTCATGGACGATGACCCGAACCGCCAAGAGTCGAGCCGGAATCCGCTGACGAGCTTCCGCAACCTGAGCGGGCCGCTGCGCAACCTGCTGGCGTCGGACATTCTGATTCGATTCGCGGAGCAGATTCCCTACGCCTTCGTGGTGGTCTGGGTCGTGAACAACAACGGCATTTCGCCGTTCCAGTTCGGAATCCTGACCACGATTGAAATGGTGACCGCGGTGCTCGTGTACATTCCGGTGGCCTATCTGGCGGACAAATACGGCAAGAAGCAGTTCGTGCTGATGACGTTTGTCTTCTTCACCGCGTTCCCGCTGGTGCTGAGCTTCTCGCGCACATTTCCGATACTGATTCTGGCGTTCATCCTGCGCGGGTTGAAGGAATTCGGCGAGCCGACGCGCAAGGCGCTGATTATGGACCTGGCGCCGGAGAACGCCAAGGCCGGGACGTTCGGCACCTATTATCTGGTGCGGGATGTCGTTGTGTCGGTGGCCGCGCTGACCAGCGCCTGGCTCTGGAACCGGTCGCCGGGCACGAACTTCCTGACCGCTGCCGCGTGCGGTCTGGCCGGGACGATTCTGTTCGCCATCTTCGGCCGCGACCTGCCGGCCGTTGGACCAGCCCCGGAGCGAAAGTCCTGACGCGCGCGCAGACTCGGCGGGGAGGACCCGGTCGGGCCAGGGCGGCGTGTTGTTTGACTATCGTGAGGAATCGGTTAAGCCCAGTCGTGTTCTTGACCATCGCCGTTTTGAAACTATCATAGTAGCCGAAGGCATGAAGGAAATCGAAGTCAAAATCCTGGATATTGACCGCCAGGTAGTTGAGTCCCGGCTGAAGGAACTCGGCGCCAGACTCACGTTCGAGGACGAGATCTCGGCCCTGTTCTTCGACTCGCCGGGCGGTTTGATCGCCGGCGCCCGCAATCTGCTGCGGCTCCGGCGCGAGGGCAGCCGGGTCAAGCTCACTTTCAAGGAGTACGTGCCGAGCGACACGGTCAAAGTGCGCCAGGAATACGAGACCGAAGTGGCGGATTTCAAAGCGATGCAGGCCATCCTCCAGCATCTCGGTCTGCATCCGGTGCTCAGCGTACGGAAGCACCGGACAACCTACGACCTGCCGGGCGCGCGTTTCTCGTTCGACCGGCACGTTGGGAAGCTGGACTACATTCCGGAGTTTCTGGAGATCGAAGCGGACAGCGCGGAGGCGCTTGCCCGGAGCGTGGCATTGCTCGGTTTCGCGACTCGGGACTGCCGGGCGTGGGGATTGCCCGAGCTGGTCGCCCACTACACCAGTCCGGTCCGGGACCACTGAAATCGTGATGTCCGCCCCTTTGCGCCTGGCCCTGATTGACATCGGTTCGTCCTCGATCCGGCTGATTATCGGCGAGCGGCGCGGCGATGAGATCAAGATTCTGGAGCATCCCCGCAACGCCCTGCCGATCGGACTCGACACCTTTCGCAAAGGCGAGCTTTCTCAGGAAATCACCAACCAGACCCTGATTCGCCTGCGCCGGTACCAGGAGATTGCCCGGGGTTACGACGTGACCGCGGTCCGGGCGTTTGCCACGACCGCGGTCCGGGAAGCCGCCAACCGCGAGATGTTCATTGATACGGTCGAACGCAAGACCGGTCTGCGGATTGAGCTTCTGCCGCCGGGCGACGTGGTGTACTACATGAGCTGTTTTATCAATCTCCGGCTCGGCCCGGAACTGCCGATTCGGAGCCGCAACATCCTGGTCGCCGAGTTCGGGGCGGGAACCGCCGAGTTCTCGCTGTTGCGCCAGGGCCGGATTGTCCGGAGCACCGGCCTGCCGCTTGGCAGCCAGCGCCTCACCCGGTTTCTCGGCCAGCTTGGCGGCGCGCCGACGGCTGCCGCCGCCCTGCGCGACTACATCTCAAGCGAGATGCGGCAATTGAAGCTGTCGCTGCCGAAAATCGGCGTGGACGAAATCGTCCTCATCAGCGAGCCTCTGGCCTACGGCCTGCCCGCCATGCTCGGTCCGGCTCGGTTCAGCGGCAATCTCTGCTCGCTGACCAGGAGCGACGCCCGGGCGCTCGCCCGCTGCTGCGCCGGCCGCAGCGCCGACGACCTCGCTCATGAGTACCGGATGTCGCCGGACATGGCCGAGGCGACCGCGATGCTGAGCCTGGTGCTCGAGCAACTGTTCTCGGCGTTCGAGCGGGACCGCGTCTTTGTCCTCGAGGCCTCGCTGCTCGAGGCAATCCTGACTCAACTCCTGATGGAGCCCGGCCAGTCCGGGGAACAGGACCGCCGGCGCCAGCTCGTGTCGCTCGCGGATTCCATACTCCGTAAGTATAATGCCGACCGCGTGCACGCGCAGCAGGTGGTGCGGCTGAGCCGGGCCCTGTTTCAGGGACTGCAGGCCTATCTCGGCCTGTCCGACCAGGCGCGGGACTACCTGGAACTCGCCGGCTACCTGCACGACATCGGCAAGTTCATCTCGAACTCCGGCCACCACCGCCATTCGGAGTACATCATCACGTCGCTCAACCTGTTCCGATTGTCGGAACGGGAGCAGAAGCTGATTGCCTGCCTTGCCCGCCATCACCGCGGCGCGGCTCCCTCGGAAGACTACGCGCTGTACCGGTCACTGACCGACAAGGACCGGATTCTGGTCCAGAAGCTCAGCGCCCTGCTGCGGATGGCCGACGCGCTTGACCGCTCCCATGACCGCAAGGTGCGGGAGCTGCAGGTGGTGAAGGCGGAGGACGCCGAGGTTGAGCTGCAGGTGAGCTGCCGGGATGAGCCGGTTCTCGAACGAGTTGCCTTCGACGAGCGCAAGCACCTGTTCGAGTCAATCACGGGCAGCAGCATCCGGCTGCAGGTCACCCGCAATGCCTGAAGCGATGCCGGTCAAGAAGAGCGACGACGGAGCCCGCTATTTCGACCGCGACCTGAACTGGCTCGCGTTCAACGAGCGGGTGATAGAGGAAGCCGAGGACCAGGCCAACCCGCTGCTCGAACGGGTGAAGTTCATCGCCATCTTCGCGAGCAATCTGGATGAGTTCTACATGAAGCGGATTGCGGCGCTGCGCCGGGTGATGGACGAGAGTCCGAACAAGTCCGACAGCTTCGGGTTCTTCCCGGGAGAGGTCTGTGAAGCGACCGAGGAATACATTGCGCGCCTGCGCGGGCGATTATACGGCATCTATGACTCGGTCGTGGGGCACGAGCTGAAGGGGCAGAGGGTGTTCCTGAAGCGCCACGCGGAACTGGATGACCGCGAGCGGGCCCGGGTGCGGGAGTTCTTCGAGACCGCGCTCTATCCGGTGATGACCCCGATGGCGGTGGACCAGGGTCATCCGTTCCCGATTCTCCCGTCCAAGACTCTGTCGTTCGCGGTGATGCTCAAGGGCGACAAGAAGCACCATCTGGCCATTCTGCCCATCCCGCAAGTCATCCCGCGCCTGTTCCGACTCCCTGAATCCGACGGCGCGGCGGTGTTCATCCTCACCGATGAAGTCATCCGCGGTCATCTCGATGCCTTCTTCAAGGGGCACGAGATTCTGGATTCGGCCGTCTTCCGGGTCATGCGCGACAGCGAACTCGACCTCGATGCCGAGGCCGTTGACGACCTGCTCTATGCCGTCGAGAAGGAAGTGCGCAAGCGCCCCCGGGCCCGTGCCGTCTCGCTGGAAATCGAGCACCGCGTCTCGGATACGCTCCTTGACCGGCTGCGCAAGTTGATTGACATCGGGGATGGCGCCACGAAGAAGATCAGGGGGTATCTTGACCTGAGTTTCCTGTTCGCATTGCCGGGCCAGGTTTCGCGGCCGGCGCTTCAATATCCCGGTTTCGTGCCGGCCGGCATGACCTATGACGACACCTTCCGGCGCATCCGGAAGGGTGACTTCCTGGTCCACCTGCCGTTTCAGTCATTCCAGCCGGTGCTTGACCTGATTCAGAGCGCGGCCGAGGACAAACAGGTCCTGGCAATCAAGATGACGCTCTACCGCACCACCGAGACTTCCGGCATCGTCCGGGCCCTGCTCCGGGCCGCCGAAAACGGCAAGCAGGTGACCGTGCTGGTCGAGCTTCGCGCCCGGTTTGACGAGGAGCGAAACATCTCCTGGGCCCGGGAACTGGAGCAGGCCGGCTGCCACGTCATCTACGGCATTCCGAGTCTGAAGATTCACTCCAAGCTCGCCATGGTCATCCGGCGCGAAGACGAGGGCATCCGGCGCTACGTCCACCTCGGGACCGGCAACTACAATGAGGCTACCGCCCGACTCTACACCGACATCGGCTTTTTCACCGTGAACGAGGAGATCGCCCGCGACGTCTCCGACACGTTCAACGTCATTTCCGGCTACTCACAACCGCCGCACTGGCGCAAGGTGGTTTCCGCGCCGCACGACCTGAAGCCGTTTTTCATGCACCTGATTGACCAGGAGATTGAGAACCAGCGCCAGCACGGCAATGGCCTGATTTCGGCCAAATGCAATGCCCTGCAGGACCGGGAAATGGTTGACAAACTCTATCAGGCGGCCCGCGCCGGCGTGCGGATGAAGCTGCTCATCCGGGGTCTCTGCTGCATGGTGCCCGGGGTCAAGGGCCTGAGCGAGACCGTGGAAATCCGCAGCATCGTCGGCCGGTTCCTCGAGCACTCCCGGATTTACCTCTTCCACAACAACGGCAATCCACGGATCTTCCTTTCTTCCGCGGACTGGATGAAGCGCAACCTAGACCGCCGCATCGAGTTGCTGTTCCCGATTGAGAACGAGGCGCTGAAGAAGGACTTGAGCTGGCTGCTCGACACGTATTGGCAGGATAATGTCAAGGCCCGGGTTCTGCTGCCCGACGGCAGTTACGCCCGACTCAAGCGCCGAGGTGAAGCGCTGAACGTCCAGGAGTGTCTAATCAAGTACTATGCCGCGCGAAAACGCTAGCCGGAATGGCGACCGAGCGACGCTGCGGCCGGGCGGCCCGGTGAAGACCGCTGCTTTCCTGCCCTTGCCCGACGCCCCCCAGCCACCTTCCCCTGACTATTGCGCCTTCGCCGCGCAGGCTACCCTCGAGCGCCTGGCCCGGCTGAAGGCTGAGGTCCACGGGGTCAAGCAGGCCCGCGACATCGAGCATGTCCACCGGATGCGGGTGGCGTCGCGCCGGGTGCGGACCGCGCTCCGGCTCTTCGAGGACTGCTTCCCCCGCAAACCGCTCAAGAACTGGATGCGCGAGATTCGGGCCGTTACCCGGGCGCTCGGCGAAGCCCGGGACCTGGACGTCCAGATTGCCGCGGTCCGGGCGTTCATTGACCGCCAGCGCGCGCCGGTGAACCGGCCCGGCGTCAGACGCCTGCTCTTGCGCCGGATGCAGAAGCGGGCGCGCGTGCAGCGCAAGGTGATTGTCCGCATTGAAGAGCTGCAGACCTGCGGTGTGGTCGAGGATATGGAGTCCGTGCTCGCGCCGCTCGCGGCCCAGGGCACGCGCACCGACCCGCCGGCCGACTTGACATCGGCTGCGGCAGGCTGGATTCGGCGCGGCCTCGATGAACTGCTTGAATATGAGACCTTCGTGGTCCGGCCTAAGGCAGTCCGGGAGCTGCACGCCATGCGCATCGCGGCCAAGCACCTGCGTTACTGCCTCGAGGTCTGCGAGCCGCTCTTTGGCCCGCGGCTGGATGCCCCGCTCCAGGCCGCCAGACAGGTCCAGAGCCTGCTCGGCGAGCTGCACGACTGCGATGTCTGGCTCGAATTCCTGCCCCGGTTTCGGGACAAGGAGCAGCGCCGGTGCCGAAAGTACCACGGCCACAACCGGGCATTCCAGCGCCTGCTGCCCGGTATCGAGCAATTCCGGTCGAGCGTGCGCCAGCGGCGGGGCCGGACCTACCGCCGATTCCGGACGTTCTGGGAACAGACCCGGCAACAGCATTTGTGGGAAGCGCTCCGCGCGATAGCAGGGGAGGCTTGAGCTGAAGATTGCCCTGCTCGGCGACATTCACGCCAACCTGCCGGCGCTGGAGGCGGTGCTCGTGCATGCCCATCGGCACGACGTTGACGCGATGTGGAATCTGGGCGACATCACCGGGTATGGCGCCGACCCGGAGGGCTGCGTGCGCCGGATCCGGCGCGAGAACGCGGTCAGCATTATCGGGAACTACGATTTGAAGGTGTTGCAGGCCGGCCGGAGCGGGCGGAAGGTGCGGGCCTCGACTCCAGAGAAGGCGCTGGCTTTTCGCTGGGCCTACGCGCACCTGCCCAAATCAAGCCGCAAGTGGCTTGCGGCGCTGCCTGAGGAGCTCCGGTTTGAAATCGAAGGACGCCGAATCCTGCTCACGCACGGCAGCCCGGCCGATTCGGAGGAGCATATCACCGAGGCGACCTCCGCGACCCGGCTGAACGAGTTGGCCGACATCAGCAGCGCCGACATTATCGTCTCGGGCCACGCTCACCGTCCGCTGCTGCACCAGCATGAACGCGTGCTGTTTGTCAACACCGGCAGCGTCGGCCGGCCGGATGACGGCGACCCACGAGCCAGCTACGCGATTCTCGAACTCACCCCGAAGCGAGTCCGCGTGACCCACCATCGGGTGAAGTATGACGTCCGGCGGGCCGTGGCCCGAATCCGCAAGCACGGCCTGCCCGAGATATTCGCCCAGATGATTGTCAAGGGCGCCAGTCTCGACCGGCTCAGCCGGCAGGAGCCGGGTCCGGAAGACCGGCCCCCGTTCGACGCCGCGGACGGCGGCGGCGACCTGCGGCTGGAAGCGGTCCGCAATCTTGCCCGCACTTGTGACTACGAAGTCGAGCATACCAATCAGGTCACCCGGCTGGCCCTGATGTTGTTCAATGAGCTCCAGTTCGTCCACCGGCTCGGGCCGGGTGAGCGATTCCGGCTTCATTGCAGCGGCCTGCTCCACGACATCGGCTATGTCATGGGCACCAAGAGCCACCACAAGAAGGCGCTGAAGATAATCCTGAAGTCTGATGAACTGCCGTTCACCCGCCGCCAGCGGCTGGTCATCGGTTCAATTGCCCGCTACCACCGCAAGGCCATGCCCAGCACCCGGCACGGCCATTTTGCCCGGCTGGACAAGGCCGACCGGGTCCGGGTCCGCGTGCTGGCCGGAATTCTCAGCCTCGCGGATGCACTGGACAGCAGTCACCGGAGCCTGGTCCACGACCTGCGGTGTACGGTCACCGACCGCCAGATCGTGGTCCACTGCGTGGTGTACGGAATCTACGAGGAAATGCGCCAGCGAGTCCTGGAGAAGGGCTTCCTGTTCGAGACCGTATTCAAGCGGAAGCTGGCGGTCCACTGGGAACACCACTCCCGGCCGGGCGCAACGGCGCGAAACGGACTGGTTCACAACGGGTCGGACCTCGCCGGGCACAACGGGTAGCACGGCCCGATGCGCAGCGCGGACTTCTACTTCACCGGCGCCGGTAACACCGAAGCATCCAAGAGAGGAGTCAACTTATGAAGCGCTTTCAAATCGAAGAAGCCGTTAAATACGGCTGGAACACCGTGAAGACCAACCTGGGGTTGTTTGTCGCGCTGGCGCTGGTCTATGCCATCCTCGGCAGCATTGACGGCAACCCTCAGCCCCACAACCGCACTTTCACCGGGCCGATTTCGTGGCTGCTCACGACGCTGATGATGATGGGAATCATCCGAATTGTCCTCAAGTTCGTGGACGGCGGCAAAGCGCGATTCAGCGAATTATGGGCGAACTTCGACGGGTTTCTGCGGTATTTCGGGGCTTCAATTCTATACGGATTGATCGTCTTCGGCGGGCTGATACTGCTCATTGTACCCGGGATCATCTGGGCGATAAGATTCAGCTACTACGGCTACTTCATCATTGACGGCAAGTGCGGCGTAACCGAATCGCTGCGCAAGAGCACGGAACTCACCAAGGGTTCGAAGATGGACCTGTTTGTCTTCGGGCTGGCGATTCTCGGCATCAATGTCCTGGGTATCCTCTGCCTCGGAATCGGAGTTCTGGTGACGATTCCGCTGAGCTGGCTGGCTGTCGGCCATGTCTATCGCAAGCTGCAGGCGACTGTCGTCCCGGCTGCGCCCGCAGCACCAACCGCGAACTGAGGAATCCATCAGGTGAGCGACTCTTCCAGCAGCATGAGAGTCCTGGTCGCCTACGCCAGCAAGGCCGGGTCAACTGCGGAGGTCGCGGAGTGCATCGGCAAGACCATCGCTGAAGCCGGGGTCGCGGTTGATGTGCTCCCGGTGCAGAAGGTGCGCGATATCGCCGGCTACGAGGCGGTGGTCATCGGCAGCGCGGCGCGCATGGGACGCCTCCTGCCCGCGGCGGTCAGGTTCGCGAGGAAGCACGCGCGGCGGCTGGCCGGTATTCCGACCGCCTGCTTTGTGGTCTGTCTGACGATGAAGGCGGATACGCCTGAGAACCGTGCAACCGTCACCGGCTACGCCGAGCCGTTGTGCCGGGTCAAGGCGCCGACGAGTCTTGGCCTCTTCGCGGGCAAGTTCGACGTCCAAACTCTTGAGCCGCTCTTCCGATTCATGCTCGGCCGGGTCAAGAGTGCGGATATGGCGCCGGGCGACTACCGCGACTGGAATGCAATCCGGGCCTGGGCAAAGAGCGTCGCAGCGCAATTGCCGGGCGGGAAATGATGCACCGGTGAAAGCAATTGTTCAGCTTCGCTACGGACCACCGGATGTCCTGAAGGTCAGGGATGTGGCGAAGCCCTTTTCCCGGGACACCGAATTGCTCATTCGGGTGCACGCGGCGGCACAAGTGCGCATGACTGTCAGCGCTTCGAGCTTCACGTACTGCGCATGAGGCGTCAGACAGAGAGCATGCAGCGTCAGGGATTCTGGGGCAGGTATCTGCTCCTTACGCTGTTGCCGGCTGCCGTCACCCTGGCTCAGCCTCCTGCCCGCAACGCGATTCTCATGATTCCCGACGGCTGCGGCTTCAGCCTGGCCACTCTCAGCCGCTGGTATGTCGGGCATGCGCTCGCACTTGACTTGATGCTCTGCGGCGCAGTTCGAACCGATGCGACCAACTCCATCATCACCGAATCGGCCGCCGCTGCCACCGCCTTTGCCACCGGCCACAAGACCTCGGTCGGTCAACTCGGCATCGGCCCTACCCACGCCGGACAACCGGACGTTGTGCCGGTGATGTTCGACTCGCTGCAGTCCCGGCCGCTCGCGACGCTGCTCGAAGCCGCACGCCGGAACGGCAAGTCCACGGGTCTGGTGGCAACCTGCGCGTTTGAACACGCCACGCCGGCTGCGTTTGCGGCCCATGTGCCGGACCGGGATGACTTCGACGAGATTGCCCGGCAGATGGCGCATCAGAAGATTGACGTAGTCTTCGGCGGCGGTCTGGGCTGGCTGTTGCCCGCGTCGCAGGGCGGCCGGCGCGCAGATGACGCGGACCTTACGCGCGTGCTGGCAGAGCGCGACTGCCGGCTGATTCGGACAGGCGCTGAGCTCGCGGTGGCCGGCGCCGCTCCGGTCTGGGGCCTGTTTGCTGATGAGCACCTCCATCCTGCTGCCGACCGCATTCGCCAGGCGCCAATAGAGCCGTCCCTGGCGGAGATGACGGCCAAAGCCATCTCTCTGCTCGCTTGTGACTCGAGCGGCTTCTTCCTCATGGTTGAGGGCAGCCAGGTTGACTGGGCCGGGCATGCCAACGACCCATTCTACGCCGTGACCGAGTTTCTCGCGTTTGACTCGGCGGTTCGAGTAGCGCAGGACTTCGCGGCTCGGGACGGCCGGACGCTCGTCGTGGCCTGTTCGGACCACAACTGCGGCGGACTCACCATCGGCAGCGCAACCAGTCCGATGAATTACGACTCGACCAGTCCGGGCGACCTGTTTGACCCGCTGCGCCGGATGAGACTCACCTCGACCGGACTCGTGCGCGAACTCGGGGTAGACATCTCGCCGGAGAATATCCGAAGACAAGTGCGGCAGTGGTGGGGCGTTGCCTTGCCGGACAGCGAGTTGTCTTTCATCCTGCGACGCCGGCAGCAGGGCCTGGACCTCGAAAACGCCCTGGCCGAGGACTTCTCGAGCAACCATTCGATTCTGGGATGGACTTCACGCGGGCATACGGGCGAAGACGTACCGCTCTGGGCCTCTGGCCCGGGCCATCCGACCGGGCTTCTGGACAACACCGGGGTCGCACGAGCTATCGCCGACGCCCTCGGGCTTGACCTTGATGCCGCAACCCGCGAGCTATTCGCCGACCTCGGCCGACCCGCGAGCGACTCGAACCTGCGCCTCGACACCGCCGACATCGGCAACCCGGCACTCGTCTGCGGCAACGTGCGATTGCCCATCGGCACCGACCTGCTTATCACAGGTTCCGACACGACCCTGCTCGACGGCGTTACGGTCTATTCGCCGGGCAACGGTCATGTCTATGGACCGGTCTCCATCCGGAACCGGTTTCCGCAGACGGACCCGCCGGCAGGCTGTCCAATCCGCCCCGACAGTGGCGACTCGGGCGACAATACGGGGTATGGGCGCTAGATGACTCCAGCAGTCGAAACGAAAGCCGGGCCGGCTGCTCAAGCCGGACGCGCGGCTCAGTCCCGCAGGGAAGGGCGATGAAGGCGCTGGTTGTCTATGACTCGGTCTTCGGGAATACGGAGAAGATAGCCCGTGCAATCGGCGATGCCCTCGGTTCCGCGCCGGACATCAATGTGCTCCGCGTGGGAGACGTCAGACCTGAGCACCTCACCGGCCTGACCCTGCTTATCGTCGGCTCGCCGACCCGGGCCTTTCGGCCCCTGCCGTCCATCAGCGGCTTCCTGCGCAGACTGCCGGTCAGAGCCCTGGCCGGCGTCGGAGTTGCGGCGTTCGACACGAGAATCGCGCCGGCCGACGTGAACTCATGGTTTCTGACATTCATGGTGAAGCTCTTCGGCTATGCCGCTCCACCGATTGCCGACGGTCTGACCCGGAAGGGCGGGGAGCTGGTTGCGACTCGTGAGGGCTTCTTCGTCAAAGGAACCGAAGGGCCGTTGAAGCCGGGTGAGTTGGAACGGGCCGCCCAATGGGCGAAGCAGGCATGGCACCGCAGAGCCTCCGGGCCGTCCAAGGCTGGGACCATATGAGTCCTGTTGCGCTGAGGATTGCCGAAACCGGGCAGTCGCATCTGCTGAACATTCTCACCGGCATCCGGCAGAGCGGTCATGGCAGGCCCTGCAATCAGGGAAGCCTGACCGTCCACAAACCGCTGATGCCGGCTGCCGGGCCGGCCCCCCAGGGAGAGTTCTGACGTGCGCGCAGAATCTGGCCGCTTGCGGTTTTCGCTTCAGGCCATTGTGGCCGCCGCGTTGTTCGGGGCCGGCGTGCCGCTGGCCAAGCTTCTGGCTGGCACGGTCGAAGCCGTGCCGCTCGCGGCGCTACTGTATCTGGGGAGCGGCGTCGGGCTTTTCCTGTTGCAGGGCGTCGCTGCGCTCGCCGGGCGGCCTGCCCGGGAGGCGGGCAT
>Ga0233425_10009828_pt1 | contig 11935 bp, 10 predicted proteins | sample Watercolumn_Towu_2_FD_181712 | JGI IMG/M metagenome (GOLD analysis project Ga0233425, IMG submission 181712) | Freshwater microbial communities from Lake Towuti, South Sulawesi, Indonesia - Watercolumn_Towuti2014_140_MG | ecosystem: Environmental > Aquatic > Freshwater > Lake | place...
CGACGCGCCCGTCCGCGTGGAGGACGACCCCGTTCCGGTCGGCGTAGCCCACGATGCGGCCGTCCTCGCTCATCGCGAGCTCGTCCGAAAGGAGCTCGCCGGAGGCCGAGAACAGCCCGCCGTGGTGCTGGTGCTGGTCGACCGTGAAGCGCGCGAGCTCCCCCGTCGCGGGGTTGTAGAGCCCGCCCTGAGCGCCACGCACCAGCCCCACCGCGCCCCCGTCACGCGTGGGCACCCAGCGGCTCACTTGCACGGCGGGCGCTGGCGCGCCCGCGTCCGCGGTCCGCCCCCCATCGCCCAGCTCGCGCCAGCTGCCGTCGCGCTGGCGCACGCACACGCTGGGCGTGCTCGTGGTGCGACCGTCGCAGGCGCCCGCGAACAGCAAAGTCCCGACGCTCCCCGAGTAGAAGCGCCCGGCCGACGGGAACGCCCGCTCGAGCTTCGGCGTAGGGCCGGCTGCGCCGGAGATCACCGACTTCGAGGACTGGGTTCGGCACAGGCCGAGGACGTCGCCCTCGACCGGAAGCAGCTCGCACTCGAGGCTGCCCGCGACGACCGCGGGACCGATGCTCGAGAGCTTGCCCTCCGGCAAGCTCACGCGGGCGAAGGCGCCAGCTGCGTCCACCAGCGCCGTGCGTTCGTCGAGCGGGATGCCGCGTCGCACGGCGCGAGTGAGCGGTGCCTCGCGCACCGAGGTGGGCCAGCGGGGGTCGCTCGGCTCGGCGCTGGGCTTGGTGAGCTCGTCGGGCAGCGCCGGGTGGCTCGACAGCGTGCCGTCGGCCTCGAGGCGCGACGCAGCTCGAGGTTGGCGCTCGAGCCAGAGCTCGTCGTCGGTCGCGACCAGCCGCGTGAGCCCCTGCGCCGACGCCTCGCGCCAGGACTTCTGCCCGCTGCCGCGCGTGAGCAGGAGATCGGGCTCGACCAGGAGCAGTGCGCGCCCGTCGCCCAGGGCGGCCACGTCGATGAGGCCGGCGACGGGCAGGGGCGCCGGCCTCCGGCCCGGCCAACCCAGAGCGAACCGCGCGCCGTTCGTGTGGTGCACGAGCACGTAGTCGGGGCCGAAGCTGGCGCGCGCGACGGGCGCCTCGACACCGACGACGGGCTCCAGACCCGCGACGAACGTGCGCGCGAAGTAGAGCGCGCTGGCGTTCCAGAACAGAAACCCTCCGCCGAGGTGCTTGGGCACGCGCGCGCCACCCGTGAGGGCCGGCGCCGCGACTTGAGTCGCCGTGGAGCCGCTCGGACCGACGCGTTGCCCCTGGATGAGCGCTCCCCCATCCGGGTTCTTGGGCGTCGGGGCGAGCGTGTCGCCAGGTCGGTCCACCGCCGCCGCCACCCACTCCGGTACGGGCGCGCTCGGCTTGGTGGTGGTTGCCGAAGCCGGCGGCGCCGAGGGCGCGCGCTTCGGATCGGTGCGGTACTCGTGGCATGCTGCCGCGATCAAACCAGCGCTACACAGGAGCCCGAGGCGGCGCATCCCGGCATCATAGCCCTAGACATGGCGCCGCCATCGGGTAGATCGGGGCCAACGTCATGAGGAACGACGCCCTCTACGCGCTGGCTTTCCTGGCCCTGACCTCGGGCTGCGAGGACAAGCCGAAGGAAACCAAGGTCACCGAGAGCGACGCCGGGCGGTCGGCCCAGGGCGCCGTCGACCCGAAGCTCGCGGAGGCGGTCGCCGCCGCCGGCTCCAAGGCGGCCAAGAGTGATGCCGGCGCGGCGACCGGCGACGGTCCGCCGCCGACCGGGGTGTTCGCGCCGGGCAAGGCCGACACGCAGATCAAGCGCGGCGACCCGCCCAAGGTCGAGCTCGGCGAAGCCGGCGCGGAGCCGCGCATCGCGCTTCAGGGGGAGGTTCCTCCCGGCTGGAAGCAGAGCGGGACCTTCGACGTCACGCTGCGCCTCGGCCGTGCGCAACTGCCTCCGCTCGGCGTCTCGCTGACCATCGAGGCGCAGAAGCCCAAGGCTCCGGCAGCGGGTGGGGCTGCGCCTGCGGCGGCTCCGGCCCCCGCTGCCGACGGCACGCTGCTCAGCGCCAAGCTCACGGACGTGAAGCTCACCGGCGAGCTCGGGCCGCAGGGCAAGGAGATGGCCGCCCAGCTCGGCAGGATGAAGGGCAGCAAGGTCGACTTCCGCGTGCTGAGCGGCGGTGTCGCGGTGGACTTTGCGTACCAGCTCGCCAAGGGCGCGTCCCCGGATCTGGAGATGGTGCTGCACGCGGTGGGCGAGGCGCTGGACGCGACCATCGTGGGCTTTCCCAAGGAACCGGTGGGCGCTGGCGGGTTCTGGCTGATCACGACGCGTGGCGCCTCCACCGGCGCGGAGGTCGTCTCGTACCGGCTCGTGAAGCTGGAGAAGGTCGCGGGCGACACGCTCAGCTTGAGCGTGAACGCCAAGCGCTACGCCGTCTCGCACAAGCTCGAGCTCGCGGGGCTGCCCCCTGGCGCGGAGCTCGAGCAATTCCAGTCCACCACGGACTCCAAGCTCACCATGACCAAGGGCGACCCGCTGGCCAGCGCGGGCTCGACGAAGCAGACGTTCCAGGCGCAGCTGATCCCCGCGGGGGGCGGGGATCAGCGCCTTGGAATGCAGTCCGTCGCGGAGGTCAGCATCGCGCTCGGGAAGAAGTGAGCGCGGGGGAACGACGAATCAGAAGCCGAGCTCTTTCTTGCGGTCTTCGGCTCCGGGCAGCGCGTCGCCCTTCTCGTTCACCACGGGCAGGCTCTTGGCGCGGTCCGCGTTGATCTGCTGCCACGCCTTCTGCTCGTCCGGGAGCTGCGTCTCGTCGTAGATGGCCTCGACGGGGCACTCCGGCACACAGGCGCCGCAGTCGATGCACTCGTCCGGATCGATGTAGAGCATCTCGTCGTCGCCGTGGAAGCAGTCCACCGGGCAGACCGCGACGCAGTCCGTGAAACGACAGCCCTTGCAGTTCTCGGTGACGACGAACGTCATGGATCTTCGACTCCTGTGCTTGCTCTGGCGGGCCGTCGGCCCGCGACGAATCGGGGGGCGAATCTAACAAGAAGTCGGGCGGCCGGGGCCAGCTTTTGTCGACCTGGCGCCGGATCCCTCAGTCCCGGAAGGCCGACACGTCGCCCGCGCCCTCGCGGACCACGACCGGCTCCGGCCCGGTGAGGTCGATCACGCTGGTGGGCTCGACGCCGCCCGGGCCCGCGTCGAGGACCAGCGCCAGCCCCGGGAACTCGAGGTCGATCTCGTGCGGATCGGGGTTGCCTTCCGCGCCATGGCGGGCCGCGGTGCTGGAGATGATGGGCCTACCGAGCTCGCGCACGAGCGCCAGCGGCACGGCGTGGTTCGGGATACGAACGCCGATGGTCTTGCGCGGCAGGTGGACGATCTTCGGGACCTCGCGTGTCGCCTCCAGGATGAACACGTACGGGCCCGGCAGGTGTCGCTTGATGGTGCGGAACACCTGGTCGTGCATGACCGCGTACTTGGCGGCGTCGGAGATGTCGGCGCACACGAAGGCGAGCTTCTGTTCGCGTTGCAGGCCCTTGAGCTGGTAGAGGCGCTCGACCGCCTTCTTGTTGAAGAGATCGCAGCCCAGGCCGTACACCGTGTCGGTCGGGTAGGCGATGACCTCACCGGCTTCGAGCGCGTCCACGGCTCGCCGGATCTTCCTCGGCTCCGGGTGCTCGGCGTTGATCTCCAGAATCATGGGCCGGCGCGCTCTTACACGCGTTGGCCGAGGGATCCAATCAATACCCGAGCTCGAGCATGCGCACGGTGCGGCCGCTCACCGGTACGGAGAGCTTGCCGCCCTTCGCTTCGAAGCGCTGGCCATCGAGGGCGTCGGCGGCGAATTTTGCGCTCCCTGCTGCGACGCTGGCCAGGGCCGCCCACTCCGTGGGGTTGATGACGAACAACACGCGCGCGGTGCCGCGTCGGTCGACGTGCAACGTCGCCTGGAGACCCTCGGGCGCGATCGCGAGCGTGGGCAGCGCGAGCTTGGACTTCAGACGCGCGACGAGCTCGTCCAGCGCCTCCGGTCCCAGCCCCAAGAGCGGGGGCACTTCATGCGCACCTTTTGGCGTCTCGAGCGGATCGTCCAGGGGCTGGAAGCCGGCATCGCGGCTGGGCAGGTACGGGCCCACGCTGAGGGGTGCGCCGCGCTTCCAGGCGCGTCGCGCGAGGCGCCCGAGCTCCGGCTCGAGCGCTCCGCTCGAAGCGAGCACCACCCAGCGCGCGCGCGCCAGCGAACGCTCGAGCAGGTCTCCACCGACGATGGCCCAGGGCACGCGGGCCTTCTCGAGCGCGTGCTCGACTTGACGGGCGAAGCGCTCGGTCTCGATGACCACGGGCGCGCCCAGGCCGAGCTCGTCCTCGAAGCAGGCCTCCTGCGCGCCGCCCCCGAGGATCTGGAACAGCGCGGCGCTCAGCGGCCCGAAGGCGTGGCACACGCGCGAGAGGCGGCGGAAGCTCCGTGGCACCACGATGTGAACGGCCGCCTCGCGCCGGAGCTCGGAGAAGCGGGTGCGCTCCAGGGCGGCGAGCAGCTTGCGCCAGGGCTCCGCCGCCGGCCGGATCTTGCCGGTCGCGTCGACGGGTGCACCGATCCAGCGATCGCGATCAACGACCATGTAGGCGTTGAAGCCGCGCAACCCGTAGGCCAGCGCGGTCAGGACGGAGAAGGCGTTGTCACGCTCCGTGAGCGGAGGGAAGAAGGGCGGGAAGCCCGCGCCGAGCTCGCAGGCGAAGGCCGCGTGCCCCCGAGCGGCGCAGCGCTCGGCGAGCTCCGAGGTACGGCGAGCGATCTCGGTGCGCTGGGGCGGCGTGGCGCCGTGGTAGTAGTCGAGCCCGACCAGATCCACGACCTTGCCGATGCGCTCCGGGTCGAGGGGCGTGGCGCCCTCGCTGAGCGGCAGGTTGTGCGAGAACGGGATCTCGCCGAAGCCGACCGCGGCCAGGTGCTGCCGCATCAAGAGGAACGAGTCGGCGAGCATCTGCTCCTGCCACTCCGCCCAATCGAGGTGGGGCGCGAGCTCTCCGGCGCTCTTGGCGTCGAAGCGCTTGGGCGGCTCGACGCGCGCGAAGGTCACGTGCTCGTCGCGGTACGCGCGCCGGAGCGCCGCCACGCGCTCGTAGCGCGCCTGCAAGAAGCGCCGGTACTTCCTGAGCGAGTCGGGGTGCCAGTCCTGGTCGTAGACGCCGTCGCGGAAGTAGAGCGCGCCCTCGTTGTCCACCTGGCAGATCACGATGGGACCGTGCGGGTAGACGTGACCCGCGAGCTCGGCCCCCACCGCCGCGAACCAGCGCGCCACCTCGGAGTGGAAGGTCTCGCTGGCGTAGCTCGGCACGGGGAAGGCGAGCGGGGGCACCGGCAAGACCACCGGGTTGCCGTGCGGTGAACGCGCCTGGCAGTCGGCGTCCCAGATCACGCGCTCCGGCAGCCCGAAGCCGGTGAGCTCGGCGTTGATGTGGGGGCCGGGGCGCAAGATGCAGTAGAGCCCGAGCTCGTGGATCAGCTCGACGAACGCGCCGACGTCCTTCTCGTCGGAGAGCTTGCCGAAGTCGAAGGCGCCCGGGCCCACCTCGTGGACGCCCCAGGGCACGTACACGTCGATGAGGCGGAAACCGAGGCTCTTCGTCGCGTCGAGCGCTGCCCGCCAGTGGCGAGGCTCGAGCCGCCAATAGTGCACGGCGGCGGCATGCAGCGGCAAGGTCTCGCCCCCGATGGCGAGCCCCTCGGGCACGAGCGCCACCCGGCCTTCGGCGCGGGGGCGTGAACGGCGACGTGCGACGTGCATGCTCGGGCGGGAACGCTATCCCGGGCGGACTAGTTGATCCAGAGCAAGTAGCGGAGCTTGCGCTCCAGCGACTCCTCGCCGCGCTCGACCTCTCCCTTCATGCGGCCCACGCGACGCAGGAGCGGCGAGGGCTTCATCTGGCGGACGTAGTGCGAGCCGAGGACGCCCCGGAGCACGGCCTCCGTCTCCTGCTTCTTCCTCGGTCGATCGAGGTGCTCGACCACGTCGAGGTCGATGACGATGTCGTGCGGCGCGCTGAACATGCTGCCGAGATCGATGAAGCCACCGGGCGGGTCCTTCCAGCGGTGGTCGCCGAGCTGCGCCAGCTCGCTCACGGACAGCCCCTCCTCGCTCCGCATCAAGCGCTCGAGATCGCGGACCACGCCTTCCCAGGTCTCGTAGAGGGTGGCGTCCATCGGGAGGGGCAGCGGGTGACTCTTCTGCCTAGGGTTCGGTACCCACTCGCGCTCGTCGTCCTTCTCGGCGAGGTACGCCTTCCGGCTGGTCTCGGAGTGACGGAGACCGGCCAGCACCTGCTCGCGCGCGAGCTTCACTCGCTCTGGGCGAACCAGCCTGAGGCGCAGAGTGCGGGGGCGCTCGCGATCGTCGGCGAACAGGCGGTTCAGGTCGCCGAAATCGTAGCCGAGCGCGACGTCGATGAGCGCGCGTTGGAACGCCACGAATGCTCTCGCCCAGTACACGTCTCCGTGATCGAAGCGGAAGGTCGGCTTGCGGCGGGGGTCGTCCTCCGGAATGGGCTGGCCGTTCGAGTCTTGTTCGATTTGGAAGAGCAGCCGGTCGCGCGAGTCGACCCGACCGTTGCCGTTCCAGTCCTTCTCCCAGCACGCCAGGCACAGGTCGAGAGAGAGCTCCGGGTCGCGCGCCGCGAGCGCGAGGTCCGCATCGACCTTGGCTAGATCGGCGTCGGCTTGCTCGAGCGCGCTCTCGAGGTAGCGCTGGTTCAGGCCGCCGGCCAAGGCGCTTCCCACCGCTACCGTGCGCAAGTCCTTCGAGAGCTGGTTGGCCGTGCGCTCGTAGCGTGCGATGGCGCGCACGAGCGCGGCCTTGGGGTTCTCCGCGTCCCGCGCGAGCACGCTGGCGGCGCCGCGCTCCGCCGCGCCGAGGTCGCCCTTCGCCAGCGCGTTCGCGGCTGGGGTTGCGGCCGCGCCTCGCGCAGCGGGGTTCGGGGTGCTGCAACCGGGGAGCAGGGTGGCCACGAGGAGGAGGACGTGCCTTCGGGTCATGCTCCGGGCAACCAAGCAAGCGCGGGACCAGCACGAATTGCCCGAGGTTGTGCGGTTGCCGCGCGCGCGGCTACGCGGTTCTGCGCGTAGCGCGCGACCCGGCGCGAAGCGCGGGCATGTGAGTCGATTTCGCTCAAACCAATGGGTTACGCGTCTTCAGCCTGGGAAACCGGCTGAAGTCGCGATCGCGCGTCCAGAGCTCGGAGACTCCGTGCTCCAGGCACAGCGCCGCGACCCGAGCGTCATGCACGCGCGGCCCGGCGATCTTGCCTGAGCCGAGCAAGCCACGAAGAATCGACCAGTGCTCGCCCGTCTCCGTCAGGAGCACGACGCTCGGGCTCTCGAGCCAAGCATCAATCTGGTCGATGGCAGCCGCGGGCGGCGTGGGCGGCTCGTAGATGCGCGGGTGGGTGACCACGCCGTACAGCTCGTGCAGGCACGGCCAGGGCAACGCCCAGCGCTGCCGACCTTCGGCCAAGATTCGCAAGCACTCCGCAGCCGGGCCGTGCCACTCCGAGTCGGCGCGGTGAGCGTAGACCAAAATGTTGGTGTCGACGGCGATCACGCGCCGTGGCCTCGGTAGACCTCGTCGCGAATCCGATCCCAGCCCTCTCCTCGGAGCTCTGGCCTGAGCCCCTGGCCGCGGAAGCTCGCGTCCTTCAGCTTGAACGGCGGCCGCTTCTTCCTGTCGCTGAGGACGCGCCGGAGCCCGTCCTCGATGAGCTCGCGCAGCGTGGACTTGTCCCGGGCCGCCACGCGTTTCGCGTCCTCGAGCAGCTGATCCGAGATCTCGACCGTCGTCTTCATGGCTGTATGGGAGCCATGATATGGGAGTATGGGCCTGTCGTCAAGGCGGGCTCGGATCGGGGATGCAAATGTGGGTCGGAACGTCGCAGATCTCACCGCTCTTCGGGGCGCCGCAGTCGCGGTCCGTCTCTCACGCCTTCTCGACCTTGTTCGTCCCCGACGCGGTCTTGTAGCGCGAGCGCGTGATCTTGCTCGCGTCGTAGTCCTTCGTTTTCACGTCGGGCACGCCCAGGAAGGTGACTTGCACGTCCGTGCTGCCGTTCACGTCCATGATGGCGATGCCGTGCGCGAAGCCCTCGACGTGCTTGTAGTGGGGGCTCGACTTCTGGACGACCTCGTCGAACTTCGCCTTGTCGACGGCCAGCGGCTTGAGGCCGTAGTTGCCGTCGGGGTCGAGGTTCAGCACCTGCGTCGCGACGATCTCCTGGAACGGCGACGAGCTGATGCCCGCGCACACGTATTCGACGCCCATGGGCGTCGCGCCCGGCGTGTCGAAGTCGGGGTGGAGCTCGCCGGCGTAGAAGGCGTGGATGTCCCCGGTGATGACGACCAGGTTCTTCACGCCGGAGAGCGCCTCCAGGATCTCCTTGCGCTCGGTGCGGAAGCCGTCCCACTGATCCACCGTCAGGTACCAGATGCCCTGGAACAGGATGGGCACGCCGGGCAGCGAGAGGTCCGCGCACATCTGCAGGAGCTGGGTCTCGTTGCCCCAGATCTTCCAGGTCGCGTCCGAGGCCTTCACTCCGTCGATGAACCACTTCTTCTGCTTGTCGCCCAGCATCGTGGGCTTCACGAAGGCCTCGATCTTGTCGAAGGCGGCCTTCTTGCAGAAGTTGCGTGAGCCGAGCGCCTGGTTGGCGGAGAGCTTGCCCGCCTCGGAATAGGTAGGCACGTCCGCCGGCGCGCCGGCGGGCTTCTCGGTGGTGCCGGCGCCCTCCGGGATCACGTGGTCGCTGCGGTAGCTGCGCTGGTCGGTCAGGAAGAGCTCGACGTGCTTGCCGTAGCGGAGCGTGCGGTAGATGACGAGATCGTCCGGGAAGCTCGCGTTCAAGTCGAAGGTCACGTCCGCGGGCTGGTACTCGAACCAGGCCTGGTTGGCGTTCTCGCGGCGCTCGGTGCTCTTCTCGGCGCCCTTCTTCTCGTTGAAGTCGGTGGCGTGGTCCTGCCACGAGTCGTTGGCGAACTCGTGGTCGTCCCAGATGCAGACGAACGGGTAGGCCGCGTGCACCTTCTGCAGGTTCTCGTCGCTCCGATACTGACGGTAGAGGCCTCGGTAATCTTCCAGGGTCTTCGCGGCCTTCACGCCGGCCACGATCTCGAGCCCGTCGGGGATGGTGATCTTGCGGTTCGGATCGGGGGTCTGGAAGTCGGGGTCGCCGTCTGTCTCGTAGACGTAGTCGCCCAGCCAGACCACGAAGTCTACGGGCTGCTCCTCCTCCAGAAACGCCTTCCAGGAGTGGTAATAGCGACCGATGAAGTCCTGGCAGGAGGCGAAGGCGAAGCGCACCGGAACGTCCTGATCGGCCTTCGGTGCGGTCTTGGTGCGACCGACGACGGACTGGGTCTTCTCCGCCTTGAAGCGGTAATAGTAGCTCGTGAAGGCCGAGAGCCCAGTGGGCTTGACGCGCACGGTCCAGTCCGTGGACTCGTCGACGTCCACGGTCTGCTTGGCGATGATCTCGGAGAACGCCTCGTCGGCGGCGACCTCGCAGATGACCTTCACGCTGCCCGAGCCGGACTTCGGCACGGCGCGTGTCCACAGGATCACGCTGTCGGGCCTGGGATCGCCCGAAGCGATGCCCTGGGGGTAGACGGCGGCCTGGTCCGCCGGGTCGGTGCTGTAGGTGGTGGTGTCGCCGCCTCCACCGCCGTCGTCCGAGCCACAGCCGAGGGGTGAAACCGCGACCGTGACGACCAGCCCAGCGAGGAAATCCCGACGCGCAATCCGTGAAGCCATGGCGCGGGAGCCTAGTGCCCGAGGCCACCGCGTGCAACGCGCCGGACGCTCAGTTGCGAACGCGCTCGAAGCTGCCGCGGACCTCGGTGTGGCGGGAGAGGAACAGGGTCCAGGCCAGCGCGTTCTCGGCGCTTCGCCCGAAGCGGATGGCCTTGAGATCGCGCGCCTCGAACGTCATCACGCTCGCGCCGTCGAGGTGCGGGAAATAGGCGTTTCGGTCGTTCCAGACGCCGACGAACAGCTTGGGCCGTTTCACGTTGCTGGAAGGATCGACGTGTGGGCGGGCCAAAGGATTCAGCTCGCACCTCGGCTCGACGCGTCATCGCGGCGTTAGCCCCGCCGCCCCCGCATCGACCTGAGGGTCTCCCTCAGGTTGTTCCGCGCCGCGAAGCCGGTGGCCTTGACGAAGCGGCTGCCGTCGACCGTGCACGGGAACTTCAGGAAGTCGAGGGCGCCTTGCGGGATGCGCGCGAAGCCCAGGCGACCGCGCACGAGTTGGATCACCGGCTCGGGCAGCGGCACGCGCGTGGCCCCGCTCTCCTCCACCACGACGTGGAGCGGCACCTCGCCGGGTCCGGCGACGTTGAACACGCCCTTCAGCCCCGGCTCGAGCGCGTACTCGAAGGCCACGGCCAGGTCGTCCTCGTGCAGCACCTGCTGCACCGGATCGTAGCCTGCCACGGTGAACACACGCTTCGGCGCGAGGTAGCTCGAAAACAGTGTGTTCACCGTCGGCCCGAGCACGTTCACCGGGCGGAGCACGACGACCTCCGTCTCCGGGTTGCGCCACAGCATCGCCGAGGCGAACAGATCCGCGGCCACCAGATCTTGAATCTCCGGGAAGGTGCGCCCGGCCGTGGGCGGGTGCTCCTCGCGCATGAAGGCCGGATTGTCCGGCAGCGCGCCGTACACCGTGTGTCGGCTCGGAAACACGACCTTCTTCACGCCCGCGGCGAGGGCGAGCTCGAACACCCGCGTCGTGCCCTCGAAGTTCACACGGTAGCGCTCCGCGGCTGGGACGCTGAAGCGGCGTTCACGCGCCAAGTGCAGCACCGCGTGGGGGTGGAGCTTGCGCAGCACGTCGTCGAACGAGCGCTTGCGGATGTCGGCGACGTGGGGCACGACGCCCTTCGGCAAGCGTTCGACGGGCTTCCTGTCCACGGCGTGGACCTCGAAGCCACGGCGCGCCAGGTGCTCGACGGACAGGCGACCGATGGACCCCGCGGCGCCGGTGACGACGACGCTCGCCCCGCTCATGCGAAGAACACGCCTTTCCGAAGCCCGAGACCCCGGTCGATGAGCTCTTTCACACGCCCTTCGACCAGGCGCACCTTCGGGATCACGACGTCGTCGTCTTCGTCGCCGCGCCCCTCGAAGCGCACGGGCTCACCGAACAGGATGTGGACCTTGGCGGGCAGCGGCAGCGGGAGCAACGTGGGTGTGAGGGGGGCGTAGGGCACGCCCATCAGGCGCGCCAGCGGCTTCATGCGCGAGAAGCTCGGGCACATCTCCTCGCCGCCGATGAACGCGAACGGCACGACCGGGGACTTCGTCTTCATGGCCAGGCGCGCGAAGCCCTGGCCGAAGCCCATGATCTTGTAGCGGTCCTTCCACACCTTGCCCCCGCCGCGCTCGCCTTCGGGGAACACCAGGACAGCGGCTTCTTCCTGGTCGAGCAGGCGCTCGGCGTTCTCAGGCAGGCCGACCAACTGGCCCAGCCGGGTCATCACCATGTTCACGTAGGGCGGCTCCGCGAAGAACCGCTCGATCATCGCGCGCACGAAGCGCGGCGGCTCGGCGTCGAGGATCATCGCCGCGGCGACCAGCAGACCGTCGTAGGCGAGCTGCGCGCTGTGGTTGCCGATCAACAGCACGCGACCCGCGGGGACGTTCTCGATGCCGTGGACCTCCACGCGGAAGTAGTTGCGGTAGAGGAAGCGCACGAAGGCGAAGGCTCGCTTGGTCGCAGCGGGCGAAGCGCCCCAGCGGTCGTAGCCGTATTCGTTGACCGTCGGCGCGAGCCGATCGATGCGCGCGCTGGTCTCGTCGTCCACCAGGCGATCGAGAGCGGCTTCCCAGGCGCGAAACGGGCGGGACACGGCCCCAGCATAGCGGAGCCGCGCTGTGCTATCCTGCCGTGTGGTGATTCGGCCGTC
>Ga0233425_10009829_pt1 | contig 11932 bp, 9 predicted proteins | sample Watercolumn_Towu_2_FD_181712 | JGI IMG/M metagenome (GOLD analysis project Ga0233425, IMG submission 181712) | Freshwater microbial communities from Lake Towuti, South Sulawesi, Indonesia - Watercolumn_Towuti2014_140_MG | ecosystem: Environmental > Aquatic > Freshwater > Lake | place: Indonesia...
GCGAGCCGATGAAGCGGCGGGTCTTCCCGCCCGACCCGACCGGAGCCGCCTGGCAGGCGGAGGCGGGCTTCCGAGAGGAGGGAGCGGTCCACTCCGGAGCGGTGCAGCAGTGGCGGGAGTTCGCCGAATGCGCGCGGAGCGGGACGAGGCCCTGGTGCGACCTCACCCGTGCCCGCGAGAGCATCCGCGTGGCGGTGGCCGCGCAGCGCTCGCTCGACGAGGGCGTGATCGTGACGCTGTGAGCCGCAGCTCGAGCGGCTGAACACCAACTCGGGTCGATTGAAAAAACCGTGAAAAGTCTTTGAGGAAAGGGGTCCGGGGGAAACCACTTTCTTCAGAAAGGGGTTTCCCCCGTGAACGGATACGACGCGAGCACGGCCCGGACGCGGTCCAGCTCGCGATCCGGCGGGTCGGTGTAGGGCGGCTCCGCGAATTGGGGGTCGAACTCGGCGACGGGGATCCACTGCTCCCGCTGCTCGGGCACGATGCAGCTCTCCTGGTCGTCGATCAGCACGACCTCGTCGAGCGACGCCCCGGTGACGAATGCGAGGTCCTTCAAACCTCTGCATGGCCAGTCGATGTACTCGAGGTCAGTGGCCGCGATGGCCGGGGCGAGCCCGTCCGCGACCAGCCGCGCCACGACCTCCCGGGCCTTCTCCTCTCGGACCGACGTGAACAGGGCAACTCGTTCCGCCACTTTGAAGCAGAATTCCAGGAGCTCGAACAGGCCGGGCCTCGGGAACTGGCTCACGGCGCTCGAGACGAGCGTGCCCTCGAGGTCCAGCGCGATGACCCGCACCGTCATAGGAACCAGATCCGTCCGTGGGTCGGAGGCGCCCGTTCCGGGGTCGTGATCTCGCCGTCGTCCAGCCCGACGTATCCGCGCACGTACTTCAGGGTCGCGCGCAAGACGAGGAGGTACTCGCTCGGTGGATCGAACATGCAGCAATTCTCCTCCTCGTCCAGCATGACCTCGACCAGGTCGAGCAGCTCGGCGTGGGGTTTGCCGTGGAGCTCATTCGACTCGATCACCGAGATCACCTCGATGATTTCCATCTCGTTGTAGAGAGAGTTGTCCAGCCAGCGGTAGAGCCATTCGGTCAGGTCCGACATGTCGAGGACCTGGGGTTCGCCCAGGATCTTCCGCTCGATGGCGGCGAGATCGAGCGCCGTGCTCTTCGCCTCCCTGGAGTCGAACAGGTAGCCGTCGGCGTGGTCCTCCCAGCCGGAGTGCTCGTATGCGCTCATCCCGCCGCGGTTCCGGGCGACGAAGCCCATGGCCCCGCGGTGTCGCTGCTGCTGCTCCAGCTCACGGCGACAGAGCTCTCGGATGGTCGCCCGCAGGTCGTATTGGTCTGCCCCGGGATCGGTGCTCCGGACGAGCGAGCTCAGGTCCACTGTCACGCCGAGGTCATGTGCCGCGGCCGTGATCTCCTGCTCGGAATATCCGTGCCGGCTCACCGTCATCGGGCTCCTCCGCCGCCATTGTGGTCGTCGGGCTTTTCCACACCAGGGCTCGGCCAGATGTCTCCGAGGGAGCCGAGCGACGGTGTCGAGTCGGGACGGGGGACGCGTTCCGCCTGCCCGACCCAGCTCGCCAGCGCTTCGGCGCGACCGGGGAGGTACCAGCCCTTCTCGTGATGCTTTCGCGCTTTGTGGCACCTGCTCAGGATGTCAGGGTCGAGACTTCCTCCTTCGAGCACCCGGTCGACACGCCCCGGGTGATACCAGAACAGGTGATCGTGGGCGCGTTCGTCCTCGTCGTACCAGTAGTCCAGCTCGTAGCTTTGGAGGCCGAACAGACCGCCTTCGGAGCGCAGCACCTCACCGAGCCACTCCTCCTGGGGGACGTCGCGTGAAAAGTAATCTGCCTGGCTCTTGGTCACGGTTTCGAAGGTGATGACACAGTGGCCGGGGTTGGCGCCCAGACGCAGTTCGAAGTAACCTGCGCCGGGGAACCAGAGCTCGCAACGCAGCCCGACGGGATAGCCGCGGATCGTGCCCTCCTCCCACCAGACATTTTCCACCGGCAGACGCACCTTACGCCCGCCGGGAAGCTCCAGGGTCTCCCAGTAGTGGCGATGCCAGGGGAGAGACTTCTCCATCGTGGGCTCGAGCATCCGGATCAGGGGACGCCACCATTCGCGCCCCTCGAAGACCATCATGATATCCGTGGACCAGCCCATTCCGACCTCGTCAGCAGGCCCGACCCTCCGCGGACACGTTTCAGCCGGTTTTCAGCAAGGCGCACTCGGGATCGGGCCCGATGTGTTCCTCCGTGGTGCGGCGCGACGACCCAGACCGGAACGATCATCGCTTCCTGGCCAGGATCGACTCCTTCAACTTTGTCGCCTCCCTTTGGTCGTCCGATTCCGGAGCGGCGAGAGACAGGGCCTCTTCGCACTCCTCGAGGGCGTTACGAAGCTCTCCGAAGTCGAGGAGCAGCCGCGCCCGCCTGATCCGCAACCACGGATCCCTGGGCGACCGCTCGATGCGCAGGCTCAGCTCCCGCTGCTCCTCGAGCATGTTTTCGTAAGGGCTGTTGCGAATGCTGTCCCAGCCCTGCATGTGTCCGAGCGCGCTGTCCGCGAAGGACGACCTCTGGGGCCGGAGCAGGCGCTGTAATTCCTCTTCTTCTTCATCGAACCGGTCGAGTGGCATGAGTCATCTCTTTCTCGTTCTCGTTGGTTGAAGGCGGGTGGTCGGATGTGTAGTCATTCGTCTCCCCCGTATCGCCTCCGAGAGGCGCACGAGACCTGTGTCGAAGTCCTCGGAGAGGTCCACGACGAGCTTGCTTCGCAGGAGCAGAGGGACGTCACAGTCATCGATCTTGAGAGGAATGACGTTGAGGAGGCCCTCCATCTCCATCATGATGGCGGTCTGCATCTCCAACTTGACCCAGTTGGAACGAATTGATTTGTTGCTCAATACGAGGAGTACGATATCGCTCTGAGCCATAGCCGATTCGATCTCTTCGACAATGAGCCCACCCCCTTTGATCTGTGACTCGCTCACCCAGGTCTTAATGCCTTTTTCCTCCAGTCCTTTCCTGATGTTCTCGACAGTGTTGCTGTCCTGGAAGGAGTATGAGACAAATGCGATGCTGTCGTCCTTGAGTTTGCGCCTAGCATCATCGAGCACATCTACTGGGATAATCTGCAACGCATGAAGCGCCTTCAGCAGATTGGTCTCTGTTTCAATACTGCCACAGATATCGCGTTTCGCGTTTACCAGCAGGAAGTTTGCCGTCTTTGTCAGAGCTAGAGGGTCAACGACACCAGAAACGGATAAAGCATAGAGCACAGCGGCTGACGAGGGTTTGTCATCTTTCCAGCTACCGTTGCTCGACCTCTTCTCGAGCAGCGCGCTAGCACGTCGAGTCGCCTCATCCTTCAAACCGAGTTGACACAAATACCTTGGCAACCAACCCTCACTCCTCACGAAGAACGTTTTAGGGTACTGCTGAAACCATGTTGCCGCTGAGGATAGAAGGATGGGGTCGAAGAGCGCTCTCTGCTCCACGACCAGGCCGTAGAGATGAGTCTTGAACACGAGGTTGAGACGACCAATGTGATCTGTATCCGTCCAATGAACGACAAACGATATTCGGGCTGGTTCTCTAATGTTGAACTTCAATGCGAGGACCTGACGCAGCAGATCTATTGTCGTGAGCTCTTTGGGATCACTTGTGATCCGATCTGCAATACACCGGGCATGCATTTCAGTCATAGTGCTTTGAAGCCCGAGCTCCTTGGCGCATAAGAGCAACAGGATCTGCTCGTTCTCAGGAAGATCTCCGAGCCTTCCAAGAAATCCGAGAAAAGACTCGATGAGCGATCCAATCTCCATGTTCCTCTTGAGGTATAGTCCATCCATCGAATTCCCTCATCGTCGAGAGCTCAGTGTACCTTCCTTTCGTAATGAATGGTGGTCTTTCTACCCGGGGTGCCTATTCGCACACACAGCCATTGGTGATATCCGCAGGCCTGCTTCCGGCATCACGGCACCCTCTCGAGCCCCTCGTACACCCTGCGTCCACCGCCGCGCTCGAAGAACTCGCGCAGGCGGCCGCCGGTGCAGTAGTTGTAGTAAGAGAGAAAGCCCAGCGCGATGTCGAGCGAGAGCCAGGCGTCGCGGATCACGCCCGCCGAGCGAGCCTCGGCGCACGTCATGCCGGGCCGCCAGGCCGAGAGGTCGATCGCGTCACGAGGGCCCACGTCGCTGCGGCTCCAGACGCCAGGCACCTCGAGCGGGCACACGTCGTCGCCGAGGGGCGTCTCCTCGGTCAGGAAGCGCAGGGCCTCGCAGGCCGCTTCCGGGTCGGCGGACAGGGCCAGGAGCAGCGCGTGCGGCGTCACGATCCCGGGCTCGAGGCAACGGCCTCCGAGGTAGCCGCGCTCGGTGCAGCTCCGAGGGTTGTTGCAGTTCGACGCGCCCCCGGCCCGGAGACCGCGCTCCCGGGCGAAGGCGAGCTGCGCCCGCGCCGATGCCCTGGCCGACTCGCCGACGCTGATGAGCGGCGTGGGCAGAGCCCGGCGTGCGGACACGGGGTGATCGTCGGGGTAGAGGAACAGGGAGCTCTTGAACGCGAGGAACAACCCGCCCGCCGCGGTGTACGGCGGATCGCCCACGACCGGGCATGCACTCGGGTCCCCGCCGTGGAAGCAGGTCGGCATCCACTCGTGGGTCGTGCCGTCCTCGGCCTGCCAGAAGCACAGGCCGCGAGGCCCGCACCCGTCGCGGGTCTCGTGCCAGTCGTCGCAGGGCTCGGGGCAGGTCGGGCTCCCGCCGGGCGTGCAGGCCGCCACGAGCCGCGAGTCCCAGTCGTCACGCGAGCAGGCGCCGCTGCCCACGCACAACGCCGATGCGAGCGTCGTGTCGTTGAGCCTGACCACGTGGCGCCACTCGAGGACGCCCGGTGTGGTGTCCGGATGGATCATGTCCCGGGCCGGCAGCACCGCGCCGTAGATCGCGCGGTCGCCGTAGGTCTCCCGTCCCCGCTCCGTGAGCCGGCCGAGCGCGGCCCATGCCCCATGGCCAAGCTCCTCGGCCCGGTGCGCGAGGTCGTCCTCGCCCCACTCCTCGAGCAGCGCGTGGAGCGAGAGCATCACGGCGATCTCGTCGGCCACGTCCATGAGGCTGATGACCCGGTCCCGCGGGTTCTGGATCAAGCTGACCGGGTCGAACCAGTTGGGTGGCAACCCCGGGACCGGTGAAAACTCCTCGCCTGCCCGGAGCCCGAGGACCTCGCCGGGAAGTCCGGTCCATCGGGGGAGTCGCTCGAGGGTCGCGATGGCGCGTGCGATGATGTCCACGGCCAGGGACCGCTCCATCAACCCCAGGTCGGCCGCCGCGGCGAACGACATGAGCGAGAGAGCAACCTTGTCCGAGCCCGTCAAACTGGCTCCGCACACGAGATCGGGGTAGTCGTCGGTTGGACACGTGAAGTCGGTCTCGGCCCGCGTCTCGGCGTCGTCGATGTAGAACCAGATCCGGTCGATGTGGACGTCCACCTCGCGGAGCTGTCCACCGTTGGCCCCGATGACGATCTGGCTGACGCGAGAGAGCCGCTCCTCGTCACCGAAGCTCGAGAGCGGGATGTCGGTCGTGGTGTAGGCCTCGTGAGCTTCGCACCCGAGCGAGGAGCTGGTCAGGGGAAGCGCGATCGCGGCCTCGTCCCTGGAGCTCCCGTCGGCGCTCACGTACTGGAGCTTGACGTCGATCTCCCGCAACGCGACAGCGCCCGGCTCGACGCACCACCGGATGCGCATCCGGTCGTACCGGTGCAGGTCCACGGCCCGGATGGTGGTGCCGCGAGGGGCGACGCCGCCGAGCGGCAGCGCGATGCCGGCATACGCGCCGGCTTCGGGCAGCCGGAGACCGAGCCGGATGGTGACGATGCAGCTCGGACAGCCGGGTGCCCACGACGCGGCGATCGTCCCGCCTCCGCCATACCAGACGCCTCGGAGGTCGAAGTGCGGGGCCTGGCTCATGACCCAGAAGCCCGGCGAGACCGGGCACCCGTCATCGCCGCGGATCGCCAGGCCGTCATGAGTCATCAGGGTATCGGGGTCGGTGAGCAACAGGAGCATGGTCACGCTCTCGCGAGCGATGTCCTCGAGCACGGAGGAGTCGGTGCACCGCGGAAGCTCCACGGCATCCGCGTCGGTATCCGAGTCGGTATCCGCGCTCGCATCGACCTCGCCGTCCGTGTCGGCGCCCTGGTCGGCATCGGTGTCCGGAGTTGAATCGACGTCCGGGTCGGCGTCCGGGCCGCTGTCCACGCGGTGGCACTCACCACAGCCCGTCAACCCGTAGAACGCGAGGCCAGCGAGCATGGCCAGGATCGTTTCACGCAACGGCCGCGAGTCATCGAGTTTCATCGGTTTCTCCCTTTGCTCGTCCACATCCCAAGCGAGCATCACTCATGCCGAGTTGACGAGACGATTGATCTCGTTGGAGATCTCGAATGAATTCGATTGACTCGAATGATACAACGGCGCACTCTCAGACGAGTATGAGCCACTCATTGTTCGATATTTCGGCGATGTTTGAGCGGTTTCTATCTGCCATCCACCGAGGTGCTCATCACCAGTGTGTCGAAGCGCGGGACGCGAGCCAGGAATTCGCGGAACGACCCTTCGACGGTGAACGTGTACTGGAGCAGTGTGTCCCTGTCTGCACGGAGATCTCGGAACACGAGGCGGTACTGGCGCATCCACCGCGATCCGGCGCCGGGCACCATGACGTATGAGGTGGTTGCGAACTGACCTCGCTCATGCCATCGGACGAGGTGGAGACCGACGACACGGACCCTCCAGTTCGTCTGGAGCCGCACCCACTGCAACCAGCCCGCCGTGGTCATGCGGAGCTGGTGGTACGGCTTCCTGGATTCCGGCTCGTTCAAGTCGATCTCCGGCACGCGCTGGAAACCCTGGAAGTTCGTCGTGCAGATGACTTCCATGTCTCCATCTGGACCGCTGAGCGAGAGCAGGTCGGCCTGGCCTTCAGGACCCTTGGATGGTCTGCCGGGTTCGAAGTCCCCGGCGTTGAAGCTGACGCCGCGATCGGCGACTGACACCAGCCGGTCTGTCCTCGCCGGGGATGATGGCTCCCCACTCTGGAACCCGAAACGCGCGGCGATGACGTTCGCCAGTTCGATGGGGTCAGTCCCGGTCTCGTGCGCCTGCACCGTCTCCAGAGGGCGCAAGGGTCCCAGTGCATCACTCGCCGCCGCGGCATCCCAACGCCGGAGGCGGACCTCCATGACCCGTTCGCTTGCGCGGTCGGCGAAGCTCTCCCGAATCCAGGAGACCTCGTTCTTGCAGTGATCCGATTCGCCATAGGCGGGACTCGTGAACAGGACGGCGAACCGAGAATCACGGATGCCCTCCTGGATGGCGGCGTTGAAGTTCTGATAGTTCTCGAGCAGCATCCGGTACTCACCGAACCAGACTCGCACGCCCTGGCTCATCAGCCTCTCGACCACGGGCCGGACAGTCTGCACGTCCGTGGTGCGGTAGCTCACGAACAGGTCCTGCTGCCGGCCCTTCATGGCGAGCTCCCGGACGAGCGGTTCAGAGTCATTTGTCAGCAGTCCGAGAATCCGGCGTCCTTCCGGATCGGCGGTCCCGGCCAACGCGCGGGCCGTGATGGCGCGAGTGGCAGAGCTCGGATCTTCCGCCAGCATCGCGAAACCCGACGTCACCAGGGGACCACCGATGTCCTCCAGCGCGGTGGCCGCCTGGCTCCGGAGCATTTCCATCGCCATGCTCGGGCCTCTCGCCGCGGTCCAGGCCATGAGCAGGTCGTCGATGGCCCATTCCGCTCGACGCTCGCCCAGCAATCGAATGGCCTTCAGCTTGATCAGGTCCCGCCCTCGCTGGAGCCACATGAGCCAGAACAGGTCCCAGGCGCGACCCGAGCGCCTGACGAAGGCGACCACGGCGATCAGCAGGACCAGTGCACAGCCACCGCCCGTGATGGCAGAGAAGGAGTCGCGGGCCAGGAAGTATGCTGCCGCCATGGCTCCCAGGAGCAATGGCACGAGGAAACAACCAGGCGACGACCCGAGGAGGAAGTACATCACGAAAGCCGGTAGTTCGGAGGAGGGGAAGGGAGCCCTTTTCTCCCGGTGCGGTCGATCTCTGGACCGAGGCGGAGGCGTCCAGTCGTTCGGTGACGACGGCTTCAGCCCCTCGCCCGGGGGAGGACCTGCCATGGCCTCACGCATTCGCGGACCCTGGCCTGACTCGAGCATCGAGAGCATCTCACGTGCGAGGTGCGAGAGCGACGCCATCTCGCTGCCGACGGGAACCGGCGGACCACTGTCATCGACCACCGACTCGAAAGCCCTGGATGCTTCGCGGAACCGTCCCAGCATCATCAGGGCCGTCCCCATCGTGTACTGGATCTTGGGGCGATTCGGGTCATCGCCGCTCAGTGTTGCGAGGGCCGTCGTTGCCGCATCGACCACTTCCTGCCAGTTCCGTCGGCCGTAGTGTGCTTCCACGAGGTTCATGTGGAGATCGCCCAGAACAATGTCCGGCTCCACCGGTGTCCCTCTGGAAGCGGCGGTCAGCCAGGTGATCGCCTCGTCCCACTTCCCCAGCTTGGCGCAGATCACTCCCTGGACGTAGCGTTCGTAGGGCTTCGCAACATCGATGGCCGACATTCTTCCTTCCTCCCACATGACTTCATGTTGGTGCCGACCGTTCCGCGATCCTGCGGACGGCGCGATCGATGACGGGCTCGAGGACGAAGAGCAGTTGAGCGAGCTCGCACGCCAATGCCTCGTCTCGCTGGAGGAGGCGCAGAGCGCAGAGGTCGCACTCCTCGAGGGCGTGGCGGCGCAGCGGATCCGGGATCTCGACTTCCTCCTCGGAGGAGAGGAGCCGGTGTAGCTCGAGGCACTCGACCGTCGGATCGTGATACAGCAGGCATTGCGTCAGGTCGTCGATGAGGTCGTCGAGATCGAGTCGGTCCTTGGCACCGAGCAGCTCTCGCCTGGCTCCTTCGCGGAGCCACCGGGCCAGGCGCGAAGACGTGTGCTCGTGTGCCATCGATACACCAGCGCGGCGATATCGCATCGACTGGCGGCCCCATCGCCTCTCCGGGCCGCTGCGAGGATCAAATGTGATCATGAGAGTACACCCTGCCCAGCGCCCGGGCCAGGTCCACAGTTTGTTTCATCGTCAGGGAGTCGTATGCGGAGCGGTCCGGACGCGCAGGGCCAACGATTTTCAGGACACGCGTCATGAGCTTATGCCTGGTCTTCAGCCCCCTGATGCCACATGGATGGAGCCGGACGGCGTTGTCCACGAGGCGCCTGCACAGACCCGCCGGTCCGAGCCTCACATCGTGCAACGGCTCACAGTACCGACGGAGACGGGCGAGAGTTTCGGCTTCGAGCTCGGCAGTCCAGCCGGCCTGATGTTTGTCCGCCCACATGACTCGTTCGATGATGTCGATCGAGATGCCGGTTTCCTCGCACATCTCCTCGATGGTCTGTCCGTGATACAGTGACGCGGTGAAGATGTACGCACCGCTCGGGCTCCAGTGTTCGAGGATCCTTCCGACTCCCGGCGAGATCTTGGCGATGTTGATCATCCGTTCTTCGACCGTCTTGACGGCTTTCTTCCGCGCAACGGGTCGGTCAAACAGGTCGTCGCCGAAGAAGCTGACGATCTGACTTCGTGTCAGCCACGCTTCGTCCTCGCCACACAGGAACGAGGCGATGTCGCGTGCGGCGATCCAGACGTTCTGTCCGATTCCGGAGCTCTTCCTGACCTTGCCTCTGGATACCCCGTTCATGACCTCGAGCTCGACCCGGATGGCCCGGAGCAGCACGGATCGTTCCACACCGTGGAGCTCGTGCCTGCCGAGCGAGAGCACGTGCGCGATCAGAGCGCGGAAGATCGTCACCGGGACGCGCGTCCTGAACCGCGGCAGGTCGTTGAGGAGCCGTCGCCTGAGACTGGACTCCGTGAAAGCAAGGAACGAGCCGAGGTCGAACGGTCCCATGAACTCCGCGGCCACGTCGGGGAGGATGTCGTGGGCCTTTCCGGCGACGTGATCGAAGCTCAGACCGGTCCTCGCCATCGTGCTGATCACGACCGGGGTGACATCCCAGACCTGATGCGGGGCGAAGAACGTGCGCACCTTGAGGGCGAAGGAGGTGGTTTTACTGCCTGCCGGTGGCGAGGGCACACGTGTGAAGGCCGTGTTGAGGGCTTTCATCACGGCGGCGTGGACGCAGCGCGGCTCGTTGCGAGCAAGTGAAAAGAACTGTTCAGACACCTTCACGACGGCCTGACGGAGGTTCTCGAGGAGGCGTTTCTCGCGCGGCGAGAGCTTCGAGCCGCCGTCGACTCGCGGCACGAGGTAGACATAGCGCACGGGACCCTGGGGGCGGTCCTTGCAATGGATGCACGAGCACGCCCTCACCGTATCGACGGAGAAGGCGAGGAGCACGTTCTCGTTGGAGAGATAGGGCCTCGATGGCGACGCGTAGATCTCGCCGATCGTGCGCTTTGCCTTTGCCCGCGCGAGCCCGACGTCCGGGGTCGCGGACGCGAGCTTCTTCTCGAGCTCGGCGACGAGCTTCTCCATCGAAGGCATGGATCTCGGCGCATCTCCGGCGAAGACGCGTACGACCTCACCCCGAGTCAGGGAGTCGAGCTCGGTGAGCTGGAGCTTCGGAGTGAAGGTGACCACCTCGGTCCGGACGTGCTCAGGCACGCCAGAGACGAGCTCGCGAGACCCGCTATCGAACAAGCCGCTGTTCAGCTCCAGCCAGAAACAGGTTCTCGCCCCGATCCTGGGGTGCGAGAAGTCGAAGCGGACCTGGTCCCCTTCGGGGGCCGTCTCGACCTTCCACTTCACGGTGTTGTGTGTCGTCGCCTTCGAGCTCATTCGGTGCCTCCCGGTGTGCCCGATGCACCACACAGTGCAACCGGTAGACCACTATCGAATCGGTCACTGGAGGAGGGACGCAGAGCACCGATGTTCCTCCGCAACTTCGCGTGGTTGGGCGTATCGCGTGATGGAGTAACCCGCCAGTGTCGGACGATACGGCGAGCCGCGATTGCTCGATAGTCAAGCGATAGTTGCGCGACAATCGATCATTCGCTCTTCACCCACCGAGCTGCCGCTCGAGCTCGAACATGGGCTCGAGGTCGTACTTCTCGGGTGGCGGCGGGAAGCGGTCGATCGGGACGACCTCCTTGAGCAGATCGGGGTCGTCGTGGTCGATGAGGTCGCCCGCGAAGTAGTTGCGCGCGCGACCGAGGTTGCGCTGGCCCGTCAAAGTGGAGAGCACACCCCTCGTGGTCCGGACCGCGCCCGCGTACACGTGGGCCGGCGTGAGCCGATCGAAGGGCGTCGCGATCGACCGCATGGCGAACACGTGGCGGTGGAGGATGCGCAGGCCGGCCCTGACCGCATCGGAGGCCGCAGCGCCGGACGTGAGGTGTTTCCCCAGGATCTCCCTGGGCTCGTTGTCGTTGCCGACGAGCGCTTTGCCGTAAGTCAGGGCGAGGGCGGCCTCGACCGCATCGGCGAACGCTTCCGGCGGCGAGCCGTCGGTCGCGTGCGCCGCCCGCCGGACATCGTGCACGACGATGGTCTCGACCGCGTCAGGGCCGAGCCGTCGGACCTCGATGAGGGCGTCGCCGCCCAGGCGTCCGGGCCGGACCAGGGCCTCGTCGATCTGGGACATGAAGTTGGTCATGGCGAGGATGATCACACCGTCCAGCGGCTCGACGCCGTCGAGGTACGAGAGCAGCGTGGTGACGATGCCCTGGCTGACCGACGTGTTGTCGAACATGCCACCGCGGTCACCGGCGATGGCCTCGAACTCCTCGAAGCCAAGCACCGACACGATGCCGCGCTCCTTGAAGTCCTTCCTCGGCTGGTCGAAGAGCACGCGGGA
>Ga0233425_10009830_pt1 | contig 11930 bp, 11 predicted proteins | sample Watercolumn_Towu_2_FD_181712 | JGI IMG/M metagenome (GOLD analysis project Ga0233425, IMG submission 181712) | Freshwater microbial communities from Lake Towuti, South Sulawesi, Indonesia - Watercolumn_Towuti2014_140_MG | ecosystem: Environmental > Aquatic > Freshwater > Lake | place...
AGCTGCGTTCAATGCCGCCGCGTGGAGCCTCTTCACTCTCATCTTCGTCTGGCAGTTCCCGCACTTTCTCGCCATCGCCACGCTCTATCGCGATGACTATGCGAAAGCCGGGTTCCGCATGCTGCCCGTGGAAGACTCCACGGGGCTGCGCACTGCGCACCGCGCGCTTCTGCACGGTCTCATTTACATACCGGTGAGTGCACTGCCCGCGGCGCTCGGCCTCGGGGGTGAACTCTCGTTTCACGGCAACCTGGTGGTGGCCGTGCTGTTCTTTGGATGCACGCTGCGCGCAGCCTTCCGGCGCAATGAGGATTCTTGGCGCATGCTCTTCCGCGCCTCGCTCCTCGTGCTGCCGGTGCAGTTTGGGCTGTTGCTCATCGACCACATGACAGGACCATGAATCACACGGGGGCCTCGCTGGCCTCCGGAGGAATGCAACGCATGTCTTCAGATCATCACGCGCTCCCCCACATCGAAACCGAAGGGCACTTCGAGTTCACCAATGGCAAGTTCGCCATGTGGTTGCTCATCGTGTCCGACGCTATGGCCTTCATCGGTTTCCTCGGCGGATACATGGTGCTGCGCATCGCGTCCGAGGGCACCATGGCTCCGTTAGGCGGAGCTTGGCAACCCGCGTGGATGCTGCCCATGGACCTCATCCTCACGGGCTTGAACACGTTCGTGCTCATCTGCTCGTCGGTGACCATGGTGAAAGCCTTGGCCGCGCTTCAAGACGGCAACCTTGGCGGTCTGAAGAAGTACCTGCTGCTCACCATGCTGGGCGGCAGTTTCTTCGTGGGCTTCCAGTACTTCGAATGGACGCACTTCATTCACGAAGGCATCACCATTCAGGGCTTGAAGCTGGTGGACCTCGACACCGCCGAACACCGTGCGAAGGAAGCGGGCAAGTTCACCAGTCGCTTGGCTCTTGCGGAAGAGCTCTACGGCAAGCGTCGCTTTGAAGGCAGCGGCGACAACGCCCCTAGCCTGCCCGAGGGCAAGACCGCCGCGGATTTCCAGAGTGGCAAGTTCAACGACGCGGACTACCTGTTCCTTGACCTTGAGGTGATGAACTCGGAGATCGCTGATCGGCGCCCGGTGAAGCCTGGCGTCATCCATCATGCGGCCTATGGCATTCCGGGAACGACCGCGACTCCCAAGGGCCGCACGGGCGCCGAACTCCGCGAGGAGCTCGAAGGTGCTGAAGGCAAGGACCGCGGCCAGATCATGGAGAACCACCGGAAGGAAGGCGCGCGCGTCGCGAACAACTTCTGCTCCACCTTCTTCGTGTTGACCGGCTTCCACGGCCTGCACGTGTTCATTGGCGTGATCTACCTCGGCATCACCCTCATTCGCGCCATGCAAGGTGCGTACCACCGCGGCAATTCAAGCATCATCGAAGTGGCGGGCCTCTACTGGCACTTCGTGGACCTTGTCTGGGTGCTGCTGTTCATGCTCATCTACCTGATCTGACCACCGGAGAATGACAACCATGTCTCACAGTGATTCACATGCTCACGGGACCACGGGTGGAGCCCACGCGCATCCGCCCTACATGAAGGTCTTCTTCTTTCTGGTGGCGCTGACCATCGTGGAAGTCGCCATTCCCTTCGTGCTCTCGAGCAACAAGGGCCTCGCCGTCACGCTGCTGATTTCCATCTCAGTGGTCAAGATCTTGACCATCGCGCGCTATTTCATGCACCTGAAGTTCGATGCCCGCGTGCTCGGACTGGTGGCCTGTGCACCATTGGTGTGCGCGAGCATCATGTCCATTGCGCTGCTGTGGGATAACTGAGTGAACGCCGGAGAGGTCTAGGCCTCTCCGGGACGCTGCCATGCGCCAGTTCGCAACAAGACTTCTCGCTCTGCTGCTTGTGCCTTTCCTCGGCGCAACAGCCTACGCCTGACCCAACTGCAAGGCAGCGGTCGCTGCCAATGACAACGGGGACATTCTCGCGGCAGCATGGAACTGGAGCATCCTGTTCATGATCGGCGGAGTCACGTCCCTCGCCCTCTGGGTCGTGCACCTGATTCGCAAGGCTGATCGCGCGAGCCACTCGCCAAGAGTTTGAGCGCGCCGCGGACCTCGCGCGGCGCATCACTCACTCAGGCTAAATTGTCGCCCGACTTCGGAGTCACCCCATGAGCCGCTCGTGGATCGCACTCTCAACTCTTCTGCTTCTTGGGTCAGTCGCACTAGCTCAAGAGCAGGTACCGCCGCGGCTCAACATCCACTTGCCCCCATTCGATGTGGAGCGCGAGGACGGCACGCGACTGAGTTCGACCGACCTTGCGGATGAGGTCTGGGTTGCCGACTTCATCTACACCTATTGCAGTGGTCCGTGTCCAGCCATGACGAGCGCCATGGCGACATTGCAAAGCGAATGGCCTGCTGGAAAGCCGGTGCGGCTGGTCACCTTCACCGTAGACCCCGCACGAGACACACGCGACGCATTGGCGGGATACGCAAGGCAACACGGTGCGGATCCACTGCGTTGGGCCTTCGTGCGCGGCACCCCCGAAGACACAGCCCATCTTGTGCGCAACGGATTCAAGCTCGGCGACCCGAGCGAGCCTGTGAACCACAGCACGCGTTTCGTGCTGGTGGACAAAGGGCTCGTCATGCACGGCATCTATGACCACGCCGACGCGGCCGACATGTCGCGCCTACGGACGGACCTTGCACGCCTCGCAGGCTATGGGGCGGGTGCGTCAAGCAACACGTACGCCTTCTTCCCACCGATCAACGCGACGCTGAACGGGGCCGCCGCACTCCTGTTGCTGCTCGGCTACTTGCGCATCCGTAGGAAAGACATCGCAGGACACCGGCGTGCGATGCTCGCAGCCTTCTTCACCTCGGCGGCGTTCCTCGTGTGCTACCTGACCTATCACGCTCTGCGGGGCGGCGAAGTCACCGTGTTTCCTGCCTCACATCCCACGGCGCGCACCATCTACTACGTCATCCTGATTTCCCACACGATTCTCGCCGTTGCGGTGTTGCCGTTCATCATCCTGAGCATTCGCCATGGACTACGCGACAACCGTCCGAAGCACATTCGGCTCGCACGCATCGCGCTGCCCGTGTGGTTCTACGTTTCGATCACAGGCGTGGTGATCTACTTCATGCTCTACCAGTGGTTCCCTGCATGATCTGACGCGCAAGTGCGCGGACGCGGGGGCACGGCTATGATCGCAGCCCCCATATGGGGACGGAGTGCGCATGAGCGAGCTGCGATTCAACGTGGATGTGACGAAGTCGGCGACCTCGGCCGAGTGCGTGGTGCTCATGGCCCCACGAAAGACTTGGGATGGCGGGTGGCCCAGCGGGGCCGCATTGCCGAAGCCTCTCGCTCAAGCAGCCCGCGCATCAGCAGCCGGCCTCGAAAGCGGCCCTAACGGTGCAAGTGCCGAGACGCGGTTGGATGGGCGCCGCATCGTGAGCGTGGTTCTGCCGGACTCCGGCTCACGCCACAACTCGCCTGCGCGGAATGAGGCGGTGCTGGCGTCGCTGCGCAGCGTCAAGGCGCGCGGGCACGTGCTGATTCTGACGGCGCTCGACGCCCCCGCGCATGATGAAGCGGTGGCCGTGGCCATCGGGCGCGCCTTCCCGAGCTTCAGCCGCAAAACGGGTTCATCGAAGCCGCTCGTGGTGGATATCGCCGCCACGGACCCGAAAGGCCGCACCTTGGCCTTCGACACGCGCACGCAGAGCATCGTTCGCGGGTCTCGCTGGGCCGCTGAACTCGTGGACACGCCCACTTCGGAACTGCACACCGACACTTTTGTCGCGCGCGCACGCGCCCTCGTGAAGGGCCTGAAGGGCGTGAAGATCACCGAAATCGTTGGCGATGCGCTGCTGAAGAAGGGCCTCGGCGGCATTCATGCCGTGGGTCGTGCGGCCATCACCGCCCCGCGCCTGCTCATCTTGGAATACAAACCCAAGAAGGCCCGCCGCACGGTGGCGCTCGTGGGCAAGGGCATTGTCTTTGACACGGGCGGCCTCTCGCTCAAGCCCACGGCCAACATGTGCAGCATGAAAGGCGATATGGGCGGAGCCGCAGCGGTGGTCGGAGCGTTTGATGCGTTGGTGCGCAGCGGCTGCAAGGACCATCTCTTCGCCCTCGCTCCGTTGGCAGAGAACGCCATTGGTTCCAAGAGCTACCGGAACGACGACATCCTGACCATGCATTCGGGGCACACGGTGGAAATCAACAACACCGACGCCGAGGGCCGCCTGCTGCTAGGCGATGGCGTGAGCTATGCGGCGCGTCAGCTGCGCGCGGATGTAATCGTGGATGTCGCGACGTTGACAGGTGCGCAACTGGTGGCCACCGGACTCCGCCATGCGGCCGTCGTCTCCAATCGCGCTTCGCTCGAAGCCCACGCCGTAACTTGCGGCCGCGATACGGGCGATCTCGTCCATCCCCTACCCTTCGCTCCAGAGTTTTATCAGTCCGAGTTTGCCTCTGTCGTGGCCGACATGCGCAACTCGGTGAAAGACCGCTCCAATGCGCAATCGTCTTGCGCGGCTCAGTTTGTGTGGGCACACATCGACGATGTGAATCCGCACTGGCTGCACATCGATATTGCAGGGCCCGCATGGCGCAACGAGCGTGGCACCGGCTTTGGAGTGGGTTTGCTGGCCGCCATCGTGGAAGAGCTGAAACCGTCCGACTTGGCCGATTGACCAAGGAGCGCTGTGCCATGAGCCAAATCCCCGAACGTCTGCGGGCGCTGCGCGCGCTGACTGCTGAATACGGCATCGACGACCTCATTGTGTTGAGCGTGGATGAGCACTTGAACGAGTATCTGCCTCTCCATGGAGCGCGGCGCGAGTTCATGAGCGGCTTCACGGGCTCGGCTGGCGACATGCTGATCGGGCGTGCGGACGCCTGGATCTACACCGATGGCCGCTACCACATGCAGGCGGCGCTCGAACTCGAAGGCAGCGGCATCGATCTCATGAAGGTTGGTGCGCCCGGTTCGCGCCCGATGCTCGCTGATCTCGAACTACGCCTGAAATCTGGAGGCGTGAAGTCTGTAGGCGTAGACCCCATGAGCGTTCCGTTTGCCTTTGCGGAAGCCCTGCGCGAGCGCCTAGATCGCTACGGTGCCAAACTCGTGGAAACGCCTTTCAATTTGGTGGACCGCGTTTGGAAGCAACGCCCACAACCAGCGCCCACCAAACTCATGGCGATGCCTCTAGAGTGGAGTGGCGCGAGCGTGGATGCGAAGGCCGCGCAAATCCGCAGCGACCTTGCGGCACTCGGCGCCGATGCCATCGCCGTGGTGAAACTCGATCAAGTGGCGTGGCTGTTCAATCTGCGGGGCAAGGGCGACATTCCCTACAACCCCGTGTTCGAAGCGTCGGCTTATTTGGATGGCAAGGCGCTGCATCTGTTCATCCGCTCGGGCAAAGAGCGCTTACCTGCCAACTTCGACGCAGGCAGCGGCGGCTTTGTGCTGCATAGTTACGAGGAATTCCCGGCCTTCTTGCGCACCGTGACAGGTCGCGTGGCGGTGGATCCTTCCGGCGTGACCTTGGGCGTGGTTTCCGCGCTGCAAGCAGGCGGCGCTCACGTGGTTCATTGCCTCTCACCCATTGAAGTGCGCAAGGCACACAAGAATCCGGCGGAGCAGGAAGCTCAGAAACGCGCGAATCTCCGCGCTTCCGCGGCGAAGACCCGCGCGCTGCTCTGGCTGCGGCGAGAAATCGACGAGAAGCGCACCGTCACTGAGGATTCATTCAGGAAGCACATCGAGGCGCGCTATGCCGAGCAAGAGGGGTTTCATGACCTCTCCTTCAACACCATCGCCGCCACGGGCGCGCATGGGGCCATCATTCACTATGGCGCATGCGACGAGACTCCACTGAAATCCGGCGATCTCTTCATCATCGACTCAGGTGCCCACATCGCTGGTGGCACGACGGACGACACGCGCACAGTGGCCGTAGGCCGTTGCGATCAAGAGCGACGCCGCGTCTACACGCTGGTCTTGAAAGGCCACATCCAGGCGGCGCGCCAGGTCTTCCCCGAGAACATTCCGGGCACTGCCTTGGATGCTCTCGCACGCGCGCCGCTTTGGAATCAGGGCCTGAACTACGACCACGGCACGGGCCATGGCGTGGGTGCATTCCTGAACGTGCATGAAGGCCCATTCGCCCTCAGCGAACGCGAGCGCAAGCCATACGCCACAACGCCTCTGAAGGCAGGCATGTGCACATCCATCGAACCCGGCTATTACCGCGAGGGGTTTGGGGGCGTGCGCTTGGAAAATCTGTACCTGCTGGCCGAACACCACAAGGACGAGGCCGGTCGGCAGTGGCTGTGCTGCGAGCCCATCACGTGGGTTCCCTTCGACCCCGATCTCATTGAGGACTCCCTGCTAGAGCCCGCCGAGATCGAATGGCTAGACCAGTACCACCGCACCTGCATCGAGAAGCTCTCGCCGCTGCTCCCCGAAACCGAGCGCTACGAACTCCGCGCCCTTGTGCGCTGAACCGTGGCGAACCCGCGCGGCACGCCAAGGTCCAAGCGTCCGGCGGGCTCCAAACCCGCACGCAAGCCAAGCGTCCCGAGCAACAACTCACTGACAGAATCCGCTGCGAGGCCAGTCCTTTTCGTCCACTGGCACGCAGATGAAGCCCGCCATCTCGCGGGCATCCTCGCGTCCGCGGGAATTCGCTCCGAACTCTGGCGCGATTCCCTCAAGCTCTCTGAAGTGCGCGCCATGGGACCGCGCGCTTGCGTCATCTCTCTCCGCCGCTTGCCTTCTCACGGCCGCGCCGTCGCCGAGGCCCTTCAATCCACCCAATGGGGCCGCGCCATCCCTCTGATCTTCCTCGACGGCGACCCTGAAAGACTCTCCATCTGCCTCGACCGCTTCCCCTCCGCCAACCACACCACCCTCGCGGCTCTGCCTCAACTGCTCGCTGCGATGCGTTAGCTGCGAGTTTCGAACTTCATCGCCCTCGTGAGTGCGCGTGCCTGCACCACACAAGCGTGCCGCGCCGTCGAGCCATCCTGAAGCATGCGCCGGGTGCGCACGAACGATCGCCCGCGAATGCCTATGGGCGCACGCGCTCGCGCGGAGGCCGATGGGGCGTCCGCGCGGGGCGGGAGGTCACTTGCTCTTGGAGATGGCCTCTTTGAGCTGGTCGCGCATTTCGAGGGCCTTCTTGCCTGCGAAAGTGCCTTCGTTCTTCTTCAGAAAGGCATCGAGGGCAAGCACGCGCTCTTCGGCATCCTTCTTTGACTTGACAGGTTCGGCCGTCAGCTTCTCGAAGGCTTCTTGGGCCTTGAGGCCCTTCTTGGCCTCGGGGTTCTTGGCGAGTTCGGCGAGTTTGGACTTGGCCGTGGCTTCCTCAGGCAGTCCCTTGGCAGACTTGAGGAGGCGCTTCCATTCGCGATCCGCCCCAAGCCAATCGCCTTCGGCGGCCAAAGCATCGGCGCCAGCAAGCGTGCCGCTGACCATGCCCTTAATGGCTTCTGACAGCAGCTTCGCAGCTTCGGCGTTAGCCGCATCTTGGTGCAGAGCGTCGGATTCTTTCAGCGCCGTGGCGAGGTCACCCTTCGCGATGGCACCGCGAGTTTTCGAAAAGGGCTTCGGCAACTCCCACAGCGGTGTCTTCAGCGCGCCTTGCAGCGCACCGCGCACCATGTCTTCGTTGATCTGCCCCGGCCCGCCGTCGAACACGACTTTGCCGCTCGCATCCACAAGCATGGCGTGGGGAATGCCGCTCACTCCGCAGGCACGCATGAACTTGCCGCCCTTGTCGTAGGCATAGCCATACTTCGCCCCCTTCTCGGAGATCCACTTCTCCGTGGGGCCTGCGGCCTCGCTCGTGACGGCCACAACCGTCAGACCGTCGGCGCCAAATTTCTCCTGGAGCTCATTGAGGTGGCTGACCGCCCCTCCGCACGGTCCTCACCAGAAGGCGAAGAACTCATAGAGCACCGCGCGTCCGGCGAGGTCCGCGGTGGATTTAGCGCCCGTCTGGGCGAAGCCTTCGAGTTCGGGAGGCGAGAGCCGGCTGCCCACGGCGACCTGCGCGGTGGCAAGCCCCGAGATCGCCAGCAGCGCCAACATCAGGGCGATGCGTTGCATAGAAAGACTCCAAGAAACTGCGGACAGGAGCGTTGGGTGCAAGCATCATACAGGATGCACCTCAACGCTTCTCTGCGTCGCGGTCTAGTGTCCGGCGCTGGGCTTTTCCTCACCCGCCTGCACGTGGCTCCACTTCGTAAGCAACGGCGCGAGCAGCATCACCAACACGCCAGCGACCGCTGCGTAGATGGCAATCTGGCCGAACACGTCACCGTAGATGTTCACTGTTTGGAGCGGTGGCGGGATCACGCCGCCGCCCTCTTCATGACTGACTCCGGTGAGTTGCGCGATCTGTCCTGCGAGGAAATTCGAGAATGCCGTGGCCAAGAACCACGCGCCCATGATGGTGCTGACCATGCGCGCTGGTGAGAGGCGCGTCATGGTGCTCAGGCCCACTGGCGACAAACACAGCTCGCCCGTGGTCTGGAACATGTACCCGAGCAGCAGCCATTCGAGGCCGCAGAAGCCGAACTTGTCAGCCGTTTGCGCGCCGTACCAGAAAGCGCCGAATCCCAGTCCGAGCTGAATCAGTCCTAGCCCGAACTTGATGGGCGAACTCGGCTCGAGTCCGCGGGCTCCGAGCCATGTCCAAAGGGCCGTCAGCACAAGACCGAAGATCAGAATGAAAATGGGATTCACGGCTTGGAACACTGAGGCCTTCAGCACTTCACCGCCGATGCCCATGCCCACGTGCCGCTCGTCCACACGGAAATCCACCGTGCCCACAGTGGCGGGGTCTTGGTCGTCGCGCGCCTTCTCCTTAGCCGCGATGTCATCAAGGGTCCAAACCTTGCCCGCGACATCCACGCCTAGGAACTCCTGCGTCACCGGCACGCCCTTCAATTCCTTGCCCACATCGGCCGCGGTCAGGGTGGTGTCATTCACCACGATGTCCACGTTGCGGTCGGTGAAGTTGTTCACAGAGCTTCCGGCCTGCTCGAAGAAGGCCCAGAACAACATGCTGAAGAACATGAGGATCAGGGCCACCCAAAGACGCTCGCGCTCGATCTTCGAGCAACGGAAAGACGTGATGATGAGCCCAAGGAAGCAGACGCCTCCGAAGACCCCGAGGATGGTGCCTGCGCCAGTGATGGTGTCGATGAACTTCACTGCGCCTGCGCTCAGGTCCAAGCCGGGGCCTTGAACGAGCCACGTACTGACCGTTCCGGGTTGCAACAGCACCACGATGACGGGGACGAGCACCACTACGCCCAGCGCGATGAGCAGGCCATTGGGCAGCCCGAGCCAACCCTTGCGGCGCACGGCCTCGGGGTCCTTGGGGCGGCCAACGTGCGCGGGAACGCCACCCTTGTTGAGCGCCAGCACCGCCGCCGCTGCAGCGATGAGGACCGCCGCGGCCATGCTCAGATTCACCGCGAGAACCTGCGTGCCGCCTGGATTGAATTCCCAGAGGGCCCACGCTGTCGCGAGGGCACCGCCGGCGATCAACAACTTGGTCACCATGTTGGGCATGACGAAGGTCGCGAGACCAATGAGCATGCCAATGGTGGCGAGGCCGAACCCATAGTGCCAGCCGTACTTCTCGCCGATGTAGCCACAGAGCAGCGGCGACAGCGCGGCGCCGAGGTTGATGCCCATATAGAAGATGGTGAAACCGCCGTCGCGCTTGGCGCTACCCGCGGGGTAAAGCGCGCCCACCATGGTGCTGATGTTCGGTTTGAAGAAGCCGTTGCCCAGAATCAGCAACGCGAGCGCCGTGTAGAACGCCGTCTTGTCCTCAATGGCCATGACGCCGTGGCCAGCAGCCATGAGCAAGCCGCCAATGACCACAGCCGTGCGTTGGCCAAGGATCTTGTCTGCCAACATGCCGCCAATGAACGGCGTCGCATACACCAGCGCCGTGTAGGCCCCATACACGCCATAGGCCTTGCCGTCGTCGTAATGCAGGAAGCCCTTGATCATGTAGAAAACGAGCAGCGCCCGCATGCCGTAGTAGGAGAAGCGCTCCCACATCTCGGCAAAGAAGAGCATGAACAGGCCCGTGGGATGGCCGAACTGCGTGCGCTCCGCGCTGGTGTTGTTTGAACTCATGATGTGTCCCCGGCCCGCGGCCAATCTGGCCCGCGCGCTGTAAGTTGGCGCGAATCCTACACGCGGACGCCCAAACGCAGCAGGCTAAGGCGCCGTGCTATGTTCCCCGTCCCATGCACGCCAACGGTGTCCCCCTCGTCTGGATCGACCTCGAAATGACGGGCTTGGATGCCGACCGCTGCCACATCCTCGAAATCGCATCCCTCGTCACGGACAGCGATTTGAACATCCTCGCAGAAGGCCCAAACCTCGTACTGCATCAGTCCGAGGACCAACTCGCGACCCTTTCCGATTGGAGCCGCGAGCACTTCACCAAGAGTGGGCTCATCGAGCGAGCGCGCGCTAGCAAGGTCAGTCTTGGAAGCGCAGAAACCGAAACACTCGAGTTTGTGGCGCGGTACTGCGCACGGGGCAAGTCGCCGCTTTGTGGCAACAGCATCCACAGCGACCGCGGCTTCCTTGCGCGCCACATGCCGCGCTTGCACGACTGGCTGCACTACAGGAATGTGGATGTCAGCACGGTGAAAGAACTCGCGAGGCGTTGGTACGGCCCACGCTTCCAGCCGCCGAAGAAGGCCGACAGCCACGTGGCCCTCGCTGATATCCGCGAGTCCGTGGCTGAGTTGCGCTACTACCGCGACACCTTCTTCGTCCCGCGCTAGCCGTACAAGCGGCGAAACTCATCCGGCACTGGCTGCGGTCCTTTCATGGCGAGGTCCGTCCAGACAATGACGCTCTCGCATTCGGCGGCAAGAGTGCGCCCGCCGTCTTCCGCAAGCACTTCGACCTTTTGAGCAAACGTGGTCGAGGTCCGCCCGAGCTTTGCGACACTGGTCCCGATGACGACCTCCTCCCCCATGCGCAACGAGCGCCGGTAGTCAATCTTGCTGCTCACCAGCACGAAACGCACGCCCCAACGCGGCTCGATGCGACCATAGTCGAGTCCGTGGTCCATCAAGAGACAGTTGCGCCCGTGCTCAAACCACTGCGCTATGGCTGCGTTGTTCGCATGGCCGTAACTATCTAGTTCGTAGCTGCGGACACGGTGACGTTCTTCATTGAGATGCGGCATGGTGCTCGTTGCGCGGCTTGCACCGCAATGGATGCTGCGAACCTACCCCTCGGCGCGGGGCAGCGCTAGCCACTCATGGGACAGCATCGCGGCTTGCGGCTTGCCTCCTGCGCATGAATCACGCACAACCGCGCCGTGAAGCCCATTGGCGCAGAAGAACTAGATTGCGCATTCGAGCCTGGGGCACGGGCCGCGGGGGACGCGCTGTTTCGCGAAGGCAAGGTGCGCCTCGTAGAGGGCTCAACCCCCGCAAAGGGGCGCGCCAAGGTTGCGTTTTTTCGGCGCTTCCACGATGTGATGGCGGAGCGCACGCCCCACGGCGTGGTGCACGATTGCACCTGCGCTCATTTCGAGAACACCGGCACCGGCTGCGCGCACCTCTTTGGACTGCTCCTCGCCCTCAAGGCACAGGCCGATGAACGCGAGGCGGCCGCAAGGCCTGCGCTGCCGCCACTCGAGCCTTGGTTCGCCTTGACGCCAAACGGAGCAGGAGTGCAACTCCAAGTTCTCGAAGAGACACGTCAGGGCTTCTTGCCTGTCAGCCTGACCCGGGATGCCATCGACCGCATCAGCGACCACGGATTGCGAGCTGCAACCTTGGCTCTGCGTGACATCGCAGGTGGTGAAGATGACATGGGCGGGCTCACAAGGCCGCTAGGGCCGTGGCCCGTCGTAGGTCCAAGCGCCTCGACTCTCG
>Ga0233425_10009831_pt1 | contig 11928 bp, 12 predicted proteins | sample Watercolumn_Towu_2_FD_181712 | JGI IMG/M metagenome (GOLD analysis project Ga0233425, IMG submission 181712) | Freshwater microbial communities from Lake Towuti, South Sulawesi, Indonesia - Watercolumn_Towuti2014_140_MG | ecosystem: Environmental > Aquatic > Freshwater > Lake | place...
GGTGCGGGTCATGCGCCAGAAAAAATACAGCGCGGTAAACAGCATGGCCGAGGGCAAAATCACCTGCGCCGTGCCAGGCAGTTTCAGCCCCGCCATGCTGAGGACAAGACCAAAACCGACATCAGGATGAGCTGACGAGCGGCGCAAAAGCTCCAGCGCCTCGCCCACATAGACAACCGACAACAGCCCCACCATGATGACGGCAAAGGACAGAAGAAACTGCCGCGAAAGATAAAGCGAGAAGGTAACGGGAAGGATACGCATCAGGATTCCGCCTCCTCCGCCAGATTTTCCTCCTGCCCGGATTTCCAGATCATCCCGCCGCAGAACAGGATGGGCAAAAGGACAGACAGGTAAATGGGCACAGCCAGAACAAGACTCTGGCCGGACATCTGGCCAAAGCCCAGCACCGCAGCCTGCGTCAGCGCAGCAAGGAAAATGGCCAGCACCACCCGTTTTCCCTGCCCTCTCCGGCTGAATTCGCCAAAGAGGAGGCAACAAGCCGCAATCAGCACAAAAGCCAGCGAAAGAAACGGGGTCGTCAGCCGCTGGTGCAGTTCAGAGGCCAAACGCATGCGCATATTGGCTTCCGGCTCCTCCGTCATGCCGCGCCAGAGCGCCAGTGTGCTGCGCTCTCTTGGAGCTTCTATGCGCTTGGTTGTGTCCGGCACGAGGCTTTCAAGGCTGACAGCATAGCTGTCGAAGCTGAGTTCGGACAGGCGATGGCGGGCGTGGTCATATTCCTGCTGCACCCCGTCATAGACAATGACCTGTGGCCCCTGCCCGCCCTGCACCATCTGCCCGCGGGCAGCGCGAATAGTGATGGGCTTGTCACGGTTGCGCCCGTCATGGATGAGAATGCCGTGAAGCTCGGCATTCTGCTCCCGCCGCGCCACATAAACCGTCATGCGGTTGCCAAGGTCGTTGAACGTTCCTTCCTTGAGCAAAGCCGCCGAAAACTGCGACTGGACAAAATACTGCAGCCGCACCAGTTCCTGATTGGCCAGTGGCTGAAGCCAGAGCGTCAGCAAAAGCCCCAGCGCCAGCGACCAAGAGGCCAGCAGCACGGCGGGTTTGGCGAGATCCCGCGGACTCATGCCCGTAGCCCGCATGGCGACAAGCTCGGATTCCTGCGTCAGGCGATTGAAGGTAAACAGCACCGCCACAAACAGCGCTACCGGCAGGGTAAGGCCAATGAAGGTAGGCAGGGTCAGCAATGCCAGCCAGATAAACATGTGAAGTGGAGCGCCATTCTCGACCACCACATCTACATAGCGCAAAGACTGGGTGAGCCAGACCGCCGCCGTGACCGCCAGAGTCACGAACACAAGCGCCAGAAAGAGGGCGCGAAGAAGATAGGAAGTTAACAGCTTCATCAGTTGACTTGCTCCGCAGGTGTTTTACCCTGCCGCCAGTGAAACGTCCACAGAACAGGAAGCCCCATGAGCCTTGAAATTGCCTTCTCCTCCGCCAAACTGCCCGCAAGGGATAGTGTAGCCCTTGTTATTGCGGGCGATAAGCTGGGCCAAGTCGCTTCGGAAGTGGACAAAGCCACAGGTGGCGCACTCTCCCGCGCCATGAAAGCGCAGGGATTCAAGGGCAAGGCGGGCGAAAGCCTCCTCCTGCATGCCGCTGGCCCCTATGCCCATGTCGTTCTGGTCAGTGCGGGCGCTCCTGACAAGCTGGACGATCTGGCCCTGCAGGCGGCTGGGGGCCATGTCTGGGCGGCTCTGGCCCGCACCAAAGCCAAAACAGCCGCGCTGGCAGTTGAGGCCACGCCCAAGGGCAGGAAGCATGAACATCCGGCAGCCCTTGCCGCTTTTGGCGCTCAGCTCCGCTCTTACCGGTTTGACAAATACCGCACCAAGCTGAAGGACGAGGACAAACCGCAACTGGCCAGCCTCACCCTTCACGCCAAGGAGGCTGCGACCGCGAAAAAAGACTACCACCCGCTTGAAGCCGTGGCGCAGGGTGTTTACCTCACGCGGGACATTGTGTCCGAACCGCCCAATATCCTGCACCCGGAGAGCTATGCCGATATCTGCACGGATCTGCGCAAATTCGGCCTCAAGGTCACGGTGCTGGATCTGGCGGCTCTGCGCAAACACAAAATGGGTGCCCTCATTGGCGTGGCCCAGGGCAGTGTGCGCGAACCCCGCGTTGTCTGCATTGAATGGAATGGCAACCCCAAGGCCAAGGACAAAGCCCCCCTCGCCCTGCTTGGCAAGGGCGTGACGTTTGACACAGGCGGCATCTCAATCAACCCTCCGGCGGCATGGAAGAAATGAAGTGGGATATGGCTGGATCCGGTGCTGTAGTCGGCACGATGGTGGCGCTGGCGCTCAGGAAGGCCAAAGCCAATGTTGTCGGCGTTATCGGCCTTGTCGAGAACATGCCGGACGGCAATGCCCAGCGTCCCAGCGATATTGTTACCTCCATGTCTGGCCAGACGATTGAAGTCCTCAACACCGATGCCGAGGGCCGCCTTGTCCTGTGCGATGTGATGACTTATGCCCAGCGCACCTACAAGCCCAAAGCCATGATTGATCTGGCCACGCTCACCGGCGCGGTCATCATCGCGCTGGGCCATGTCCATGCGGCTGTGTTGTCCAACAACCAGAAACTGGCGGACAATTTGATTGCCGCGGGCAAGGCCAGCGGCGAAACCCTGTGGCAGCTTCCCGCTGAAGATGCCTATGACAAGGACATTGACAGCCCCGTGGCCGATATGAAGAATATCGGCCCCGCCCGCGAGGCTGGAACCGTTGTCGGCGCCATCTTCCTCAAGCGCTTTGTCGAGAACAATACGCCCTGGGCGCATCTCGACATTGCGGGCACAGCCTGGGCCTACAAGGACACGGCCCTCTGCGCCAAGGGCGCTTCGGCCTATGGTGTGCGGCTGCTGAACCGGTTTGTAGCTGACCATTTTGAAGACTGAGGAATGTATGGACACCATCTCTTGGGCCGATTTTGACAAAGTGGACATCCGGGTGGGAACGGTGGTTTCGGCAGAATCCTTCCCGGAAGCCCGCAAACCAGCCTACAAGCTGGTGGTTGATTTCGGGCCGGAGATTGGGCGCAAGCGGAGTTCTGTCCAGATCACCCAGCACTACACAGCCGAAGAGTTGGTCGGAAAGCAGGTTCTGGGCGTGGTCAACTTCCCGCCCAAGCAGATTGGCCCTTTCATTTCCGAAAGCCTGACCCTCGGCCTGCCGAATGAGGCAAGCCACGTCGTGCTGATTGCGCCGGACAAGATTGTGCCGAATGGGAGGAGATTGTTCTGATGGATTACTCTTCCCCCGTCGCCTTGTCCCATCTGAAGCGTGGACTTGTCTTGATCCTTCTGGCAGCGGGAACTTCTGTTCCATCCCGGGCAGACATTGCCGAACCTGGCATCTTGTTCACCTGCAGGCCGGACGGTTCATCCCTCAGCCTTTCGTACACTTACAGTAATCCCCATATTGAAGGAGCGGAATTTATTCCTTTCCATGGGGCACTTGTTGTCATGCAGGGCAACCCGGAAAAGGGAGGTTTTTATGCTCCCCAAACAGTCACCCGAACATGCGCGTCTGCAAACGGAAAAATCTTCAATGTCCATTTGACAGGTGTTCCTGCAAATACAGGCACTCCCAATGGAACATGTGGAGAAGTTTTCTCTGCAAAAATTGTCATCGAGAAAATGGGCGATACCGGTCAGGACACACCGGCTGCAGATTTCGAAGGCCTGATTGAAGATCAGTCAGGGCCATGCAGGATCAATGAAAGCATCAAAGAAATAAATTTTGACATGAAAAGCAATGCCCCCTGAAATCCGCTTCTACCACCTCACTTCCTCGCGGCTGGAACAGGCGCTTCCGGCGCTGCTCCAGCGCACACTTGGCCGGGGCTGGCGGGCAGTTGTGCTGGCGGATTCTGCCGAGCGGGTGGAGTGGCTGAACCAGCACCTCTGGACGTTTGAACAAGGATCCTTCCTGCCTCATGGCAGCGCGAAGGATGGGGATGCGCCGGATCAGCCCGTCTGGCTGACGGATACAGAGGAAACTCCCAACGGGGCCAAAGTCCTGTTCCTGCTGGACGGGATGGCGTGTGAAAAGCCGGAGAGCTATGACCTTGTCTGCACAGTCTTTGACGGCAATGACGGCGAAGCCACCAGCCGTGCCCGCCACCAATGGAAAACATGGAAAGACAAGGGAATTGCCCTCACCTACTGGCAGCAGGGCGACAAAGGCTGGGAACAAAAAGCCTAGGGTCAGTCCTCATTAAATAGTGAATCTTTTCAATGTCATTCCCGCGAAAGCGGGAATCCAGCGAGAGGCGCGTAGCGCCGATATGACTTTCTTGTTCGCTGAAAGCTCGCAAAGACTGGACTCCCGCTTCCGCGAGTGACGACAACAGGAGAGAATGAGTCCTGAGCCTGGAACTTATTTGTTGAAGGCATCCAGAGCCTTGATGACGGCTGGGCCGAGCAGCACGACGAACAGGGGGGGGAGGATGAACAAAATCATCGGCACGGTCATTGTGGCCGGAAGCCTTGCCGCTTTTTCTTCCGCCTTCATCATGCGCTCGTTACGCAGTTCTGCCGACAACACGCGCATGGCAACAGCCAGTGGCGTTCCGTAACGCTCGGTCTGCACCAGCGTACTGACAAGAGCACTTACACCCGGAAGCGGACACCTGTCAGCCAATCCCTGCAGGGCACGGGCACGCTCCGGCATGAAGCCCAGTTCAACCGCTGTCAGACCGAATTCATCAGCCAGATCGGGATGGGCATCGGCAATTTCCTGCGACACGCGCTCAAACGTGGCATCAAGGCTGAGGCCAGCCTCGGCACAGATGACAAACAGGTCGAGTGCATCGGGCAGGGATTTCAGCATCTGCCGCACACGTTTCTTCTTCAGGTGGCGCAACACCATTGTCGGCAAAAGACCAAGGACAATACCGCACCCCAAGGTTGCTGCCAGCTGATTGTTCTTCACCGTATCCCAGACATGGAGAACAAAAAACAGGAAGAAGCCAAGCGCAAAGCCGATAAGGGGCAAGGCCAGGCGGATGAACATGTAAACAAAAATGGCATCTTTGCTGCGAAAACCCGCCTGGGCCAGCTCAATTGCTGTGCCTCTGGCCTGTTCCCCCTGCACAAGGTTGAGCTTCTCGGCCACATTCTTGGCCAGAGCCTTGGCCTCGCGGCCTCGCGTCTGCGCCAGTGCATCACGCAGATCAGACCGCCGCCGCTCAAGCAGCTTGATGCGGCGATCGGCACTGTTATCCTCGATGAGGCCAATCCAGAAAATGACGACAAGGGCAAAGCTCACCACCCCCAGAATGAGGGGAAGCATATTCTTGTCGGACAGAAGTTCAGAAAGGCTCATACGTCGAAATTCACCATACGATACATGATGTAATAGCCGAGAAACATGATGCCCGCTCCGGTCATGGCCCAGCGCTGGCCGCGCTCGGTCGTCCACAACAGGCTGGCATAGTCATGGTTGGCAAGATTGATGATGAATTCCATCAGGAATGGCAATGCGCCGATGATATAGGCACTGGCACGGGCTTCCGAAGACAGGGCACGAATCTTGAGAAAAAGCGCCTTGCGCTTGCGCAGCAAGTCAGCAAGATTCCCCAGTGTTTCAGCGAGGTTGCCACCGGTTTCCCGCTGGATGGTCATGGCCACAATGAGAAACTTGAATTCCGGTGCATCAATGCGGGAGGCTACATCCCACATGGACTGTTCCAGTGTCTGCCCCAGTTTGACCGCATCCGATACACGGCGGAACTCGATGCCGACAGGATCCGGAAATTCCCTGCCGACAGCATTGACAGACTCAATGAAGGGCAGACCGGATTTGAGGCCGCGCACAATCATTTCAATCGCAGCCGGAAATTCCTTCATGAACTTGGCGTTGCGCCTGTTGCCCATGATGACAATGATTTTGTAAGGCACAATCAGCCCGACAAGCAGCCCGGACATCACGCAGATATTCGGGTCAAGCGCAAAGGCAAGACTGAGGCCCAGCGACACGACCAGAATCGTGCCGAATACGGCCAAAGAAAACTCCAGAATGGAGATTGCCTTTCCGGTGCGCTCCAGCAGTGCGCGGAATTTTTCGGGATTGGGAAAAACACGGCGCAGCACAGCCTCAAGCCCGGTAACCTGCTCCTCGCGGCGCAGACCGCCCCGCCGCGCCCTCCCGCGGGTTTTCGACGTTGTCGTTGTTGTGCTGCCGCGATTGAGGCGCTTCTCAATGGCCCGGTCGCTGGTCTCCCCGCCCCCCAGACCAAATCCCAGCACAAGCACAATCAAGGCCGCCCCTGCCGCAACAACCCAGGGAATCATCTGGGGATTAAGCAGCTGCGCACTCATCCGCTTACTGCCTCCATCAGTTCCTTGTCGAGACCATAGTAGGCCGCACGGGCAAGGAAATGGGGACGCACGCCAGTGCAGACAAAATCACCCATGATTTTCCCATCCTCGCCTTCACCGCGGAATTGGTAGGTAAAGAGATCCTGCATGGTAATGACCTCGCCTTCCATGCCGACAATCTCGGACACATAGGTGATGCGGCGCATGCCGTCTCTCATGCGGCTGATCTGGACAATCAGGTGGATGGCCGAAGCAATCTGCTGTTTGACCGCCTTTGACGGCAGGTTCATGCCGGCCATGCCGACCATGTTTTCAATACGCATCAGGGCTTCACGCGGGCGGTTGGCGTGGCAAGTGGCCAGCGATCCGTCATGGCCCGTGTTCATGGCCTGAAGCATGTCCAGCGCCTCGGCACCGCGGACCTCGCCGAGGATGATGCGGTCAGGGCGCATACGCAGCGAGTTCTTGACGAGGTCGCGCATGGTGACCTCGCCCTCGCCTTCAAGATTGGCCGGGCGTGTTTCAAGACGCACCACATGCGGTTGCTGCAGCTGCAGTTCCGCCGCATCTTCAATTGTTACAACGCGCTCACCAGGATCAATCATCTGCGACATGGCGTTGAGCAAGGTGGTTTTGCCCGAACCCGTGCCGCCCGAAATCAGGATGTTGAGGCGGGAACGCGAGGCAATGCGGAGAACGGCTGCCATGGCCGCAGACACGTTGCCCTGTTTCTCCATGATATCCAGGGATATCCTCTTCTTCGAGAATTTGCGGATGGAAATGGACGCGCCATCAATTGCCAGCGGCTGGATGATGATGTTGACACGGCTGCCATCCTTGAGGCGGGCATCCACCAGCGGCGTGGACTCATCCACGCGACGGCCCACCGCCGTCACGATGCGCTGGGCCACGGTCATCACATGGTCGTTGTCACGGAACTGGGCTTCCGACAGTTCCAGCTTGCCCTTGCGCTCAACGTAAATCTGCTTTGCGCCGTTGACCATGATGTCAGTGACCGTTTCGTCGGCCAGAAGCGGCTCAAGCGGGCCAAGGCCGAGCATGTCGTCGAGCATCTGCTCGACCAGCTCTTCCCGCTCGGTCGAGTTAAGCTGCAACCGCTGCTCAGCCAGCAACTCGGCTACAATCGGAAAAATTTCCTTGCGGAGCTGTTCGCGCTGGAGCGAAGCCGCTGCTGACGTATCAATCCGTTCCAGCAATACCTGCTGGATCTTGACCTTGGCAAATTCGACATTGGCCTTGTTGGCTCCCATGCGGCTGAGACGCTGCTGGGCAACTTCAGTCGCGGAAGGAACTTTCTCCTCACGGGCCTTGACCCGCTCGGCCTGCTGAGCCTCAATCGCTGCCTTGGTCTGGGCAGCCACAATGGCACGTTCACCGGCTTCTTCAGCAAGGCGCTGCAGGGATTCCGGCGTAACCACCGCCGCGCTGGCGATTTCGTCTTCCGCCGCCTGTTTCATCTGGTCAACAAGCGTGGAGAAAAGCTGTTCCTGATTGACCGCCGAAAGATCCTGCACTTCGCTGATCATCAGATCTTTCATGGTTGCCTTGACCTCGCGGGCCAGCTGGGCACGATCAAGCGAGGCAATCGTGAGCGGATCAAGACGGTATTTGACCTCTGGCAGCACCTTCTCGGCAATGCGCGGAACGAGAATCCTGTCAGCCAGGAGGCTGACAAGATTGCGCTGGTCAAGGAGTGTCATGCGCTCCAGTTCGGCACCGAGAATCTCGGACAGGTTATTCTTGATTTCACGCGCCAGTTCCGGCCTTGTCAGCGAAGCAACCGTAGTCGGCCCCAGTGACTGGCGCAGGGAAGGCATGACCTTGTCAGCAACGGCATTAATGTCAGAACTGGCAGGAGGACGGGACGGACGCGGCACACCAGCAGACGATGCTGCAGGCGGTTGTCCTGCAGACGTGGTTCCTTTTTCAGGTTTGCGGCCACCGCCACCAAAAAACACGGCTGATTATCCCTTCCCGCCAAACAATTTGCCCAAAAATCCACCTTCTGCCGCGGCTGCAGCCCCGGCAGTCGGCACTCCAGCCGGCACAATAAACCCGGCAAGGCTGCGCACCGACTTCGCCAGAGCGCTTGTCCCGCCCCCGACCGCAAAAATGGATTTGCCGCGGTTGGCCGCGAGCTTGACCGTTTTCGTATCGTGGGGGATCAGCGCTTCAAGTTTTGCCTTCGTCCCGCGTTCGAACTGGGCACGGCTGATCTGGGCTTCCCCGTCGCCGATGCGTCCGGCAATAACATGAACCGGCGCAGCCGTGCCGAGATTGGCAATGGCCGCCATGATGCGCTGGGTGTCACGGATCCCCGCCAGCGTCATGTCCGTCATCAGGACAATGCGGTCAGCCGAAACGATGAAACGGCGATGGCGCGGAACCATGTAACGCGGCATGTCAACCAGAATGCAATCATAGTCACTGCGCAATTCCTTGACCAGCGACATCGGGCCGCTCGTATCAAAGTCAATGACTTCCTCAAGGGATTCTTCGCAGCAGAAAACCGACAAGCTGTCGCTTTCCTTGGCCATGGAACTGTTGATGAGCAAACTGTCCATGCGCTCAGGACTGGTCAGAACTTCGCGCAGACCCCGCCCTGGTTCGAGATCCAGAGCCAGATCACTGTTGCCAAACTGGAGATCAAGATCGAGTAAAGCTGTCCTCTGCCCGATTTCGTGGGCCAGAACCCAAGCCGTATTGGTGGCCATTGTCGTCAGGCCGACACCGCCGCGCACACCGATCAGGACTGTGACAAGACCGGACTTTTTGCGCTCTCCCTTGTCGCTGCCAGCCTTGGCGGCAAGAAGCGGCACAACGGCATCGCGCATTGCAACACTGCTGAGCGGCTTGACGAGATAGTCAGCCGCCCCGGCCTGAACCATGCCACGGTAGAACATGATGTCATTGGCAGAGCCAATGACGAGGACATGGCTGCGCTCGGCACAAACCTTGACGAGTTGGCCCACCATGGTTGCGGGATCCTGCGCCCCGTCCACATCAACGATGATGATGGCAGGCGGACGCGAACGCGAAACGGAACTGATGACAGAGGCAACATCCGCATTGACCACGGACTGGGCAGGCCAGCCCTGCCCCTTGGCACAAGCGACTGCAGCCTCATAGGTTTCGGCATCCTGAACGGCTGCCAGAAACTCCGGATGCAGCTGGATTGCCTTTGAACCGCCATCACGCATAAAATCTGTCTCCCATCATACTCTCAAACGGTTCAGTTGCTTGTCACCGTCTCGGCTGCCTGCGCATCTTCAGGCTGTGTAATCTTGCCGTCGCGATAACGCTGCTCACCCAGAAGCGCGGCCTGTCCCATCGGTGCGTGAGGCACGTCGCCGGACACAAGGTCACGCGGGTTGACGACCATTGCCGCAAGATTGGTGCGGTCGGCACAGCCCTGGTTGGGCAGTGGTTGTGCGCCGAACTCGGCATAAGGATGGAATTCCCAGTTCGGGCAATTCGGCACCATGGCCATCATGTGATCCACGGCAATGTGCAGAACACCCTCTTCAACCGGCCCCTCGGCATAGACATCCGTCTGGTAGCCTTGGCGACGCAACCAGCCGGTCAGTCCGACAGCACGCTGGCGTTGAAGCCTCTCACCCCGGCGCGGCGGCTGCTCGACAAGGACGACGGCATCCTTGTTGGGCGACACCCGGTCAAGGAACGCCGCCAGATAAGCCTGCTCATCCCACGACGGAGCTGTTTCCGTCCCGGCATACCGGACAGAAAAAACAGACCGCGTCGGCGAAACCAGAATTTCCTTGTCGGCATAGGCCGGACGCGGCGCGGGCAGCGTATCCTGCATGTGCTGCTCCCACTCGGCACAGCCGGCAACAAAGAGAACACCAGAGACAAGAAGCAGTCGGGACAGCGAAGTCAGCTTGATCATTTTCATCTCTCCTTACTGCAACACATAACCGATATCACCACTCAACCCACCATCAGCCGGGCTTGTGCCGGTATGGGCCGTCTGGGCGCGGGCCGGTGTCGGCGTGGCGCTATCCAGCCGCGCATGCAGCAGGCGATCCACATCGTTGGGCGGCACGAAGCTGTCTGTCGGCGACATCAGGGCACTGGCCGAAACCGGTTTCACCAGATACGGAGTCACGATAATGACCAGCTCGCTCTGGTTCTGCCTGAACTGCTCGGAACGGAACAGCGCACCGAGAACAGGGATATCCCCAAGTCCCGGAAACTTGCTGAGGTTCTGGGCTGAATCATTCTGCAGCAGCCCTGCAATGGCGAAGCTCTGGCCGGACCCAAGCTCGATGCTTGTTTCAGCCTTGCGCGTTCTCAGGCCTGGCAGAGTTCCACCGGAGAAAGACACCGCACTTGCATCATCAAGAGCGCTGACCTCAGGCTGGACGCGGAGATTGATGCGGCTTCCGTTGACAATGGTCGGCGTGAAGGCAAGACGGACACCGAACTCCTTGAATTCGACCGTCACGTTTCCGTCCGTATCAACCAGCGGAATGGGGATTTCGCCACCTGACAGGAAGTTGGCTGTCTCGCCAGACAGGGATGTCAGATTCGGTTCCGCCAAAATGGTAGCCATGCCATCCTCAACCAAGGCATCCAGCGCCGTGGTAAGCGAGGTTGCCCCCCAGGTCGTGCCAAGGCTGGCCGTGCTGGCTGCTCCGGTGAACGAAACGCCGGAATCAAACCCGAAGGCCATGTCTACATCACCGAACAGGCTGGGATTGGCCACATCCGAGGAAATGCCGAGGGTCTTGGTCGCCTCGCGGCTGACCTCGGCCACGCGCACCCGGATATTGACCTGGTTGCTGCCATTATAGCTGAGACGGTTGATGATATAGTTCTGCCCCAGCGCGACCTGATCTGTGCCAGCGGCCCCCTCAACGGCAGCACGCGGCAGGTAACGGGTCGCCACCTTGACCACATCTTGCGCCATGGAGGCACTGTCCACAGCGCCGGAAAGGAGGATCATGTCCTCGACCTGCTGGGCCTGAACTCCCTCGGTTCCCGTAATCTGGCGAATGGCCCGGCGCAGCGCACCAAGATTGAGACCGACAATCACCGTTTTGCTGGCAATCACGTTGTCAGCATCATCCACGGCATAAAAGCTGGTCTGCCCGACCTTGCGGCCATAGATGTAAAGCAGCGAACCCGATTTGACCTGGATATCGGCAATTTCCGGGTTGGCGACGAAAACGGACGTTGCCGCACGCGGCAGACGCAGAACCTGACCTTCATCAGCCAGCAGCGACAAAACTTCTGTAGCAGAAACAGACCTCGTCTCAGCCGGTTCAACCACCGAGGAAGACCCGGATGCTTCAGCAGCGGGGGCCGCTTCCATCGCAGCGGGAGATGCCACCAGATCCCCACCAAGCGCGGGAGCAGGCACTTCAGCACTCGCCCACGCCTGCGGCAGAGGCGCTGCGAAGACCGCAAATGCCACAAATGCGATAGCCAGAAAAAACTTACGCATAACCCCTACCCCCGTTATCGTGTCCAATCCAAACTCCAGAACAACCTGCCGTCACTTGGCTTCTGCCTCTTCCGAT
>Ga0233425_10009832_pt1 | contig 11925 bp, 11 predicted proteins | sample Watercolumn_Towu_2_FD_181712 | JGI IMG/M metagenome (GOLD analysis project Ga0233425, IMG submission 181712) | Freshwater microbial communities from Lake Towuti, South Sulawesi, Indonesia - Watercolumn_Towuti2014_140_MG | ecosystem: Environmental > Aquatic > Freshwater > Lake | place...
AAGCGCTTCAAAACGGCACGATGACCGAGGGAACGGTCGAGGCGGAGGGGCGCGCCGAGGCGTTGCGGATGATCGAAGGGCGCGGGCTTCAGCCGGTGAAGGTGGTGGCCGGTGGGAATGCGGGCGGAAAGGAAGCCGGAACATTGACGGAACATAAGCTCTGGCAGATTCAGCCGAAGAAAGTCACGGCGCGGCAGTTGGAAAATTTCACGCGGTTGTTGTCGAGCCTGCTGGCGGCAGGCGTGGCGTTGAGTCGGGCGTTGTTTATTTTGCAGCGCGAGGCTTCGACGCCGGTGGCGCGGGTGAAGTGGAAGGGGATTCACGATTTGGTGGTGGACGGAATGCCGCTGGCGGGTGCGATGGGACGGTCACCGGAGACGTTTCCGCGCGTGTACGTCGCGATGGTGGAGGCGGGCGAGGCGGGTGGGTTTCTGGACGTGGTGCTGGCGCAGATCGCGGATTTTCAGGCGCGGGAAAAAGAGTTGAAGTCGAAGGTGATGACGGCGTTGTTGTATCCGTGCATCCTGCTGGCGCTGGCGTTGTCGGTGCTGGCGTTCCTGCTGGTGTTTTTTATTCCGCGGTTTCAGACTATTTTTACCGGGTTCGGCGCGTCGTTGCCGTTGTTGACGCGGATGATCGTGGCGGTGAGCGATGCGTTGCGGTCGTACGGGGTGGTGCTGGTGCTTGGGGTGTTGATGGGCGGATTTTTTTTACGGAACTGGGTTGTGTCGGAGAGCGGTCGTCGGTCGTGGGAGAAATTTGTTTTGCGCGTGCCGGTGGTTGGCGCATTGGTGGCGCAGTTCGCGATGGCGCGGTTTTGCCGGATGTTGGGAACGCTGCTGGCGGCGGGCGTGCCGTTGATCAACGGGTTGAACGTGGCGCGGCGCTCGATTGGGAACCAGATTTTGGTGGACGCGGTGGCGAGTTCGATTGAGCGGGTGAAACAAGGCGATCCGCTGGGCGCGAGTCTGTCGAGTTGCCGGGAGTTGTTTGCGGGGTCGGTGCTCGAAATGATTTCGGTGGCGGAGGAGAGCGGGCGGTTGGACCAGGAGTTGATCCGGTTGGCGGACGTGACGGAGCGGGACTTGGACCGGCAGTTGAAGACGGCGGTGGCGTTGATGGAGCCGATGATGTTGTTTTTCATCGCCGGTTTTATCGGGGTGATTTTCATCGGGATGGTGATTCCGATTTTCTCGTTGCAGGATTACATCAAATAATAAAAAAGAATGGAGACAAACATGACGAACGAACAGAGAAAGCAACAGGCGGGCTTTACGCTGATCGAGTTGCTGTTGGTGCTGGTGATTCTCGGCACGCTGGCGGCCATCGTGATTCCGAAGTTCACGGGACGCACGGAACAGGCGCGGATCACGGCGGCGAAGACGCAGATCTCGAATTTCGAGACGGCGTTGGAGGCGTACGAGGCGGACAACGGTTCGTATCCGCGCGGCACGGGCGGCTTGAGCGATCTGGTGGAGCAACCGAAGGATGCGCCGAATTGGAAGGGGCCGTATTTGAAGTCCATTCCGTTGGATCCGTGGCAACACGCGTACGTGTACGAGTGTCCGGGGCGGCGCAACGCGTCGTCGTATGACATCATGTCCATGGGGCCGGAAGGACGCACGAGCGGAGAAGGCATCATTGCGAACTGGGACACATCGAAACACTGACGCGTTCACGTTGATCGAGTTGGTGATGGTGATGGCGCTGTTGTGCGCCATCGTGATTGCCGCCGCGCCGATGTTGTCGCGCTTTTTCCGGGGACAGACGGTCGCCGGTGAAGGGCAACGGTTTCTGGCGATGACGCGATACGCGCAGAGCCGCGCGGTGTCGGAAGGCGTGCCGATGGTGGTGTGGCTGAATGCGCAGGATGGTTCGTACGGTGTGAAGCCGCAGGAGGGATTCGTCAGTGTCGCGGACGTTGCGGCGGTGGACACGGAGGCGGGCGAAAGACCGGCGGGTGTGGGACGGGATTATAATTTTCAATTGCCGGAACGGATGCATTTTTTTGTGGAGGCGAATCCAACGGCGTCGAGTTCGCAGACGTTGATTCGATTCGTGCCGGATGGCGCGATTGATGAGAACAGTTTGCGGCGGGTGACGATCCGTCATGATGACGGTTTGGAGATGGCGGTGGAGATTGCAGACAACCAATTGAATTATGTCATTGCGAAGAATACAAATGAATCGCCGTCGTACTGACAACGCCGCCGGTTTCACGCTGGCGGAAGTGTTGGCCGCGCTGCTGTTCATGGCGATCGTGGTGCCCGTCGCGATGGAGGGCATGCGTATTGCCAGCCGCGCCGGTTCGGTCGCGGAACGCAAGAGTGTCGCGGTGCGGCTCGCGGACAGCAAGTTGAACGAATTGATTGTAACGGGGCAATGGAGCGTATCGGGACAGGAAGGCGATTTCGGCGACCGCTGGCCGGGGTATCGGTGGAAAGTGCAGATTGACCCGTGGACTGTGGACGCGATGCAGGTGGTGACCATTGAGGTCGCGTACCCATCGCAGAATCAGGAGTTGTCCGTGCGGCTGAGCACGCTGATGAATGGTGGCGGCTTGTGATACCGCGGCGCGAAATGAAGAGCCGCAGCGGCTTCACGTTGCTCGAACTGCTCATCGCGGCAATGATTGCAGGCGTCGTGCTCGCCGCGTTGAACACGGCGTTTTTTGCGGCATTCCGTCTGCGCAACAACACCACGAGCGCGGTGGAGCGCGTTGTGCCGACGAATCATGCCGTCGGAATTTTGAAGTCGGATTTGCGCGGCATTATCGTAACGGGCGGGCAGATGGCCAACATCATGCAAAGTCCCGGCGCCAGCATCGCGAACAACCAACCGAGTCTGCTTGATGTTTGCACCACGACAGGGACGATTGACGACGAACTGCCGTGGGGCGACGTGCAACGGATTTCCTATTATCTCAAGGATCCAACCGATCCGGCGCGCGCGCCCGGTAAGGATCTTGTTCGCGCAATTACCCGGAACATTCTCGCCACGACGCAACCGGACCTGACCGAGCAAGTGTTGTTGCACGGCGTGGACACGTTGCAGTTCAGTTTCTTCGACGGCGCAAACTGGCAGGACAATTGGGATTCGGGTAGTGTCGGCGCCTCGACGCCGGTGGCGGTAAAGATTGCCATCGAGTTTTCTGTCGAAGAAAACAATATCATCCGCGCACCGCTTCCCATTGAACTCGTTGTGCCTATCACAGTCCAATCGGGCGCCACCAACCTCGCCGCGACCGGAGGCGCCCTGTGAAACGCATCCATCGCCAACGCGGCTCCGTGTTGATCATGGTTCTCTGGATCAGCCTTGGCCTCGTCAGCATCGCGTTGTATTTCAGCCAGGACATGATGTTCAACCTCCGCGCCGCCGACAACTACGAAGCCGGCATCGAATCCGAACGCGCCATCGAAAGCGCCACGCGCTACGTCTGTTTCGTCCTCTCCAATCTCCAGCAACAAGTCCAAACGCAATCACAAGGCGCCAACATGGCGGGGGTTCTCCTGCAACCCGGCTCGCTCCAGGTTTACTCCGCGCAATCCGGAACAACACCCTACACACAAAACCACCAAGCCGAGGAAGTCACCGTCGGCGCCGCGCGGTTCTGGTTTATCGGGCGCGATCCGTCTTGCGCCTCGAACACCACCAGCACCGTTCCAGTCTTCGGCCTCGTGGACGAAGCATCCAAACTCAATCTCAACACCGCCACCTACAACATGATTTCCGCACTGCCGTTCATGACGCTTGACACCACCTCCGACCTCGCCGCCAACATCATCGCATGGCGCGGCTCCTCGACCACGAACACCACCACCGGCTCGCAACTCGAATACGGAATGCTCACGCCACCTTACAACTGCAAAATCGCGCCATTCGAAACACTCGACGAAATCAAACTCGTCATCGGCATCACCACCGATGTCCTCTACGGCGCCGACATCAACATGAACGGCATCCTCGACTCCAACGAAACCACCCAAGCCGGCCAGACACTCACCTCCTTCGGCGAGAATCTCGACAACAACCTCAACGCCGGCATCCTCGAATACACGACCATCTACACGCGCGAACCGAACAGACAGCCCGACGGCACCGCCCGCATCAACGTCAACAACACCAACACACGCCCACTCCAGACGCTTCTCCAAAACGCGCTTGGCAACGCGCGCGCCGCCCTCATCATCCAGAAAGCCGCCATCACACCGCGTACCGTCTGCACAAGCGTCCTCGAATACTACGTTCGCAGCGGCATGACCGCCGACGAATTCACAAAAGTCTACGACTCGCTCACCACCACCAACGCCCCGTACATCAGCGGCCTCATCAACATCAACACCGCCCCCGGCCCCGTCCTCGCCTGCATCCCCGGCATCGGCTCCACCAACGCACAAACCGTCGTCACCTACCGGCAAGGCATCGCCAGCGACCAGCTTGCCACCACCGCCTGGCTCGTCGACGCCATCGGTAAAACCGCCGCCACCCAGGCCGGACCATACGTCACCGCCAAGAGCTATCAATTCCGCGCCGACATCGCCGCGGTCGGACACCACGGACGCGGTTACCGCCGGGCCATTGTCATCATTGACACCAGCGACGGCTCGCCGCACATCGTTTACCGCCGCGACATCACGCAATTCCCGTGGGCGCTTGGCGACGTCCGCAAAACATGGCAACTCCTCGGAAACCTCTGATGACATCCATACTCACCAAACTGTTCTCCCCACGACGCGCCTCACTCCTCGGCCTCGCCCTCGAAGGCCGACGCGTGGACGGCGTCCTCCACCGACGGAACAATGACGGAACATCGCCGGAACAAAACTTCAACCTCACGCTGTCGCTCGACCCGCTCACCAACGACCCGCAACTCGTCGGACAGGAACTCCGCAACCAACTCGACGAAGCCGGTATCAAGGAAACACGGTGCGTCATCGGCATCCCGTTGAACTGGGTGATCACCCTCGCCGTCGCCTTGCCGGAAATCCCCGACGAAGACGCGCCGGAATATCTCACCATCCAGGCCGAAAAAGGGTTCCCCTACGCGCCGGAAGATTTGCACATCGTCACCACGCGTACCGGTAACGCCGCGACGTTGCTCGCCGTGCCGCGCGCGCATCTCACCCGGCTTGAAGAAGTCCTCGCCGCCGCGCGGCTTCGCCCGGTCAGCTTCACCACTGCCATCACAGCGCTGCAAACACCGGACGCCGGGCCGGACGCACCGGCCGTCGTCGCGCTCCTCGTCGGCGAAAGCCGGGTGGATTTGCTGATCAGCGGCGCGAACGCCTCGTTGCTCGCGCTGCGCACGTTCGATGGCGTCATCGAGACCGACGGCGCGGCCCGCCGGATTGACTCGGATCTGCTCGTGCGCGAACTCCGCCTCACGCTCGGACAGTTGCCGGAACAAATCCGGAACACGGCGCGGACGTTGCGCGTGTTCGGCCCCGCTGATTGGACTGGCGCGCTTGCGAAGGAGATCGCGCCGGACGGGACGCTCGTCGGCCTGACGCTCGACGTGCGCGCGACGTCGCCCGCCGCCGGCATCGCCGCGCGCGCCATCGAGAACGCCACGTGCGCGTTCGAGTTCCTCCCGCCGCGCGTCAGCCAATGGATGAAACTGACCGCGCGGTTTTCGTCGCGCAAACTCCTGTGGTCAACCGCCACCGCGACCGCCGCGCTTCTGTTGGTCGGCGGCATGTTCCTCGTCCAGTACATCGAGCTTTCGATTTTGGAGTCGCGTTGGGCGAAAATCGAGCCGTCGGTTTCGCAAATCGCGGAAATGAATCAGAATACCCGGCAGTTCCATTCCTGGTACGCGCACTCCTCGCCGACGTTGCGCCTCTTGAAACAAATGACCGACTCGTTTCCTGACGACGGCACCGTGACGGTGAAGACGCTCGAAATCAAAAACCAGGCCGACATCTCGTGCAGCGGGTACGCGCTCGACAACACGTCCGTGTTGAAGACACACGAACGCCTGCGCGTGAACAAACGATTTAACGACGTGAAATTGTTGCAGACGCGGGGACGCGTCCCGCTGCAGTTCACGCTCAACTGCCACTGGGTGGAAGGAGGCGCGCAATGAACATCGAGAAACGGAAAAAAACATTGTTCATCGCGGCCATCGTCGTCATCACGCTGCTGACAGCCGACAAATTACTCTGGCCGTCGCTGTCGGGACTTTGGGCGCAACGCGCGGTGCGCATCGTTGAATTGAAGAAAAACATCGAGCAAGGAACGATGCTGCTGAAACGGGAAAAGAGTGTCCGGGCGAAGTGGTCCAACATGATGCGCACAACACTGCCCTCCGACGCGTCGGCGGCGGAAATCAAAATTCTGAAGTCCGTTGACAGTTGGGCGCAACAGAGCCGCGTGAACCTTTCCTCGATCAAGCCACAATGGAAGCAGAACCCCAAAGACCGGCAGAACAACAAGGAGTACAGCACGCTCGAATGCCGTGTGGACGCCAATGGCGACATGGCGACACTGAGCCGGTTCTTGTACAATCTCGAGCAGGATCCGCTGCCGTTGCGCATCGAGGACCTTCAGCTTACGGCACGCGACAATCTCGGGCAGGAGCTAACGCTCAGCGTCCGATTCACCGGCTTGGCGCTGGTCGAACAGAACAAGGAGCAACAGCCATGATGATCTTGCAGAATTTCGGCAGGCGCATGTTCCGGAAATGTTCCGGCGGCAAAAACAGGACGCTGCATCGCCAGCCGTCGTGTTCCGGAAATGTTCCGGCAACGTTGGCGTCGCTGCTGTTGGCGGTGTCGGCAGCGATGGCGGCGGAAAATTCGTCGGTGCAGGACCTCAAGACGCTGTCGCAAAAAAACATTTTCGATCCCAACCGTCATGGCGTGGGCGCGGTGGCGCGTCCGGTGATCCGCGCGTACGATCCGAGCCGCGTGGCGAAGGCGGAAGGCTTCTCGCTCGTCGGCACGTTGCTTTACGACAAGGTCGCGCTGGCGTTTTTCACCGGCAGCGACGTGCGTTACAACAAGGCGCTGCAAACGGCGAACTCGATTGCGGATTTCCGGATCGCGGAAGTTGGGCCGTCGTACGTGGTGCTGGATTCGGAGGGGCAGCAGACGAAGTTGTCGGTCGGAATGCAAATGAAACGGCTCGACGGCGCCGGTTGGCAGATATTGAGCGGGACGATGGGATACACGCGGATCACGGCGACAACGAGTGTGGCCGGCGCGAGCAGTTATCTTGGCGGTGGGAGCAGTGGAAGTTCCGGTGGTGAAGATGATGCGCGCCTGGAAGCGATTCGCAAAAAAATGGAGTTACGACGCCTGAAGGAGAAATGAACCGATGAAAACGATGAAATTATTTTCGATGGTGTGCGGCGCGGCGCTGGCCGTGTGCGTGGCCGGCGCGTTGTGCGCGGCGGAGGAAACGACGCCACCCGCGGCGGCAACGGTGGCGACGGTCGTGGTGACGTCGCCGGGGATGACGAACGCGCCGTCAGCGGAGGCGAGCGCGTCGAACGCTGCGGTTGCAGTGTCGTCGTTGTTGCCGGTGCCGACGGAGGCGAGCGCCAACACCGGGTTGCGGTTGAATTTCCGTGGCGCGCCGTTGGATTTGGTGCTGGATTATTTGAGCAAGGCGGCCGGTTACACGATCGTGTTGGGGACGGAGATGAAGGGGACGGTGGACGTGTGGAGTGATCAGCCGTTGAGCAAGGAGGCGGCGATTGCGGTGTTGAACACGTCGTTGAACCGCAACGGATACGCGGTCGTGCGCAACGGGCAGCGGTTGACGATTGTGCCGCGCGATGAGGTGAGGAAGTACAACATCCGCGTGCAGAGCGGCGCGAACCCGGAAGCAATCGAGCCTGGCGAGGAGATGATCACGCATATTATTCCGGTGAAGTACGCGAACGTGACGCAGATGGTGAAGGATTTGACGCCGTTGTTGCCGGCATCGGCGACGTTGACGGCCAACGAGAGCGCGAGCGCGTTGGTGTTGACGGACACGATGACGGACGTGCGGCGGATGGTGGAGATCGTGAAGGCGTTGGACATGTCCATCACGCCGGCGCTGACGGTCAAGGTGTTCCCGCTAAAAAATGCGGATCCTCAGGAGATGGTGCAGATATTAACGCGTCTCTTTCCCGATGAATCAACAAAACCACGCAGTGCCGCCGAGACGCCGCCGTGGTTTCGTTTCAGCCGACGGTTTGGGAGCGAAGGAGGAGTCCCTCTTGCCGTCGGCGGAGGTGGAACGAGCGGAGAACTGAAAGCCGGCAAGGTGATTGCCGTGGCGGATCAACGGACATCGTCGGTGATTGTAACGGCAGCCAACGAGTTGATGCCGCAAATCAAGGAGATGATAGACCAGCTCGACACGAGTCCGGCGAAGAAACAACAAGTGAAAGTTTTTCAGCTGAAGAACGCCGAGGTCAACGACGTGATGCCGGTACTGCGCGACTTGTTCAATAAGGACACAACAGCCCAGCGCAGTTCGTCGAGTCTGACCAGCCAGAGCAGCGCGTTGTCCACGCGGCGCACTCGGACGGCGCAAAATGTAGGCACCAGCGCGACCACGGGAACGCGGGGTTCCGGCTTGGGTGGTTCGCCATCAGGATTTTAACCGTTCTTAAAAAGCGATAGAAAGAAATCGAGGAAACGATGAAAACGATGCAATCGAAAATGATGATGCGATGGATTTGTGTGGCCCTGTGTTGTTTGGGCGCTGCGGCGCCGACATATTCACAGATCCCAGTTAGGTCATACGGTGCTGGCGCGGGCGGCTCCGGTGGCAGCCGTCCTTATATTCCGAATGGCAATATCGGTGACGCGGTGATTTCGTGCGACCCGGACACGAAACAGATCACAGTGATCGCTGACGAGGAAACATTGAAGCATGTGGGCCAGCTAATCGGTGAGCTTGATGCCGCGCATCCGCAGGCGCTGATCAAGGTGGTGTTTCTCGAAGTCACTCACAACGACTCCTCTGACATTGGCATTGAAGGCAGCGTTACGAAAAAACTCGGCGCATCCTCGATTGTCGGTTCATTCTCAAACGTGTTTGGGCTTGCCTCCGCGGGTGCGATTCCGGTACCGCCCGGCGCGGGACTTTACTCGGTACTCGGACGGGATTTTCAGGCCACGATTCGCGCCATCGCGTCGGCGGGCAAAACAGAAATCCTCTCGCGTCCTTCCATTCTTGTTCGTAACAATCAACAGGCGACGATCAATCTCGGCAAACAAGTGCCGCTCATCACAAACACCCGCTTCGACACGCTTGGCAATCAGATCAACTCCGTGACCTACCATAACACCGGCATCATCCTCCAGGTCACGCCGTTCATCACCTTGGAAAGCGGCAGCGTGGAAATGATTGTTTCGCCGCAGATTTCCGAGTTGGCGGACAGAACGGAGTGGATTCCGATTTCCACGGCCAACGGCGGCGTCAGCGCTCCCGTCATCAATTCCCGCACCGCCGACACTGTCGTTGTCGCGCCGGACGGGCAGACCGTCATCATTGGCGGCTTGATGCAGAACAGTAAAAGCAGCAGTGACAGTAAGATTCCACTGCTCGGCGACATCCCGCTGCTCGGCGCGCTCTTCCGCCGCAAAGTGAAAAGCGACGTCAAGACTGAACTGATCATTTTCCTCACACCGCACATTATTCAGCAACCGAAACTTCTCGCCTCGGTGGCAAGCAAGGAACGCGCGAATTCGGAAGTCCTCCAGAAAGCGTTCACCGAACAGGAACTCGATCGCTTCCTCGACACACTTCCGGTAAAAGGAGAATCCTCCAACAAACGTCCCGCGAAAAACAATACGCCGACCGCGCCGTCACCTGACGCCAAAAAACAACAATGACCGTCCCCAGCGCCACCTTCACTTCGCGCCTGCGCCGTCGCGCGCCGTTCGTGTACGCCGTGCTGTTCGCGATTTGGGTGCTTGTCATTGTCTGGCAAGTCCTCGAACATGCCTGGGTAGCCAACGCCGAACGCGCTACGCTCATTCGGCGCTCCGAAGACATCGCGATGACATTGAGCCTCGTCATCCGATCACAACGCCGCTTCGGCAGCATCGTCTCCCAGGAGCGGCTTGAATCCGCGCTCACCGAACTCGAAAAATCCGGCAAACTCCTCTCGGTCGTTCTCCTCAACGCCTCCGGCGAATCTGTCGTCACCGCCGGTGCGCCCATCAGCACCGACACCGCGAACCTGCTCCGGCAAAATCCGCGCTGGGACAACCGTAGCGTCACCTTCGTCAATCCAGTTGACCTCGGCGCGAGCCTGACCACCGAAGGCGAAACCAACAGCCGTCCCACCATTGTCCTCTCGCGGCGCGACGCCACCAATCCGCCATACGCCAGCGCGGCGCCGCTGCCGTGGCGTTCTGACACGTTTTCAACAAACGCCACGCGTTTCACCGCCACCATCACCATCACCAATCCGCCGTCGCGTGTCTCGCGCTCTGGATTCGGACGCCCCTTCTGGCTCAACGAAAAAGAATATCAGGAACTCACCAAAACACGCGGCCTCCAGCACCTCATCGTCGCCATGTCCACCGACACGTTCAACCAAGCCCTCCGGCGCGACTGGTGGGTTCGATTCATCATCATCACCTTCGCCGGCATCGCCGTACTCGGCCTCGGACTCGCCTGGAAAAACATCGTCCGCTTCTCCGACCTCAACGTCTCGCTCCTGCGCACCAGCGAAATGAACACCCACCTCCGCGAAATGAACATCGCCGCCGCCGGGCTTGCCCACGAAACACGCAACCCCCTCAACATCGTCCGCGGCCTCGCCCAAATGATCTCCCGCGAACCCGGCGCGACCACCGAGACCCGCGACCGCGCCCGGCAAATCACCGACGAAGTCGACCGAGTCACCGCGCAACTCAACGAATTCATCAACTACTCCCGACCCCGCGAAGTCCGACGCGCCCCCGTCGTGTTGCGCGGCGTGCTCGGCGACATCGCGCGCGCCCTCCAAAGCGACATCGAAGACAAATCCGTCCAATTCAAAACCGACGATGCCGGGCTTGTCATCGAAGCCGACGAACAAATGCTCCGTCAAGTCCTCTTCAACCTCGTCATCAACAGCATCCAAGCCGTCGCACCCGGCGGCGCCATCGAAGTCGTCGCCCGCGCCGTCAATTCCACCGAAGCCCAACTCGACGTCCGCGACAACGGCCCCGGCGTCGCCCCCGAACACCGCGACAAAGTTTTCAAACCGTACTTCACCACGCAACCGAAAGGCGCCGGACTCGGCCTCGCCGTCGTCCAGCAGATCGCCCTCGCGCACGGCTGGGACGTTGCCTGTTTGCCGAACGATCCGCGAGGCGCTATCTTCCGCATCAGCCGCATGACGCTCACAACCCGTACGTAACGATGAAGGCTAGACACAACATCAGCGTTGACGGAACATCGCCGGAACATTTCCGGAACATGATCACAAATAAAACGGACTGACCCATGTCACCAAAACCAGCCGACAAATCGCCGCGCAACGTCCGCATCCTCATCGTGGATGACGATCCCGGACAACGCAGCCTGCTGGTGTCTTTTCTCGGTGGACAAGGTTTTGTCACGACGCCCGTGGATTCCGGCGAGCGCGCGCTGGAAACGTTGTCGCAACAGGAATTCGACATGATCATCTCCGACGTCCGCATGCCCGGCATCTCCGGGCTCGAAACGCTCCGACGCGTTCGCAAACAATTCCCGACGCTGCCGGTGTTGCTCGTCACCGCCTACGCCGACATCCGCGACGCCGTCGGCGCGATGCGCGACGGCGCGGTCAATTACCTCGAAAAGCCGATTGACCTCGACGAACTCAGCGCGTGCGTGCGCGGCGCGCTCGGGCTGGGCGTCGCGTCCGCGTTGCGCCTGCCGGAAAATCTCCGGTTGCCGGAAAACGTGGTCGCCGTAAGCCGCTTGATGCAAGCCGTCCTCCGCGAC
>Ga0233425_10009833_pt1 | contig 11924 bp, 12 predicted proteins | sample Watercolumn_Towu_2_FD_181712 | JGI IMG/M metagenome (GOLD analysis project Ga0233425, IMG submission 181712) | Freshwater microbial communities from Lake Towuti, South Sulawesi, Indonesia - Watercolumn_Towuti2014_140_MG | ecosystem: Environmental > Aquatic > Freshwater > Lake | place...
GCCTCATCGACGTTCTTTTTGCAGACGTCGCAGCAGCCTGCTCCCATGGCGAGGACAAAGGCCATGAGAATCGCGAAAGCAAAACCCTTCCTTACCAATGCTTTCCTCATCATCTATCCCCCCTTTTCAAAGAGATGGTTAAAGGTTAGTAAGATGCCCACATTTAATAATAGTGGCTGTAAAATATCAAGAAAAATTATAGCCTCTCCAAAATTTTTTTTTACCGGGGAGAGAAATAATTTTTCGAACTGCCTTTATTGTCAATAAATTAAGTCTGTTAACTATTGCCGTCTTTTCGGCCGTATCGGGTCATTTCCCCCCAATTCCGGCCGCTCCGCAGTTCCACCACCAACGGCGCCCGAAGTTGAATCACTTCTTCCATAACCCGCCGCACCAACCGGGCGGTGGCCGCCAGTTCCCCGGTCGGCACTTCGAACAGCAGTTCATCGTGAATCTGCAGCAACATCCTACCGGACAAACCGTCATTTTGCAAGGCCGGTTCCATCTCCAGCATGGCTTTTTTAATAATATCCGCGGCGGCGCCCTGGAGCGGGGTATTGATGGCGGCGCGTTCCGCCTCCTGGCGCAGGATGCGGTTGCTGCTGTTGATTTGGGGAATCTGGCGGCGCCTTCCTAAGAGCGTCGTCACCCAACCCTGCCGCCGGGCTGCCTCCAGGGTTTCCTCCAGGTAGGCCTTGACCCGGGCGTGGCGCTGGAAATAGCGGTGGATGAAGTCCTGGGCCACCCGGTTGCCCACTCCCAGTTGCTTGGCCAACCCGAAGGCGCTCATGCCGTAGATGATGCCGAAATTGATGACCTTGGCCTGGCGCCGCATCTCGGAAGTCACCAGCTCCGGGTGGATGCCGAAGACCACGGCCGCGGTCTGCCGGTGGATGTCCACCCCCTCCTTAAAGCCCTTAAGCAGCTCGGGATCTTCGGAAAAGTGGGCCAGCAGCCGCAGTTCCATCTGGGAGTAATCGCCGCTGAGAAAGACGTGGCCTTCTTGCGCCACAAAGGCCTGGCGGATCTGGGCCCCCATTTCGCCCCTGACCGGGATGTTCTGCAAATTCGGGTCCCGGCTGCTCAGCCGGCCGGTGGCGGCCACGGATTGCAAAAAGGTGGTGTGCACCCTTCCCGAGTCCGGGTCGGCCAGGCGCAGGAGCGCATCCACGTAAGTGGCCTTGAGTTTCCCCAGGCTGCGGTATTCCAGGACCTTAGAGGCGATGGGAATCTCCGGGGCCAGGCTCTGGAGCACCTCGCTGTCCGTGGAGTACGCGGTTTTGCCCTTGGTCTTCTTTTGGGGGGCGATCTTTAATTTCTCGAAAAGGATGCGGCTCAATTGCTGGGGGGATTGGATGAGAAAGGCCTCCCCTGCGGCCTGGTAAATTTCCTGCTCCAGCCGCAGCATGTCCTTTTCCAGGTCCTGCCCGAAGCGCCGGAGCCATTCCCGGTCCAACAGAATCCCCCGGGCCTCCATGCGGGCCAGCACGGTGAGCAGGGGCAATTCCAGGCCGGCGTACAGTCCCCAGAGGCCTTCTTTCTGTAAATCCGCCGCAAGCAAGGGCCAGATGCGGAGAGCCGCGTCCGCGCGTTCGCATCCATAGCGGCAGGCCAAATCCGGGGCCAGGTCCGCCGCGGCCTGGGGCCGCCCCGCCAATTCCCGGGGGCCAGGTAGATTGAGGCCCAGGTAATGGAGCGCCACGTTCTCCAAATTCTGTTCGTAGCGCACGGGGTTGAGAAGGTACGAGGCCAGAAGTATGTCACCGCTGAGCCCGGCGGGGTCCGGGGCGTAGCGCCCGGCGGCCAGCATGCACCCTTTCAAATCCGCGCCCACCTTATTGATGCGGGGATCGGTCCAGAGCGGGCCTAATCTCTCCCAAACGGCCCGGGGAGACAGTGCGGCGCCGAAGGGGATATAGGCCCCTTCACCCTCCCGCCAGGCCAGGCCCAGTCCCGCCGCCGGAGCCAAAGCCGGGTGCTGTTCGCCCAATACGAAAAACAGGGCCATGACCCCGCTCTCCCTGATGCTTAAGGCCACCCGGTCCAGGTCCTCCGGGGTTTGCGCTAAATAGAAAGCCCCTGCCTGGGTGGCGTCAAACCCCAGTTCTTTATTGAATTTGCTGAACTCCAGCTCCACGAAGAGCCGGCGCAAGGCCTCCCGGTCCCAGGGGCCCGGCTGCAAATCCTTGACCTCCGCCTCTAGGGGCACCGCGCTCTCCAGCAGCGTCAGCTTCTTGCTCAGGCGGGCCTGGTCCGCGAATTCCTGGAGGCGGTTTTTTAAGGCCTTTTCTTTAATTTCCTCCACGTGTGCCAGGAGATTTTCCAGGCTGTGATATTTGGCGATCAGCTTGAGGGCCGTCTTTTCCCCGATACCCGGCACTCCGGGGATATTATCGCTGGCATCCCCGGCCAAGGCCCGGACGTCCACCAACTCCTGCGGCGCGAGGCCGAATTTCTCCCTGATGGCCTCGGGGTCGTAGCGCACGTCCTTCATGGGATCCCACATGGTCACCCCGTCCTGCACCAGGGGCAGCAGGTCCTTGTCCCCGGAGATGATCTCCACCTGGAAACCCTGCTCTTTAGCCCGGCGCACCAGGGTGCAGATGAGGTCGTCCGCCTCAAATCCCTCCTTAATCAAGGCCGGCAGGTTCAGGCCGGCGATAATTTGGTGGATGTATGGGAGTTGCATGGCCAGATCATCGGGCATGGGAGGGCGGTGCGCCTTGTATTCGGCATATTCCCGGTGGCGGAAGGTGGGTCCCTTGGCGTCGAAGGCCAGGGCCAGATACCGGGGCTGCCGCTCCCGGAGGACCTTGAGCAGCATGTTGGTGACCCCGAACGCGGCGTTGGTGGGAAAACCCTTGGAATTGGTGAGACCCCGGATGGCGTGAAAGGCCCGGTAGATGTAGGAGCTGATGTCAATGAGGTCGAGCAGCGGCTTGTCCTGGGGCATAGGCAGCTTATACCCCTCCAGGAGTATTCTGTCAATTAGGGGATGGCGGGGCCGGGCCGGAGGAAGGCCCATTTCCCGGTTTATCTCCTTGACATAACGGGGGTTCGGTTTTAAAAATAAGGACACAGCAAAATGGGGACCTTGCGTCATGGCCAGACCGAAAAAATGCCGGTGGGTGAAGATGGAGCCGGGGGTGACCTTTTTCAAACCCCAGGGTATCCCCCTCCGGAACTTGGAGCACAACGTCATCACCATCGATGAAATGGAGGCCATGCGGCTGTCCGATTATTTGGGCTTGAACCAGGAACAGGTGGCCAAAGAGATGCAGGTTTCCCGCCCCACGGTGACCCGCATCCTGGCCCGGGCCCATAAGGCGGTGGCCGATGCCTTGGCCCACGGCAAGGCCATTCGCATTGAGGGGGGAGATTACCGCCTGGCTGGGGAATTCCTGGTGTGCCGTTTCTGCGGACATCAGGAGCCCGCGCCGGCCCAAAAGGGAGGAGAGCCGCAGACCTGCTCCAAATGTCATAACCAAAACTCCGACCCAATTGCGGCGGACGACACTTGTAGCTAGTTACTCTATTTTGCGCCTTTGCGTGAGGCCTTCTTTTTCGGAACAGCACGTATGTACCTAAAGCCTGGGGGGGGAGACTGAAGGGCATGGATGCCACAACCTATCGCGCATCAGGGGTCGATATCGATAAGGCCGAGTCCTTCATCCAAAAGATACGTCCCCTGGTAAAATCCACTTTCCGCACCGGCGTTCTGGGGGAGATCGGCGGCTACGGCGGTCTTTTTCATCTGAACGTTCAGCAGTACCGCGATCCCGTATTGGTTTCCGCCACCGACGGAGTGGGCACCAAGATCATGGTGGCCGTCCTCATGGACCGGCACCACACCATCGGCATCGATCTGGTGGCCATGTGCGTCAACGACATCATCACCAACGGGGCCACCCCCTTATTTTTCCTGGATTATCTGGCCATGGGGAAGCTCTCCCCGCAAATCGGGACCCAAATCCTGGAAGGCATCACCAACGGCTGCCTCCAGGCCCGCTGCTCTCTGATCGGGGGGGAAACCGCTGAGATGCCGGGCCTTTATAAAGAGGGGGATTACGATCTGGCCGGTTTCGTGGTCGGCGTGGTGGACCGGAGCCAGATCATTGACGGCTCGGATATCGCCGTGGGCCACCGGCTCATCGGCATCGCTTCCAGCGGCCTGCACGCCAACGGCTTTTCCCTGGTGCGCAAGGTCCTCTTCGAGAAGCACGGCTATGGGGTAATGGATGAGATCCCGGAATTGGGCGGCGTCCTGGGAGACGAGCTCCTCAAACCCACCAAAATTTATGTGGAGACGGTGCTCAATCTCTTGCGGGACTTCCCCTTAAGCGGTATCGCCCATATCACCGGCGGGGGCTTGACCAACAATCTGCCCCGCATCCTGCCCCGTTCCTGCCAGGCGGTGCTCCACCGCGGGGTCTGGACCGCCCCTCCCATCTTCAAATTTTTGCAGGAAAAGGGCAACATCCCGGAAGAGGAGATGTTCCGCACCTTTAATAACGGCTTGGGGATGGTGATGGTGGTGGCCGAGGACCTGGTGGCCGACGTGCTGCTGCGCCTCCAGGGCCTACAGGAACAGGCCTTCGTCATGGGGGAAATAGTGGCCCGGAAGAATGACGCCCCGTCGTTGGTCTACGTTTAAAGATGGTTTTCGGTTTCCGGTTTTCGGTTTTCGGTTAAAAGATTGGAGATACTCAAAGGTTAAGGTCATTTTCTGTAATTCTTGAGGGTTCCGAAAAAATGCTTGAGGGACAAAAGGCGAACCTTTTGCCCCTTTCCTTTTCATATGCCCGAAATTTTTTTACCGAAAACCGAAAACTGAAAACCGAAAACCGTCTCTCAGGTTTTACCGATAAATTTAATAAAACTCATAAAATAGTTCAGATCAAAGATGTTCTTCTCCTGGAGCGCGGCCATCTCTTTCAGGGCTTCCTTGGAGGACTTGGGGCGTTTGTGGGAGTTGCCGCCGGTCAGGGTTTCGTAGTGGTCCAGAATCCTGAGGACCCGGGCCCAGGGATCGATGGCATTGATCTTCAAACCTCCGGGATGCCCGGAGCCGTCCCCGTTTTCATGGTGCTGCAGGGCCATGTATCTCACTTCCCGCCGGATTCCGGGCATGGCCGCGAGCATTTTGTAGCCCACCGCGGGATGGGAATCCGTAGTCTTGGCCGCAGTCCGGGTGGTATTCTTTTGAATCAACTCCGGCTTCAACTGGATCAGGCCGATGTCATGCAGCATGGCTCCCAAGCCGAAGTCCTGGGCTTTTTGGGCGTCCCAACCCAGAAAACTGATAAAGGCCAGACCCAAAAAGCAAACATTGAGGGAGTGGTTGTAAAGGACGTGGTCATGACGCCGGATCTCCAGGATGGACCGATGGAAATCCATGCCGCCTTTCATCAAATCGAACATGCCGTCTATTAAACGCAAGGCCCGAAACATCTGGGGGCTGGCGCCGATCTCCTCGGAACAAAAGAAATTGCGCACCGTAATCAGCGTCGTGTCATAAAGAAGAGTAACCTTCTCCTCCGGTTTCCGGCTTTCATCCGGCAACACCTTTTCCAGGGAGCGATCCAGGTACTCCAGGACCCGGTCCTCATCCTCCTGCAAATAATAAAGCCATTGAATCTCCAAAGATTTCAGTTTCTGATACCATTCCTCTTTGAAGACTTCGTTTTGGGGGCAGGCCAGGACAAACCGCGGCTCCGGGTCCTTTTTGGCTTTGACCTTGAGATAGATGTCGAAAGTAACCACCTCGCCCGGCGCCAGGTTGCGGAGAGGCAAAGGAATATACCCCCCCTTTTCCTCGCCGATGGCGGGGGCGACGATTTTACTGGTCTTTAACTCTAAATCCAGAATTTGTTTCATAGATCGGTAAGGGACAAAGATATCTTGGACAGACTAAACTGTCATCCTTATTATCGGAACCCCGGCATAATTTATAAAATATATTTCCTGGAATTTTGCTCACCGGCTTGGCGATCCCTATAAAATGCAGCGCCCCCTGCTCCTCACCGGTAATAAGGTGCACCGGGGAGACGCAGAGGGCGCAGAGATAAGGAAGCCCAATTATTTAAATTCTTGGCTGACTGCTGCAAGCTGATAGCTGTCAGCTATTAAACTGCCGCCAGAGCCGGACGCCGGGGGGCGGGGCAGGCTCCGTCTCTCCGGGGGCCTGCAGGGAAGCAAAGACGGCCTGGGCCAAAGCCCAGCCTTTGTGCTCCTGGGTCTCCTGCCACTCCCCGTAGGTCAGGGCCCCCACCTTGCAGGCCTCCACGCATGCGGGTTTCCGGCCCAGGGCTTCCCGCTCCGGACACTGGTCGCACTTCAGGGCCACCGCTCCCTTGTCCGGGGCCAGATAGAGGGGGGCGTAGGTGAGCACCCCGAAGGGGCAGGCCATGGCGCACATGCCGCAATTGATGCACCTGGCGGGGTCGATGTCCACCGTGGACCGGGGGGTGCGGCTGATGGCCCCGGCAATGCACACCTGCTGGCAAGGGGCAGGCTCGCAGTGGCGGCACTTGTTGGGAAAGGCCAGGTGCCGCCTGCCCGGATAAATCCGCAGGCGGGGCCGGGGCGTCACCTGCTCCCCAATGGCCGCGGCCAGATTCTTGGTCCGGGAATGCTCCACCGCACAGGCCAGGCGGCACTGCAAACAGCCCACGCAACGTTCGGGGCGGACGATGACGGTTTTCATGGTTTTCCTCTTTATGTTAGCATGAAGGAAACTTTAAGAATCTGTAGGCCATTTCAAAACCCTTACCAGTAATAATTAGTCCTCGCCCATGACCAATTGGAGGACTTCAGCCTCATCATAATCAGGATTCATGGTCCTGCGCCATTTTCTTTTCAGTTTCTCCGCATCAGATTCTTTTAGAAATCCTCGCACCTCAACAATAAAACCTCTCTCTACCTTAACAGCAACCCAAATTGGTTTCTCTACCTGTGACTCCATAATTAATCCTATAATTGTTTTACAATTCGATTATGCCAAACAAACACATTTGGATATTCGAGAAAATTGCAATTCTCTCCGAGCTTGCTCATAATGAAAGTAGGGCGACTTAATTGGCGCACAAAAAGAGAGCGTCGATCATCATTTGATACAATACTATATGTTGCTTTAGAATTGGGAGACATTAAGTGTACATCGTTGAAACGAAGAAGTCCGGAATAGATTGGAGTCGAGTGTTCAACTTCAAAAAGCGCTCGTAGCCTTCCTGCTCCCCGCTCAACCCATATAACATCTATTTCGGCAAGTATATCTTCTATACGGCGATATTCAAGGGGAATCTCAGCGTTACATTCAAACTTTTGCGTAATATTCCAGTCCAGTTTACTCCGATCATTTTTTGGAATCCATATGTCGTAACCTTTTGTTAATCCGATTGAGCCAAGCATAGTCTGTACTTGTACATGAGAGAGATCAGGGAAATCAGTCAATTTTGATTTCGTTATTAAGGAATCAAGTTGATCCCAACCAAAATATGCTTCGACATTGAATCTACCGGCATTGGCTATGTATAGATCGGTACCAGCATCTTGAAAAAAAATCTGTGCTTTATATTGACCATCGCTTGCAGGAGATACTGAGTGAAATACTTCTTCAAAATTAGAATAAGGTATGATTAGAGGTTCATTTTGGTTTTCCCAAAGAAAGCATACAACTGCTGAATATCCCTCTAATTTCTGCAAATCTTTTTGCCTCAGCCCATAGAATGTTTCTCCACGTTTATGCACTTTTGAATAACGAATATAAACTCTTCCGGCATCTTTTCCCAAATCGTATAGCGAAAGGCTATCGCTGAGTTTATGTATATTCCCATACCGTCTCTTTAACTCATTAAGAAAATTTTCTTTCGTAATATTAGCCATAAGAAATTTCCAAGTGGCATGAAAAGAAGTCAACTTTCCAAACTTTTGAGGTTTATGCCCCCTCCCTGCAAATTTCTCTCATCCCCACAACCGCCCCGGCGTCACCGGCTCCGGGGCTGGAAGCCGCTGGGACATGAGCTGAAAATAAATGCCCGCGTCTGCCACCGCGCCCACCAAAGTCAGGCCCACCAGGCGGCCTTGCCGGTAGGCCAGGCGGCGGTAGTGTCCCCGGGAGCGATCCATTACGGCAACCGACTCACAGTCGCCGGTGTCGTGGGGTCCCAGACCGCCGAAGATGACTTTGAAGCCCCGGAGAGACAGGCTGTTTTGGGGCAACAGGCCGGGGTAGCTCCGGCCCACGCCCGCCAGGTTGGCCCCGGCCACCTTCCCCTGGTCCACCGCCGCAGGCCAGATATGGTAAGGCCATTGCTCGCCGGTCAAGAGGTGATGCGGTTGTATGCAATCCCCGGCCGCGAAAATCTCTGGGACCCTGGTGCGCAGATGCCGGTCCACCAGGATTCCACCCGGCTCCCCCAGGCCTGTGCCCTCCAAAAACTCCACGTTTGCCGTCACCCCCACGGAGAAGATCACGGCCTGGGCGGGCAGGTCCCGGCCGTTGTTGAGGGTAAGCCTGTCAACCTTGCCACCCGCCCCGTCGAGGGCCACCGGCCAGGAACGGCAGCGCAGGCCAATCCCCAAGGCCGTCACCGCGTCCATCAGCATGGCCGCGGCGGTGGGGTCCAGCACCCGGGAGAGAGGCTGTTCACCCCTGGCCAAAAGAGTTACCGCAAATCCCCGCTGCGCCAACGCGTCCGCAGTTTTCAGGCCCACAGCCCCGGCCCCCACCACCACCACTTCCCGCACCCCGTTAAGTCCCGACTCCAGCCGCCGCCAATCCGCCAGGGTGCGCAGGGTAAAGACGCCGTCCAGGTCTTCGCCGGGGATGCCCGGCAGCCGGGGCCGGGCCCCGGAGGCGATGAGGAGCCGGTCATAAGGGCGGACCCGGCCGGAGCGCAGCCGCACTTCCCGGTCCCCCGGGGCCACCTGGACCACCCGTTCCCCCAGCAGGGCCTCAAACCCCCATTCCCGGAAATAATCCGCGCCCTTGAGCCAAATCTTCTCCAGGCTGACCTCGCCGCTCAGCAGATAGGTGAGCAGGGGCCGGCTGTAGGGGGGGTGAGGCTCATCGCTGATCAGGGTGACGGCGCCCCGGGGGTCCCACTGCCTCAAGGTTTCCGCGGCGGCCAGCCCCGCGGCGCTGGCGCCGATGATTAGATAGCGCATATTGGTATTTTACCGCGAAGCTGAGGCCCCAGGGAAGAAAAATAGCTATTTCTGAAAGGGGGAAAAGGGGAAAAGGGGAAGAGGGAAAGAGGGGAAAAGTTATACCCAATGCCTCCTCCAAGCCGTTTCCCTTTTCCCCTTTTACCCCCCGGATATTTCCCTTCTTGCATATGCGCCACTCCTGTAGTAGTGTCCTTTGCAGCCGGCTTCGGTCTTAAAGGGGCCAGGCTCTCCGGTGCGCATTCCCCCATTTCCGAAAATTGCGGAGGTTGATGATGAAACCCATATCCCGGGCCTTGATAAGCGTTACCGACAAAGGCGGTCTGCTGGAGTTTGCCCAGTTTTTAACCAAATATCAGGTGGAAATCCTGTCCACCGGGGGCACGGCCAAAATGCTGCGGGACGGCGGCGTCCCGGTAGTGGAGGTCTCCGATTACACCGGCTTTCCGGAAATGCTGGACGGCCGCGTGAAGACCCTGCACCCCAAAATCCACGGGGGCATCCTGGGCCGCCGGGACCTGCCCGCCCACCTGGAGCAGATGGCCGCCCAGAAAATTGAGCCCATCGACCTGGTGGTGGTCAACCTCTACCAGTTCGAAAAAGCGGTGGCCAAACCCGGCTGCACCCTGGAGGACGCCATCGAAAACATCGACATCGGCGGGCCCACCCTGCTCCGGGCCGCGGCCAAGAATTACACCGCGGTCACCGTGGTGGTGGACCCCCAGGATTACCACCATCTCATGGAAGAGATAAAGCTGAATAAAGGGGCCACCAGCATAGCTACGCGCTTCAAACTGGCGAAAAAGGTCTTTAAACTCACCAGCGAGTACGACACCGCCATTTACCATTATCTGGCGGACAAGGCTCCGGCCTGCTGATGGCTACGCCCGCCGCGATTACCATGAGCCGGGGCCGCGTTCTGGACCTCAGCGGCCCCTATTACTACCAGGACATGCTCACCGGCATCGCCCAGGAGATCCTGGCCGAGTTGGCCGAAATCGAGAAAGTGGACCTCCCCTCCCTGGCGGAGGAGGACTTCGAACAGGTGGTAAGCGTCACCCAGATCCGCCTGCTCAACGAACTCTATTACTGCCTGGGGCAACTCCGGGCCGCGGGCGTGGAACTGGAGGTGAAACGGGCCATCCAGGACCTCCGGGACATCTGGAACCGTTACATCGACCAGACGCAACGGCCCGCAGCCTTGAAATTTCAGGTGGAGCCGGGAGAAGACCAGGTGCAATAAGGGGGGGCAACCTTTGCGGCAGATGACTCTTTCCCGGATGACCGGGACCTCAAGATTAATCCTTAAGACCTCCCGCCAATCTTCCCATCACTTAAAACCCATAAAATTATCTAACATAAATGAAATAACTAGGTCAAAATAGGTAATTTTACCAGCTTTTCCCCTTAATAATTTTTCTTTAAATTTATTAATAATTAAAATTTCTGCCCGGGCCGGGAAGCCCAACCCCTTCCGGCTCCCGGATTTTGCGGCAGGCAAGCGGATCAAATGCGGACATGAATTTCTGCCGCCTCCCGAGGTTGAGTTCCCGACGGAGAGCTCTCCTGATTGAGGGTGGCGACGCTGGCCGGGGAGAATTATGAAAAGTTACTACGGCGATAAAACCGTCTTAATCACCGGAGCAGCCGGCACCGTAGGCACGGAGATCGTCCGCCAATTGGCGGGACTCGAGCCCAAGGAACTCCGAATTCTGGATAACAATGAATCCGCCCTGTTTTTGCAAGGCAATGAATACCGGCATACCAGCCGGGTGATCCCATACCTGGGCGACGTCCGGGACGAGCATAAACTGATCAACGTCACCAGGGAAGTGGATATTATCTTTCATCTGGCTGCGTTTAAGCACGTGGGCTTCGCCGAATACAATCCCTTCGAGGCGGTGCAGACCAATATCCTGGGGGTGAAAAACGTGGCCCAGGCCGCCCAGGTCAATCACGTCTCCCGGGTGATCTTCGCCAGTTCCGATAAGGCCGTCAATCCCACCAACGTCATGGGCACCTCCAAGCTCATGGGGGAGCGCATCTTCACCGCGGCCAACATTTTTCACAACCACGGCGGCCAGATATTTTCCAGTGTCCGCTTCGGCAACGTCCTGGGCTCCCGGGGCTCGGTGGTTCCCATTTTTGCCAAACAGATCCTGTCCGGCGCCACGGTTACGGTCACCGACATGCGCATGACCAGGTTCGTGATGACCGTGCAGGAGGCCGCCAACCTGCTGCTGGAAGCCCCATTGATCGCTTGCGGCGGAGAGGTCCTGGTCACCAAGATGTCGGCCATGCGCATCATCGATCTGGCCCACGCCATGATCGAACTGCTGACCGCCAGAACCGGCATGGACCCGGGGAACATTCCCATTAAATTCGTGGGGGCCATGCCCGGCGAGAAGCTCTATGAGGAACTGATGACCGAGGAGGAAGTGGGCCGCACCAAGGAACTCCCCACGATGTTCGCCATCCTGCCGGCTCTCAGGGGCTACTATCAAAAGATTGAATATCACTATCAAAACCTGCTGCCGGAGGTGGAAAACCGGCGTCCTTACATCTCCAATCTGGAGATTCCCATGACCATTGAGGAGATCAAGGCCTATCTGGAAGACTACGGCATTCTGACTCATCTTCGACAGTTGGGTGCGATTTTTTGGCTTTTTATGGGCATAAGTTGTTGAAATTATTAACCCGGGTTTCGGGGAAATTTTAAATTGTAGTGGCCAACTATTACATTGTCAGCGCGCGAT
>Ga0233425_10009834_pt1 | contig 11922 bp, 8 predicted proteins | sample Watercolumn_Towu_2_FD_181712 | JGI IMG/M metagenome (GOLD analysis project Ga0233425, IMG submission 181712) | Freshwater microbial communities from Lake Towuti, South Sulawesi, Indonesia - Watercolumn_Towuti2014_140_MG | ecosystem: Environmental > Aquatic > Freshwater > Lake | place: Indonesia...
CCTCGCGAAGGGCGGCCCGTGGAAGTACGCGGCGCCGGACGCCTCCTCCAACTTCGAGTGCAGCGACGGTGCAGCGACCTTCCAGAACCCGAACCAGGTGAGCTGTGGCGCCACGGCCACGGCCGACTGCCAGAAGTACTGCCAGCTCATCGGCGACTGCGCCGCGGCGAACGCCACCGTCGAGCCGGTGCTCGGGCCCCAGCTCGAGGCCCTCGGCTTCAGCGGTCCGAACCACACCGAGTGCGGCGGCTGTTTGGCGAAGTGCGAAGCGGACGCCAGCGCCGGCGGTGCGATGGATGCCGGCGTGCTCGGCTGCTTCGCGACGGCGGCGGCGAGCGCTCAGTGTGGAGGCGGCATCCCTGGTGCGATGCCGCTCATCGACGCCACCAACCAGTGCTGCGCCGGCAAGACCCAGAGCAAGGTGTGCACGTCGCTCTGCACCGCGGTGAACTCGAACGGCGCTGCCAAGGCGCTGTTCAGCACGGGTTGCACTGGGTTCTGAAGCTCACGGGATCCGGACGCTGACCTTCGCGGGGACCTCGCGAACCGCGCCGAGGCCTGCGAAGCGCGCGCCGCGGAGCGCATCGACGATGCAATCCGACGCGCTCTCCGCGACTTCGTTGGGTGGCGCCACGCCCGCAGCGAGCACCTCGCCCTGCGCGTTCAGGTACGCCGTCGCGACGAAGCCGCTCGGCAGTCCCTTGCGGCACGCGCGCGTCGCGAACCCGGCCTGGCGCGCGAACCACGAGGCGCGCGTCCCCGAGACCTCGCGCGGCGTGTCGGCGGCGTCGACCTCGAAGGTCGTCTCGGCCAACCCTTCGCCGCTCTTCGGGCGCGGCCAGCGCTTGCTCCGCACCAGCTCGAGCACGCAGCTCTCGGCCTCACGATCGCCCAGCGTGCTGTCGCTGAGGTAGGCCCAGCGCACCTTGCCGTCCCTGTCGACGCGCATCTTCACGCTCACGCGCCCGCCGATGGCGCTCAGGCGCAGACTGGCGCGCTCGACGCAGGCGATGAAACGAGGGTGGAGCTCCGCGAGCTTCTTCTCCACGCCGTACTGGCTCATGCCGCCAATCTCGGCCTCGAGGGAGGTCGGGCCGGGATCCACGGCGGGCTCCAGCTCGATGGCCTCCCGAGCGTCGCTCACCCGAAGCGACTGTGGCGTGGCCGCCGCGCAGCCGGGCAAGAGAAGCGCAAGTGCGGCCGTTCGGAGCGAGGGGTGCATGCGTTCGTCCCTCTGACACGGTCCTCTCCGAGGTCTTGCACCCCGGGGCGAATCCTCGGTGTTTTTGTGCAGGCCCTTTGGAGGTTTCGTGCAGGCGGGCCGAAGCCCTTGGCGGGCGCGCGAAAACGCGGCACATACCCGCACGCCATGGCTACTTCCAAGGTCGCAATCGTCCGCACGTCGCCCGAGACCGTCCTCGAGGACTACCACCGCCTGATGAACCTGGCGGGCTACCAGGAGGTCGTCGACAAGACCGCGGACACCGGCCTGAAGGTGAACATCTCCTGGCACTTCTTCTACCCGGGTTCGTCCACCACCCCGTGGCAGCTCGAGGGCGTCATCCGCGCCATGAAGAAGGACGGCTACAAGAGCGACCTGATCCACGCCTGCCACAACCGCACGGTGGTGATCGACGCCCACCTGGGCGAGCGCGAGAACAAGCAGATCGACGTGGTCCAGGCCCACGGCCTGCGCAACGTCCACCTGTACGAGGGCGAGGAGTGGATCGACGTGCGCGACGCCGTCGGCGACCTGACCAAGAAGTTCCTGTGCCTGAACGAGGTCTACCCGAAAGGCTTCAGCATTCCGAAGCGCTTCATCGGCGAGAACATCATCCACCTGCCCACGGTGAAGACCCACATCTTCACCACCACCACCGGCGCGATGAAGAACGCCTTTGGCGGCCTGCTCAACGAGCACCGCCATTGGACCCACCCGGTCATCCACGAGACGCTGGTGGACCTGCTGATGATCCAGAAGAAGATCCACCGCGGCGTGTTCGCGGTGATGGACGGCACCTTCGCCGGGGACGGCCCGGGCCCGCGTTGCATGGTGCCGCACGTCAAGAACGTGCTGCTCGCCAGCGCCGACCAGGTGGCCATCGACGCCGTGGCCGGCAAGCTCATGGGCATGGACCCGATGCGCGACCTGAAGTTCGTGCGCCTGGCCCACGAGCAGGGCCTCGGCGTGGGCGACCCGCGCGACATCGAGATCGTCGGCGACGTCGACCTTGCCAAGGAGAACTGGCACTTCGACGGTCCGTTCAAGCAGATGACCTTCGCGAGCCGGAACCAGCACCGAATCTACTGGGGCCCGCTCAAGAAGCCGGTGGAGTGGTCGCTCAAGACCTGGCTCGCACCCTGGGCCTACGTCGCCTCGGTCACGTACCACGACCTGTTCTGGTACCCGTACTACGGCAAGAAGCGCGTCGAGGAGACGCTCCGCAGCGACTGGGGTCGCCTGTTCGCGAACTGGGGCAAGGCGCAGCCGGACGCGCAGGGCCGGGGCTACCCGGACGTCGGTGAGGAGCACCCCGAGCTCGTGCGCACGGGCCTCAAGCACTTCGCCGAAGGCTTCCGCCTGGTCGGCATGGCGGTGGCGGAGAGCCCGGAGCTCCAGGCGCGCAAGCGCCGAGCTGCGCAGGCCCAGGTGTGATGGCGACCTGCGCGAGCCGCGGCAAGGAGACCTGAAGCTCGCGCGCGTGCTTCAGCTCGCTTGACAAGGCTCGCGGGCCGTCGCGTGATTGCGGCCGCCATGCCGCGTCGATCCCCCACCATCGCGCTCTCCTTCGTGCTGTGCGCCGCGTGCAGCCCGCCGACGAGCACTCTCCCACCCCCGGAACCCAAGAACGCCGATACACCGAGGATGAAGCCCGCCGACGACGCCCACGCGAAGGCGATCGCAGAGGTCGCGCGCCTCCGGCAGGCCGCCGACCAGGATCCGCTGCTCGCGGCCTGGGGCGGGCCCCACGGCGGCGTGCCGCCCTGGGACAAGGCGAAGCCCGCCCTGTTCCCCAAAGCCTTCGAGGCCGGCATCGCGCTCCTGCTCGCCGAGGTCGACGCCATCGCGAAGCGCCCGGAGGCCGCGAGCTTCGAGAACACGCTCGCCGCGCTCGAGGACGCCGGTCGCCACCAGAACCGCGCCGAGACTTTGTTCAGCGTGCTCTCCGGCAACCTGAACACCCCCGCGCATGTCGGCGGTCTACGCCGCCCGCGCCAAGTCCGCGCTCAGCGCCGAGCAGACGCGGTTGGTCGAGCGCGTCTACGACCAGTACGTGCGGGCCGGCGCGAAGCTCGACGCTGGGCAGAAGAAGCGCATGGGCGACATCAACCAGGAGCTCGCGGTCCTCTTCACGGACTTCGGCAACAAGGTGCTCGCCGACGAGGACACCTGGATCGTCATCGAAAAAAAGGCCGACCTGGCCGGCCTCCCGGACTCGCTGGTGCAGAGCTTCGGGGCCGCCGCGAAGGAGCGGAAGCTCGAGGGCAAGTGGGCGGTCGTCAACACGCGCTCGAGCGTCGATCCCTTCCTCACGTTTTCGTCACGCCGCGAGCTGCGCGAAAAGGTCTGGAAGGCCTTCAAGAACCGCGGTGACAACGCCGACAAGAACGACACCAACGCCACCATCGCCAAGATCGTCGCGCTCCGCGCCGAGCGCGCCAGGCTCCTGGGCTACGCCTCCCACGCCCACTGGCGCATGTCGGACACCATGGCGAAGGACCCCGCGAAGGCCAAGGAGCTCATGCTGCGAGTCTGGCCCGGCGCCGTGGGGCGCGTGAAGGAAGAGGTCCGCGACATGAGCGCCCTCGCCAAGAAGGACAAGCTCGCGGGCTTCGAGCCCTGGGACTACCTCTACTACGCGGAGAAGGTGCGCAAGGCGAAGTACGCCCTCGATCAGGGCGAGCTCAAGCCGTACTTCGAGCTCGGCAACATGATCCAGGCGGCCTTCTGGATGGCGGAGCAGCTCTACGGCCTCGCCTTCGGCGAGATCACGGGGAAGGTCCCGGTGTTCGAGCCGAGCGTGCGCGTGTGGGAGGTCTCGGACAAGGCGAGCGGCAAGTACGTGGGGCTGTTCTACGGGGACTACTTCGCCCGCGCGCACAAGCGCTCCGGCGCGTGGGCCTCGGGCTACCAGGGTCACGAGACCTTCACCGGCAAGACGATCACGCCCATCACCTCGAACAACAACAACTTCGTGGCCGCAGCGGCGGGCAAGCCCGTGCTCATCTCCCTGGACGACGCGCAGACCCTGTTCCACGAGTTCGGACACGCGCTCCACGGCCTGCTCTCGGAAGTGAGCTACCCCGGTCTCGCCTCCACGCCGCGGGACTTCGTGGAATACCCGTCGCAGGTCCACGAGATGTGGGTCTTGACCCGCCCGGTGCTGGACCGCTTCGCCAAGCACGCCGAGACCGGCAAGCCCATGCCGCAGGAGCTCGTCGACAAGGTGATGGCCTCGCGGAAGTTCAACCAGGGCTACGCCACCGTGGAGTACCTGTCGGCCGCCATCGTCGACATGGAGCTTCACACCAAGGCCGACGGGCTGGTGGAGCCGGATGCCTTCGAGCGCGAGACCCTCGCCAGGATCGGCGCGCCGAAAGAAGTGGCGATGCGCCACCGCCTGCCCCAGTTCAACCACCTCTTCACCAGCGACGCCTACTCCGCCGGCTACTACAGCTATTTGTGGAGCGAGGTGATGGACGCGGACACGCGGGGCGCCTTCACCGAAGCGGGCGACGTGTTCGACAAGCCCACCGCGGAAAAGCTCAAGAAGTTCATCTTGGCGCCGGGCAACTCCACCGACCGCGCCGAGGCCTACCGCCGATTCCGCGGCCGCGACCCGGACGTGAAGGCGCTGCTCGAGAAACGCGGGTTCCCCCTGAACTGAGGCCGCCGGGCTCACCCGAGCCGGATCAACCCGCGCTGCGCCGCCATGAAGATCGCGGCCACGTGCAGTCCGTGGAAGATCTCGCCGCGCTCGATGGAGGGCACGAGCTCGCGGAGCGCCACCCGCACCACGCGGATGTGCTCGCTCGCGTCGAGCTGCTGCTGGGCGACGAGCCGGGCGCCGCGGGCGAAGAAGAAGTGCGCGCGGTTGGTGTGGCGGCTGGGCTCGGTGTTCACCGTGAGCAGCGGCTCCCACTCGGGGGCCTCGTAGCCGGTCTCCTCGCGGAGCTCGCGGCGGGCCGCCTCCAAGGCCGACTCGCGTTCGTCGATGACGCCCGCCGGAAGCTCGCGGCTCACGCGGGCGGCGCCGTGTCGGTACTGCTCGACCATCAGCACCTGGTCGTCGTCGGTGACGGCCAGGATCCCGGTCCAGTCCGGCGCTGCGATGACGTGGAACTCGTCGATCTCGCCGCCGTGGGGCAGCTCGATGCGCTCTTGCCGCACCTCGAGCCATTTGCGTTCGAGCAGGACGGAGCTGTCGACCACACGCCAGGGCTTCATGCGGTCGCGTCGCCCTTCGGCGCCGGGAGCGCTTTCGCCGCGGGCATGTTCACCGCGGCTTGAATGGCCTTCACGCGCTTGCCGACCAGGCCGCCCAGCCGCAGGAGGACGCCGAGCCCGCCGTGGAGCTGGCGCTCGACCAACGCCTCGCCGAAGGCGCGCAGGTTGTCGTCGGCGGGCATCCACCAGGGGTCGGGCTTGCTCGACCTGTCGACGAACACGGTGCGTGGCCGCGTGAAGGTGCCGTAGGCGTGCCGGCTGGAGGCGACGCCCGGGCCGGTGTCCTTCACGCCCGTCCACGGCGTCTCCGGCAAGATTCCGGTGATGGCGTGGTTGTTCACTAGCGCGACGCCAACCTGCAGGCGCCGCGCCAGCGCCGTGCCGCGCTCGACGTCGCGGGTCCAGACCGAGCCGTTCAGCCCGTAGCTCGAGTCGTTGGCCAGCTCGAGCGCCTGCTCGGCGTCTTTGACCCGCACCACGCCGAGCACGGGGCCGAAGGTCTCTTCGCGCATCACGGTCATCTCGTGCGTGCAGCGGTCCAGCACGGTGGGGCGGTAGCCGTAGCCCTGCCCCGTGGGCTCGCCACCGCACACGAGCTTGGCGCCGCGCTCCTTGGCCTCGTTCACGTGGCGCTCGACGATGCGGAGCTGCGCCTCGTTCTGCAGCGGCCCGAGCTCGCTCGGGCCCTCCTGCGGGGAGACTCGCAGCGCCGCGACGAACCGCCCGAGCTTCTCGACGAAGGCGTCGGCGATGGCCTCCTCGACGTAGACGCGCTCCACACCGGCGCAGTTCTGGCCGCAGTTGTGCATGCCCCACTGGGCGATGCCGGCCACGCTGCGATCCAGGTCGCAGTCGGCGAGCACGATGGCCGCGTCCTTGCCGCCGAGCTCGACCGAGCATGGGATGAGCTTCTCCGCCGCCCGCACCGCGACGCGCTTGCCCGTCCTCACGGATCCCGTGAAGACCACGGCGTCGATGTCCGCGTCGAGCAGCGCCTCCCCCACCTCGCCAGAGCCTTGGACCAGACCCACCAGGCCCTCCGGCAGCACCTCGCGGGCGACCTTCGCGAGCCAGGCGCCGGTGCGCGGCGTCTGCTCGCTCGGCTTCAGCACCACGGCGTTGCCCGAAAGAAGCGCCGGGACCAGCGACTTCATGAAGTTGCCCAGCGGGTAGTTCCAAGGCGCGATGATGCCGATGACGCCCCGGGGGACCAGCTCTACCAGCGCCTTCTTGCCGGGGTAGTCCAGCGCCGAGATCTTGATCTTCTCCGGCGCCAGGGCCTTCTTCCCCGCGCGGATGGCTTGCTTGAAGAACTCGACCGCGCCGGCGAGCTCACTCATCAGGCACTCGGTCTCGCCGCGACCCGTCTCGCTCATCAGAATGGACAGGCCGTCGGCGCGCTGCTCCATCAAGCGCCGGGCGAGCGCGAGCAGCGTTTCGGCACGCGCGTCGAAGTCGCGGGCAGCCCACTCCGGCTGAGCCTTGCGCGCCGCGGCGACCACTCGACCGACGTCGTCGCGGCTGGAGGCTCGGACGTCGGGGAGCGGAGAGAGGTCGGCGGGGTTCTTGTCGGAGAACATGCCGCGGCTTATCCCGCGGCGTTCACGGCCTGTCCAGGGTGGTCGCGATGGCGAAGTGATCGGACGGGTAGCGTTGCTTTTCGCCGTATGCGTAGAGGTCCGCAGCCCAGCTCGTGGCAGACCACGCGACGCCCGCCCCTGCCACGAACACGTGGTCGATGCGGCTCGCCGGGTCGTAGCTCGGGTCCGGGTCTTGGTTCTCGACGATCCCGGGGCTCGGCGCGAGGTCGTACGCGTTCTGGAACGCGAACCCGTGGCTCTCGTCCGTGGTCAGGGTCTGGTACGCCGCGTCACTCGGCTGCGAGTTGAAGTCCCCGACGAACACCACGGGCAGGGTCTCGGCGAAGGGCGCGGTGCGCTCGAGCACCAGCGGCGCGCTGAGCTCCTGGCTCGGCGAGTTGTTGTCGAAATGCGTGCTGGCGAAGAACATCTCGCGCGAGCCCGCCTTGTCGAGCAACCTCGCCCAGACCACCAGGCGCGGCAGCTGCGGGTCGGCAAAGCCCGTCGAGCGCGGCGCATCGGGAGTCGGGCTGAGCCAATACTGCCCCTGCTCGAGCACCTCGAAGCGGGACTTCTTGTAGAAGATCGCGGCGTCCGGGTAGGGCGGCCAGCCTTCCTCCTGGAAGTACAGCGCACCCCGACCCGGCGCTGCCACGAGCAACGCGTCGACCTCGCCCGCCAACGGCGTGAGCTCCTGGAGGCCCATCAGATCGGGGTCGTGACGCGCGAAGATGTCGGCGAAGTAGCCGAGGCGCTCGTCCCAGGGATCGTACTCACCGGTCTTGCACAGCGAGCACAGCACGTTGAAGGTCATCACACGCAGGGGCTCGGCGGGGCGCGGGACGGGGTCCTCGGGATCCTCTCCGCAGCCGAGGGCCAAGAGGGCCGAGAGCAGAGCCGCGCCGGTCTTCATCTCGCCTCCACGAACCCGATGTAGGAGAGCTTGGGCTCACCGCCCTCCCGAGCCGCCACGCACACGCGCCGCACGTAGAGCGTCTTCTTCTCGATGCCGTCGGGCCAATCCGAGAAACAGCAGTCCCCCAGGCAACGGGACAGCTCGCCCGTCTTGATGCCGCCGGGCCAGGCGCAGCCTTCGCCCGAGCAGCTCCACTTGGGCCGGACCTTCGCGAGCCACGCCTCGACTTCGGCGGGGCTCTTCAGGGTCTCCGAAGTACGCTCATCGGTCTCGACCAGCGACTGCCGGATTTCGACGCGCACGTCCGCCCCGGTCTTGGGCAGGAGCGCCACGAGCGGCGCGGGGTCCCCGGCGGAGATGCCGGCGAGGACACTCTGACCGAGCTGCCGCGGGCTCGCTCGGGCTCCCGCCGAGCCAGCCGGCGCGGCCCCGCCAGGGCTCCTCGACTCACACGCCGGCAGCCAAACGAGCAGGATCACCGGCAACCATCCAGGGCTCACGCCGGGACTATAGCCCCATCGCGGGTTGGGATAAGCTCCGTCGACGCGAAATGACCGGGGGCAGCCCCAAAGCCAGGCTCGACCTGAATCAGCGGCGCTACCAGCTGCTGCTCGACTCGATCCAGGACGCGGTCATGATCGACGACCTCGAGGGGCGGGTCATTTTCGCCAACAAGGTCTTCCTCGAGCTGTTCGGCGTCCGCGAGGAGGACCTGGGGGCGCTGGTCCTCGAGGACTACGTAGCGCCGGAGTGGCGGCAGAGGCTCCGGGAGCGCCACGACGCGCGCGTGCGTGGCGAGGCCGTGCCTTCGTTCTTCGAGTGCGAGGGCTTGAAATCCAGCGGTGAGCGTCTCTGGCTGCAGGTCTCGGTGCTTCCGTTCCACGACGACGCGGGGAACGTCACCGGCACTCAGTCCGCGATCCGCGACATCTCGGAGCACAAGCGCGCCCAGGCGGCGCTCGGTGAGACTTACGGTCTGTTCGAGAAGGCGCAGGACGCGATCGTCGTGTTCGACCCCAAGACCCGGGGCATCCTGGACGCGAACGCCGCTGCTGTCAGGCTCTACGGGCGAGCGTGGGGCGAGCTCGTCGCCGGACCGGTCACCCGGCTGTTCAAGACGCCCGACGAGAGCTTCGCTGCCCTGAGCCGTGCGCTCGTGGAGTCGCCGGCCCCCGCTTTCCGAGACGTGCACGTCGACGCAGGCGGCGCGGAGCACCTGATCGAGGTCAGCGCGTCGCGCATCGAGTACCTGGGGCGCGTCGCCGTGCTGAGCATCAACCGCGACATCACCGAGCGTACGCGGCTGGAGGAGCAGCTGTTCCGCGCCCAGAAGATGGAAGCACTGGGCGAGCTGTCGGGGAGCGTCGCCCACGACTTCAACAACGCCTTGTCGTCCATCCTCAGCAACGCCGAGCTCCTGCAGTCGGAGCTGGCTCAACGCGGCGAAGATACCGCGCTGGCCCTCGAGATCCAGGAGGTGGCCCGGGGCGCCGGGCAGCTCACGCGCCAGCTGATGGACTTCGCCCGGAGCAGGAGCAACAAGCCGGGGGTGACCGGCGTCCACGAGGTCCTCGAGGGCGCGGTGTCCATGCTGTCTCGCCTCGTACCGAAGCGCATTGGTCTCGAGCTGGCGACGGGCGCCGAATTCGACCACGTCTACGCTGATCCGAGCCAGCTCCAGGAGCTGATCACCATCCTGGTGTTGAACGCCAGGGACGCCATCGCCGATCGCGGCAGCATCCGCGTGACCACCACGAACCGGGACGAAGCACCGAGCGCTGGGAAGCCCGCTCGCAGGCTGGTCGACATCGTCGTCTCCGACACGGGTCACGGCATGGAGCCCGCCACCCTGGCGCAGGTCTTCGACCCCTTCTTCACCACCAAGCCCGCGGGCCTGGGCACGGGGCTCGGCCTCGCCACGGCCTACCGCATCGCCACGCAGAACCGCGGCGAGATCCGCGCCGAGAGCGCGGCGGGCAAGGGCTCGACCTTCACGGTCAGCTTGCCGGTCTTCGAGCGCTCGGCGACCATCCCCATCACCAGCGCGCCGCGGCGAGCGAGGAGCGAGACGGCCACGCTGCTGCTCGTGGACGATGAGCCCGCGGTGCTGCGAGCGACGACGCTCATCCTCCAGGGCGCGGGACACGTCGTGCTGCCGGCCAAGACTGCGGAGGAGGCCAGGAACCTGTTCCGTCAGACGCCGAAGGTGGACCTGGTGCTCCTCGACGTCTTGATGCCGGGGCAGTCAGGGCCGGACCTCGGCCGGGAGCTCCGGGCGGAGCGACCCGATCTGCCGATCTTGTTCCTGTCCGGCTTCGTCGCCAGTGACATCAAGCTGGCCGGGCTCGAAGGCAGCGAGTTTCTCGCGAAGCCGTTCACCGCGCTCGCGCTCCGCAACAAGGTGCGCGCCATGCTCGAGCGCTGATCGGCGTTCCATTCGCGCCCGAGGCAATCTACACGGGGCGCATGAAGCGCTCGCTCGAGGCCGTCACCTTCGCCGTTCTCTTGGCCGCCGGGTGCGCCGGCGCGCCGCCGCCCCAGCCACAGGCGGCGCCGCCGGCTCCGAAGGCCGAGGCGCCGACCGCGACGAAGGCCGAGGACCCCGCCATGGCGCTGCCCGGTGACGCCGACAAGGTCCCGCCCGCGCCGGCCGAGTGCCGGGCCTTCGCCGAGCGCGCCATTGCTCCCACCAGCTGCGATGCCAAGAACGCGCTCGCCCTCCTGGCGGCGGCGCTGGCGAAACCCGACGCGGGGGAGCGCGACGCGGCGCTCGCCAGTCTCGAGGGCTGTGCGAAGCTGCCAGCGGGCGTCGCGCGTGCGCTGCGCGCCGAGCTCGCGCCCACTGCCTGTGGCGACGTGCTGGTGGAGCCGTTCCTCGCCAAGCCTCCGCCGGGCCTCGAGCCCGAGCTCCGCGACACGTTGATGGGCCTCGGCTTCGCCGCGCGGGCGGCGCGCCTGGTGCGCGAGCCGCCGCGGCTGACGCCTCCCTTCGGCAAGGCGCGTGTGAACCAGTTCGTCTCGGGACCGCTCAAGCACTGGATCGAGGGTCAAGCGAAGGCCATCTACTCGGTGTCACTCCACGGCTCGAACCTCGAAGGGTACGGCAAGGCCGTGGTCGCGGTGGAGGCGGGCCTCGCCGACCTGCGCTTCGTCGAGGTCGCCCGCTCCGCACCGGTGCCCGACGAGATGGCCAAGGACGCCGAGCTTCGGGAGGCCTACTTCGGCGCGCTGGAGCAGGCGCTCGAGCCCCGCAAGAACCGCGGGCGCGACGCCGCGCTGGTGGGGCTCAAGAAGCTGGCAGAGGCCGGCGTCGTGAACGACCCGCGCGTCTCGCGGGCGCGGAAGCTGCTCTCCGAGGTGTACGCGGGCCGGCGCATCGACGCGCTCGACTCGCTGCTCCTCCCCGAGCTCGCGCCGGCCCCGGCGAAGACCGACGCCGAGCGGGTCGCTGCGCTCCTGCCGACCGCGTACGCCGACCGCGTGCTCGCGGGCCAGAAGCCCGGCGACGCCGCGCTGCTCGCGGCGCTGGTCGCACGCGGTCTGCCCAAGGGGTACCGGACCAAGCTCGAGAGCGACAAGGCGCTGTCTCCCGAGAGCCGGCGGCTCTTCGCTCGCGCGCTCTTCGCGCTCGGCCAGCGCTACTGGCGCGCGGCGGACTTCACCGCTGCGGAGGCCACCCTCGCTGGGCTCAAGCTCGCGGGCACCGCCAAGGAAGAAGCCGAGCTCGTCGGCGCGCTCTGCGCTACGTTGAAGACCGGACCCAAGGACGCCGCCGAGATGATGCTGCGCGGCGCTCAGCTACCCAAGGGCGTGGGCGACGTCGCGAGGCTCGACGAGCTCGGCAAGGGCAAGGGCAACCGCGCGGGCCTCGCGCTCTTCGACGCCGCGCGCCTGCTCGAGATCGCGCGTCCCGCCGGCGCGGACGCCGCGTACTTCAAGGCCATCGCCGAGCGCTACCGCAGGGCCGCGGCGGAGCT
>Ga0233425_10009835_pt1 | contig 11919 bp, 13 predicted proteins | sample Watercolumn_Towu_2_FD_181712 | JGI IMG/M metagenome (GOLD analysis project Ga0233425, IMG submission 181712) | Freshwater microbial communities from Lake Towuti, South Sulawesi, Indonesia - Watercolumn_Towuti2014_140_MG | ecosystem: Environmental > Aquatic > Freshwater > Lake | place...
CTCTTGATCACTTCTTTCGCCTTCCCCTCCAATTCCTTTTCCATCTGCTCTCGTGTCTTTTTCATGGCTACTCCTTTCAATTTTCCCCTATTTTCTCACCCCTTTGCCCCAAAGTTAAGATGCACCCCAGTCGGAAAATACCCCTGCTTTTGGCTGGCGAAGGTAGAAGAGGTGGTTATTTCTCTAAATTACTCATCAACACTGCGTAAATAAAATCATCGACTCCTCTCGCAAACAAATTCTCGACTGTTGCGTTGCCAATTGTTCGGGATTCTAAAGAGACGAAATACAAATGATCTCCGTCAAGCAAATATGCATAAAAATACGTATGTCCTTTGAACTTACCATAAACAACAAACTGGTTGTCATATTGGTGACTTGATTGCAGGACGACATTTTCCGACTTCTTTTTAATGGCTTCGGCAAGCACATCAAATTCGTAATTCGGATTTTCCAACATAACACAATTCGAAAAACTGACCCACAAAACATCCGCGTTCGTTCTATCTTCAAAATCTCGACACGCCATTGGATTATCAGGGTCTATGTAATCTCCAAGCGCCTCCCAAGTGCCTTCGTACAGCGTGCTTGCTTCAAGTTCAGTGATCAATTTATTACCCAATTCAGCATAATAACCTTCTTGCGTTGGGGATAAGGGGGTTGCAGTGGGAAGAGGAACAAGGTGAGATTTCTCAAGCATGTTTTGAAGAGCATAATTGATGATGTCCGCGGCTTCCTTTTCGTAAATGGATTGCAACGGAGAAGTATCATCTGTTACCATATTCATTTCAACAAGCAGTATGTAATTATCAACACCAATGAGTTCAAAAAACTTGACGCCTGTGCTTGAATTATCATCGAATCCGTTTGCCAGTAAACTTATTTGACCAACGCTGCCAAAGGTCGTGGCAGGCTCAAGTGTTTCAAATCCAGCACGAAGGATCGCGTCACGCTGACTTTCAAATGTGAGGTCAGGCTGGGTAAAGGCAAAGCATTCCTCAAAGAAGAGATAAGGTTGTGTATCGCGAGTATAGTCGATGCAGGCGTATGTATCTCCCCAACGGTCGTTTGTATAGCTCCAGTATTCGCCCAATATTTCGACCCCGTACCCTGGTTGCCCAAGAATCATCCAGCGAGGAACGGGGCTATATACTAAAGCAACAGGTATTGGAGTTGATGTTTGAGTCGGAGTAGGTAGAGCAGTTGGGGAAGGTGATATCGTTGGGATTGGTGTTAATGTGGGGGGTATTACCTGTCCTTTACTACAACTGGATAAGAGCAGGATGGCGATCATCAAAGGGAAAACTGAAATCTTCGATTTCATTAATTTCTCCTCGTATTGGATGGACAACCGCAAAACTCAAGACTTGTTGACGACCTTAAAAGAACAGCAAATGCATCCAACGGAGGCATGGAAGCTCGGACATGATATTGGAGCGATAATTTTACCATTAAGGTCAACAATGGTGTAAAACCCGCTTTTTTTTCACCGTCTCCACCCGCACATGCTTGACGCCTGTGGCTTCTTACTAATTGGGGTAATTATCCTCTCCCAAATTTGCTCTGGAGTTTTTCTTGCGCCTAGACCGTCCACGAATTCTCACGAATGCACGAATTTGCCCAGCCCATTCAAGCACACCTGCACCTGCGCTGCACACCTGCCCCGGACGCAGGTGCCGGGGAGTGCAGGTGTTCGTAACAATTATTTGTGGACGGGTGGCCAGCTTGAACGGCGTGAAGCCGTTTATTTTGCATCGACAACTGGCGCTTGCTGCCAGCGGTTTCTTATTCGAGTTCAAGCCGCGTGATGAATTCACTCGCGGTGACGAGGGAATATCGCGAAAGGTTATGACGACGCGCATTATCTACCTTCACGCACCGCGCGGATTTCGGCGTCTATATCTGCCTGGGTGATGTTCAATTTCTTGGCGCGGGTGCGGGCGCGGACGCGTTTCCAGGATTTATCGAAACGCTTTTCGATTTCTTGATCGTCCACCAATCCAAGCTTGATGAAGCGAATGTACTTCAATATATCAGTCAAGCGGGCTTCTGGCAGGGATGAAATTTCGCGAATGATAGTTTGCTCAAGGTTGGTCGTGGTGTACCTCTTGCGGTTATTATCCTCCGTTGCCAAACCTCTGCATCGCTTTATAGATCGCCTGTGTCCCAAACTCCACCGCCTCGGCAGGTACGCGCTCATCCGCAGCGTGGATGATGTGGGTGAAGCTGAAGTCGTCCGGCAGCTTGAGCGGGGTGAAGCCGTAGGTCTGGATGCCGAGCTTGGAGAAAAAGCGGGCGTCGGTCACGCCGCTGAGCACCAGCGGCACGGCGGTTCCTTCGCGGTCCAGCTCGTGCAGCACTGCGCCGAGGGTATCGAATAAACCCATATCCGGCGCGGCCGGTCCCGGGTCGAACATGGCGACTTCGAGGTCGAAGTCCGCGCCGAGCAGGAGGCGTAGCTCGCGCTCCATATCTGCCGGTTGGAAGCCCGGCAGCAGGCGTCCATCCAGCCCCAACTCGACCTCACCCGGGATGACGTTTACCTTATCGCTGGCGGTCAGCATGGTCGGGCTGACGGTGTTGTGCAACAACGGGGTGAAGAGGGCAAGGCGCGACCCCAGCGCCTTGAGCACGGGACGAGCTAGCAGCGGGTTGTTCAACTGGCGGAAGAGCAGGCCGCTGACGCCGCCGAGAGCCTTGGCGATGCTTTCGATCATGACGCGCACGGCGGGGGTGAGATGGTAGGGCAGGTCGTGCTGGTCGAGCAGGCGCAGGGCGCCTCCCAGCTTGGCCATGGCCTGGCCATGGACGGGCATCGAGCCGTGTCCGCCCTGGCCGCGGAAGGTGGCCTTCATCCAGCAGGCCTGTTTCTCGGCGACCATGACCGGGTACAGGCGCTTGCCGCTGATGCTCATGTTGAATCCGCCGAACTCGCCGAAGGCATATTTGACGCCCTCGAACAGGCTGGGATGCTCCTCGACCAGGAACTTGGCGCCGAAATCGCCACCGGCTTCCTCGTCGGCCACGGCGCAGAAGATCACGTCGCCGGGCAGGGATGTGCCCTCGGCCTTGGCTTTGAGGAAGGCAGCCAGCATCATGGCTACACCGCTTTTCATGTCCAGCGCGCCGCGCCCCCAGATGAAGCCATCCACGATGTCCGCCGCGAAGGGCGGGTGCGCCCAGTGTTGCTTTTCGGTGGTGACCACGTCCACGTGGCCGTAGAGCAGCAGCGGCGAGGCCTTGCCTTCGCCTTGGATGCGGGCAACGAGGTTCTGGCGGTGGAAATCCTTACCGAGTAAGGTTGTCTTGATCCCGGCATCGTGCAGCAGCTCGTTGATGAACAGGATGCACTCGCGCTCGTTACCGGGTGGGTTGGTGGTGTCGAAACGGATCAACTGGCGGAGCAGTTCGGCGGGGTTTTGGTAGATTGGGGAGGCAGGGAGTGGGCTCATAAGATCCTTTCTTGGCCACAGATTACACGGATTACGCGCAATCAAGTTGTGCCGTCATTGCATGCTCAATAATTTTTTGCATTCTCACCACATGTGAGCCTTTCCAGTATACCTGATTACAGGTCGAGCAGAGATAGAATTCGTCGAAGTAGAGCCTGGTGAGCGGTTCAAGGCGATCCAGCACCGCCTCTTTGCTCACTGCTTGGAGCGAATGGTTGCAGCGCAGGCAACGCCGAAATGGAGTAACTTTATCGGCCAGGTCGAAGCGACGCAGCACCTCGGCCAATTGTTCCGGTGGTTCGAGCGAGCGCAGACAGTAGCCGTAGCACACCGCCTTGCGCATCAGCAAGCGCCGGTCGCGGGTCAACAGGATGCGCGGATCTGCGACCAGGATCTCAGCGATGCTGTCGTCGGAATAATTATTTTCGTACAAGCTATCGAAGCCGGACATGCGCAGGTAGGCGGCCAATCGTCCAAGATGGCTGTCGAGCAGGAAGCGCGGCTCGCTCGGGCAGCCCGATGCGGCGCGCAGCTCGATCCGGTCTCCGTTATGGGGAACGTGATCCAACCCGCGTGCCTGGCCGTTGACCGTGATCTCTCCCAGCTCCGTGTGCGGCACACCCAGCGATTCGACCAAGTGCTTGAGGGTCTGTCTGCCTTTGAAAGGCAGGGCAATCGTGATGTTCCTCTTATTTGGAGGAAGGAAGAAGTGCAGCTCGGGGTGGAAGGTGAAGAAGGCGAGGCTCATGTTATATGTTATTGGTTCCAAATGTCCCCCGCACTGTGACTCATAATTCTATTCCAGTACGTGCAGGCAGAAGGCAGGACCTTCCAGTCGTAAGTCTAACCGATTGAGTACATTTCGTCCCAACAATATCTCCTCACTCAATGGATCAGCGGCTACATCTATGGCAGGCAGGGTAATATCCCCGATCTGTAAGTCAACCTTGTACACATAGACAGGACGTTTGTCTTGCCATTGGGTACTCAAGATGGCTGGTCGGATGGCGGGTGGATTGATGGAGCGCAATAAGCTCGATGGCACGATGGTGAATTCTGCACCAGTGTCGATCAAAGCAAGGTAAGACCACTCCATTCTGTGTTTGCTGGCGAAGCCAGACGTACCTCAAGAACAGGCATCGGTGGAAAGAAGTTGTTCGAGTAAGGGAAGTTCACTCGGTCTTCTCCAGAAGGTGTGGACTTCGTATGAGGATGGTTTGGCGTGCGGTTTCTAGTACAGGAGAGATCAGAACTGGCTCATCACCGAAGAGGTTGTGTACGCGCTTCCAAAGGGCAGCTTCATCCATGTCGTGGTCAATAACCCGTCCCTGGCTCATCGCGATATATTGGCCGCGATAACGTTTTCGTAATTGATTATGTTGAGCTTCGAAGGCTTGTTGCTCACGGTCAATTTGTCGCAGGCGTTCGTCTGCCACGTACTTTTCTATTATTGAATTGAGCAAGTCGCCAATTCCTGTTCCCTTACGCGCCGCAACGCGTTGTAGACTTTCGAGTGTGCGTCCTGTGAGTGAAATCTGAGCCATTGCACTCTCCTTGACTGTTACTACAAAAATTCTATCACACTTCTCTGGTTAAAATGCCCAAACCATCGCCATCACCGCGCAGACCGCGGTGATGACCAGCGATACCACGAACGTCACGCGCAGCACGGAGGCCTCCTCGCCGATGCGGTCGATCGAGGCGGAGGCGTTCTGCAATTTGGCCGGCGAGATGACCGAGGCCAGCCCAGCTCCGATCCCGCTGGCTGCGGCGATCAGCAGGCCGATAGCGCCGATCTTCTCGGCGGTGGAGAGGTGCAGTGCGGTCAGCATGGCAATGGCGGAAGTCTCCGAGCCGGAGATGAAGCCGGCTGCCATGCCCAGGTAGGGGGCAACCAGCGGGTAGAGCCTGCCAAAGGCCGAAGCCGAGGCGTTGGCCAGGATGGCGATCATGTTGCGGCCGGCGTCCGCCAGTTGCCAATCCAGCCCCTTGCCGGATTGGTTGTAGATGTATGCGATGGCAAAGAAGATCGCTGAAGCCAACATGGGACGCGGGGCGCGTTTGAGCCATTTCTTGAGCGAGTCGCCCAGTTGCTTCTTGGTCGGTTTCAGGAAGGGCAGGGCGAGGAGGGTCGAGACCAAGATCCAGAAATAAGCCTGCCAGAACAGGCGCACTTTCTCCGGCGCGCCGGGGATGATGGCGACCGGCATCGCCCAGGTCTTGAAGGTCAATGTGTAGAAGGGCAGGGAGGGCAGATTGACCAGCACGGCGAAAAAGGTCAGGATGAGCCAGGGTGAGATAGCCCTCCAAAGCGGGATCTGCCTCTCGGCAGCAAGGTCGGCCTCGGTTAACACGGCGCGATCACGAAGCGGTTTGCGCATAGCCGATAGATAAAGCAGCATCACCAGGATGACGCCCAGGCCCGCAGCCACACCGGTCAGAGTGACCAAGCCGAGGGCATTCATGCCAATGGCGATGAAACCCGCGGCAAGTCCCGAAAGGAGTGCCGGCAGCAGCCCGCGTCCGACCAGTTTCCAGCGTCCGACGATCCACAGCATCCCCAGGGCGATGCAGGTGCTGATCACTGGCATGAAGCGGGCAAAGTAGCCGCCGACCTCGTTCACCGGCTTGCCGACGAACCCGGCAAAAACCACCACCGGAACGCCGAGCAGGGCGTAGGTGCAGAGGGCGTCGTAGCCGATGGCGGGCAGGGCGATGGCGATAAAGGACGAATAGCCGAGTGCCAGCATGATCGGCGGCAGTATGGAAACCGGCGTCGCGCCCAGCGCTGCCAGTAGCGTGCCGAAGCCCACGTTGACGATCATGATCTGCACCACCTGGTCTTTCGGCGCGATGGTCTTGACCAATACCACCACGCGGGCGATGGCGCCAGTCTCGGCCATGATGAAGACTTGAAGCAGCGAAGTCGCGACCATGATGGTGATCGGGAAGGAGGCGACGATACCTGCCAGGCTGGCTTTCAGCGTGACAATCAGCGGGGTGCGGAAGTAGAGGAGGGCGATCAGCAAGGTGACGATCCAGCCGATGACCCCGGCGGTATCGGCGGCCGTTTTGCGCCAGATGAGCAGGAGCAGGATGAGGAGGATGGGGAGGAGGGTGAGGAGAACAGAAATAATGCTCATGAGTGATCCTTGAGAGCGAGTTAGGAGTGAGACAAGTTTATTACGAGTGACGGAAAGATGCAAATGCAAACTGACAAATAATGTTATTGTCTCTATAATGTTGCATGTAATGTTTCTTTTGCAAACTTTAGGGTGGTTAAATTTCTGGCAGAGCTCTGGCTTTAAACGAGACCTTCGCAAGAATGAGTAAGGATTATTCTCGCTAGCGGTTCAACCCGGAAAAGGAGGCAGCAGAACGAATAATTAGTCCAATCTCGCACGGCTCTATCCCTTTTTATTCGCTGCGTGTTTTTACATCAAAGGAGGACGATATGTGGTTCGTTCGTGTAAATATGACCGATAAGACGTGCAAGGTGGGGCCGCTGCCGGATGCCTATAAACATCTCGGCGGGCGCGGCATGACCTCGACCATCGTGGCAAAGGAAGTCCCGCCCTTATCCCACCCGCTCGGCCCGAACAACAAGCTGGTCTTTGCACCCGGCATCGTGACCGGCACCCCGGCGCCGACTTCGGCGCGCGTCTCCGTTGGTGCCAAATCACCGCTCACCGGCGGTATCAAAGAGAGTAATGCCGGTTCATCCTGGGCGGCAGACTTCGCCGATATGCAAGTGCGGGCGATGGTCGTAGAGGGGCAGGCCAAAAAGGACGGCAAATTCTGGGGCCTTCACCTGGCCTGGGATGCTGCCGCCAAAAAGCCGAAAGTGGAATTCTTCGACGCCAGCGAATACGCCGGCAAGGACCTATTCGAAGTATTCCCCAAGCTCTATGCAAAGTTTGGCGATAAAATCTCCATCTCCGGATGGGGAGTTTCCGGCGAATTCGGTTATGGCAACGCCGGCATTGTCTTCAACGACCCATCCAAACGCCCGACGCGCTATTCCGGGCGCGGCGGGCTTGGCTCGGTAATGGCCAGCAAGGGACTCAAGTTCATCGTCCTGAGCCGCGAAGGTACGCCGGGCGTACCGATTACGGATGAGGCCTTGTTCGACCAGGGGCGCAAGAAGATGATCGATGCCCTGCGCACCCACGACATTACCAAGCCAAAGGGCGGCCTGAATTCCTACGGCACGGCAGTGTTGATCAATATCCTTAATGAAGCCGGGGGCCTGCCCACCCGCAACTTCTCCAGCGGGCGCTTCGAGAGTGCTGCCAAGATCGCCGGGGAGGCCATCTTCGGTAGCAACAAGCAGCGCTTGGGCAAAGAACTCTATAACCATGCCTGCAGCCCCGGCTGCATCATCCAGTGTTCCAACACCTGGCATAATGTAGATGGTACGGAAGCCGCCTCCTGCGTCGAATACGAATCCGACTGGGCGCTGGGCGCCAACTGTGGCATTGGCAACCTGGATGATATTGCCACCATGATCAGACTCTGCAACGCTTATGGCCTGGATACCATCGAAACCGGCGCGACCATTGGCGTGGTCATGGAAGCCGGCGTGATCCCCTTCGGCGACAGCCAGGGCGCCATCAACCTGGTCCACGAAATGGGCAAAGGGACGCCGCTGGGTCGCATCCTGGGCGGCGGGACGGGCTTTGCCGGCAAGGCTTATGGCGTGACCCGCGTACCCGCGGTCAAAGGCCAGGGCATGCCGGCTTACGAACCGCGCGCCGTCAAAGGGATTGGCATCACCTATGCCACCAGTACCATGGGCGCCGATCACACCGCCGGTTACACCATCGCCCCTGAAATCCTGGGCGTCAGCGGCAAGCAGGATCCGCTCACTCCGGAAGGCAAGGCGGCGCTCAGCCGCGGTTTCCAAGCGGCCACGGCCTTCATTGACACCTCCGGTCACTGCCTGTTCATTGCCTTTGCCATCCTGGATATTGCCAGTGGCATGGAAGGCATGGTCGAGGAGTGCAACGGCGTGCTTGGCACCAAGTGGACGACGGACGATATCGGTAGAGTTGGCGGAGAGATCCTGAAGACCGAGCGCGCCTTCAACGAAGCCGCCGGCCTGGGCAAGGAAACCGACCGCATACCTGAATTCATGCGGACGGAACCCCTGCCTCCGCACAACCAGGTTTTCGATGTTCCGGACGCGGCGTTGGATTCAGTCTACGCCGAGTTGTAGGCCATGAAGTAACTATGCAAAGACGGACAGGGCGGCTGTCTGCCCTGTCCGTTACATATTAAGGTCGCGTGTATGCCCATCGTAAAAAGAGACGAACTTGGCAAGCTGCTCCTGTCTGAAGAGTTTCTTCAGCGCCGGCACATCGCGCCGGAGACCGAATACTGGTTGGACGAGCGTGAAGGGGATTTGATCTTGCACCCGCGCCTGCCCGACATCCACAAGCTGTATATCGAGCCGACCACCGTGTGCAACCTGAATTGCCGTACCTGCATCCGCAACGTTTGGGAAGACCCGCAGGCGCGCATGTCCATGCAGACGTTCGGCCGGATCGTCGAAAGCCTGGAGGCGCTGCCCGATCTGAAACGGGTGATCTTTACCGGTTTCGGCGAACCGCTGGCCCATTCCGACATTCTGGAAATGATCGCTACCGTGCGGGCACGCGGCTTGGCGGTGACAGTCGGTTCGAACGGCTTGCTGCTGGATTTCAAAATAGCACGCGAACTGGTGCGGCTGGGTGTGGAGCGTGTCGTCATCTCGGTGGAAGGCGTGAAACCGGAGACCTACGCGGGGATACGCGGGGCCATGCTTTCGCGGGTTCTCGACAATATTCGCGGCTTGAAAGAGGCCAAACGGGCGTTGGGTTCACTTTATCCAGCCTTGGGGATCGAGTTCGTTGCCCTGAAAAGCAACCTGGACGAATTGGCGCAACTGACCGAGTTAGCCACCCATTTGAACGCGGCGCGCGTCCTGGTCAGCAACGTGCTGGCTTACAGCGAAGAAATGCGCGACGAAATGCTGTATGGTTACGAGCCGCGCCCGCCGTTCATGGCGCAGGGCTGGCCAGTGAGAGCGGATGCCTGGGTGATGTGGGGAACGTTAGACCTGCCGCGCATGCACTGGGGCGCGGAGCGGCGCTGCCGCTTCGTGCAGGATCGGGCTGCCGTCGTCGGTTGGGATGGCGGCGTGACCCCGTGTTACGCCCTGTGCCACAATTACAGCTATTTTGCCATCGATGGCGTCAAGAAACAGGTTGGTCGTTACGTATTGGGCAATGTGGATCAGCAATCCCTGGCCGAAATCTGGATGTCGGAGCCTTACACGCGTTTTCGCAGCGAGGTGCGCGGCTTTCACTTTCCATCCTGCCCCAACTGCGACTTGCGCGCCTCCTGCGACCTGCGCGATAATAACAATGGCTGCTGGGGATGGAATCCCTCCTGCGCCGATTGCCTGTGGGCGCAGGACATCGTCCGCTGCCCGTGATTCGTAGGGTGCTTCGCGAGGAGACCATGCGCCTGCGCGTGAAACTGTTTGCTTTTCTCGCCCGCTTCCGGGGTAACCTGCCGGCAGGAACGCCTTTCGAGGTCGAGCTGCCAGATGGCGCGACCCTGGCCGATCTGTTGCGCCTCTTGCAAGTCCCAGCCCAGGAGGTTAAGATGACCTTTGTCAATGGCCTGGCTCAGGCCGAGGATTGGCCGTTGAAAGATGGCGATGAAGTCGGCGTCTTTCCACCCATTGCGGGAGGCTAGCATGAGCGAGATTGTTCTGGATGTGTGGTTGTATGGGGGGCTGTCCAAATACGGTGGCGAGGCGGCGCAGAGCGGTTTTGCCAATGTGGCCGCGCCTCTGCCGGAGGGGAGTAGGATTGGCGATTTGCTGGCAACCCTGAAAATGCCAACCGAAGAGCGTGGCATTACCTTCATCAACGGCCAACTGAGCGCCATGCCGGGATTGCAGCCGGACTTGGATCACCCTTTAGCGGATGGCGACCGGGTGGCGTTCTTTCACTTGGTCAGCATGTGGCCGTTCCAATACCGTCATGGCGCGGCCATGGTGCGCGAGCTGGCCGAGGCGATGCAAGCCGGGAAAGACCAGGGGCTGCATCATTCCTATCGAGAGCAGGAAGGTGATCAGGCGGTAAATTTATAGACCATGTTCCTGCCACCAGGTGATGCCAGCGGCGATCACACCCAGGAAGGCCGCCAGCCCAAGGGCTTCCAGGAAGGAAAAGTCAATCCAAAAGATGCCGACGAAGAAGGCGATCAGGAAGATGACGCCTCCGACGATGAGGGGGAGGAATTTCATGAATTTATTTTCCATTGGGTGCTCCTAAAAACTGGTATGTTGTCACCCGTGCGAAGGTTTGGCCGTGTCTCGATCATAGTTTCAACTTGGAGTATCGTTCGCAACCAGAATTCTGCTAGAAACGCAACCATCGCAAGGGTTGGCGTAAATATATAAGACATTCTATGTCTTTTTCCGATGTCTCTTTCGGCTAGAAATGACTGTTGGCAGAGTTTCTGATTCTCGACGTTTGTCAGCTTCTTTCTTCGATAGGCTGGGAAATTCCTCGTCAGCAGGTCCCCAATGAGCAGGGACATATTCCAAATCCAGGCGTTCTTTAAAGTCATGAACATACTCTTGCAAGTCACGAATCCCAAAAGGTTTCTTCTTCCCCGTACGCCACGCGGCTGGTTCGAGTGACCCCAATGCAAAATACTCATTGCCGACAACTTCAGGGGCGTGTTTATCGAATGTTACCGCCAGCATATGCTCCAATTCATCTTGATGAGCAATGAGGATATCGCAAGAAGAGCAGTAGCGGCAATGTTTGTTGATTGTGGCGAATCTATCTGGCAGAACAGATACCACCAGCGGAACCTTTCGGATCAGAGTTTTTCTGCTGCATTCGGGACAAGTGGAGCAGCGCAGGTCTTTATGAGGGTTCAAAATGAACCGATAAAGCGGCTGAAGTTTGCCGAATCGAAGAGGCGCGTCTTTTTGAGGCATGGTGGTTTTTCTAATGAGCAGTTCCTCCTTATGCTATATATCCATCTTGTTCAGCAGCTCTTTCAGGGCTTTCAATTCATCCTTGGTCAGTGTTGCGCCTTTGCCCATGGTTTGCCCATCCGGTGACCAATCGCGGAGGTCGTACTTGGGGTCGCGGTCGTTCCAAGAGATGAGGTTGAGCTGCTTTTCCCAGCCCGACGCGGACTTAGACAGCGCGCCGAGCTTTTGGACGATTTCGAATTTTATGTCGGACATGGATTTTCTCCTGTTTGCTAAAGACTTCCGAAGTCTCGCAGACTTCGGAAGTCTAGTCTAGGACTCTCTACACAGTTCAATATTAGACATTATTCGGAATAAGGTTTTGGCTAGATTTTCAAAGGTACGATCCGTTGCTGAATGCGGAGGTTATGCAAGCCACAGGCAATGACCATCACAAGGTCAGAGGTGCCATCTTTGGTGTTG
>Ga0233425_10009836_pt1 | contig 11918 bp, 9 predicted proteins | sample Watercolumn_Towu_2_FD_181712 | JGI IMG/M metagenome (GOLD analysis project Ga0233425, IMG submission 181712) | Freshwater microbial communities from Lake Towuti, South Sulawesi, Indonesia - Watercolumn_Towuti2014_140_MG | ecosystem: Environmental > Aquatic > Freshwater > Lake | place: Indonesia...
GAAGGCTTCTTCGACACGGGCGACGTCTCGACGATCGACGAGCACGGCTTCATGCAGATCACGGACCGCGCCAAGGACGTGATCAAGTCCGGCGGGGAGTGGATCAGCTCGATCGAGATCGAGAACATCGCCGTCGGCCATCCGAAGGTCGAACTGGCCGCCGTCATCGGCGCGGCCCATCCGAAATGGGACGAACGCCCGGTCCTGGTCCTCAAGCTCAAGCCCGGCGAAACCCAGAACAAGCAGGAGCATCTCGACTTCCTGCAAGGGAAGATCGCCAAATGGTGGATGCCCGACGATGTCGTCTTCGTGGACGACATCCCGCTGGGCGCGACGGGCAAGATCGACAAGAAACTGGTTCGCGAACGCATGAAGGACTACCGCCTGCCGACGGCGGGGGCCTGACCCATGGCCACGGGTCGCAAGGGAGGGCAGGGCGTCGGGGCGCTTCTGGCGTTCAGCCTGGCCGCGCCCCTGCTGGTTCTGGGCACCGCCCTGCTGACCCGGGCCGGCGCTCTCTCGCTCGAGACCGGCTACGACCTGCTGACGATGCGGATCGGCTGGTGGCTGGCCATCGCGGGCGCCGTGGCGGCCCTGGGGGCCGTGGTCCTGGCCCTGCGCGATATGCGCCGGCTCGGCCTGATGGCCCTGGCGGCGGTGCTGGCCGGGGGAGGGACGCTGGGCGGCTTCGTCTGGCAGAACAGCCGGCTGGCCGGCGCGCCCTCCGAGGACATCAGCACCGATCTGACCGAGATTCCGGGCTTCGGCGACCTCAACGACGAGCGTGGAAATCGGGGGCCGCGCGCAACCGCCGGCGTGGAATCCTGCCCCGGCGCCCTGCCGGTCATGAAGCAGATCGCCCCGGAATCGGCGATCTGGGCTCTGGAAAAGGCCGGCTTCACCCTGCGCGGCGCCGGCGTGGCGCGGGCGGACGGCACGCGCGAAGGTTTCTGGTTCGGCTTCGACCATGACGCCGTGATCCGCATCCGTCCGGGACGCACCGACATCCGCGTCGCGGCGCGCGACGGCCGGTCCCATGGCGGAGAGGCGTGCCGTCTGGCGACGCAGATCAGCGAGTCCCTGCAGCCGGCGTCCTGAGCGTCAGGTCAGCGCCCACTCCGCATCGATCGCCGGCCCCGGCCGCGCCCTGACCCGGCCCGCCCCCTCCAGCGCAATCAGATGCGCCCAGACCGACAGGCTGGCCGCCGGCCACAGCCGCGAATCCACCGCGGCGTAGAGCGTCGGCACCATCTCCGATATCCGCCGGTCGCCCGCCGCCAGCCGCACGACGATCTGGGCCTCGCGCGCCAGCCGGTGCGCCTTGTAGGCGGCCAGAAAGGGGCCGGGCGCGGTCACGGGCGCGCCGTGCGTCGGCCACAGGGTGGAGAATCCGTGGCCGATGACCCGGTCCAGGCTGTCCATATAGGCGGCCATGTCGCCGTCGGGCGGCGCCACGACGGTGGTCGACCAGCCCATGACGTGATCGCCGCTGAACAGGGCGTTCTCCTCGCGCAGGACGAAGGCCATGTGGTTCGAGGCGTGACCGGGCGTGGCCAGGGCCTCCATTGTCCAGCCGTCGCCCGCTACCACCTCCCCGCCGGACAGCACGACATCCGGGGCGAAGGTCTCGTCGTCGTCCTCGTCGAGGAGGTTTGAGGCGTGGATCGTCCGCGCCGGCGGCCGGGCGGCCAGGATCGGTGCGCCGACGGCCCCGGCGAAGGGGCGGGCGAGGGGGGCGTGGTCGCGGTGGGTGTGGGTCACCAGCACATGGCTGACCCGCCGGCCCGCCACCGCAGCCAGCAGCGCGTCCAGATGGGCGTCGTCCAGCGGTCCCGGGTCGATCACCGCCACGCCCGCGCCCTTGTCCGGCCGGCCGACGATGTAGGTCCCGGTCCCGGTGAAGGTGAACGGCCCCGGATTGTTCGCGATCACCCGCCGGATCAGCGGCGAGACCGCGTCGGCGCGCCCGTATTCGAACGGCGGCATGGAGACGAAGGGGATCATCAGGCGCGGCCCGGGCCTTGCGTCAGGACTTTGTAAACCTTTCGCGGAGTGCGCATCGTGGCCGTTTCCATCGCCCTGGCTGTCTCAAATCGGCTCCAGCCCGTCGCTGCGGCCTTCCTGTGTCTCATGGCGATGCAACTGGCCGTGGCGTCATGTACGCCGGAACCCGCTCCCTACGCCGCCCGCGTCGCCATCCTCCGCTGACCCTCAGAGGGGCAGCCGGCTGAAATCATAGCCGGCGCCGGCCGCGGCGGCGCGCAATTCGTCCGCATCCGCGCCGCGCAGCCGTTCCGACATCGCCCAGGCGGCGGCCGAGCGCGTTCCGGACCGGCAGAACATCACCGTCGGCCGGCCGTCGGCCAGCAAGGCACCCACGGCGGCGGCCTGCGCTGCGTCCGGCATTCCGGTCACGGGAATCCAGTCGAAGTCCATGCCGGCCTTCCGCGCCGCCTCTTCCATCTGGGCCGCGGTCGGCTGTCCGGGGTCTTCGCCGTCGGGGCGGTTGCAGATGATCCGCCGTACGCCCGAGGCGGCCAGGTCCGCCAGGGCCTCGGGCGCCAGCTGCGGCGAGGTCCAGACGGTCGGCGAAAGCGGCCGCGGAGCCATCCCTACTGCCGCCGCACCCGCACGGCTCGGCTGTCGCCGACCGTCAGCAGAAAGCTGCCCAGGCTGGCCTTGCGCACCCGGACGGCGTCGCCGGCACGGGGGCGGTGGCGGATAGGGTCGGAATCGATCTGGCGCCAGACACCGCCGTCGGCCAGCCGGAAGACCCAGCGATTGTCGGCGACCTGGGTGGCGCTCTGCAGCGTGGTCTCGATCGAGTCGATCTCGGGAACGCCTTCGGCGGCCGCGCCGAACAGGCGAGGCAGGGAGGGCATTTCGAAGCCGAACAGCTGACGCCGGGCCTCGCCGACCTGGGCGCGATCCAGGACGACGACCTCGCCCTGCCGCTCGGCGGCGTCCAGGGCGCCGACGGCCGCGTCATAGCAGGTCAGGCGGGCCGCGCCGTCGGCGATGGCGCGGCAGGCGGTCAGCCGGGACAGCGTTTCCGCCCGCTCCTGCGGCGGCGTGGCCTGCCCGGACAGGGCGGCGACGGCCGCAACGACCGAAAGACCGGAGATAAATGACATGATGGTCCTCGTCCGACTGTCCGCCCGCCGCTCACCTAAGTCGGTCAAGTCGTTCCTGGCGTCAACCGGATTGGCCGGCAGCCGACGCCGTGACCCTATCGTGGCCTAAATACGACAGTCACGCTTCGACTGGGTTACAGTTGCGTAATTAAACTGGCGAACGGTACGGCGCGGAGCATAACCTCGACCAACTGCGGCGGGGGAATCTGTCCGTGGGAGAAGGGAATATTCCATTCTAAGGCCGCGACACCCGGAAACGGCGACTGTCGAACATCAGGAGACGACCTTTGAGAACCCAGAAAACCCGTAATCGGCTGCTGTCGACGACGATGATTGGCGGCTTCGCCGCCCTGGCCTTCGCTGCACCGGCGATGGCGCAGACCGCGCCGGCTCCGCAGGACGAGACGCAGCTCGACGAAGTCGTCGTCACCGGCTCGCGCATCCCGCAGACCAACCTGGTCACCACCAGCCCCGTCACCCAGGTGACCGGCGAGGACATCGACATCGCGGGCGTGACCCGGGTCGAGGACCTGGTGAACCAGCTGCCGCAGGCCTTCGCCGCCCAGAACTCGACCGTGTCGAACGGTTCGTCGGGCACGGCCACGGTTTCGCTGCGCAACCTCGGCTCGTCGCGCACCCTGGTGCTGATCGACGGCCGTCGCATGGGCTACGGCTCGCCCCTCGACGACGCGGCCGACCTGAACCAGATTCCGGAACAGCTGGTCGAGCGCGTTGAAGTCCTGACCGGCGGCGCCTCCGCCATCTACGGTTCGGACGCTGTCGCCGGCGTCGTCAACTTCATCATGAAGAAGGACTTCGAAGGCGTTCAGCTGGACGCCCAGTACGGCTTCTACCAGCACAACAACGACTATGACGGCGTCGGCAACGTCCGCGCTGAAATCGCCCGCCGCGGCACGACCAACCCGGCGCAGTTCGCCCTGCCGGACGACAACGTTTCGGACGGTGAAAGCCGCTCGATCAACCTGACCGTGGGCGTCGCCGCTCCGGACGGCCGCGGCCACGTCATGGCCTACGCCGGCTATCGCAACAACAACCCGATCCTGCAGCGTGACCGCGACTATTCGGCCTGTTCGCTGGCCGCGCCGACCGCCGCCTCGGGTCCGACGACCTACGCCTGCGGCGGTTCGGGCACCTCGTTCCCCGGCCAGTTCACCAACTTCGGCACCGGCGGTCCGAACTTCGCCTACACCCTGGGCACCGGCCGCACCTTCGTGCCCTACGTCGGCGACAACAACGCCTACAACTTCGGCCCGATCAACTACTACCAGCGCCCTGACGAGCGCTACACCCTGGGAACGTTCGCCCGTTACGAAGTCAACGAGCGCGTCGAAGTCTTCGCCCAGCTCATGTTCTCGGACTATGAGTCGGTCGCGCAGATCGCGCCCTCGGGCAGCTTCTTCAACACCGCGACCATCAACTGCGACAGCCCGCTTCTGTCGGCCCAGCAGGCTGGCCTCATCGGTTGCGACCCGGCCGAAATCGCTTCGGGCGCCTCCACCCCGCTGTACATCGGTCGCCGTAACGTCGAAGGCGGCGGTCGTCAGGACAGCCTGAACTACGAATCCTACCGTGGCGTCGCCGGCGTCCGCGGCGAGATCGTCCCGGGCTGGAACTACGACGTCGCCGCGCAGTTCTCGCGCGTTCGTCTGTCGCGCGTCTATCAGAACGACTTCTCGGTGACCCGCCTGGGTCGCGCCCTGGACGTCGTCAGCGTGGGCGGCACCCCGACCTGCCGTTCGGTCGTCGATGGCACCGACCCCAACTGCGTGCCCTATGACGTCTTCACGCCGGGCGGCGTCACAGAAGCCGCGCTCGACTACCTGCAGATCCCGCTGATCCAGACCGGGGAAACGACCCAGCAGGTCGTGACCGCCGCCATCACGGGCGACACGGGCTGGACCCTGCCGACCGCCTCGCGCTCCATCCAGGTCGCGTTCGGCGCCGAATATCGCCGCGACTTCCTGGGTTCCGTGACGGACAACGCCTTCGCCACCGGCGACGGCGCCGGTCAGGGCGGCGCCACGATCGGCTTCGAAGGCGACACGGACGTCGCTGAAGTGTTCGGCGAATTCCAGCTGCCGCTGGCCGACGATCAGCCCTGGGCCTATTCGGCCTCGATCGACGGCGCCTATCGCCGGTCCGAGTACGAGAATTTCGGCACCGACACCTACAAGCTCGGCGCCGACTACGCTCCGGTCGAGGACATCCGCTTCCGCGCCAGCTATTCGCGCGCTGTGCGGGCTCCCAACGTGATCGAACTGTTCACCGCGCAGGGCCTCAACCTGTTCGACATGGACTACGATCCGTGCTCGGCGGTGGGTCGTCCCGCCGGCGCGGGTCCGGTTCCCGCCAGCTGCATCGGCACCGGGGCGCATCAGGTCACAACCGCTCAATCGACCGGCGGCGCCCTGAACAGCCCGGCCGGCCAGTACAACTTCCTGCAAGGCGGCAACCAGAACCTTGAGCCGGAAGAGTCGGACACCTACACGGTCGGCGCCGTCTGGGAGCCCAGCTTCCTGCCGCGCTTCAACCTGTCGATCGACTATTTCGACATCAAGATCGACAAGGCGATCCAAACGCTGGGCGCCCTCAACACCCTGAACCTCTGCTATAACCAGAATGACGCCGCCGCCTGTAGCCGGATCAACCGGAACCCCGGCAACGGCTCGCTCTGGGTCGGCGACGGCAACGTCGAGGATCTGAACATCAACATCGGTGGTTTCTCGACCTCCGGCATCGATGTGAACGCCAACTATGGCGTCGATCTGGAGGATTGGGGCGTCGCAGGCTACGGCTCGCTGCAGTTCGGCTTCGTCGGCACCTATCTGAGCACGCTGGAGCTCGACACCGGCGCGGGCACTCCGGACTCGGTGTATGACTGCGCCGGCTTCTACGCCAACCAGTGCAGCAACGGCGTCGTTCCGAGCGCCCCCAACCCCGAATGGCGTCATCGCGCTCGCGTGACCTGGTCCACGCCGTGGGATCTCGATATCTCGGGCACCTGGCGCCACTACGGCGAAGTCGAAATCGCCGTCCTGGGCCCCGATGGTTCGCTGAACAACGGCGGCACCCGTCTGGACCGTTACTTCGACGCTGAAAACTACCTCGACCTGGCGGCGACCTGGCAGGTGATGGATACCGTCACCCTCCGCGCCGGCGTCAACAACGTCCTGGATAACGATCCGCCGCTGTCCTACAGCGTCGGCACGACCGGGAACGGCAACACCTATCCGCAGCTGTACGATGCGATGGGCCGTTACTTCTTCTTCGGCGTCACGGCCAACTTCTAGGGCCTGACACCAGAGACAAATCGGGGCGGCGGATCTTCGGGTCCGCCGCCCTTTTTGTTGTCCGTCGATGCGCCGCAGAAAAACCATCTGCCCTGTTCAAGCGTTGCAAGCCGACACTCTCGTCCACAGTTCCAGGCGCCCTTCATGCTGATCACTCTCGTCTCCGCCCTGATGCTCGCCGCCCAGACGCCCGCGGTTGCCCCCGCGCCGGCCGCCGCCCAGACCCAGGACAGCGTCGTCTCGACCGCCCCGGGCGGGGAAGCGGCGGAAACCGAGCGCTTCCGCGAGGCCGTCGCCTACGCCAATCCGATGCCGCGCGGCGCGCCCGAGAGCGACTATCCGCTGGTGGCCTGGTGCGAGGCCCTGGTGAACGGCCACGTCGCCCTGGGCGAGACCCTGACCAACCGCGATCCTCTGGATCTGGACATCATCCGTCTGGGCAAGCTTGAGGCCGCCGACTTCCGCGCGGCCCTGAACGCCGCCGAGCCGCGCCAGACGGCCGCCAGCCGCGCCGCGGCCCGGGCCGCCGCCGCCGAAGCCACGGCGAAATGGACCCCCCTGATCGGTCAGGACGAGACGGTGCGCAGCCAGGCCTTCGGCCTGTTCTTCGGCCTGCCCGGCCGTTGCGAACACGCCGCGCGCCGCATCCGCGAGAACATCACCACCGCCCCGGCCACGCCGAACGACGTCGGCCTGGAATAGGCAGGGAATTCGACGACGAATTCGCGAGGATTTCGAAGACTACCCGCGAGGAATTCGGCGATCCGGGAGACGGACGCGGCCTCTGATCTAGGCCGCGTCGCTCCGCGCCGGCGCGCCGGGATCGTAGTTGAGGATCGGCGCCAGCCAGCGCTCGGCCGTGGCTACGTCCCAGCCCTTTCGCCGGGCGTAGTCCTCAACCTGGTCCGGATCGATCTTGCCGACGCCGAAATAGTGGCTTTCGGCGTGGCCGAAATACAGGCCCGACACCGACGCCGGCGGCGTCATGGCGAAGCTTTCAGTCAGGGCCATGCCCGCATTGTCCCCGGCCTGAAGCAGGCGGAACAGGGTCGCCTTCTCCGTATGGTCGGGCTGGGCCGGATAGCCAGGAGCGGGGCGAATGCCTTGATATCGTTCGGCGATCAGGTCCTCGACCGTGGTCTGCTCGTCCGGCGCATGGCCCCACAGTTCGGTCCGCACCTTCTTGTGCAGCGCCTCGGCGAAGGCCTCGGCCAGACGATCGGCCAGGGCCGTGGCCATGATGGACGAATAGTCGTCTCCGGCGTCCTTGAACCGTTTGGCGATCTCCAGCTCGCCATGGCCGGCGGTGACGGCGAAGGCGCCGATATAGTCCCGGCCCGTCCCGGCGACGAAGTCCGACAGAGCGAGGTTGGGCTTGCCGTTCGACTTTTTGATCTGCTGCCGCAGGGTGTGGAAGCGGGCGACCTCGTCGGCCCGGTCCTCGTCGGCCCAGACCACGATGTCGTCGCCCACCGCATTGGCGGGCCAGAAGCCGACCACGCCGCGGGCGGTGAACCATTTCTCCTCGACGATCCGCTTCAGCATCGCCTGGGCGTCCTTGAACAGGTCGCGCGCGGCCGAGCCGACGATCTCGTCCTCGAGGATCAGGGGATAGCGGCCGATCAGCTCCCAGCTGGCGAAGAAGGGCGTCCAGTCGATGTGATTGGCCAGATCGCCCAGATCCCAGCTGTCGAAGGCGCGCACGCCCAGGAAGGACGGGGCCGGAGGCAGGGGCGTCGCGGGGTCCGGCCTGAACCGGTTCTCACGGGCGGCGGGAAGGGACGCCCGCGCCTTGACCTCCTGGCCGCGGGCGTACTGCTCGCGGATGCGGACATATTCGTCGCGCGTGGCGGCCTCGTTCTTCGCCCGCTCGGTCTTCGACAGCAGGCCCGAGACCACGCCGACGGCGCGGCTGGCGTCGATGACATAGGTGGTCGATCCGGACCGGTAGCCCGGCTCGATCTTGACCGCCGTATGCGTCCGGCTGGTGGTGGCGCCCCCGATCAGCAGGGGGATGTCGAACCCGCGCCGCTCCATTTCGCGCGCCACGAAGACCATCTCGTCCAGCGAGGGGGTGATCAGGCCGGACAGGCCGACGATGTCGACCTTGTGCTCGATGGCGGCGTCCAGGATCCGGTCGGCCGGCACCATGACGCCCAGGTCGATGACCTCGTAGTTGTTGCACTGAAGCACGACGCCGACGATGTTCTTGCCGATGTCGTGGACGTCGCCCTTGACCGTGGCCATCAGGATGCGGCCGGCCTGCTCGCGCGGCTTGCCGGCCTTTTCGGCCTCCATGAAGGGCTCCAGCCAGGCCACGGCCTGTTTCATCACTCGCGCCGACTTGACCACCTGCGGCAGGAACATCTTGCCCGAGCCGAACAGGTCGCCGACCACGTTCATCCCGTCCATCAGCGGCCCTTCGATGACGTGCAGGGGGCGCTCGGACTGAAGCCGAGCCTCCTCGGTGTCGGCGTCGATGTAGTCGGTGATGCCGTTGACGAGGGCGTGCTCGATCCGTTTGCCGACCGGCTGGTCGCGCCATTTCAGGTCGACGACCCGGGCCACGCCCTTGTCGCCCTTGTAGTTGGGGGCGATGTCGACGAGCCGTTCGGTGTTCGAGACGTTGGTCCGCTGCGGCCGGTTCAGGATCACGTCCTCGACCGCTTCGCGCAGCGTCGGGTCGAGCGTGTCATAGACGGGCAGGTCGCCGGCGTTGACGATGCCCATGTCCATCCCCGCCTGGATGGCGTGGTACAGGAAGACGCTGTGAATCGCCCGGCGGACGGGCTCGTTGCCGCGGAAGCTGAAGCTGACGTTCGACACGCCGCCCGACACGCGCGCATAGGGCAGGGTGGCCTTGATGACCTTCGTCGCCTCGATGAAGTCGACGGCGTAGTTGTCGTGCTCCTCGATTCCCGTCGCCACGGCGAAGATGTTGGGATCGAAGATGATATCCTCGGGCGGGAAGCCGACCTCGTCGACCAGGATGTGGTAGGCGCGGGTGCAGATCTCGATCTTGCGCGCGGCGGTGTCGGCCTGACCGACCTCGTCGAAGGCCATGACCACCACGGCGGCCCCGTAGCGCAGGCATTTGACCGCCTGTTCGCGGAACTCGGCCTCGCCCGCCTTCATCGAGATCGAATTGACGATCGGCTTGCCCTGAACGCATTTCAGCCCGGCCTCGATCACCTCCCACTTCGAGCTGTCGATCATCACCGGTACGCGGGCGATGTCGGGCTCGGCCGCGATCAGGTTGAGGAAGGTGATCATGGCCTGCTTCGAATCCAGCAGGCCCTCGTCCATGTTGATGTCGATGACCGAGGCCCCGGCCTCGACCTGCTGGCGCGCCACCGACAGGGCGGCGGAATAGTCGCCGTCGATGATCAGCTTCTTGAATTTGGCCGAGCCGGTGACGTTGGTCCGTTCGCCGACGTTGATGAAGGTGGGACGCATCAGGCGTATCCAATCCAGCCGCGCCAGGCCATGCCGACGTAGAATACCTCGATGCCGGAGAAGCCGGCCTCGGTCAGAAGGGTCTCGTTCCGCTCGGGCGGAACGAGGCCGGGGTTGGCCCGCTGGCTTTCACGCGCGCTGTCGAGCGTGGCCGGGTCCACGCCCGAGGCGACGGCGTAGGCGATGTAGCGGTCGACATCCCGCTCAAAGCCAGGCCCCGCGCGCTCGCCGCAGCGATCGACGAGGATGAAGGGCGCGCCCGGTTTCAGACGGCGGTGAATCTCCTCGAGGATCGACAGCTTCGAGCCATCGTCCGGGATCATGCCCAGAACGAGGATCAGGGTCGCGGCGTCAAAGGGGCCGGGCGGCGCGTCGGCCGCGACGCCCTCGATCAGCTCCAGCCGTTCATTGACCTCGGGGCCGACGATGGCCCGGGCCAGATCGAGCATGGCCGGGGCGGGGTCCACGCCGACGAACCGCCAGTTCGGCCCGGCCTTCGCCAGCGCCCGGGTTTCCAGACCGCCGCCGGCGCCGACGATCAACACCTGTCCGTCATCCGGCACGGTCTCGGCCAGCAGCACGCCGGCCATCTGCAGCACGCCGCCGTGTCCGGGCATGAAGGCCGGCGGCCCCAGGGTGGCGTAGCGCGCGACCTTTTCCGGATCGGCGAAATTCTGGGCGAAGGCGGTCACGCCGGCTCTCCAAACCTGGCCGAGTCGGTGACGTTTGTCCGTTCACCGACGTTGATGAAGGTGGAATGCATCATGCGCAGGCTCCCCAGCCGCGCCATCCCAGGCCGGCGTAGAAGAGCTGCGCGCCGTTGAAACCGGCTTCGCGCAGCAGGGCCTCATTGCGTTCAGGTGAAACAGTGTGGAGCACGGTCTTCAGCCGATCCCGCGTGTGGGCCACGTCGCCGGGGTGCGCGCCGGAGTCGAGGGCGAAGCGGGCGTAGCGGTCGCGCAGGGCGTCATAACCGGGCGCGGCCTTGTCGAGGCAGAGGTCGACCAGGATGAAGGCGGCGCCCGGAGTCAGCCGCCGCCGGATCGCCTGCAGGGCTTCAAGCTTGGCGCCGTCGTCGGTCAGGAAATGCAGGGTCAGCAGACAGGTGGCGCCGTCGAAGGGGCCGTCGGGCGCATCGGGGATGAAGCCTCGGGTCCAGACGACCCGGTCGGCGACCGCAGCGCAGACGGCCCGGCCGGTCGCCAGCATTTCGTCGGACGGGTCGACGCCGTGGAAGGTCCAGCCGGGCTGGAGCGCGGCCATGGAGCGAATCTCGAGCCCGCCGCCGGCGCCGAGAACCAGGATGGACGCGTCGTCGGGCGCCCGCTCGGCGATCAGCTGGGCGGCCATCCTGTGCATCACCTCATAGCCGGGCACGAACCGCGCGGGGCCGTCCTCGACATAATGGCGGGCGAAGTCGGGATCGTCGAAATGCAGAGCCTTCATGCCACCAGCTCGAACGGTTCCAGCCCCGACAGCCGCATGGCCACCGGCCGCTCCGGTATCGCCCGCGTCGGCAGTTTCGCCACCGCCTCCGCCGTGTGCCGGATGTGCTCAGGCGTCGTGCCGCAACAGCCGCCGACGATGTTGACCAGGCCCGAGGCCGCCCATTCCTCGATGAAGTGGGCGGTCTGGTGGGGTTCCTCGTCGTACTGACCCATGGCGTTGGGCAGGCCGGCGTTGGGATAGGCGGCGACCAGGGTGTCGGCCACGCGGCTCAGTTCGGCGATGAAGGGCCGCATCAGATCGGCGCCGAGGGCGCAGTTGAAGCCGACGGCGAAGGGTTTGGCGTGGCGCACGCTGTTCCAGAACGCCTCGGCCGTCTGGCCCGACAGGGTTCGTCCCGAACGGTCGGTGATGGTGCCCGAAATCCAGATCGGCAGGGCCTCCATCCCCTCATCCTCGAGGTCCTTGATCGCCTTGATCGCGGCCTTGCAGTTCAGCGTGTCGGTGATGGTCTCGATCAGATAGAGGTCGACCCCGCCCTCGTTCAGCGCCTTCACCTGATGGCGATAGG
>Ga0233425_10009838_pt1 | contig 11914 bp, 8 predicted proteins | sample Watercolumn_Towu_2_FD_181712 | JGI IMG/M metagenome (GOLD analysis project Ga0233425, IMG submission 181712) | Freshwater microbial communities from Lake Towuti, South Sulawesi, Indonesia - Watercolumn_Towuti2014_140_MG | ecosystem: Environmental > Aquatic > Freshwater > Lake | place: Indonesia...
CAGCGCGGGCGCGGGACTTTCCAACCGCGAAGCAAAAGACGTGGTCAGCACAGACATCAAGCCATTCGAAGGCGGTGGATATAAATTCGCCGTCGCTCAGGTGGAAGTGACCGACCTGTTGGAAATCGCCGACCACCTCACCCCACTCGAAGACGCGCTGAATGACCTGCGCGATAAACGCGGACTCGACTTCGCCATGCTGTTGATTACCGACGTGGTGCGCGGAACCAGCCGCCTCATCCTGACCTCGAATCCGCCCTCCATTTTGGACGACCTCCCCTATCCCCCACTCTCCGACGGAACGCGCGACGCGCGCGGCGTGGTTTCGAGAAAGAAACAACTCCTGCCCGCCGTGCTGGGCTTACTGGAAAAATAAAAACCAATTAAACACAACGGTCTCAACGGGACACAAAGAAAACGATTTTTTCTTTACCTTCGCGTACTTTGTGTCCTTTGTGTTTAAATGATCTTTGGCATTTATCTTTCAGCGGATGTACTCGCCGTAGCAATAGCGCAATTGAGCGGCTTGCAGGTTTTGCGTGAAGCGCGGCGGACAAAAATAATAATATTCCAGCCAGGGGGTCAGATCGGTCAGGGGAGGAAGCCCCTCGCCAGACTGGATAATCTTCGACTGGTTTTGCCTTCCATGCTTCAAAATGTTCTGCGGATTCATCGTGTCGGCGGCGCTTGCGTCGAGATAAACGGACTGGGTTTCGAGGTAGCGGTCATACGCCTGAGTCATGTACTCCGCGTCATATTCGAGCGCCTGACTGCCATTGACGAGGTAGGTGTCGAACAAATCATTGTGCGAGAAGACCGTCGTCATCGTCCTGGGAATAAAACGCGCCTCGTTGACCCACGCGCAAAAGACGCCGCCCTCCGACAGGTGACTTTGATACAGCCGCGCCGCCTCTTGCGAATAGAGGTTGTTATGCCCGGCGGTGAAACTCCACAGCGGGTCGATGAAAATCATGTCGAATTTTTCGCCGGGGTTGGCGTACAGGTAGCGGCGTCCGTCGTCCACGATGTAATTGACGGCGGGGTGATTCAGCGCGGATTGCGCCACTGGCACATGCTCGCTCAAAAAGCCGCCGAGTTCCTCCATCAGTTCCACAATCACCACTTCTTCGACACCGGGCAATGAAGCGATAAAGTTGGCGGTGTTGCCGCCACCCAGCCCGATGATGAGAATCCGTTTCGGGTGGGAAGCCGCCGCACAGGTCAGGGCGGAGCGTTCGTATTCTCCATCCGAAGGGAAGAAACTATTTTTGATTCCAGCAATCCACAAATCGGCGGGGTCGGTCTGGTCGCCGCGAAAGGTGATGGCGAGAACCCCGTCGCCCGATTCGCGCAGGGCAACACTTTCCAATCCCGTAGCAGCCTGGTACAGCCGCGTGTAAAACTGTCCCCTGCCCGGCAGAAGCGCAATCAACAAGACGAGAAGCAGCGGCAGGGCAAGCATGGACAAGCGCAGCGGCGGCTTTTGGGTCAGCAGGTAGATTGCGAGAAAAGACAAAGTCAGCGCCGATAAAACTTTCAGCGTCAACTCGCTGCCAAGCAGGGGAAGCAGAATGAAACTGGTCGCAAGCGTCCCAGATACAGAGCCGAGGATGTTTGCCAGATGAATATCGCCGACGCGCCGTCCCGAAGCGGAAACCTGGTCGATGGCGATTCTATCCAGCGAAGGCAAGCCGCCGCCCATCAGCAAGCCAGCAGGCAAGACCATGAGGAGGATGGGGAGAAAATATTCAAGCAAGCCGACAAGGAAAGCCCGTCTCGAAAAGACCAGTTCCTCGCCGACGCGAATCAACGACGGGATGGGTTGCTGGCGCTGGTTGAAATTCGCTTGCAGCCAGGGTTGCAACTGCGGCAGGTTGACCAGCGCCCACATCAGCAGGAACGAAGCCGCCGTCACAATGCCAACCGCGATTTGCAATTTCCAAAACAGGCGCACAGGGTCGCGGGAGGAGTCGATTTTTTTGCCCCAAAACCAACCGCCCAATGCCAGCGCAATCAGAAAGACAAAGAGGATGCTCGGAAAGCCGTAGGCGGTATGTTTGTTGAAAATGCCCAGCGTCCGAAACCAAAGCATTTCAAATCCCATGCCGATGAATCCGACCAGAAACGCGGAAAATAAAATCGCTTCGTAACTCCAAAGTTCGCGCGGCGGAGCGGAGGTCTGGGCGGCTTGTCCTTGCGGGCGAATCTCGAAGCGAGTCTTGAGCAAGATCGCCCCCGCCCCGACGACAAAATTCAAAACGACGGCGACCCACAACGCGCCGCCGAATCCGAACCAGCCCATCAGGACGTAGCCCGCCACCAGCGCGCCGATTGCCGCGCCGAAGGTGTTGATGCCGTAGAGCAGACCAATCACCTCGCCTGAAGTCTCGACGCGGGTGACAAAAGCCTGGGTCAACAAAGGCAGGGTCATGCCCATCAACAGGGTGGGAAGCAGGAGCAGGACAAAACTGAGGACGAAAACCAAAGCGTAGGGACTGCCCGCCGTGTTCTGCCCAATCCAATTGATGAGGGTCGGGCTGAAGACGCCGAAGACGCCAATGCCCGCTTCAATCAACCCGTAGAGCAGGATGGCGTTTTTCGTTCGCGCGGCGATGCGCCCGCCAAGCAGGGAGCCAAGTCCCAGCCCAGCCATGTACGCGCCGACGATGAGGGTGGTGGCGGTCAGGGTCACGCCGAAGTAAAGTTCGAGCAGGCGCACCCAAACAGTCTGGTAGATAAGTCCCGCCGCGCCCGAAAGAAAGAACAAAACAGAAACAAGGAGGATGGGCAATTTCACGCTGGCGGGGTTGTGTGAAGTCGATTGAGACAAGGTTATTTTCCTGTGCAGTTTTTTAGAGCGCCCCAACTTTAGCACAAAAAGGTAAAATTGTGACATGGACTCAATCTATCAATCCCTTGCCGAACTCGAAAAGAACAATGAAGCCGCCGCATTATGCACGGTGGTCAAAAGCGAAGGCTCGACGCCGAGACATGTGGGCAGCAAGATGCTGGTCTATCCCGACGGGCATTTTGTCGGTACGGTGGGCGGCGGTGACCTGGAGCACCGCGTCATGGACGAAGCATGGATGGCGATCAGCGACGGCGAGCCGCGATTATTGCATTACAGCATGGTTGACCCTTCGCGCGGCGACCCCGGCGTATGCGGAGGACAAGTGGAGGTGTTTGTGGAACCGATTCTTCCAGACCCGCAGGTGGTCTTGATCGGCGCGGGACATGTGGGCAAGGCGATTGTCCACCTGGCAAAATGGCTGGGATTCCGGGTCATCGTCAGCGACGACCGCGCCGAGTTGTGCAACCCCGAATCCACGCCCGGAGCGGATGCCTATTATCCCGTGCGGATGGGCGAACTTCCCAATCTCGTCAAGTTCGACAGGCGCACTTTCATCATCCTGACCACAAGAGGTTCGAGCGTCGATGTGGACGGTCTCGCCCCACTCCTCGACCTGCCCAATGCTTATATTGGGGTCATCGGGTCAATGCGCAGATGGGCGACCACAGTCAAAGGGTTGAAGGAACAGGGCGTATCGGAGGAAAAAATCGCCAGGGTTCACTCCCCCATCGGGCTGGAACTACAGGCAGAAACCCCGGAAGAAATCGCGGTCAGCGTCATGGCTGAGGTGTTGATGGTGCGAGACAAAGGTACCGGGAAACAGATGAAGGCGGGAAAGCAGGGGATGGCTGCCAGTGATCAGTGATCGGCGTGATGAAACGTTTCGATGCGAAACGCGTAAAGAGATGAGACAAACGGTTCTTGTATCAAAAAGTTCATTCGACTATAATTCGAGAGCAATCATAAAAAAGGAGAAACCATGGCAAGGATTTTCGATGTCATTGAATACGCAAATGAGATGAACGATGAGATCGTTCATCGCTTTCCCGAACAGGGGATTGGTGATTTCCGTATCGGCTCACAGGTGATCGTGCGCGAGAGCCAGGCGGCGGTCTTCTTCCGCGACGGCAATGCGCTGGATGTCTTCAAGGCAGGACGCCACACCATCGCCACCGCCAACATCCCCTACCTGATCGATTTCATCGGCAAGGCGTTCAACGAGCGCACCCCCTTCCCCGCGGAAGTGTACTTTGTCTCGATGAAGGAATTCGCCAACAAGAAGTGGGGCACGCCGCAGCCGATCATCGTCCGCAACCCCGGCATGGGGCTCGGCGTGGCCTTGTTACAGGGACACGGCACATACTCCTTCCAGGTGAAAGATCCGCAACAATTCGTAACCCAGATCGTCGGTTCGCAAGGAACCTACCGAACCGCCGAAATCGAAGAACGCCTGCGCACCATGTTGCTCTCGAAATTGCAGGATGTCCTCGGCGAGACGGGCGCGAAGAATTCCGTGCCCGAAATGATCGGCTTGACCGAGGAAATCGGCTCGGCTGTGCGCGTGAAATCGAAGGAAGATTTCGAAGCCATCGGCCTGGTCCTCAAGACCTTCTACATCGGCAATTTGAAGCCCTCCGAAAAGTCGGCCCAGGAGTTGCGCGACATGGGTATGCTCGATATGGCGACCTACACCCAATTGCAGGCGGCAGATGCCATGCGTGACGCAGCGCAGAACCAAAGCGGCGGCGCGGGTCTCACCGCTGGAATCGGCGCCGGCATGGGAATCGGCAACCTGATGGGGCAAGCGCTCCAGGGCGGGATGCAAAATACTGCTGCGGGCGGCGCAGCTCCTGCGGGCGCGAAGATGCCCGACATCATGACCCCTGCCGAGGCGGCTCAGTTCATGAAAGTCACCGAAGATGACATCATGGCGGCAATTAGTGACGGAAGTTTAAAGGCAAAGAAAGTCGGCAAGGCATACCGCATCAGCAAGGACAACCTCGAAAGTTTTATGAACAGTTAGCCTGATGGCATCGAAACAAAAGAGACTTTCCGCTTGGAAAGTCTCTTTTGTTTTAAGGCTTGAAAGTTCCAACGACGTTATTCCAATTCGCTCATGATATCCGGGATGCTGTTGAGCAGGTCACCGGCAAGAACCGAGGCGGTCGAGCCAAAGTCTTCGGCAGCGACAAGTCCCGCCTGGGCGTGGATGAAAGCGCCCGCAATAGCCGCATCGTAAGCCTCCAGTCCCTGGGCAAGCAGACCGACGATCAAGCCTGCCAGCACATCCCCTGTGCCAGCACGGGCAAGGGCGGGAGAGGCAACCGGAATGACGGTCATTTCTCCGCCTGGTGCGGCAATGACAGTAAACGCACCTTTCAGGACAATGACACATCCCCACTCTTTCGCATACTTCAAGGCGACTTCGTTTTTGCTTTGCAGGATTTCCTCACGAGACAATCCTGTCAATGCAGACATTTCGCCAATGTGCGGCGTCAAAACGGTTGACGCAGGGATTTTCTTGTACCAGTCTGGAATCTGGGCAAGGTGACGCAACCCGTCCGCATCCACCACGGTGGGGAGCGTCACGGAGGCAATGCCCTTCTCGACGAACTTTGCAGTTGAAGGGTGGGCGCCCAGGCCGGGTCCCAGCAAAAATGCAGTCGGACGCTGGATATGATTTAGCAAAACCTCGGATGCCCGTTCAGAGATAAAACCCGCCTCGTGCGGAAGCAAAACCCAGGTGGCTTCGGGAAGCTGCCCCGCGAGCGCAGGATGCAAGGGTTCGGGGATGGCCAGTGTGACCAGTCCCGCCCCAACACGGTAGGCGGCAGTCCCAGCCAGCAAAGCCGCCCCGGTATAACTTTGCGAACCAGCGGCAATGAGCGCGGTGCCAAACGTCCCTTTGTGAGAATCGAGGGGGCGGTCAGGCAAAAGCCCGGCAACCAGATCATGGTCGGCAACTTCGGACTTGAGCCGATAGAAAGAATCGAGCTCAAACGGCAGCCCGATGTCCACGACAGTCAATTCCCCGACCAGTTCAAAGGCGGGTAATTTCAGTAAGCCCTGTTTGACAGCCGCCATGCAAACCGTCAAGTCGGCAGGGAGACATTCGAGAGCGGCTTCGCCGGTATCGCAGTCCACGCCGGAGGGGCAATCCACCGCCACGACAAAAGGCGCTTCGTCCATGATTTCCATCACGAGCAGAACCTGCTCGAGAACGGCTGCGGCATCACCCCGAAGGGGAAGTTTGAATCCCGTTCCAAGCAAGCCGTCGAGCAAAACATCCGCAGAGGAAAGAGCCGCTTCAAGGGCTGCTTCGTCGAAATCCGCTTCCGCCTCGGCGAAGGACACATGACCGCCGGCTTCGAGCAATTGGGCAACCAGTTCATCATCCTGCCTGCGTTTGAAAACATACGCCTGGGTATGCCAGCCCTCTTCCGCGAGATGCCTCAAGGCGATGAGGGTATCTCCGCCGTTGTTGCCCGGGCCGACCAATCCAAAGACGCTGTCCCAGTCGTTATCGGAGATGATTTCGGAGACAACCCCGGCAAGTCCGTATCCCGCGTTTTGCATCATACGGGCGTACGATAATCCGTTTTCGTTTGCTTCCTTTTCGATGGCAATCATCTGGGGAACGGTCACAAGTTTCATTTTCTTTTCTCCGCTGTTCGTTTGGAAACTGCCTTGCACCAAATTCCAATTGGATAGGCAGGGTTTCTTATACTATACCGCAAAGCAGGCGCAGAGGCAAAACCGCCTTGAAACAATCCTGATAGGGTTTGATAGCCCTGAGGGATAGAATTAGGGTATCGAAAGGATGTGAACCATGGAAATTCCCAGACATTGGAGACTCAAGAAACAACGCTATGGGCTGGTTGGGGAAGTATGTCCTCATTGTGATTACAAGATTTTCCCGCCTCGCGGCATTTGTCCCAATTGCGGCGGCGACATGAAAGAGACTGCCGCGCCCGGCAGCAGGATTTCGACTTATACGACAATCTACAAACCCGCGGTCAGGGAAACCCCCATAGCGGTTGAGTTTGAACAGCCCGTTGCCGCGTAATTACGCGGTCGACTCAAAAGACGGACAGGCTTTTTCACCTGTCCGTTTTTTTTTATCAGGAAAGTGATTGCCCGTTTCGGTTGACGTATAGCGGCATAGTGTGCTACACTGAAAGCGCTTTCATAAAAATATGTCTTCCGAGAAAAAATCCCCCACCATTTATGATGTAGCCAAGCTGGCTGGTGTCAGCATTTCAACCATTTCGCGCGTTCTAAACTCGCCGGACAAGGTCAACACAGACACGCACAAACGCGTAATGGATGCCATTGACCGTCTTGGATTTGTCCCACGGGCGGCAGCGCGCGCGCACGCCATGCAAAACACCAACCGCATCGGTGTGTTGACGCCCTTCTTCACGGCTCCATCGTTCGTCCAACGGTTCCGGGGGGTCGCCTCAGCTTTGTCGAAGGCAAATTACGAACTCGTAATCTACCCGGTGGATTCAGTGAGCCATTTGCAGGGGTATATTTCCTCCATCCCGGTCATGAGAAATATCGACGGGCTGATCATCATGTCCCTGGCGCTCGACAATCAGGATGCGCAGCGCCTGGTCAGCAACGGCATGGAAACTGTCCTGATTGAGTATTCACACCCCCACCTGAACAGCATCATTATCGATGACGCCTACGGTGGAAGGCTGGCGGCGGAACATCTCATCAAAAAAGGGCATAAAACCTTTGCTTTTTTGGGAGATATCGAGCCACCGGAGAAATTTGCCATTCACCCGGTTAAATCGCGCCTGATGGGTTTCAAGCAGGCATTACAGGAAGCGGGTCTCTCGTTGTCGCCGGACCTAACCCGACCTGCGTCCTACAATCAGGAAGACTCAAGGCAGGCGGCGCGTGAATTGCTTGGGCAACTCAAACCGCCGTCCGCCATATTTGTCGCATCAGACATTCAGGCTTTGAGCGTTGTACAAATTGCGCGCCAATTGAATATCAAAGTCCCGGAAGAACTCGCCATTATCGGCTTTGACGATATCGATGTCGCCGAACACGTGGACTTGACCACCATCCGCCAGCACTTGGACGAATCAGGCAGGTTGGCAGCCGAGATTCTGCTGGCACGCATCAACGAGCCCAACCGCCCTTTGCAACACATCAACCTTCCCCTCAATTTGATCGAACGGTTGACCACTTGACCTCCACGTCCGCAACAAAAATTTTGCGCTAAGAATTGTATTGACTCTTTTGGAAATTATGCTATACTAATAGTGAAAGTGCTTTCATAAAAACGCTTTCAGGTCAATCCGTGTAACCTACTTTTTCCAGGAGGTGCCTTCCCGCAATTGACAAAATCCCCCCCCGCAACTGCACAGAAAATCAATCTAAATTCTAATTTAATCCTCAAGGAGAGAAGAATGAAAAAGGTACTCTGGCAAACCCTTGCCGTGTTCGTCGCCGCCGCAATGCTTCTGACCGCCTGCGGAGCCCCCGCCCCCGTAGCCACCGAAGCGCCCGCTGCCGCTGAAGCCCCCGCTGCGACTGAAGCTCCCGCCGCCACCGAAGCCCCCGCTATGGCAGAAGTTGACTTCCCCTATCCTGCCGGTGGAGCATTGGAAGAAGCTCTCAAGGGCACATACAAGGGCACAACCGTCACTGTGGACGGCGCTTTTGAAGGCAATGACCCCGATGGCGTGAAGTTCGCTGAAAGCGTGAAGGCTTTCGAAGAAGCGACCGGCATCACCGTCAACTACATCGGCAACAAGGAATTCGAAGCCACCATCTCCGTGCGTGTTGACGCCGGCGATGCCCCCGACATTGTCGACTTCCCCCAGCCCGGCAAAGCCTCGCAATTCGTTGCATCCGGCAACATTGTGCCTGTCAGCGAATACCTCACTGACGAATGGCTGTCCCAGCAGTATAACCAAAGCTGGCGCGACATGGTTACTTTCGACGGCGCCGAAATGGGCGTTTTCCACCGCTTCAATGGCAAGAGCCTGGTCTGGTATCCCAAGAAGGCATGGGATGAGGCCGGCTATGAAATTCCCGAAACTTGGGAAGAGTTGATGGCTTTGAACCAGCAGATTGCCGACGACGGCGACACCCCCTGGTGCATCGGCATTGAATCGGGCGCCGCGACCGGCTGGGCTGCCACCGACTGGACCGAAGAAATGATGCTCCGCACCACCTCCCTCGAAAACTACGACGCCTGGGTTGCCGGCGACCTCGCTTTCGACTCCCCCGAAGTGAAGAAAGCCGTCGAAACCTGGAGCGAAATGTGGTTCAACGACGCCTATGTCTATGGCGGACGCTCCTCCATCGTCACCACCTTCTTCGGCGACTCCCCCACCCCCATGTTCGATGCTGACGGCCCCAAGTGCTGGATGCACAAACAGGGTAACTTCATCACCGGCTTCTTCCCCGAAGGCACTGTGGCTGGCGAAGACTACGGCTTCTTCTACTTCCCGCCCGTTGACCCTGCCTACGGAAAGCCCTTCCTCGTCGCTGGCGACTCCATGTACATGTTCAATGACCGCCCCGAAGTCCGCGCTTTGATGGAATACTTCACCGTGCCTCAGTCGGTTAGCGGTTGGCTCCAGGGCGGCGGCGCATTGGCTGCCCAACAGACTGCCACCCCCGATATGTACGGTGTGGAACTGGAAAAAGGCATTGCCGAACTCGTAGCGCAGGCGACCAGCTTCCGCTTCGACGGCTCTGACCTGATGCCGGGTGAAGTTGGTGCTGGTTCCTTCTGGGAGCACATCTCCAGCTACGTGGCGGGTTCCGAAGATATCGACACTGCCATGAAGGCAATCGACGCAACCTGGCCCAAATAGCAGTATGAAGTAGTAAAATGACGGGGTGGGAGGTTAACCAAACCTTCCACCCCATTTTTATCCATGTTCTTTTTGAAGGAGATGGTTATGAATTCGCCAAACAGCAAGGTTGCCGAGAAACACTCTCTTTGGGCGGGTATTCTATCTTTTGTTGGCCGGATCGCGCTGGCAGTCGGCATTCCGGCAATTTCGTTCTATGTCCTCTACCTGGGCTTCCTGTTCCTGCGGGACAGTAAAGCCTCGCGCGAAGTCATCGTTCTTGTCGCAATTATCTGGGGCGTGGGCGGTGTCGGACTTTTGTACTGGGTCTTCAACTGGCTGGTGGAAAAACTGCCCAACCCGTGGAAAGGGAAACTCATCCCCTTTGTTTTTGTCGGACCCGCCATTGCCATCCTCTCCTGGTACCTGGCAATTCCAACCCTGCGCACGTTTTATATCAGCCTGTTCAACCGTGACGGTCCACCGGACGGGCTAAACCTTCTCCAGCAAGTTTCCAGCGACTCCTTCGTCGGACTTAGCAATTATGCTTCTGTTTTTACCGAAGCCCTCATGCTCGAAGCCTTCCGCAACAACATTATGTGGATCATCTTCGGCAGCACCTTCTCGGTAATTTTCGGCCTGCTGATTGCAACGCTGGCAGACCGCAGCAGTTTCGAAAAGATCGCCAAATCGCTTATCTTTTTGCCGATGGCTATTTCCTTCGTCGGCGCGAGCATCATCTGGAATTTTATCTACGAATACAGGCCCGAAGGCCAGACTCAAATCGGGTTGTTGAATTCGATTATCACCGGGCTGGGCGGCGTTCCCCATGCCTATCCCCAATGGGTGGATATTGCCCCCTGGAATAACCTGTTCCTCATTGTCATCGTCATCTGGCTGCAAGCGGGTTTTGCCATGGTACTGTTCTCTGCGGCATTGAAGGGAATTCCCGAAGAGTTGCTGGAGGCGGGACGCATCGATGGCGCAAACGAGTTCCAGATCTTTTTCGGCATCATGCTGCCCTACATTCGCGGCACGCTCATCTCAGTCTGGACAACCATCGTCATTTTCACCTTGAAGATTTTCGATGTAGTCTGGGTGATGACAGGCGGACAATTTGGCACGCACGTGATTGCCACCCAGTTCTATCGCCAATCGTTCACCAACCGCAATTCTGGCTTCGGTTCTGCCATTGCGATTGTGCTGCTGATTGCCGTCATCCCGGTGATGATTTACAACTTGAAGCAGTTCAAGGAGCAGGAGGCATTCTCATGAAAGGTCAAAAGAGCCAAAAGCAGCTTGGCAAGTTCTTTGTCAATCTCGCCCTGCTAATCCTCATCGTGATTTGGACAGTGCCGACCCTCGGCATTTTCATCTCGTCGTTCCGCAACCGTGACAAAATCGACACATCAGGCTGGTGGGTTGTGTTTCCCCACCGCGAATGGCAGCCAGTCAGGGAACTCGACCCCAAAGCGCTGGGCCTCGACGCCAACGGCGTCATGGAAGTTGAAGGCGTTTCCGGCACCTTTGAAGAACTCCGTGCCGGCGTTGAAACTGCAGATGGAAAGCGGTTGACTTGGCTTGGAAACAAACGCCTCGGAAGAATCGAAGTGCAGGAAAAGGTCTGGGCGGTGGATTGGGACTTTTCTCTCGATAACTACAGGCAGGTGCTTGGCGGACAGGACTTCGAGTTCAAACGTCCCGACGGCTCCGTTGAAGTGGTGCCCGGCGACAACATGGTCAACGCCTTCCTCAACAGCCTGGCAGTCGCCATCCCCTCGACGGTCATCCCGATTCTGATTGCGGCGTTTGCGGCGTACGCCTTCGCCTGGATGAAATTTCCGGGGCGGCGCGGCATGTTCATCATGGTCGTCGCGCTTCTGGTTGTGCCGCTTCAAATTGCGCTCGTGCCGATTCTGCGTGACTACAAAGCCCTCAACCTGAACGGCACGTTCCTTGCCATCTGGCTGGCGCACACCGGTTTTGGTCTTGCCCTGGCGACCTACCTGCTCTACAACTACATCAGCACATTGCCGCGCGACATTCTGGAATCCGCCTTCATCGATGGCGCATCCCATTTCACGGTATTCACGAAATTGGTACTGCCGTTATCCATTCCCGCGCTGGCTTCTTTTGCCATCTTCCAATTCCTCTGGGTTTGGAACGATTACCTCGTGGCTTTGATTTTCCTCGGGGGCAACCCTGAATTCGAGTTGGTCACCCAGCGCATGGCAGCCAT
>Ga0233425_10009839_pt1 | contig 11913 bp, 10 predicted proteins | sample Watercolumn_Towu_2_FD_181712 | JGI IMG/M metagenome (GOLD analysis project Ga0233425, IMG submission 181712) | Freshwater microbial communities from Lake Towuti, South Sulawesi, Indonesia - Watercolumn_Towuti2014_140_MG | ecosystem: Environmental > Aquatic > Freshwater > Lake | place...
ACCGGTTTGTATCCTGTGAAGCCTTCTATGAATCCGCTCAAGGCGTCACGGTAATGGTACTGCCGGTCTTTATGAGCTATTGAGGGAGGAAACAGAATAACCTGAGCAGTTCGCAGTGCATTCTTAACCACAATCATCATGGAAAAGATAAGGTATAGAAGCAAATTGCGGCTATCATTCATCACCTGCTTCCTGAACATCGCCCCGACGGCTAAATTATATGAATGGACCTTTACTGGTGAGTTATTTTCGGATGAAGGATGATAAAAAACCAGTTCCGGAGAATACCTGATCCTGATCCCTTTAGATTTCATCCTAAAGAATAAATCGCTCTCTTCAGCCCCAAAATATTTCCCTCCTGCTCCGAAATCCTCATCATAATACCCTAATTTCTGAAAAACGCTACGCTTGATTATATGCGAACTACCCATAAACCACTTGTAATCAGAATATCCTAAGAATCTACTGTCGACATCTTTAAAACACAGCGTAAAATGCCGACGAGAACCTTCCGCTAATATCCTACCGCAATAAGCTTCACCGGGGTATTCGACTGCAATACAGGAGAAATTCTCCAAAAAGTCTGAAGCTATCTGTGCGTCGTCATCAAGAAAAACCAGGTAATCCCCCCTACTATTATTTATTCCATAATTTCTTGCCTTAGATAGTCCTCTGGAATTAATCCGGAAAAACCGTATCCCCTCTCCGCAAGAAAACGTAATCCCAGCATCATTATTGCCCTGTGAAACAACTACAATTTCGATGCTTACTTCGGTAGACCGACGGTGCGATTCTTGAATAGATAGAATACACCGGCGAAGCTCGGCAAACCTCTCTACGGTAGGAACAATAAAAGATACCTTCATGCGTACTTGTAAGGCTTTAACATCTGCTTAATTCTCCTTAATAAGAGCATAGTTCCGGGATTGCTTTTTAGTTTGTTATACAAAACTGCTAAAAGCAAGCGGTGTAATGGCCTTTTACCTCTATAAATATCAAATTCAAACCAGGCGCGGCATTTTTGAATCTTATTTTTACCGAATCCGGGAAGATCCAATACGGCTAAAGACCTCTCCATCTTTGTAGAGATCGGCTCCCTCAGCAAGTTCCTATCCGAACAGAGTCTGTATAAATCCGTACCCGGATAAGGATAAAATATCGATACTCCGACCCAGTCAGGCTGGCAGATTCTATTAATCCTAATCGTCTCTTGAAAGTCGATATAAGACTCACCGGGTAGGCCCATCATATTTAAAAACGATACCTGCAAACCACAACTCCTGGCAGCCTGCACTGCTCGAATTACCTCTTCATTGGAATAATTTCTCCGCATCACTTCCTGTCTTATCTTTTCACTTCCTGATTCCAGGCCAATATTAATAAACCTGAAGTTTGCTTTTTTTAAAACCCTGAATACGGAAGAAAAGTCCAAATTCGGAGTAACTCGTATGTTGGTGCCGAATGAAACCGGCTCAGTCTGGGCGCGGTTTAAAGATTCCAGGCCCGCACTAAGCGATCTCACCCAATGCATATCGGTACCGATGCTTTCAACTTCAAAATAAACTTCTTTGGTCAATGGGTATTCAAGTATCACTCTACTTACCTCTCTTAAAATATTTTCCACTGACCTGAATCTGGTGTAATTACCGGTAGATAATTTTCTCAACGCATGATTACAGCAATAGCTGCAGTCAAAAGGACAGCCTCTACCGAGCAGGACTGAAACCCGAGAACTTCTCACTTGCGCCACCCATCTTTCCCACATAGCCCTATCTGGAAAAGGCAGGATATCCAAATCCTGTAAGAATGAACGTGTATTATTTCTTTCGATTTCCGATCCGTTCCTTATCCAGAGATTCGGAATACATGAAGGTACCGAATCCTTTTTCTCAAGCTGCTTCACAAGTTCAAGCGTAGGAAACTCTCCTTCGCCTACGCACAACGCATCAAAATCAGCCAAAACTCCTTCCGGATTAAGGGAAACATGCGGTCCGCCAATCAGTAAATAGGTATCAGGAAAGTTTCTTTTGATGTACCTTGCCACTTCGCAGATAAATGCATATTCGGTACTGACTGCGGTAAAACAGACTAGCCGCGGCTGAAAAGAACGTATCAGTGCCCCTAAGGAACTTTCGTATTTATTGCCGAAAGAGGAAGGTATGACATCCAGCTTAGTTTCGTGTCCATGCGCCTTTAAGTATGCAGAGATATACGAAATACCGAATTGAATCGTTTCAAGTGAATTTAGAGGTTTTTGGCTTGATCCGGCGTCGTATAGCGAATAGATAAACAGGATATTCATCAGGCCGCAGGTCCATTATTTAATAAAACGCCGCTAATCCCTTCTTTTAATTTCATAAGCGGCGCATTGTTATTTATCAGGCGTTCGGCAGCGGGAAAAGTATACAACCAGCTTAAAACCTTGCGGAAGAATAACGGCCCGGTTAGCTTACGCTGGAAATAAAGTTTTTTTACTTTTCTGCTTACCGCTTGAGCACGCCTGAATGCTTTTCTCCTCTCGTCCCTTGACATCTCTGGAGTATAAAAACACGGCTCATTAACGAAATGGCTGGAATTATTCAGTATATGTTCAAGCGCATAAAGAAAATAACCGTTATTTTTGAGCCAATTGTACAATTCCGTAGTCGGAAAAGGTACTATATTGTAGAAATTTGCGTTTCTTACCGGATAACGTAACGCAAGCGAGAATGAAGCGTTAACGTCTTCCGGAGTCTCTCCGGGAGAACCCAAAAGAAAAAAAAGGTCAACATCAAAACCCAGGTGACAGGCGTCAGATATACTTCTCTCAATCTGCTTTATGACCTCCCCCTTTTTTATATTCTCCAATACCCTGTCTACTCCTGCCTCCACCCCGAAAGCAACCATATCAAAACCCGCTTCCTTCATCTTTACAAGAAGGGCGTAATCCACTTTATCTGCTCTTACTCCATTAGGGCACTTCAAGCGTAACCCCTGCAAATGCTTACTGATAAGCGTATCGCATATATCTTCAACTCTCCTGCGGACTAGCGTAAAATTATCATCAAGAAGTAAAATTTGCCGGTATCCCTCGTTATACCAATACTCAATTTCCTTTACTACAGCCGCGGCGCTTTTATGACGGAACTTTTTACCTATTGAAGATTCAACCGGGCAATAAATACAATCATAGGGGCATCCCCGCGATGAGATAATACCAATCTGTTTGACCGGATACTTTTGCAACTCAAACTCTTTAAACATCGGAAAAGGTATTTTATCCAGATCTACGATAAAATCCGCTCCAGGATTAATGCATATGCCTGCTCCCTTATGATAGATAAGCCCGGGAATGTCTTCCAAGCCGGCGCCTTTGCATAATAAAGATAGTGCCTCTTCTCCCTCCAAAAAAACGGCGTAATCTATCGCTTGACAGTCTTCAAGCACCTTACGTCGCATTATAGAAACATGAGGACCTCCAGCTATAACATTGACTTGGGGAAACTTTTGTTTTATGGTTTCTATAGTCTTATATACGTTACGATGGTCAAAAGTCATAACCATAAAACCGATTAGGTCCGGCCTAAATTCAAAGATTTTGCGGTGTAAATCATGGTCATTGTAACCTAAATTCATATCTATAACCGTAACCATAATTCCGGCGGCTTTTAAAAATTCTACCAAATATCCTAATCCCGTAAGCGGGTGCACGGCGAGGCGATGTTTGCCCTTATTAAAACGGGGTGCAACCAATAGGACTCTTGAATATCTCATTTTAGGCTCTTAAATAAACGGGATGTTTTTTGCAAAAGCATAATTCCAGACAGTTCTAAGAATTTAACGTAAAGGAATAGCATCTTTTTAAGAAATATGGACTTAGGCACATTGTCTCTAAATTTATAAGCAATGTAATGCCATTTCATGAAAGTTGCATAGGCTCCGGAAGAAATATTCGAATCATGCAGGTTGTATATGGCTAAGGTTTCGTCAAGATAGCCAATTTTCTCGTTTTTGGCAATATTAAGCCATAGATCGTAATCTTCCGCAGCAAATAGCTTTCTATCTTCGCAAAAATAGTACGGCCGGTAATCCCTGGAATTTTTCATTAATACCGTAAGGCAGGATATGAAATTATAGGAAAGGTAAAGTTCCTTGAATATACACCCACCCAACATCACCTTCGGTGATTCAATGATAGCTCGCCCTTCGCTCTGCAAAAGGCACTTCGCATATACGAGAAAACAATCGGGGTTACGAAGCATATACTGGACTTGCTTCTGGAGCTTATCAGGCAACCAAGAATCATCCGAATCCAGAAAAGACAGGAATTCACCGCAAGCCAATTCAATACCCTTATTTCTGCTTCTGGCTGGAGAACCCGAATTTTTAAACCAATAATATCTAATCCTGGCATCTTTAATTGTTTTGACCACGGATTCTGTATTATCAGTTGACCCGTCATCGATAATAATTACTTCAAGCAAGCCATAAGTCTGGTTTAATACCGATTGGATAGCCCGGGCAATTAAATTCCCACGATTAAAAGTCGGTATAATTACGCTTACTAATCCGCTTTGGGTCATCAGGTCACTTGTAAGGTTACGGAAAATTGTTTTTGAGGATAGCCCGCAAGCCGATTAAATCATTAATCTTTAAACATTTGAAACCGGAAAAAATACGGTGGTTCTTGCGGACCCGGGCAACAAAGTTCACGCCATTGCGCTTAGCGGCAGCGAAATCGCTTAACGCATCGCCGATATAGACTGCCTCTGAAGGCAAGACACCTTCTTTGCGCAAAATCCACCTTACCGCATTAGACTTTTTATACGGCGCCCCGTAGACGCCCTTAAAAAACCGTGACAACCCCCTCTTTCTCGCTATTAATCTAATCTCTTTGTGAGGCGTGGCAGATATAATAAAACAGCGGTACCTCGTTGAGTTATTTTGCAAAAAAATCTTCGCTCCTTTAACATACCGCGCCTTGATGACTCCGTCAAAAACCAAATTAGCAAAATCATCACAGAGCTTTTCAAACAATTCTCTTGTAAGTTCTCTCTTCAAGAATCTTTTATAAATATGCTTAATCTTATCAAAGCGGGAAACACCGGTATTCATTAAATGATACCTAACTACTTTATTCACGACCTCTCTACCCTCAGGTTTAAATAACTCCGCGAAAGCCTTGGTCTTCAAATCCACGGATTCCAAAATTACTCCATCAAAATCAAAGATTATCACTTTTATCATTTACAGGTTCCTATCACTGTACAGGGAGAGCTGTCTATTCCCTTTAAGAATAACGGAACGACGAACACATCAATTAAATCGTTAATACCATCCGGTATGAGCATATCCTCGATAATCAGCACGGCTGAGGAAGGAAAGCAGCTTTCTGACAGAAGCGTAAGGTGGGTTTTGCGTCCAGCATCCCGGTTAGCAAAAGAAGATACCGAAATAGCGTCGATCCCCAGCGCTTTAATATGGGCGCACTGCGTTCTTAACCAGAGTGCGGCTTCCGGTTCAAGGTATGGGCCTTGCTGACAATACCTAACCGTGTTTTTATCGCGGTATTGAGAAAATCCTGTCCTTAACAAAACTAAATCGCAATCAAGATTATCTCTTAATGAAGACAAATCAGAAACTGATATTGCCTCGCGGGGTTCTTTCGGGCAGTTTAATATTACCGGTTTTTGAAAAATAAGTTCATCTATTGAATATTCGCTTATTCGTTTACCGTCACGGTAAAAATGGGCTGGGGCGTCAACATGAGTACCCGTATGGCTGGAAAGGGTAAAAACGAAAGTATTGCAGGAATTCCCAGTTTCAATATTTTTTTCTTGTTTCAATTGCAGCGACGTAGTATGTGGATATACGGGCATATCTACCTGAATATCGTAAGATAATCGTATAAATCTACTCATCTTGCCTGACTGTTAATATGTTTTTTGTTCTTTTTAACTACCAGCACGTCACAAGTCGGAAGCGGATTCAATTCGTTATAAGCAGCCTGGATACACTTCAATATCCCTTGTCCAAGGTCTAAGTAAGTCTTACTGATAATACGCCTGGCCAACTTGGGGGAAAAGGTATAGGGAGTTACTTCATAATGATAGCTTACATCTTTGGGCCGGTACTCAATCCTTATTCTGTTATCAAGCATTTCCTTTACCATAGAAAGTATATCTTTTACCTTCATTTGCTGATTCCCAGTAATAATAACGTGCTGATTCTCAAATTCCTTTGAGAGTATATCTACGCTTCCCCTGGCCGCATCCAACACATGGATATATTCCCTTACTTCGTCTCCGTCGCCGTCTCTTACTATCCTCTGCTCAGTCAACGCCTGCTTGATTACCCTATGCAAGAAATTTCTTTCGTCTGCCCTGGGACCGTATAATGATCCGTAACGTAGTATTGTATAAGGCAGTCCGTAGACTTCATTATAGTTCTCGATCAATAATTCGCAGGCCTGTTTACTAGTGCGGTAAAATGACCCCGCCTTACTGTAAACGTAAAGCGAGCTGGCAAATACAAAACGCTTTATCTTTTCGCGGCGGCTTGCCTCCAGAAGAATTGAATTGCCGAGAATATTGTATCTTACCGCATCTATGGGTTTTTTCCGGGCTTCGTCAACATCGGAAATACCGGCAAAATTATAGACCACACCGCAACCCTTTAGAACATTCCGTACCGATTTCTCGTCCATAATATCGCCGATTACCATTTTTTGAGATTTGCTCTTATAAACCGATTGCCTTACATCAAAGATAGTTACGTCATGACCTGCATCAGTCAAAGCATCAGCTACATGGCTTCCTAAAAACCCTGAACCACCAAAAACAACAGCCTTCATAAGACACCTCTTTCTTTTATTAATTTATAAACCGGCCAACAGGTTCTTTGCTGCTTCCAATTCCATAGCTATCCTGCTTTCTCTTGCATACGAACCTACGTGCGGAGTCAATATTACGTTTTCAAGTCCCAACAGAGGGCCTTTGTAAGGTTCATTCTCAAACACATCGATTGCGGCTCCGGAAAGCTTCCCATTTTTTAGGCATGCAACCAACTCCGCCTCATCAATTAGACCGCCCCGGGCAACATTAACCAGCCAGGAGCCTTTCTTCATCCAACTTAGTTCATCGCGCCCTATTACCTTCTGCCCCTGCGAACCAGCGTTGCAGTGTAGAGTAATAATATCTGCCCAAGCACACAATTTCGCTTTCTCCATAAATTTACACTTTCCTAACCTAATTCCTTCTTTTACGTCAAAAAAAGAAATTTCTACCTCAAAAATCCCTAACAATTCCGCAACCTTTCGGCCAATTCTCCCCATTCCAATAATCCCGATTCTTTTACCATTAAGCAAACTCCCCATCTCCTTTTTCCAAAGGGAATTTCTCATAGCCCTGTCCATTAAAGGGACCTTGCGTAGCAAAGAAAGAATCAATCCGATAGTAAATTCGGCTACCCCCTGTGTGGGCGCATCAGGAGTATTGATGACTTTGATCCCGGCCTCCGTTGCCGCTTTAATATCTATGCTCTCCACTCCGGTACCGCACCGGGAAATTACCCTGACTCCGGAAAGCTTCTCCAAAATTAACCTATCGTATTTCTCTGTACCTGCAATAATTCCTATGCAGCCTCTAACAAGATTCAAAAGATCTTCGCCGTCCAACTTCCTACCTTTGATATTAAGAGCAACTTCGTAACCACGCTCCCTAAGTAAATCAAGAGGCGAAGAATCGTACTCTGCGAACGTGGTTGTTGTAACGGCTATCTTTTCCATAATCTCGCTCCGGCTTGAATGTTTTTGATTTTCTCAAGATAATCTTCGTCTTTGTCGGGGAAATACAGGTAGTCATCAAGAAAACGGACTACTGATTGATGAGGTACCGGCGCCAAGGATCCTGTAATTATTTTGTCGCAGGTATCTTTCAACTCCTGCGGAGAATAGACATAAAGCGCAAGATCGCTAATATAAGAAAGCGGGTTAGCGTCAACCCTGTCTTTAAAACGCAAAATAATAACCGGGCTGGATGAAGCCAACGCATAAAAACAAGAAGAAGAATCTGTGACAATCATCCCTTTTGATTTTTTCGCCAGGCTAGTAATATCCTCATCCACTATTTCAAAGTTCGCCGGATAAAGACTGGTACTACAACGTGCTATCAACTTCTTTAGATCTATATTTGGATGCGATTTTAAGAGTATTTTATAATTTAACGGCTCTCGGAAAGCCTCTGCCAGGAAAGAAATAACCCTTTCAGTCTCAAACTCGTTTATCGAAAATGCGCAAATAAAACAACTCTCCTTTTTGTCCCAAGGCACAAAAAAACTCTCCTTTTTTCTAAAGGGTTCAAAACGTTGCGCCCCCCAAACAAAAATACGGGTATCCGGCCAGCCGTCATCTTTAAAAATACTGGCCGCAGTCCTGCCAACTGTTGCCAAGTAATCCGGTAAAGGACAGGGGTCAAAGACGCCGTTTTCGATGACGTCCTGCCCGGTATTAAAATAGTTAAGCAGTAGTTTAGGCAGACGCGTATGCTGATATCCCACGGTAATCAAGCCCTGCTTTCTGGCAAATATATACAGAGCTTTTTCCCACCACGACATCTCGCAAACCGAAATAACCTTACTGCCCTTTTCCAATGATGAACATGCTTTCTTAAAGGCAAAAATATACCAAAGGGAAGACACCAGGTTCGGTCCGCAAAAAGAATAATAAAAATCATTAGCTAATATTGGCCAAAGATCATATGTTCTGCCCTTATATTCATAAAACGCCTGACGGCGGATTTTAGCGACGTTAAAAACAAAAACAACGGAAAAATAAAGGTAATAAAAGAACAGGATCGGAGTATAGATTAAGTTAAAAAACTCATCCAGTAAGAACAAAATTTGCTTACGATTAAATTTATTCAACCAGTAAACTGAATCGCCTAATTTCAAACCTTCGGAGTCTACATGTAGACAAATATGCGCATATCTTCCTCTGTAAACTTTTTCCAAGCTGCGGTGCAAAGCCGGAACAAATTTATTCTCATAAGTGCCAGCTTCCGACTTCTGCTTATCGAATAAAGGAAACGGCGTAACGATAACATAATCGCACGCCTTCAGCTTTCTAAGTCTTTTCTGAAAATCATTCACTGAAACTTTTATATAAAAAGCGCGTAAAATATGCACCAGTAAATCAACTATCCCTCTTACAAAAAGGTAAAATTTGTATAATAAGCTGCTTTTAATACGGCTGCGTAAACTCCTTGGTTCCGGCTTTCCAGATACAAGAAGAGCTATTAATTTTTCGTAGACATCGGACTTAACCGTAGACTTCTCCGCAATTAAAGACATCCACCATAATGAGAATTCTTCACCGGGAATATTAAAAAGCTTTCGTGTCCGGCTATTACCGAATTTATGAATAAACTGCAGATACCCTTCCCTTTCTTCAATAGCCAACCGATGGAAATCTTTATTTAAATTAATGGCGCTCATTTAAAAAACCTCTGGTAAAAAGTATCTTTTAACCGTGCAAAAATCCTGTTACCTTCTTCATCAAATTTTTCAGCTTTTTTTATTAAACCGAATTCGCTTTTGGGAAACCTGGCGTAGAGACTAAATGTCCTTTGTAAACCATATAATTCCTCCTTTGTGATGGTATCATATTTATAAGCAGCTCCATCCAAAGCCTGCATAGTTGAACCGTCTTGATCCAGATACCCGCGTTCCACGCAATAATCCCTGAGATAGGTCCCCCGGTAAGGAGTAAACATATAGCAATTAATTGTTTTAGGGCTTATTTTACGGTTAAATTCTATGGTATCGAAAATAAGCTTGCGCGACTCCCCGGGGAAACCAATGATATTATTGACCGTATACGGAATACGGTATTTCTCCGCCAACTTAATGCCTTCAAGCATCTTCTTGTTTGTGCAGACCCTGGATAATATCTTGGCGCGAAACTTTTCATTCCCATGCTCAATCCCAAACTGCATATCAGCACAGTTCATCTCTTTCAAAATTTTTATTTTGCTTTCCGTAATTGTCTCCGGCCTAGTCTGGCACCAAAACGGAAGGTTAATGTATTTTCTATAGAGCCGGCTCAACTCTTCTAATTCACTCGTTCCTATTACCAGGAAAGATTCGGCATTAATGTTCAGGTAATCTGGCTTGTATTTGGCTGTTAAAAACTTCAGTTCTTCTATGAATCTGCGAGGAGATTTCTGGCGAAAATAATTTATGAAACCCGAACCCCTATAAAGATTCCTGATAGCCGGGGCAGCGCAATAAGTGCAATTAAACGGGCAACCACGCTGAAACTCGACATGCAGCATCTTAAACAACTTACCCTGCATCGGCCGGTACAGACGCAACGGTTCATATATATCGAGGTCGATAAAGGGTAGCTTATCTAAATCTACTAGCGGCCTGACGCAATTCTTGATAACAATTCCGTTTTTCTTTTTAATCCAGAGATTTTTTATTTTAGTATAGTCTTCTTTGGCCCGCAACTTCTTACATAACGCGACAAGCGCCTCTTCACCTTCTCCCACGCACAACATATCAATGACATCTTTTTTAATAACTTCATCTGCTGCCAGGCTGGTAAAAACCCCTCCTGCAATTACTGGAATATGAAATTCTTTAATAGCATTAAGCAAGGAAATACCTAATCCATATGTATCTTCGACGAGATTTATGGCTATGAGGTCCGGTCTGTAGCCACTGACTGCTTTATGTAAATCTTCATAAATATCGGTATCTTTATATTTTATCCCGACGCTAGAAAGGTCGAATTTCTTTACCTGTAGAAGTTCAACCTTCTTTTCCTCGAAGCTCTTTTCTTCTGTTTTATAAAATGTCGTATCAAACAGCTTAACAGAAAATCCATTTTTCTTCAGACAAGCCGAAAGGACAGAGAAATGCAAGGGGATCAGCCCGGCCATCATCGTATTCGGATAAATCATAAGTACTTTGAATTTACCCGGCATTTTTATCCGTAACCTCCCAATCACGATATTTGCTTGACCAGGCATTACTGCGGCGAAGTATCATGCCGTAAAAACCCTCAAAGTCGAAATCTTTCCATTTCTTCTTCAATAACCTTAAAATATTTCTTTTGGGATATTGAAAGTAAACCTGCTCAAACTCCACCTCCCATCCTGCATGGCTGAGCAGCAATTTCCAGTCATCAGGGTCAAGTTCAAAAATATGTGTATTCTCTGCGTTTACAATCCTGTCTTTCGGGAATCGTATATGTCCCAAACCAACTCGGCTCTCCTTAAGATAAGGAACAGTGACCAGCAGGTATTTAGCCTTCGTTTTTGAAGATAAATTGAACAAGAACCTGCAAGGGTCGGACAAATGCTCCAGGGTCTCAAAACAAAGAATGATATCTGGATTAACATTATAATTATCCAAATCTTCGGCCCTGGCCAAAACGGCATCCAGACCGCAATTGCGGATTTTTTTAACGGCGCACTCATCGATATTAACGCTTAAACACTTGATATCATTATCTGCTGAATGCAGAGCTTTCAGGTAATTAAGATGTGTCCCGGAAGAGTCGCCGATATCGACAATTACTGGATTAGTTAATCTGGTAATAACCCGTTCCACAAGCGAAATCTGGAAGGCATGCTGCGAACGGACTTTAACCTTGAGATACCTGCTATCTACATTGAAATTCGAATATTGCCTGGTTAAATCTGGAACTATCTTTTCAAGTCTTAAACGCAGAGACATTAAACCCTGTTCCGAAACAGCATTGTTTATCGAGTTAGTAAGAAGATTGAATATAAAGGATTCGCTAAAGATTTTCATCTTTTAGAATTGCCCTGTACGCTTCCCCGGGACCAATTTATCATTTCTATTAAGCCGTCTTTCAACAAAACCTGCGGCGACCAGCCGGTATCTTTCTTTATGCTTGAGATATCC
>Ga0233425_10009840_pt1 | contig 11913 bp, 14 predicted proteins | sample Watercolumn_Towu_2_FD_181712 | JGI IMG/M metagenome (GOLD analysis project Ga0233425, IMG submission 181712) | Freshwater microbial communities from Lake Towuti, South Sulawesi, Indonesia - Watercolumn_Towuti2014_140_MG | ecosystem: Environmental > Aquatic > Freshwater > Lake | place...
AGGTGAGAGTCAGCCCGCCCCAAAAAGCGCCCAGTGAGAAATTCGTTTCTCCAGATGGCAAAAGAGCGCCGATAACCAAAGAACCAAAAGTAATCTTCGCGCTGTCGCGCAAAAAGTTGACGAGCGTTCTCCACCGTTCCGCCGAAAGCATATCTCCAGTATAGGTATATCACTCACGCAAGTCAAAACAGAAACCCCCGGCAAGCGCCGGGGGTTTCTCTACTTACTCTACACTCGTCACTTCTCAAATCTTCAAATCATCCATCGCTTCATCAACACTCTTCATCGTGGGGCGCGCGGGGCGCGTGCCGCCCTCGGGCTCATTGATTTTGAGATTGACGCGCGCGTTGTTCTTCATTCCCACCACCCGCAAGAGAATCCGGAGCGCCTTAGCGGTGTTACCCGCCCGCCCGATAATCTTGCCCATATCTTCGGGCGCGACCTCAAGCGTAATAAGCACTCCCATCTCGTCCACACTCCGCGCAATCTTGACCGCATCGGGATTGTCCACGAGTGACTTCACTACATACTCCAAAAACTCTACATCGTGTTCTTTCTTCGCCATAACAGAAATAACAGAAAAATTTTGTTAAAAATCTTTCGCGAGAGTTCGTCCGACCGCTCTTCCCGAACCTTGCTTGCTCTAATATACCAACAGCAATGCTGAAAATCAAATCAACGAGCACCGAGTAAGGCGCGCACCCGCTCCTCTACGGGCGGATGGGTGCTAAATATTTTGTTTAAAAATCCATGAGTGCGTCCTCCACCAAACGGGTTCGCGATAAAAAGATGTGCGGTTGCGTGGTTAGCTTTTTGCATGGGGCGCGTATACGAAGAAATCTTGCGCAGTGCGTTGGCAAGCCCTTCGGGGTAACGCGTGAGAATCGCGCCAGACGCATCGGCAAGAAACTCGCGTTTGCGCGACACAGCAAGTTGTATCAGCGTTGCAATAAGCGGCGAGAGAATGGTGAGCACAATGCCGATAATCACCAATAAAGCGCCGAGCTGACCCCCGCCTCGGTCACGGTTACCGCCGCCGAGCCAAAGCGACCGTAGGAAAAAATCTGCAAGAAGTGTCACCAACCCGACCAGCGTTACCACAATCGTGGAGATAAGAATGTCACGATTGCCGATGTGCGAGAGCTCGTGCGCGATCACCCCCTCTAACTCGCTCCGGTCCAACATCGCCAAAAGCCCGGTGGTCACGGCGACTACCGCATGCTCCTGGTCACGCCCGGTCGCGAATGCATTGGGTGCGGCGTCGCGTATCACATAGAGCGTGGGCATCGGGAGCCCCGCCGTGATAGAGAGATTCTCGGTAATCGTATAGAGGTCAAAAAACTCCTCGCGGCGCGCGGGGACAGCACCGGTAATTGCGAGAACAATCTTGTGCGACCACCAATAACTGGCGAGATTCATCGCAATACTGAAAAAAACAGCAAAATAGAGAATCGCCGGCGACTGATAGTAATACGATATAAACCAGCCAAGCAAAATAATGACGACGAAAAAGAGCGACATGAGTACCCATGTCTTCACTACATTGCGTGATTGGTGGGTGTAGAGAGAAGCCATTTAGAATGTGACCGAGACCGGGCGTTTTGCCGCCGCTTCATCCGCCTCCAATTCAAAAAATTCTTTCTTGTTAAAGTTAAACATACCCGCGATGAGGTTGCTGGGAAACTGCTCAACGGCGGTATTGATATCCATCACCGTTGAATTGTAGAAACGCCGCGCCGCCTGGATTTTGTTCTCAGTATCAGAGAGCTCGCGCTGAAGTTCTACAAAATTCTGATTTGCCTTCAAGTCAGGGTACGCCTCGGCAACGGCGAACAAGGACTTCAGTGCACCAGTAAGCCCAAGCTCCGCGTGAGACTTCTCCGCCAGATTACCCGCGCCCATCGCCGTCGCGCGCGCCTGTGTTACTTTTTCAAACGCACCCTGCTCGTGCGCAGCGTACCCTTTAACCGCGTTCACAAGGTTTGGAATCAAATCGTACCGGCGTTTAAGTTGAACCTCAATGTCGCTCCATGATTCTTTGGCCCGATTCACCAGCGCGACAAAGCGGTTGTATGCAAACACCGCCCAGAGCACAATAACCGCAACAATCCCAAAAAAAATGTAAGTTGTATTCATACTATATTTTACTTAATAAATTACTATTTCGTAAATTTGAAGGTGGAGAGGATATGGTCAAAAATTGCTTTCTCGTCTTTTCTTGTAGAATCGCTGGGGGTCTTAGTATTCCAGAAAATACCTATACCCACCTCTACACACCTGCCGTTTACTATTCCTAGATAGCGTTCTCTCTCAATTGCGGACTCTGCATCCCAATATCGTTCCATGGTAAACGCTTTTCCTCCAAGTACTCCGGTCCCCTGAAAAATCCTAGTGCCAGTCAAGATCCGACCAGGACATTGAGAAAAACTTGGGAGAGCAAAGAAATCGATATCTTTTGAGATGACTGATGGATTTGTTCGTGGTACAGAAAGAGCAACTCCGTTCTCAATAACACCACCACCTGTATAGAGCTTGGCCGATGTAGGATACTTAAACTCAAACCCGTACTCCTCGTTGCGGTAGGTGTTCCAGTTTGCCGTTTGCGCCTCAAGCGCCGAGCGTTTGATTTCTTCCCTGTCTTCGTCCGTCATACCCGGACAGTACGGCCAGCACAAAAGGCCTCCTTTCGTGTACTGGTACGCCCAGTATCCCCCGCCGAGCGCGACGGCGAGAATGATAATCCAGAGAATGGGTGCGAGGCCTTTTTGTGCTTGCATAATATGTTAGGTAGTTATCTTTTTAAGATACTCGTCGATTTGAACGAGGTATGTTTTAAAATCGGAGAAATTGCGCTTTAGGTTATTCAGAAATATATCGGTATCAAGCTTTTCATAACGGTGCACGAGCATATTCCTTACTCCCACCACAGGGGCAATCTTGTCAGCAAAGCCCTTTTCAATCACCCCGCAATCCCCCAACATCTTAAATGTACTCTGCAGGTCATCCAAAGTGCCGAATCCTCCCTCTTTAATGATATGTGTGTTTATATCAACCATTTGGTCAATCGCCTGTTGAAAATATCGTTCTATTGCGGGAAGAGTTAACTCTTCTTCTTTTATTTTCTCGTTACTCACAACAACCAAACGCTCCAGTTTCGCCACATAACCAGCGAGCACATCCAGTTTCTTTTTGAGAAATGTTTTATCCAACATATTTGTATGCGTTAATTTTTTTCGCCAGATAGTGAGACCGAAGTTCAAACAGGGGCATTGCTTCTTCATACATCCTCAATGCGATAATAAATATGTGAGTGAAAAGGTGTGGTGTTCTTTCATACAACACAACTGCGTTAGTCACGACTTGTTTCAGGAGAAGCGGTGGTGCAGTTTTAAGATTCACCAAAGATACTGCATCGTTTTTAAACACTTCCATTAATGCAGCGTTCAGGCGCACTTCATCATCAAAAGAAAGCTTGCTGTCGGAAAGATAGGCGATATCCACATCGCTCTCCTTGTGCGTAAACCCACTTACCTGCGAACCAAAAAGCACCACGAGCGTCAGATCGTGTTTTTTAGCAATATTCATTATCTTGTTTTTATCAATGACAACCATTCTTTATTATTATACCACACCCACAAAATAGTAAGAAACCCACGCCAGGCATCGCGCCAGCCGATCTTTTTGCCTTCGGCGACACTGCGCGGCATGTAATGCGCGAGCGGCACTTCTACAATTCGTGCACCGCCTGCAAGCAGTTTACAGGTTACCTCGGCTTCAAACTCAAAACCAGTTGCCGAGAGTGCAAGTGAACGAAGTACCTCAGTACGGAATAATTTGTAACCAGTGTAGCTATCGGTCAGATGTACACCAAACAAAAAATTAACCAAACCGGTAAGAAATCGTGCGCCCAGCACGAAATGGAAACCGCGTTTTGGATACCGCTTCGTTCCACGCGCGCCGTACACTGCCGCTGTCTCTGCGGAGAGCGCAGCAAGAAGGATACCGTACTCGCGCGGGTCGTATTCTAGATCAGCATCTTGAATCAATACTACCTCCCCACGCGCCTCTGCAAGCGCGGTGCGAATTGCCACACCCTTCCCCCGATTGCACTCGTGCGTGAATAAACGAAGCGAAATCTCACGAGCGACACTCTCCACAATAAACGGCGTATCGTCAGTAGAGCCATCATCCACTACAATAATCTCCTTTTCGTATCCCAGAGAAAGCGGCACACCATGTACACGCCGCAACACCTCTGCGACCGTTCGCGCTTCGTTATACACGGGAATGATAATAGAGAGAGTCATTTTCTTACCAATATGACAACCCGCCCATCGGCAAATGCCTGCTCAAATCGCTTGTCTGCTACCGCACGGCGCAAAAATGTTTGCGCCCATGGCGTCGCGTCACGATATTGAAAAACTATCGCGCCAAATTGATACTGTGCATCCAGCGCGTCAAACGCCTCCGCGCGCTCCTGCGCGGGAATGTACATATCATCAAAAAAGCGCGGTGGGTACGCCTCGGGACGATTGTCGGTAAAGACTTTTATGTGTGGCGCGAGAAAGTAGATAAGGTAGCCGCCGATATCGTAGTTGTTGAAAATCGGTCCCGCAAGAGGATAGTCCCGCAAAAACTCCCCCGCCGCCTCAACACCCGGCGCCAATCCAACTCCAGGTGTACCGCGGCGCGATTGCAACTCAACGGAACGCCACACGCCAAACACCGCAAGCGCAACGAAAAATACGATGCCCCACTCGCGCGCGCGAGCGAGCGCGCGTGATAACACAAGCGCGAGAAACGGTAGCGCAACGAGTGCGAACGAAGGAAAATGCCGCACCCCGAGCGCCGCGAGCGTCCCAAAAACGAGCGCGAGAACACCAAACGCTCCCCCCTCGCGCATTCTCAAATTCTTGAGAAGGTGAGAATAGAAAAGACCTGATAAACAGGAGACAATAACCAATACCGCCGCAATTTTGAAAAGAAGAAAGTCGTACCCCGTGCGAAGACCAAGATTTTCCAAAAACCACACCGACTGATTTTCCAGCACGCGATAGCCATATTCTTTGAAAATCTGAAGTGGGTAGAGCACACCAGCGAGTCCGGCAGGATTGGCAAGCGCCACGAGAGAAACACCAGCGAACGCCCATACAAGCGGTTTCGTCCTATAAAAGGCAAGAAATATACCTGTGATAGAAATTCCAAACACAAACCCGATGTGAAGATTCACCCACAGAAGAGAAACGATGGGCAAAACATAGAGCCAGCGATATGAGAGCTCACCACGCACATGCCGATACAGCATCCACACGAAAAAGGTAGAGAAAAGGTAACTAAACACTTCGGGACGCACTTCGCTCCGCACCGCAATAAGCGGGAATAAAAATAAAAGGAGCGCGCAGGCAACCCATACACCCGCCACGCGCCGCGCTGTATCAAAAACAAAGAAGAGCGCGAGCAAAAAGAGAAGGAGGAAAAAGAGATGCAATCCGGTAAATCCCGCCACTCGGTGAACCAAATAAAAAACCACGCCCGTGCCCCAATGGTGGTTGAGAAAGGGCGCGTCCGGCGCAGTATACGAATAAAAATTCTCCGACAAAATAGCGCGACGCGTTTCCGTATCTCCCGTAACCATGAGTTCTCCATTCTTGATATGCCGACCCACATCGGCGGTCGTCAAATCAATCTTCTGCGCAAGCAAATAAGCGCTCCACGCAAACACCGCGCATACCGCGATAATTTTTGCCACACGCATGTGCGCATAGCATAACAAAAAATCCCCTCGGGGGGATTTTTCTCTACTTACTACTCACTTCTTAATAATCCATACCACCTCCCATGCCGCCCGGCATCGCGGGAGCGGGCTTCTCTTCTTTCGGCTCTTCGGCAACTGCCGCTTCGGTCGTGAGGAGCATCGCCGCCGCACTCGCCGCATTCTGGAGACCAAGGCGCGTTACCTTCACTGGGTCTACAATCCCCGCCGCAATCATGTCCGCCTTATACGCATCAGTAAGCGCATCATAACCGGCGTTCGGGTTCTTCGCCTCGCGCACTTTCTCTACCACCACACCCGGGTCCTTACCCGCATTCTCGGCAATCTGCCGGAGAGGTGCTGCAAGCGCACGCGCGACAATCCGCGCGCCGGCGATAAATTCTTTGCTCTCCTCTCCCTTCACCTCCTCGCGCTTGATCCACTCTACCAACTTTTCTGACGCACGCACAAAAGCCACTCCACCGCCCGGCACGATTCCTTCGGCAATCGCCGCTTTGGTCGCGTTCACCGCGTCTTCAATCTTGAGCTTGAGATACTTCATCTCGGTCTCGGTCGGCGCGCCCACGCGAATAATCGCCACCCCGCCAGAGAGCTTCGCAATCCGCTCGTCCAATTTTTCTTTGTCGTATTTAGAATCGGTCGCTTGCGCTTGAGTCCGCAGTTGTTCCGCACGCGCGATTATCGCTTCTTTCTTACCTTTGCCGCCCACAATTGTCGTTGCGTCTTTGGTCGCGATCACCTTACGCGCGCGCCCCAAAACATTCGTATCTGCCGTCTCCAACTTCACCCCCAACTCTTCGGATACCACCTTCGCACCCACCACGGTCGCAATATCTTGCAACTGCTCCTTGCGACCATCGCCATACCCCGGCGCCTTGACCGCCAAAACGCTAAACGACCCGCGAATCTTGTTGAGCACAAAAGTCGTGAGTGCCTCGCCGTCCACATCTTCAGCGATAATCACCAGTTCCTTCTTACCGGTTTGTATCAACTTTTCCAACAGCGGCAAGATTTCTTTGATACTTGAAACCTTCTTGTCCGTAATCAAAATAGCGGGGTCATCGTAAACCGCCTCCATCCGCTCGGCGTTGGTAATCATGTACGGCGAGACATACCCGCGGTCAAATTGCAAACCCTCTACCACTTCAGAGTCCACGCCCACCGACTGCGACTCCTCTACCGTCACCACGCCATCCTTCCCGACTTTCTTGACCGTGCCGGCGATAATCGCGCCAATGTCTTCGCTTTCAGCAGAAACGGTCGCGACTTGCTTGATTTCCTCGTCCGTTTTAATCGGCTTCGCCAACTCAGCGAGTGTCTTGACCACCTGCGCCGTCGCCGCTTCAATACCAAATCGCAACCCCATCGCGTTGGCGCCGAGCCCCGCCTCGCGCACACCCTCGGAGAGAATCGCCTGGGTCAAAATAACCGAGGTGGTCGTGCCGTCCCCCGCGCTGTCATTTGTTTTCGTCGCCACTTCTTTCACAATCTCGGCGCCCATGTCTTCAAATTTGTCCTTGAGCGAGATCTCTTTTGCAATAGAAACGCCATCGTTAGTAATGGTCGGCGCACCATACCCTTTGTCCAACACCACATTGCGACCGCGAGGACCAACGGTAATCTTCACCGCCGCCGCCACCTTATCCACCCCGCGTTTGAGCGCGCGCCGCGCCTCTTCGTTGAAAAGTATGTTTTTGCTCATATTATTTTTATTGTATGATTGCCAAAATATTGGACTCACTCACCACCTGATATTCCTCGCCCTCCACCATCACCTCGTCACCCCATTGGAAGAGCACTGCATCACCCGCCTTCACTTTCGGCTTCACCAACTTCCCCTCTTCATAACGCCCCTCGCCAACCGCAACAACTACACCACGCTTCGCCCCCCGGTCTTCCTTGACCGTCGCGGGAATAATAATACCCGATGCATGCTTGCGCTCGGCACTTTCATCTTTTTCTACTTTAATAAGCGCGCGGTCCCCGAGTGGGACCAATGTAATTTTCTTCTTCATAGTGGTGGATATTATAACCCAGTACTTCCCTACTCGCAACTTGACATATGTATCCCCCTTTGATATGTTATTTCCTGGAAACAGCGAAATTACAGAAGAAAGGATTTGCATGAATAACTATGGCTGGTTTGTTTTTTATCCACCAGTACGATACAATACTACATATGATTCTCACACGAGTAGCAACCATACGAAAACTCGCGCGGACTGCCGAGCGGGCGGCGAGAACCGCCGTGCGAAACCGCTTTCTTATTGAAACCTACCTAAGCGCGCAAGAAGCATTTATTGGGCGCACCAATGCATACCGCTCCGCGCGGTCGCTTTTTACCAAGCTGGGAATCTAGCCCATGCGCCGCCTGGAAACGACATCTCGTTTTGAACGGCGGCTTAAAGTGTTTCTCCTCGCCCACCCAGAACTTAAGGACAAAACATACGCGCTGATAAACCGGCTTATTCTCAACCCCTTCGACATGCGCAACAAAACACACCGCCTATCTGGCCCTCTCCGCGCATTTTGGAGCGCGCACATCTCGTGGCATTATCGGCTTGTCTTTCTACTCAACGAAGAAACGATTACCCTCATCAACATTGGTTCACACGACGAGGTGTACTAAAAACCGGGCTTGCACATACTATCCTTCTGTGCTACCTTATCCATAACAAACACTCTATGTTTGCAGAAATTCTGCCCTACATACAAATCGTCCTTGCGGTTGCTCTTATCGCCGGAATCTTGCTCCAGCAGTCGGGAGCAGGACTCGGGGGAGCGTTCGGCGACAACTTCGCAAGCGGATTCCACCATCGCCGCGGTTTTGAGCGCTTTCTCTTTGTGGGTACTATCATCGTTGCACTATCCTTTTTCCTCTCAACTATTGCGACACTTTTTATCTAAATACCTGTGTTCACCACTCTCCGACAAACCCTCACGCGGCGCGTTACACTTCCTTTCCTCTCCCGTTTAGAAACCGCTCGCACCGCATTTTCTAAAACCGAAAAGATACTTTTCGGCGTTTTCGGTGCGCTTCTCTCTGTGTCTGTATTCTTCCTCACCGCACACCTCGCCGGATTCTTCCTCATAGAAGTGCCGCGCGCGGGAGGATCCCTTACTGAAGGTATCATCGGCACACCGCGCTTCATCAATCCACTCCTCGCCGTCTCGGACGCCGATCGCGACCTCACTGCGCTCGTCTATGCAGGACTCCTTAAGACAACCCTTGCGGGCGAGCTCGTACCCGAGCTCGCGGAAAAGTATTACATCTCTGACGACGGACGCTCGTATACCTTTGTTATCAAAGAGAATGCACGCTTCCACGATGGGACACGCGTCACCGCCGACGATGTACTCTACACCGTCTCCCGCGCACAAGACCCGCTGATCAAAAGCGTGAAGCGAGCGAATTGGGAAGGGGTGGGAGCAGAGAAGGTAAATGAACACACCGTGCGCTTCACACTCAAGCAGGCCTACGCGCCGTTTCTTGAGAATGCAACGCTCGGTATCTTACCAAAACACCTCTGGCGGACGCTCGACACCGAAAGCTTCCAATTCAGCCCCCTCAATCGCGAACCCGTCGGCGCCGGTCCCTACCGCGTCTTTCGTGTTATTGAAAACGAAGCCCGCATCCCGATCGCGTACGACCTCTCTGTCTTTGCCGACTATGCGCTTGGACACCCTTTTATTTCAAATATAACCGTGCGCTTTTACGGCAACGAAACCGCACTCGTCAATGCATTTGAGCGCAAAGAAATCGAGAGTATGGGCGGGGTAGGAGCAGATACTGCAGCACGCCTTTCTGCGCAAGGTATAACGCCGCTGCGCACACCACTCCCTCGCGTGTTCGGTATTTTCTTCAATCAAAACCAGTCGCGCGTCCTCACCGACAAAACAGTCCGCGCTGGACTTGATGCAGCGCTTGACAAAGAAGCTCTCCTCGCGGCGGCACTGGGAGGATTTGGAACACCGCTCGCGGGACCCCTCCCCCCGCTCGTGGAAAAAAATGTCGCGGCACCTGTCAATGCGGAAACCCTAACAGCGCGCACCGTGCCTACCGGCAGGCAGGCAGAGCGCGCGCTCGCCCTCTTTGCCTCCAGCGGGTGGACATACAACAAGGAAAACGGTACGCTAGAGAAGAAAGAAGGAAAAGGAACAAAGGCACTCTCCTTTTCGCTCGCCACCGCTTCCACTCCCGAGCTCAAACGAGCAGCAGAATTTGCCGCGACCGCATGGCGAGCATTGGGCGTACAGGTAGAACTACGATTCTTTGAAGTCAACGACCTCAACCAAACAGTAATCAGACCGCGCACATATGACGCGCTTCTCTTCGGCGAGATTGTCGGACGCGACGCAGACCTCTTCGCTTTTTGGCACTCGTCCCAACGCAACGACCCAGGTCTCAATATTGCGCTCTACGCCAATATCAAAGCCGATCGTCTGCTTGAAGAAGCGCGTAGCGCGCGCGACAAAGACAAACGGGATACCGCACTGTCTCTGTTTGCCGCCGAGATTGCCAAAGACATTCCCGCCATCTTCCTCTATACGCCCGACTATATTTATTTCCTTCCACAAAAAATACGCGGGGTAGAGCACATACGCCTTACCCTACCGCACGAACGATGGAATGCGATCAACACTGCGTATATAAAAACGGAAAAAATTTGGCCATTTTCGTTTATTCAATAACCTATATCGATATATCTATGCAGAAACGCATTATTCGCTTTACACGCAGCAAGCCCTCGCCGTTCGCGCCCCGCCGGAGCGCTGACATTTTTTCCTCACTTCGACGGAGCCCCGCACCACCCGAAGCACCACCTCCGATTCGGCCAGCCCGTTACGCTTCGCATAGCGATACGGGCGGGCGGCGCGAAGTGTCCACCAATGGGCAACTGCCCCCACAGCGCGCTCCATTCGCACACAAGCGACGCCCCCCGATGGGACGGCGTGGCGGGGGTAGAATGCGTGCACCCCAAGCACCTCACATACACCGTGTAGCCTCAACTTCGCTCCCTATCCCCGCACTCCGCGACGGCGATATTCGTATCATTCCGCTCGGCGGCGTGGAGGAAGTAGGGCGCAACATGACCGCGATTGAATACCGTAGCGACATTATTGTCGTTGATGCTGGATTCCAATTCCGCGACGAAGACACTCCCGGCATTGATTACATCCTTCCCAACACCGCGTACCTAGAAGAACGCAAAGAGAAAATACGCGCGGTCTTCATCACCCACGGCCACCTCGACCACATCGGCGGCATTCCCTACCTGATGCCTCGTCTCGGAAACCCGCCGCTCTATAGCCGACAGTTTGGCGCGCTTCTGATTAAAAAACGCCAAGAGGAATTTCCCCATATTCCCGGGCTTGATTTGCGTATTATTGAAGGCAACGAGACCATCACTATTTCAGAGCACCTCAAAGTAGATACCTTCCCTATCTCGCACACTATCCCAGACTCTATGGGACTCGTGATACACACGGCGGCGGGCGACATCGTATTTATAGAAGATGTGCGCGTAGACAACATGAACGGCGTCCCCACCGACGAGGAAGTAGCGCAGTACCAGCGCTTCAAGGACAAAGAGGTGCTTCTGCTCACGATGGACTCCACGAGTATTGAAAAGCCCGGATTCTCGCTCTCGGAGCAAACGGTGGTTAAAAACATCACCGAAATTATCCGCACCGTCAAAACGCGGCTCATTGTCGCCACCTTCGCGAGCCAGGTAGAGCGCATCATCGCCATCATCAATGCATGCAAACAACTCAACAAGAAAGTGGTCATAGAGGGGCGGAGCATGAAGGTGAATGTGGAGATTATCAAGAATCTGAAATTGGTGGACACCGCAGATGTCGTCATCCCGATTGAAGATATAGAAAAATACCCGAAGGATAGAATCGTAATGATTGTGACCGGCGCGCAGGGCGAGGAATTCGCGACGCTGATGCGTATGGCGAACAAGTCGCACAAACATATCAAGATGGAACCGACCGACACGATTCTCCTCTCCTCTTCCATCATCCCCACCAATTACAAAGCGGTGGTCAAACTCAAAGACAACCTGTACCGGAGCGCGTCGCGCATCATTACCTACCTGGACTCCGATGTGCACGCCTCAGGTCACGGCAACCGC
>Ga0233425_10009841_pt1 | contig 11912 bp, 15 predicted proteins | sample Watercolumn_Towu_2_FD_181712 | JGI IMG/M metagenome (GOLD analysis project Ga0233425, IMG submission 181712) | Freshwater microbial communities from Lake Towuti, South Sulawesi, Indonesia - Watercolumn_Towuti2014_140_MG | ecosystem: Environmental > Aquatic > Freshwater > Lake | place...
GCGGTGAGCGCGGCGGCGTCGAGCTTCTTGAGCCAGGCGTCGAAGGTTGGCCAGTCGAGGATCGCCACGTAGCCGGTGCGGTGGGCGCCGGGCGGGGCCCTCTCCCCCGGCCCCTCTCCCGCGGGCGGGAGAGGGGAGCCCTCCGCCGCCGGTGCCTGAATTTCCCTGAGCCAGGTCTTGAACTCCAGCCGCGCGAAGAGCTCGGCGAGCTTCGTCTTGTCGGGCGCTTGCGGCGCGAGGTCCTCCACTTTCACCGGCAGGTCGAGGTCGCACACCACGGTGACGAGCTTTTTGCCGAGCGGCAGGAAGTCGAGATGCTTGCGCAGGTTCTCGCCGACCTTGCCGCCGATTTCATTGGCGTGGGCGACGATTTCATCGAGCGAGCCGTATTCCTGCAGCCACTTCGCCGCCGTCTTCGGGCCGACCTTGTCCACTCCCGGCACGTTGTCCACGCTGTCGCCGACCAGCGCGAAGTAGTCGACGATCCGCTGCGGGCCGACGCCGAATTTGGCCAGCACGCCGGCCTCGTCGAGCACCTCGTTGCTCATGGTGTTCACCAGCCGCACGTGCGGATTGACCAGCTGCGCCAGGTCCTTGTCGCCGGTGGACACCACCACCTCGATGCCCTGGCGGCTGGCTTCGCGCGCCAGCGTGCCGATGACGTCGTCGGCTTCCACCCCCTCGATGGCGAGCAGCGGCCAGCCCAGCGCGCGGATGCAGGCGTGCAAGGGCTCGATCTGGCGTGCGAGGTCGTCGGGCATCGGCGGGCGGTGCGCCTTGTAGTCGGGATAGAGGTCGTCGCGGAAGGTCTTGCCCTTGGCGTCGAAGACGCAGGCAACATGGTCCGCCTTGAAGTCGCTATCCAGGCGGCGTAGCATGTTGATGACCCCGTACACCGCGCCCGTCGGCTCGCCCGCCTTGTTGCGCAGGTCGGGCAGGGCGTGGAAGGCGCGGTAGAGATACGAGGAGCCGTCGACCAGAAGCAGTGTGGGCATAGGGAATTTCAAGGAACCATGAACGACAAGCTACGCAAGATCGCGCCGCAAGCCGACGCTGCCTCGCCGACGGCGCGCGAGTCGTGGCGCATGTTCGGCATTATGGCAGAGTTCGTCGAGGCTACCGAGAGACTGGCGCCGGTGCGGCCGGCGGTATCCCTCTTCGGCAGCGCGCGCATCGGCGAGGATCATCCCTACTATGCACAGGCGGAGAAAGTGGCGCGGCTGCTCTCCGACGCCGGCTTCTCGGTGATCTGCGGCGGCGGCCCCGGCGTGATGGAGGCGGCCAGCAAGGGCGCCTTCCATGGCAAGAGCCCGAGCGTCGGCCTCAACATCCTCCTGCCGCAGGAGCAGCAGAGCAATCCCTACCAGGACATCTCGCTCAGCTTCCACCATTTCTTCGCGCGCAAGGTGATGTTCGTCAAGTTCGCCGCCGCCTACGTCGTGCTGCCGGGCGGCTTTGGCACGCTCGACGAGCTGATGGAGGCGCTTACCCTGATCCAGACGCGCAAGAGCCGGCACATACCGCTCATCCTGATGCAGGCGGACTACTGGCAGGGACTGCTCGACTGGTTCCGCGAGCGCCTGGTGGCGGAAGGCATGATTGGCGCCGAGGATCTTGACCTGCTGCAGGTCATCGACGAGCCGGAGCAGGTGGTCGATGCCATCTTCAAGCACTATGAGGGACGCGGCTTCGAGCCCCTGCCGCAGGAGCACGAGCTGCTGCTCAACCTCTGATACAATTTGCCAGAATTCCCCTAGGAAAACGCCATGCGCCGCCTGCTCCCCGCCCTCATTCTGGCCTTCGCGCTGCCCGCCGCCGCGCAGCAACGCCCCGCCGGCCTGCAGCCCATCCCCGAGCCTCCGCCGCCCCCGCCGGGCTACCAGCCCGATCCGGCGCTGGAGCCGCAGGTGACGATCATCAAGCGCGGCGACGACAAGGTCGAGGAGTTCCGCGTGAACGGCAAGCTCTACATGATCAAGGTGACCCCGCCGCACGGCACGCCCTATTACCTCGTCGACAGCAAGGGCGACGGCCGCATGACGCGGCAGGAGCCGCTCGACGACGGCCTGCGCGTGCCGATGTGGGTCATCGGCAATTTCTGAGAACGCCGACATCCTTCTACCCGTCGCTGGGGAGGCGCCATGGCTGAACAGAATCCGTTTCTCGTACCCGGTGGCGGCCAGGGCAGCGGCAGTTTCGAGCCGTCCGGCCGCAATGTGGAGGTCGGCCGCGGCCTCGAGTGGCTGAAGCAGGGCTGGCAGCTGTTCACGAAGAATCCGGGCATCTGGATCGCCATTGCCGTCATCCTGATGGTGATCCTCGTCGTGCTCAGTTTCGTCCCGGTGGTCGGCGCGCTGGCGATGAATTTCCTCCTGCCGGTGTTCGCCGGCGGCATCCTCGTCGGCTGCAAGTCGCTAGCCGAGGGCGGCGAGTTCGGCATCGACACTCTGTTCGCGGGGTTCAAGCGGAACACCTCCAATCTCATCCTGGTCGGCGTGTTCTACATGATCGGCGCCGCCCTCGTCGCCGGACTGGTGTTCATGATCGGCGGCGGCGCCGCGATCACCGGTGGGATGATGGGGCGCGGGCCCGGCGTGGGCGTCGCGGTGGGCGGTTTTTTCGTCGCCATGCTGGTATTCCTGGCCCTCATGGTGCCGCTCGCCATGGCCGTCTGGTTCGCCCCGGCCCTGGTGGTGTTCCGCAACGCCGCGCCGCTGGAAGCCATGAAGGTCAGTTTCTTTGCCTGCCTGAAGAACATCGTGCCGTTCATCGTCTATGGCGTGATCCTCTTCGTCCTTTACGTCATCGCCATGATTCCCTTCGGCCTCGGCATGCTCATCATGGTGCCGGTGTCGATGGGCTCGGTCTATGCCTCGTATGTGGAGATCTTCGAGTAACGCCTCTGCAGGACGCGCCGCGCGCCGGCGCGCCGCCCCGCACTGAATGCAGGCCCGCCAACTACCTGCAATCCGCGGCTGGAACTGGATCGTCGAAGGCTTCCGTCTGTTCCGCAACAATCCGGCGCTGCTGACCTTCCTCGTCTTCGGCTACTGGCTGACGCTGATCTTCCTCAACCTGCTGCCGCTGATCGGCCCTCTCGTCGCACCACTGTGCGTGCCGGCGCTCTCCGTCAGCGTCATGAACGGCTGCCGCCTGCTGGAGCGCCGGGCGCAGGACACCGCCGGCTTCGGCCTGCTCTTCTCGGGCTTCCAGAAGAACCGCAACGTGCTGTTCCTGCTCGGCGCCATCTATCTGACGGCGTCGGTGGCGGTGTTCGCGGCGACTGCGCTGGTTGACGACGGCGCACTGCTGCGGATCGCGCTCACCAACGAGAAGCCGCCGGAGGACCTGATGGCCAACGAACAGCTCCTGCTCTCGCTGCAGTTCGCCCTGCTGTTGATGCTGCCGCTGCTGATGGCCTTCTGGTTCGCGCCCATGCTCTCGGCCTGGAACGCCCTCTCGGCCGGCAAGGCGCTCTTCTTCAGTTTAGTCGCCTGCCTGCGCAACTGGCGGCCCTTCCTCGTCTATGGCCTGGGCGTGGCCTTCATCAGCGTGCTGCTGCCCGGCGCCCTGCTCGGCGTCGTCGAGGCCTTCTCGCCCGCGCTGCAGCGCATGATGGTGATCGCCTTGTCGTTGCCGCTGCTGTTCGTCTTCGTGCCGACGCTGTTCGCCAGCTTTTACGTCAGCTACCGCGACGTATTCGTCGCCGCAGCCGAACCGGGCGATGGCTGAATCCGCCCCGCTCGGCCTGATCGGCGGCACCTTCGATCCGGTGCATTACGGCCACCTGCGCCTGGCCGAGGAGGCGCGCGAGTCGCTCGGCCTGGCTTGCGTGCGCTGGATTCCCGCCGGGCTGCCGCCGCATCGGCAGGCGCCGATCGCGGACGCGACGCACCGCCTGGAAATGGTGCGCCTGGCCATCGCGGGCCATGCGCAGTTCGTGCTCGACGATGCCGAGGTGCGGACCGGCGGGCCTTCCTACACCGTGCCGACGCTGGAGCGTCTTCGTGCCGCCGAAGGCGAGCGGCCGCTCGTGCTGATGATGGGCGCGGACGCTTTTCTCGGGCTGGAGACTTGGCATCGCTGGCGCGAGCTGTTCGAACTCGCACACATCGCCGTCGCCACGCGGCCGGGCTTCGACCTCGATCCGGCGCGGATGCCGCTGGCGCTGGCCGATGTCTGCCGGGCCAGGCTGAGCGAGGCGGCGCAGGCGCTGCATGGGGCGCCGTCCGGCCGCGTCGTGCCGTTTTCCATGACGGCGCTGGGCATTTCCGCCTCGCTGCTGCGGGCGCGGCTGGCGGCCGGGCGTTCGGCGCGCTATTTGCTCCCCGATCTCGTGGCGGAGTATATTGACCGGCATCACCTTTACAGAGCACCTGATGGACGTTAGGAAACTGCAGAAAATCGCCGTGGGCGCGCTGGAAGACATCAAGGCGCGCGACATCGAAGTCATCAACACCACCAAGCTGTCCTCCCTGTTCGACCGCATCATCATCGCCAGCGCCGACTCGGCGCGGCAGACCAAGTCGCTTGCACGCAGCGTGCAGGACAAGGTGCTCGCCGCCGGCGGCCGCGTGCTCGGCATGGAAGGCGAGGAGAACGGCGACTGGATCGTCGTCGATCTCGGCGATATCGTGGTGCACATCATGCAGCCGGCGGTGCGCAGCTACTACAATCTGGAAGAGCTCTGGGCCGCCAAGCCCGTTGCGCGCAGGAAAAGCGCCGCCGGATGAGGCTTGCCGTGATCGCCGTCGGCATGCGCATGCCCGGCTGGGCCGACGCGGCCTTCGCCGAGTTCGCCAAACGCATGCCGCGCGAGCTGCCGCTCGAGCTGAAGGAGATCAAGGCCGAGCCGCGCGGCGCGGGCAAGGCAGTCGACGCCATGCTGGCGGCCGAGGCCGGGCGCATCCGTGCGGCGCTGCCGGCGCGCGGGCGGCTGGTGGCGCTGGACGAGCGCGGCGCCGATCTGACGACGCGGCAGCTTGCCGAGCGGCTGCGGCAATGGATGGAGTCGGGCGAGGATGTCGCCCTCGTCATTGGCGGCCCGGACGGCCTGGCGCCGGAGATCAAGGCCGCGGCGACGGAAACGCTGCGCCTGTCCAGCCTGACGCTGCCGCATGCGCTGGCGCGCGTGGTGCTGGCCGAGGCGCTCTACCGCGCCAGCAGTTTGCTCAAGAACCACCCGTACCATAGAGAATGACCATCGCACTTGAACCGCGCATTTACCTCGCTTCGCGCAGCCCGCGCCGCCGCGAGCTGCTGACGCAGATCGGCGTGCGCTTCGAACTGCTGATCTTCCGCGGCGTGCCGCGCGAGGACCCTGACGTGGATGAAACGCCCGTGCCGGGAGAGCGCCCGGACGAATACGTCGTCCGCGTCACCCTGGCCAAGGCCCGTGCCGGCGCGCGGCGCATCCGCGAGCGCCACCTCGTCCCTCACCCGGTACTGGCCGCCGATACCACGGTGGAGGTCGACGGCCAGCTGATCGGCAAGCCGCAGCACAAGGCCGACGCCGTCGCCATCCTGCAGCGGCTTTCCGGCCGCACGCACCGCGTGCTGACGGCGGTGGCGCTGACTGACAACGGGCAGACGGAGCATCTCCTCAACATCAGCGAGGTGCGCTTCCGTCCGCTCGAGCCCGAGGAGATCCGGCGCTACGTCGCCAGCGGCGAGCCGCTCGACAAGGCCGGCGCCTACGGCATCCAGGGCCGCGCCGCGGTTTTCATCGAAGAGATAAGGGGTTCCTATACGGGTATCATGGGATTACCCCTTTACGAGACGGCCCTGCTTCTGCGACGCTTCGGTTACCGTATATAACAACAGCAAGGGGGATAGCCATGAGTGCTCTTGATTGGTTCAAGCGTATGCTGGGACAGAAGACGGAGGAAGCGCCGCCGCCGATGCCCGCAGCCGGCGCGGGGGAGTTCGCCGGCCTGAATTTCATGACGGCCATCGAGGCCCACATGAAATGGAAGACCCGCCTGGAGAACTACATCCAGGGCACCAGCCAGGAGGATCTCAAAGTCGAAGTCGTCTGCCGCGACGACCAGTGCCCGCTCGGCAAGTGGATCTACAGCACCGGCAGCGAGCGTTTCGGCACGATTGACACCTTCGGCGAGATGAAGGGACAGCACGCCCTCTTCCATCAGTGCGCCGGCCGCGTCCTGGAGACTGCCCAGGCTGGCAACAAGGAGGAGGCGCTGCGCCAGCTGCAGTACGGCGACTACGTGCGCGCCTCGGAGCAGGTCAAGCGCCTGCTCGCCAAGCTCTACGTCCGTCTCAACGCCGGCGAGTGAAGGGCGCGGAGCGATCCGCGCCGACCTGATAAACTCCTCGCCATGAGCGAGGAATTCCTGGTCAATTTCACGCCGCAGGAGACCCGGGTCGCCCTCATGCAGGGCGGCATCGTGCAGGAGCTGCATATCGAGCGGACCGCCTCGCGCGGTCTGGTCGGCAATGTCTACCTCGGCCGCGTCGTGCGTGTGCTGCCCGGCATGCAGTCGGCCTTCGTCGACATCGGACTCGAGCGCACCGCCTTCCTCCACGTCGCCGACATCTGGGGCGAGCGCCACAACGGCAACGGCGACGGCCCTCGCCCCATCGAGAAAATCCTCTCCGAGGGCCAGAACCTCATCGTCCAGGTGCTGAAGGATCCGATCGGCACCAAGGGCGCCCGCCTGTCCACCCAGATCAGCATTGCCGGCCGCCTGTTGGTGTACCTGCCGCAGGAGAAGCACATCGGCATCTCGCAGCGCATCGAGGGCGAGACCGAGCGCGAGCTGCTGCGCGAGAAGCTGCAGCAGCTGGTGCCGGCCGACGAGGCGGGCGGCTTCATCGTGCGCACCATGGCCGAGAAATCGAGCGACGAGGAACTCGCCAGCGACATCGCCTACCTGCGCAAGATGTGGGCGGAGGCGAAGAACGCGGCGGTGAGCGCCCGTCCGCCGGCGCTGCTCTACCAGGACCTGACGCTCGGCCAGCGCCTGCTGCGCGACCTGGCGACGCCGGAGACCTCGCGCATCTTCATCGACTCGCGTGAGAATTTCCAGAAGATGACGGCCTTCGCGCAGGAGTACATGCCGCAGCTCAGGCCGCTCCTCGAGCACTACACCGGCGAGCGGCCGTTGTTCGACCTGCACGGCGTCGAGGACGAGATCCAGAAGGCCCTGGCGCGCCGCGTCGACCTCAAGTCGGGCGGCTACCTCATCATCGACCAGACCGAGGCGATGACCACCATCGACGTGAACACCGGCGGCTTCGTCGGCTCGCGCAACTTCGACGACACCATCTTCAAGACCAACCTCGAGGCGGCACAGACCATCGCCCGCCAGCTGCGCCTGCGCAACCTCGGCGGCATCATCATCCTCGACTTCATCGACATGGAAAGCGCCGAGCACAAGGACGCCGTGCTGGCCGAGCTGAACAAGGCGCTGGCGCGCGACCACACGCGCATGTCGGTGAACGGCTTCACCGCGCTCGGCCTGGTCGAGATGACGCGCAAGCGCACGCGCGAGTCGCTCGCCCACGTGCTGTGCGAGCCCTGCCCGACCTGCGGCGGCCGCGGCGAGGTGAAGACGGCGCGCACCGTCTGCTACGAGGTGCTGCGCGAGCTGCTGCGCGAGGCGCGCCAGTTCAATGCGCGCGAGTACCGCGTGCTGGCCGCGCCGGTAGTGATCGATCTCTTCCTCGACGAGGAATCCGGCTCGCTCGCCATGCTCTCCGACTTCATCGGCAAGCCGATTTCCCTGCAGGCGGAATCGGGCTACACTCAGGAGCAGTTCGACATCGTTCTGATGTAACACCGGGAGGAAGCATGACGGCTTCTGTCGCGGTACCGCTGTGGCTGTTCCTGATCCTCTGCCTGCTCGCCGCCTGGGCGACGGCCGTGCTGTTCCTGGCGCCGGGCATGCGCTGGTTCTTCCGCCGCCGCATCAATGCCGTCATCCAGGAGCTCAACACCCGCCTGAAGATCGAGCTGCCCTCGTTCAAGCTGACGCGGCGCGAGGTGCTCATCGACCGCCTTTTCCACGACCCGCGCATCCAGGCCGCCGCCGAGGCGCATGCGAAGGAAACCGGCGAGCCGCTCCCCGACGTGCGCCGGCGCATCGACCACTACGCGCGCGAGATCGTGCCCTCCTTCAACGCCTACCTCTACTTCCGCCTCGGTTATTGGCTGGCGAAGACGGCGGCGCGCTCGCTCTACCGCGTGCGCCTCGGCTATGCCGACGAGGCCGGCCTGGCGAATGTCGATCCGAAGTCCACCGTGGTCTTCGTCATGAACCACCGCAGCAACATGGACTACGTGCTGGTCGCCTTCCTCGCCGCCGAGCGGGTGGCGCTCTCCTATGCGGTGGGCGAGTGGGCGCGGGTGTGGGGGCTGCAGGCGCTGATCCGCTCGATGGGCGCCTTCTTCGTGCGGCGCAACTCGGGCGATCCGCTCTATCGCACCGTGCTCTCGCGCTACGTCGCCATGGCCACCGAGGCCGGCGTGCCGCAGGCGCTGTTTCCCGAGGGTGGCCTCACCGTCGACGGCGCGCTGCGCCAGCCGAAATTCGGCCTGCTCGACTACATGGTGAAGTCCTTCCGCGCCGACGCCGAGCGCGACCTGGTGTTCATCCCGGTCGGCCTCAACTACGATCGCGTGCTGGAGGACCGCAGCCAGCTGCTCAAGCTCGAAGCGCAGCGCCGCCGCCGCGGCATGGCCGGCGCCGTGCTGACGACACTGACTTTTGCCGGGCGCAACTTCGGCCAGATGCTCACCGGCAGCTGGCACCGCTTCGGCTACGCCTGCGTGAACTTCGGCACGCCGGTGTCGATGCGGCGCTACGTGCGTGAACGAGACGTCGACTTCGCCGCTCTCGACGACGACACGCGCAAGTGCGAGGTGGAGGCGCTCGGCCGCCATCTGATGCAGTCCATCGGCGAGGTGATCCCGGTGGTGCCCGTGGCCCTGGTGGCGCAGGTGTTCCGGCAGGATGCGCAGCGGGCGCTCTCAGAGCTGGAGGTCAAGTCGGCCGCCTGCGGCCTGCTCGCCGGCTGGGAGGCGCGCGGCGCGCACGTCTACATCCCGCGCCAGGATCGCGATTACGCCATTGGTGTCGGGCTGCGCATGCTGACGTTGCGCCACCTCGTCGAGGAGCGCGACGGCCTCTTCGTGCCGGTGGTGGAGAACCTGCCGGTGCTGGCCTACTACGCCAACTCCGTCGCCCACTTCGGCGGCGAGGTGGCACAGGCGGTTCCCGTCGCGGAAACCGCCATCGCGCCGGCTACTTCTTAGGCAGCCTTCCCAGCAGATAGAACTCGTCGTTCGGCCGCATGTTGGTCAGGTTGGCCATGCGGTTGCTGAGGCCGAAGAAGGCCGAGATGCCGCCGATGTCCCAGATGTCTTCGTCGCTGAAGCCGTGGCCGCGCAGGGTCTCGAAGTCGGCGTCGCTGATCTTGCCCGAGTCGAGACAGACCTTCAGGGCGAAGTCCAGCATCGCCTTCTGCTTCGGCGTGATGTCGGCCTTGCGGTAGTTCACCGCCACCTGGTCGGCGACGAGCGGGTTCTTCGCGCGGATGCGCAGGATGGCGCCGTGCGCCACGACGCAGTACTGGCACTGGTTGGCGTTCGAGGTGGCCACCACGATCATCTCGCGCTCGGCCTTGCTGATCCCGCCCTCCTTCTCCATCAGCGCGTCGTGGTAGGCGAAGAAGGCGCGGAACTCGTCCGGCCGGTGGGCGAGGGCGAGGAAGACGTTCGGCACGAAGCCGGACTTCTCCTGCACCGCCAGAATGCGGGCGCGGATGTCCTCGGGGATGTCCTTCAGTTCGGGCACGGGGTAGCGGCTGATCGGGGCGTTCATGGTTGTTCCTTTAATCTTGAAGAATCAGGCGGGCCAGCGTATTTTACGTGCTCCCCACCCCAACGGAGACAAACTTGAAAAGCGACTTCGATTCACTCGTGCCAGCCGTGCCATTCGACCGCCGCGGCTTCCTCGTCACCGCGCTCGGCGCCGGCTTCTGCTGGGGCGGCCGCATCACCTGGCTGTACGCCGCGCACAACCCGCAGCTGAAGGCGGGTGTGGCCTGGTACGGCCGCCTCGTGGGGCAGGCGAATGAACTGACGCCGAAGCACCCGGCCGACCTCGCCGCAAGCCTCAAGGCGCCGGTGCTCGGCCTCTACGGCGGTGCCGACCAGGGCATTCCGCTCGACACCGTGTGGGACAAGCAGGACAAGCTGAAAGCTGCCGGCGGCAAGTCGATGATCCATGTCTACGACGACGCGCCGCACGCCTTTCATGCCGACTACCGGCCGAGCTATCGCAAGGAGTACGCCGAGGATGGCTGGAAGCGCATGTGGGAGTGGTTCGCGAAGAACGGCGTCTGATTCCGACGTCCCGGCCGCGGTAAGATGGCGCTCCGACATCCCGGAGCGAGCCATGAACGACATTCCCGCCGGCCTCGACTACGAGGCGCTGATGGAAGTGGTGCGCCGCCGCCGCAGCGTGCGCGCCTTCGAGAAGGGCCGCCACGTCGGCCGCGACGTGCTCGAGAAGATCGTCGACTGCGGCCGCTGGGCGCCGAGCGGCGCCAACGCCCAGCCGTGGGACTTCATCGTCGTCGACGAACCGGCCATGAAGGAAAAGGTGTTCGAGGTCTTCATGCGCCAGTCGCAGCGCCTGATCGACCACGCCAAGGGTTTCCCGGCGGTGAAGAAGACCTACATCGCCCACACCGTGGCGATCATTGTCGTCGTCGGCGATCCGCGCTGGAAGGCCTGCTTTCCGCAGGGCACCTCGCCGGAGTTCGTCGAGGAGTACGCCGCCAACAACGAGAAGATCTACCTCGTCTCGCTCGGCGCCGCCATCCAGAACCTGCAGCTCGGCGTCACCGCCATGGGCCTCACCTCGGCCTGGCTTTCCGGCGGCGGCGAGGCAACCACCAACCGCGAGCTGTCGGAACTGCTCGGCTATCCCGCGTTCATGGAGGCGGTCGGCACGATTCCCATCGGCTATCCGCAAAAGGACGTCAGCTTCCGCTACCGCCGTCCGCTCGAGCAGGTCGCGCACTGGAACCGCTACGAGCCCGGGAAGTTCCGCAAGCAAGCGCAGATCGACTACTACGTCGAGCGCCTGCGCCCCTTCGCCATGTACCGCGGCAGCGAGCGCATGGAGGAATGGGAGGACATCGACGAGAAGCTCGGGCCGTGGAAGGACGCCTACACCACGGCGACGCCGAACCCCTCCGGCAAGCTGGACGAGTAGTCGCCTACTGCGCCGGCAGGGCGATGCGGCCGACGACTTCCAGCTTGCCGCCCGCGCTTTTCGCGATGATGATCTCCGCCTCCTTCGGCGAGATGCCCGTCAGCGCGCGGATGTTGAAGTTGTGCGTCACCAGCACGGCGTTGTAGGGCGGCTTCACTTTCGCCGCGAGGGCATTCACGGCGTCGACCAGGTCGAATTCCTTGTCCGGAATGGCGTGCAGCGAGTTCAACAGCGGCCACGGCTCCGGCTCCTCGCCGAAAGCGAGGCGCGCTGTCTCCAGGCAGCGGCACCACTGGCTGGATTTCGCCGTCGTCGTGTTGATGGCGCGGAACTTGAACAGGCGCCCGAGCCGGCGCGCCTCCTCGCGTCCCGCCTCCGACAGGTTGCGCTGCGTGGCGCAGTCGCCGAGCTTGAAGCCGGGCGGGTCGCCCAGTCCGGATTCGGTCGAGGCGTGGCGGATCAGCATCACGTTGCCGCCGGCCTTGAGTTTCGCCCACAGGGCCTCGTCGGCCTGCGCCGCCGGCACGATCAGCGCCGCCAGCAGCGCGAAAAGAAAACGCTTCATTCGATGACTCCCAGTCTTCCGTTGTGCGATCCCATGTACCAGTAACGCCCCTGCGCGTCGACGATGGCCTTGCGGATGCCGACGTTCTTCGAGGGCAGGGC